>Ga0114922_10000119_pt1 | contig 69841 bp, 62 predicted proteins | sample AartaG_FD_100975 | JGI IMG/M metagenome (GOLD analysis project Ga0114922, IMG submission 100975) | Deep subsurface microbial communities from Aarhus Bay to uncover new lineages of life (NeLLi) - Aarhus_00045 metaG | ecosystem: Environmental > Aquatic > Marine > Oceanic > Sediment | place...
GCCGACCATCTTGAATTGAGAGGGTGTATGACCAGCACCGGCTATCGCTCCGAGTTTATCAATAAAGCCGACGATGACGAGCTAGACACCGAGCTGGTAATGGAACATGCCCGAAGGCTTGCCCAGGAGTGTTGGGAAGCAAACGAGCAGAAACACGGCGCCCAAGCCACGATGTTCTAGTGGTAAAGGATTAAATATACAGGGCTATTTGTGCCCGGAAAGGAGACCCATATGTTTGTAGTCAACCAGACCTTTCCCCTGGGACAGCTTGTGATGACCAGGGGAGTCAATAACCTAGTGGCAGATGACGAGGCTTTCGCTAAATTCGTTATGACTAGCCTTACCCGACATCGGAGTGGTGACTGGGGAAACCTTACCGATGAGGACATACAGGAAAACGAGCTAAGCCTCAAAGAGGGATACCGACTCCTCTCTGCCTATGAATCCAAAGGATTACCTAAAATCTGGATAATCACCGAGGCGGACAGGTCAGCGACCACTATCCTTTTTCCCGACGAGTATTAGCCACAATTCTAGATTTTGAGGGGCTGTCTTTGCCTTGAAAGGAGGTGATATTGTGCCCATAAAGTGGAGTGCTCTACGGGTAAGTGAGGCGATGGATATGGTAGAGGAGTTTATCAATCAGGCAGCGGAGCCACTGGACCAGGCGAAGATTGTCGCTAATGAAGCCAGGAACATCGTTAATCTTCCTCAATACCTTGACCAGCGCCTTGTCCGTCTCATTATCGATATTGAGCGGATAGACTACATCAGAAACTCTATCAATGCTGTCCGTAATGAGTTGCCTGACGGAGCGGTAGAAGCGGATAGGAAAACAGAAAGTCACGGCCGGCAACCGGTACTGGTGAGCTAAAGCAGTTAGCGTTAGTGGAAATAGGTTGGGGAGATATCTCCCCAACCTATTTTTTTACCCAAATCCAGCCTTCTTTACGTGCAATACCCCGTAATTTGTCCGGAATAGGAATACATTTTCCCCTTAGAAAATCGGCACCTGCCAGAACACATACAACCGCATCTAAGCTATCAGGACTATTTGCAGCTTGGGCAATTTGTGAGTTTTGTATCTCAAGATCGTAAGATCTATTCAAATTCTCAATAATCTGTAACCTTCTTGTTTCTCCTGCTTCACCTTTCCTATATCCAGAGAGTGCGATACCTCTTGCTGCAAGAGTAGCTGCCGGATATACTTCAATAGCACAAGTTTCGGATATGTCGTCCATTTCCCAGGCTAGAGGTATATCCAGATTTTGGCTTTTTCTCAGGTTTCCCAGAAGCTCCAATGCGCTTGTTGCAGTCCTAGCAATTAAACTTGCACCAACTTCAAGGGGTTTCTTGAATTCTCGCCATATTACGAAGTCGGTTTCTCTCAAAAACATTCTATTATTGTCTTCTAGCTCCAATGGATTCCCTGCTTTGTGTGATGGTAGTTTTTCCGACATAGCAGCAGGCCAGCCTAGTGGAGCATCTAAAGCTAGTAAAGTGAAGCGGGTTCTACTGAGCCAACTTGAAATAATCTCTTGAGACGGATTTACTGAGCTGCAGGAAACCACATCAGTAATTGTCAGTTTGCCGTCTTTAAGAATGCCGTAAGCCAGCCCTCTTTTCACTTCCTGTGTAGCACAATCAATTCCAATGACCGCTGTGGAATTCATAGAAATGCTTTACCTATTTACTAACACCTTCTACCACTGCAATCTCCTCTGGTGTAAGCTCATAAAGCTCATACACTAAACGGTCTATCTCTTGTTCTATTATTGACGTATCTGCTTCAGTTTGTGCTTGTTTGGCGGTGAGAATTTTCTCGACTTTAGATATCACAGGGAGTTGGTCATCAGGTGAGACTACCTTAATTGGGAAAGTTCTTAGTTCTTTGACTTTGAATTGAGGGAATATTTTCCGCTGTAGTTTCCCAAAAGATTGAGCGAACCAAAATGAAATCAATTTCGAATTAATTATGCCTAATATATACTTTAAATTAATTTCATCATTTGTCATTTTGATTATCATGCTATTGTTATCGTTTATTGTGTGTTCGTCTGTATGGCAAGCGTGAATGCAATATGGTAAATGTCCCGGAATTTGCCTAACCAACAATCTCTCGCCAATAAACAGCGTCGGCTTCCTTGGTCGGGTTAGGTTGTTCCCGTATTTTATAAACTGTCCACTCCATCCAACCTTATATCTACAAACATCAACGCCATCAAGATATTTTATCCAAGTTTTATTCTTCTGTACATCGCTATGATATACTCTGTTGATTTTCATCTCTTTTGTTTGGATGGGGTCACCCTCCCCAACGGTATAAGCTTGTACACCATTTTTTACATCTGCTAAAACTGATAATATCGTAGCTTTAGAATCAATCTTGTCACAAATAGTTGAAGCTTTTACGCTTCCGTTATCAGCTAAATCACCAAGGATATGACCGCTCCTCTCAAGGTAGTGATTGGGTCGTTTCATCCCCATTAGTTCCACTCCATGCTCTGTCCAATGATAACTACTGATTTTAGAATCACCAATTTTCCTAAAAATTAATATGCACGTGTCTACGCTTGCATTTTCAAAAACTCTATCATAATTCAAAACAACGCGGATATCATAGGTTTTTGCTAGCAAGAAATATCGTAAGTCGGAATTTGTTGATAAAGTAAGCCAATTATTTGGCATAATAAATGCAAGACAGCCACTACTGTTGAGAATATTGTAGGCTCTTTCGGTAAAAAGAATGTATAGATTAATCTTAAACTGAGTCAATGAATAATTTCTTTTATAAATAAGTTTATCTTTTGCTGTGAGCTTCTCTCTAGAAAATATATATGGCGGGTTTGCAATAATCAGATCAAAGCCCGGATTTTCGTGAAATATCTCAGAGAAATATACCTCTAAGTCAAACTTCTGTTTATCATGAGTAATCTCACCAATCAAGTCATCAATATCATTTCTATATGATTGTTTCTTCCCAGCATTCGTTTCATTAAAGTAAAGCGGTTTTAGCTCTTCCAGCTTCTGGAACAATTCGTTGTTAAACATGTTACGTTCTATGCCCAAAAGTGAATTGCCACAGACGATCTTATAATCCAAATTAGGTAAAGGCCGAATAGACTTAATATCTTCTTCATCCACTACCAGAGAGAGCCAGAGCCGTAGTTTAGCAATCTCCACAGCACCAGGATCAATATCCACCCCATAAAGGCAATTCTGAATAGCATGCCTCTTAAAATTGTAATAGTTTCTTTCGGTTTTATTCGGCAGATATGCCGTGAGGGTATTTCTAGCACGCACAATTTCAGTCATCAAACCTACTGGAAAAGCTCCTGAACCTACCGCCGGGTCACAGACTCTTATATCAGCTAGTTTATCGTCAATTAAAGCAGCATGCTGTCGGATACTTGCTGGAAGTTTGTAGGAATATCGCTCAGTTTCTTTCCCATTACTCTCAACCTGGGTATCATTTTCCGCTACCAGATCACCCGAACGAATGAAAATTTCAATATCTTCTCTTGGTATCTTGTTTGTACTACCTGGTGTTTTTAGTGCCTGTTGCTGAAAAGCAGGTGCCCCGAATAGTTTAAGATTAGTTGGTTTTTCACCTACCAGTGCCACATCTTCGGTATTAAGAGCGGTATCAAGATAATTTATTAGGCTTTCCTGGCACATATAATGAACAATCTCACGGGGAGTATAATATGTACCCTTAGATTTTCGGTCCTTAACTTCCAGCAGATTTTCAAAAACCTTACCCAGCATCTCCGGATCAACAGCAACCTCTTTGTCTAGGGGCTCATCTTCTTTAACAGTGAAATTATACCTGTCAAAAATATCTAAAATACCGGTACCCGTATCACCCTCTTTAGTTTTTTCATTATTAGAGAAGAGCTCATTTGACAGGCAGATATCAGTATTCATCCAGTCATAATTATTAATAGGGTCAAACAAGCCACCATTTAGAAAGGGGATGCGGCAGTCGAACTTGGGATAGTAACTAGGATCAATCCCTCCCCGGTTTTGGTTATTAAGAGCATCATAAAACAAGTGCTCCAGATAATCATTGAAATAACTAGATTTGTTCTTTTTGCACTCAATAAATAACGTGCGTAGGAACCTTCTATCTCCGTTACCCCATCTTTCGTTTTCTGGAACGCCCATCCAGCCTTTCTTCTGTAGGAAATACAAAAATACTATCTGACCCAGAAATTTCTTGGAAAAACTAATTGTATTTACATCCTTAGCATCAAAATCCTCTCTTATCTTCTTATCTTGATTGACAACCTTTTGCAGGGATTCCTCGACTTTATGAAATAGTTCTCGGTATTTCTCAAAGAATTCTTTAGTAACAACCTCGATGCTGAATGCATTTTCTAATTCAGTAAGTGTAGGATTATTTTTATCATCCTGTAAAATCGGTATCAATTGCATTTGCGCTGTGTGGCTGCTCTCATTCGAACCAACGAGAAAGGAATACCTTCGTGCAGGAGTAAGAAGCTTCTCTGTTTTTAGCCTCCCGGTCTTCTCTGATAGTCCCAGACTGTATTCCATTTTAACAAGGGAAAACCGCCAGTCTTCACTGTCCGGAGATATTACTGCCACCAAGGCAGCGTCTCTTAAGTCTCCTCCCCGGCTGCCGTCTAAGTACCAAGCAATAAAATTCCTTTGCATGGTGCGGGCATGCTCAAGAGAAGTCTCTTTCTTAAGTTGCACGATAAGTACTTCAATTGTTTTGCTATCGCTATCCTGATATTGACCGATTCTTTCCAGAGTTTGTATGTAGGGCTTATAAGCATCCGGAATGTAATTACCCTGATAGCTGAAATTTCCCGAAGTGTCTAAGTAATTAACTAGGTTTTTACTGAAGTTAATAAACCGCGTTTTATCAAAAGTCTTTTCAAAAGTATTACGAATAATCCTTGTCGCTGTTTCTCTATCGATCATGTCGCAATTACTTCCCTACAAAATACTCGGATAATATGACTTCCCGTGGACCAGCAATCTGGGCAGAACTCTCTGATATGGTTTCCTTGAAGAACTCTGGAGCGATATTCATTCTTAGTCTGGCTAGAATCTTTAAAGGATTTGTTTCCTTGCCTATTTCTTGAACCAAAGTTTTAGTAGTCTGCCTCGGCAAAGCGCCTTCTTCAATAAGCTTTGCAACTCTCTGCACATAAAGCTCGTCGTCTTCGGTATAGCCCTTGAAGTATCTCACTTGATTAGATTTAAGAATTCTAAGCACAAACGTAGCACTATCCCTTCCACCTTTCATCTTTGGTGGTGTTTCTATTTCCTCGGTTGTGGCTTGATAGAAAGCTTCTTTATTGGCACTTAGCAACTCATGGTAGTTATCACCAATTGTTTCACGCGGCGTATCCTTTTCGACTTCAAGCTGTTTCGCTGCGGATAGAAAATCCAGTTCCTTGGTTGAGGTATCTCCTGCTCTGTAAAACTTTTGTAGCTTTCCCTTTCGAAAATAGGTGATTAGGGCATTTGGTTTATCTTGATACAGCCTAGCTGTACGTGCTTTCTTTGGAAGGCGTTTTATCTTCTCGAATAAGTCGAGTTCATTGTCTCGAATGCCCCTAATAATTTTTAAATATTTAAGTTCACTTTCCTCCTCCTCATCCTCTCCGGTTATAGTTTTCTTCGAAGTTAAACGGTTAAAGAGATCATGTGACTTTATTTCCTCGCCTTCGGTTAACAACCTGGCATCAGCACCTAGCATTTCAATAAACGCCTGTATTTTGTATTCAGCCGCTTCCTTAAGCTTAATCTGGTCATTAGATTGTACTGTCGGGAAAAAATTGTAAGTATAAATAGAGTCAAATTTGGTATCAACACGATTGATACGACCCGATCGTTGCATTAAGCGTGTGGGGTTCCATGGTATGTCATAATTGATTACTACGTTAGAACGGTGTAAGTTAACACCTTCCGAAAGTACCTCGGTTGTTATTAAGATACGGTAATCGTCGCTAGGGAATTTAGCCCTAGCATCAAAATTCGAAGTTACTTTCTCACGAGTAGCGGCATTAGAACTGCCAGAGAAAGAGATAATTTTACCAGGATAAATCTTATCAAGATGATCTGCCAGATAATCAGCTGTCTCCTTCGATTCCGTAAAGATTATTAGTTTATTATTTTTAAGCTCTTTTTTCGTTTTTAGAGTTTCAATGAACGTAAGTAACTTCGGATCACGGTCAATCCTTCGCCATAAGCTCTCGATCTCTCTTAGTACAGCAAGGTCATTCTTCAAGTCTTTCTGAAATTGGACATTGAAGTCTGATGAGTTATATCTCCTAGCTTTATCCTCATCGATTAGACGCTGTATTGCTTCGTCATTATCGTCTTCTAGTAGTTCAAAAATTTTACTGGCATGCTTTTTACTCACATATATGTTTCCGTCACTGAATTCACGTAGGAATTGTTCGTAAGACTTAATAAACCGGGCAAGACTGTTTCTAAAAGCGTAAAAACTACTTTCCAACCGCTTCACAAGCAAGATCTTCATAAATTTTCTCATGTTCTTCTGAGCTAGCTCTTCAGGCTGTGTAATTTTTCCCTCGTAATACAGCATTGGTGTATACCTTGAGTAAATGAATTTAGTTGTAATTAATTCAATGCTCTTGGTGAAGACATAGTCTTCATTTTGGTCCAATTTGTAAAATACAGGCTCTGGGTTAGCGACTTCCGGGAATTTAAGCTTTTGTTGCTTCAAGTCTTCAGTAAAGTATTTCACAATTTCGGAACGTGTTCTTCTAATGATGAGATATTTAAGTACCTTTTCTCTAATCTCCTTTGCATTATTACTTACTGTTTCTATGTATTCTTCATAGTCATTCTGTCTATCAAGTTTTTGAAGCCTCTTGTCCAGGCTATTAAAGAATTGTTCAAGATTGGGCAAATTCGGAATAGTGCTACGTTTGGCTTTCTGGAATAGCTTAACCTGACTGAGAATATCCTTTGGGGAATTATTGAGAGGAGTTGCCGTAACCAGTATTACCCGTTTACCGCGACATATTTGTGCTAGCTTTTCGTAAGTAATATTCATCTCGGTGCGAAAACGATGTGCCTCATCGATAAAGACATTTTTATATTTATCGGTTCCTTGTTTGATAAGGTCATCAAGTTTTCCTAGCGACTCAAATTTCGCAGGGACCCGAAAATCATCAAACACGTTGGGCCAGGAGCCCCTGTTATTTTTATCCAATAAAGCAGGAGGAGCAATGACTAACGATCTTCCGTCAAGTTGTTCTGCCAGCATGGCGGATATGTAGGTTTTCCCCAAACCCACTACGTCTGAGATAAATACACCCCCATACTCTTCCAGCTTGCTCTTAGCGTCTCGTACAGCTTCATTCTGGTATTCCAAGTCCAGAAATCCTTCTGGGATATATTTCTTTTCTGAGTCATTCTGGTCAATATTTATTTTTTCTTTAAAATACTCATACAGGAATTTCAGATATAATTCATAAGGGTTTATAGTATCATTAAGCCACGTACGACCTTGAATAGTCTCAATATATTTGTCTTTTACATCTACGGCATTCGCCCACAACTCATTAAATTTGTTCAGGGCAAATTCGTAATCTGCTCTATCTTTGAGCTCAACATTGAACTCAAGATTATCCATCAAACCAGCTTGCGTAAAGTTACTAGACCCCGTAATTACCCTACCAGTATCTTTGTCCTCTTCAACAAAGGTCATAATATAGAGTTTGGCATGAATATTCTCTGAAGGATAAGCTTTAATCTCGAGTTTCCCACTTCGAAGCCATTCAATAAATTTATATACTCCCTGTTCTACATCTCTACTATCTGCCGAATTTTCCATTTCAGTAGCAACATTGTCAGCAAACTCTTCTTTTGCTTCGGCATGAGAAAATTCGAGAATACCCTGTAGCGATTTTTTTGCTTCTTCTATAAGGCTAAATGTTTGCCTACCGGTACCTATGCCAATTAGAATCCTTATCTTTTCAGTATTATCTAGTGAACTGTGAAGAGCATAAAATCCACTGGTAAAAAAGTATCCAACTAAAACATCAAAAAACCGGGTGTCTTTAATAAGCACCCGAAATCTATCCTGGAGGGTTTTTCTCTCTTCATTGGTTATGAATGTTGTATCACTATTCATCTTGGGTTTTCGCTTTGCTTTGTAGTTTCAGTCCTGTTTTAATTGCATCAACTACCCAATCCTGGATAGTCATATCCGTTTCGGCTGCACGAATCCGCAATTTCTTGTGAAGCTCCTCGGGCAAACGGACATGAATCATACGACTCTTTGTTCGATTTAAGTTTTCCCTGCTCATTATTCCTTAACCGGCAATTTCTTTTTATGCTACAAATATATCCCTGCTACTTGACTAAGTCAAGAAGAGAAAATTTCTTATATTGTATTTCCAATAATCGTAATGGATAACAAAACGTCATAATGTGCAATTTGCTAACACCCCTTGAGGTTATGCTAGTCGTAACCCACTATGCTATAATTTTGCTGATACACAATGAAGGATGAAGAATTTGCAGCAATTCTTGCCTTAGATTATGAACTGCCTGGGATTGAGTTCAAGGGGCCAGGGCTTGCATCCGATAAGCATCTCCTAGCCAGGGTAGCTAAGGCGGTCTTGGGTATGGCCAATCGGCGCGACGGCGGCCGTGTAATAATTGGTGTAAACTGCAGTCCAAGCGTAGTTGAGCGAATCGGACTGACCGGACCTCAATTGAGCACTTGGAATTACGATGACGTTGCTAGCAAACTCGCTGAGTATGCCGAACCGAGTATTAGCTTCGACCTAGAAGTCCAAGAGTACGATGGAAAGAATTACGTGGTTCTCGAAATACATGTATTCGAGCAATTGCCAATCTTGTGCAAGAAGGACTACCCAGAGGTTCTTCGTAGGGGTGCTTGTTATGTCAGAAGCCGAAGAAAACCCGAGACAACCGAGATACCAACTCAGGAAGATATGCGAGACCTACTTGACTTAGCCATTGAGAAAGGTTTGCGTAAATATGTAACCCTTGCCTATAGAGCTGGTGTAGGTCTGGTACCAATTCCCACAGTTACCGTACCTTTACCAGCAACTACTATTGATCAGGAACTCTATGATAAGGAACTGGGTGATCTGAAATGAGTTCACTCCTTGACAAAATCAATTCTCGCGGTTATTGGCGGGTAGTAATCCGGCCTCAGCCTTTTATTGAGAAGAGAATTTCTCAGATCACGGAACTCTACCCTATTCTTCAAAACACTTCTGTGAATCTCCGTGGTTGGGATTTCCCTCATCTCGACCCTCACATCCAAACTCATGTAGATATGGACTGGATAGGGCAAGAATCTGATTGGGAACACTTTTTGGAAATATGGAGATTCTATCAGAGTGGCCAGTTCATTGACATTGCTGGAATGGATGAAGACTGGTACGATCAACGTCATTCAATACCCGCTGCTCTTAGCGACTGGAGACCTGGATTAATCCTTGGGATCGGTAATACACTGTTCCGTTTCACTGAAATATTTGAGTTCACCGCACGACTAGCAATGACACAGGCCGGCGATGATATTATGCGCATAGAGATAACCGTCAGCAATCTCGAAGGCCGCAAACTTTGGGTTGATAGCCACAGTCGAATGCCGCTGCATCACAACTATATAGCCTCTATTAGGGAGTTTCCCTATCAGATTGAATTATCGCGTACTGAATTGATAGCAGCACCAAGGGAACTAGCCTTGAAGCCCACAACTGAACTGTTTAGGCGATTTAGCTGGGATCCAAGTCAAGATGTTCTACGTGAGCAACAGAAAGAACTTCGGCTCTAAGACCCTTCAAGCTTGTTCCATAGCATATACAGGTCGCATAAGCTCAAATTGGTTTCGCTCGCTATAATCCAGTGAAAGCATCACACTAAAAGCCAGGAAGTTACCTACCGAATGGCAAGTCTGAAAACTATGAGTGGAACTATCTGTTGATACCCCACTCCCATTTTTGCTAACATGCCTTTAAGCTTAGTGAAATAACCAATAGCTTAATAGTAGGGTGGAGTCCCAAAATGATCTCGGTCTTCATAGTGATAAAGGATGGTACCGACCGGTATTATCTTCTAAAGGTTGTGCGACATGGCCTCGATATTTACTGTATCCCACCTCATTTGGGAGTGCACTATTCTTTACATGAGAGTGGTGAAGCCCATTTTCGGTCTGAAGGGCAGGCAGAGGATCCTGGAGAGGAACCACCGGTGGCTTTGGTTGAGGGTGAAGCAGGGACACCTATCGGTAGAGGTATCATACGTGCGCCTCTCGGTGGTCTGGGTCGCGCTTCTGGTATTTGCACTGCTATCTACTCGATTGATTCGCTAAGCCACGATTTTCGGAAGTTTAATCGGAGTGCGAAGGAATGTTTTGTGATTGATAAAGACTTATTGTCAAAGGATACCAAGCTTATTGAGATCGGGGTTTGGGCAGTCCCTGCTAGGAACAAGGTTAGCTTTGAATTCAGTAACCCAAAAATTCCTGCACATTTGTTGTATAAAGTAGCCCATTGCGAACCTCAGGTTTGGATCTATGCTCGGCCTTTCTAGTATAGGCTACCGGTTACACATTTCATCTTTTTGTTCAATAACAGACAGCCATTTTGTAATTGGTGAAAATAACACTATACTGTCAGTGACAGGAAATGTTGAAAACGAGTTCGAGGTTCTATATATCGTACAATGGCGCCCGCTTGATGCTGGATGTGAGACACAGTGCGTAAGCATGGTCGCACTCTGCACCTATGCTAGTCGGGATCTCTTTGCACCACACAGTCATAGATTACTCTTGACCCATCTTGTTCGTGGCCAAAAACAAGTGTCCTCAGATTGTCACTTTCAAGGTCCTGTGGACCCATCCCTTTGTAAAAACGCACGTTTCCCTTCGTTGGGGATGACAGATCAGGCATGTCAGTCACCCTATAAACTACCCACACAGTTTCTCCGTTTTTGAGTTGAAAGGAACCAACAAGCGAAGTACCCATTGATCGCTTGCCGGGACAACCAGTCACAGGGGTGTTCCGCGCAGTTATGATGACATCAATTTCTGTGGCTTCTGGTTTAGGGGCATTCGGAATCCAAATAATATTACCCTTCACCTTACCAATTGAAGATGTTACTGAAGACCATGGCGTTACAATGCGGTACGCGAGCGTTACACCTTTCGAGATAGGCTTTGGACGAGGCCACTTCTCAATAAATCTATCGCTCTGGTTAGCTGCTCCATCTACCTTCTCCTTGAACGTTTTTCGGGTATATGCAATATGCCAGCTACCGGACTCATGAAGGCTAGCCTTTAACTTGCCGCCCAACGCGCGACATGCGAGGTAGACGTCTGATACGCCTGTCCTAGTCCATAGCTTCCATGTCGATGCGCGATGTCCTTCTCCATCAATAATTCCAAAGCGAATTGAACATTCGGCCATAATTTTCTTCGCAACAAACTTGTTACTACGCTGCAATTCTACTGTACAATACCACACATGACAATACCACGTATGGGGATGTTTTATAGAGATATTGAACAATCCATCGTAATGTGACCTCAGTGGCCATTCTTTCTGTAGAACAATAAGAGTTTGGAAGATTGGCTGTCTTGTTGAGTTGTCAGGTAATCATACCTGACGAGGGAACTTCAATTACAGCTTTGTCCAAGACTTCCTCATCAACGAAAATGGGTTCCCGTGCTTTCACATCACCCCTTGACTTTTGGTATTACTTAAACTAGAATACGGATATGGGCTCGAAGATTGGTAGGCCTAGGACTGGGAGGAAGCCGAATTTCAGCATCAGGATAGACCCTGCTGCCCTTGAACAGGCACGAGTTGGTGCTGTCACCCAGAAGAAGACTTTGGGGCGGTGGCTTGAAGAGGCGATAATGGAGAAAATAAAGAGAGAGCAAAAGAGTGGGGAGGGTTAAATGAGAGCAGCGCTTTATGCAAGAGTAAGCACAGATAAACAGGTAGAGAAATATGGTATCCCTAGCCAAATTGAGGCATTAAGGAAAAGGTGTCTGGAAAGGGAATGGCCTCCGGTATTTGATGGAGATAAGGATGCCTTTGTTGATGATGGGTATAGTGGGGCCGAACTGGATAGACCAGCCCTCAAACGTTTGCGCCAGGCAGCAAGGGAAGGAAGAGTGGATGTGGTCTTGGCCTATGACCCTGATAGACTCTCCCGTAAGCTCTACCACCAGATGATCCTGGCCGAAGAGTTCGAAAAGCAGGGGATAAAGCTAGAGTTCATCACTCAGGACATGGGTACCTCCCCCGAGGACAGGATGTTCTTTAATATGAGAGGGCTGGTGGCAGAGTATGAGCGGGAGAAGATAAGGGAGCGCACCATGAGAGGCAGCCGGGAAAAGGCTAGGCAGGGCAAGGTGGTCAGCGCCGGGTCTATACCTTTTGGCTTCTGCTATAACAAGGAAAAGGCGACACTGGAAGAGAACTCTGAGAGAGCCCAGACAATAAGACTGATTTTTTATGCCTTTGCTAACGAAAACCTATCCCTTCAAAGCTTGGCCGATAGGCTTAACCGTTTGCATGTACCGACTCCTAGGGGCGGGGATAGATGGCGGGCCAGTACTCTAGGAGTTATACTGAGGAATGAAGTTTATATCGGCAAAATGTATCAGTTCAGAAGGTATCATATTGAGCCCAAGTTCAGGCTTAAGCCATCAGCCAAGAGCAAAAAAACCTCCGCTGCCCTACGCCCCAAAGAGGAATGGATACCTGTAAAGGTGCCTTCCCTGATTCCGCTAGAACTGTTTGAGGCCGTGCAGAGGAAGCTTAGAACGAATGCGGAACTGTCTAAGAGAAACACAAAGAGGCAGTACCTCCTATCTGGGCTTTTGTATTGCTCCCAATGTGGTGGCCGAATGGGTGGACATGCCATTCATGGTATCCCTTACTACCGCTGCTATCGGAAGGGCGATCCCGATAGGGTTCCACTCGGTGCAGATGGCAGTCCCCAGCCCTGTTCCTGCCCTGAGATTAAGACTGAGGCAATAGAACCGGAAGTCTGGAATACTATTTGCCAGCTTATTCAGGATCCAGACTTTCTTATCCAGGAGCTTCATCGCCGTAATGCTGACAATTCACAGACAAAGGAAATCTTGGAACGGGAACTACAACTTTGTCAGGCCAGGCTAAAGGCAATACCAGAGGAGCAAAGGCGGTTAGTGGAAGGCTATCGTAAGGGTCTATATGCCGACTTCATGATGCGGGAGGATATGGAACTCATCCAGAAAGAGCAAGGTGAATTAGAGAAGCGAAAGGCTGAACTAGAAGGGCAGCTTGCCCAGAGGTTTCTGACGAAAAATCAGGAAGCCCACATTAGAAGTCTAACAGAGAAGATTAGCATAGGGTTAGACAACCTGGACTTTACTGGTAAGCAAGAACTGTTGAGGCTTTTGGTGGAAAAAGTATTCTATAATGGACAAAGTATTGAGATTCTAACCATCATCCCTCTGGGTGAGCAATTGCATCCAATCCACCGAGGGGGATAAATGGGGAGGGTTACCTTATTCTTTGTCATTGCGAGCGAAGCGAAGCAATCTCTTATTCTACTAAGATTGCTTCGTCGCTGAGGCTCCTCGCAATGACAGGGGGGTAGTCCAAAGGGGATGGAGTTGAATAATCTTAAAGTAAATTGCTATTCTGGTCATACCTATGCGGAGGAGCCAAGATCTTTCGTGTGGGAGGAGGTAAAGTATGAGGTTGAGGAGATAGAAAAGGCGTGGCTGGAGCCGGGAGAGAGGTATTTTCAGGTCAGAACCAGGGATAACAAATTGTTCCGACTCTGCTATAATGAGGCAGAAGACCAGTGGTCGCTAATTGAGCTAGTGAGGAGTTAAATATGATAAATGACATTCTTAAAATACTGGAAAATGATGCCCGAACTACTACAAAGCAAATATCAACCATGACCGGCACCCCCAGCGCTGATGTTACCAAGCTCATTAAGCAAGCCGAGAATGACAAGACTATCCTGAAATACAAAACTGTAATAAACTGGGAAAAGGTGGGTGAGGAGCAGGTATGGGCACTAATAGAGGTTAAGGTTACTCCCCAGAGGGATGTTGGCTTTGACTCCATAGCCAAGCGTATCTATCGTTTCTCCCAGGCTCGTACCGTCTACTTGGTATCAGGAACCTATGACCTACTTGTTCTGATAGTGGGTAAAACCATGCATGAAGTAGCTAACTTCGTATCGCAAAAGCTCGCCCCTATTGAAGGGATACAGGGAACAGTTACCCACTTTATGCTTAAGCGATATAAAGAGGATGGTGAAATCCTAGAGGGAAAGGAAGAGGTTAAGCGCCAGCCAGTAATACTTTAGACAAGCCCTTCCTATCTTATATAATACCCATTAGGAAATATTTATGTCAACTAAACCTAAAATTCAGAATAGAAAATATAGCCTTACCTCACAGCGAGTAAACCAAATATCCCCTTCCGGTATAAGAAGGTTCTTCGACTTGCTAGCTTCTATGGAAGGGGTAATTTCCCTCGGAGTGGGAGAGCCAGATTTTACCACCCCGTGGCATATTCGGGAGGCAGCTATTTACTCGCTGGAAAAGGGCTATACTATGTATACCTCGAATTTGGGGATGCCTGAGCTGCGTCAGGAGCTGTCACGCTACCTGAAGAATAACTATAATCTGGATTATGACCTTGATAGTGAACTTCTGATTACGGTTGGTGTTAGTGAGGGATTAGACTTGACAATGAGGGCAATCCTTAACCCCGGGGACGAGGTTATTATGCCTGACCCCTGCTATGTTTCCTACAGCCCCTGCTGCATTCTGGCTGGAGGCATACCGATTATGGTGCCGACCAACCAGGAAAACAACTTTGAGATTAGCCCTACTGATATTGAGGCAAGAGTTACCAGTAAGACTAGAGCCATTCTTATTGGTTATCCAGCCAACCCTACCGGAGCAGTGATATCTAGAAAAAAATTAACACAAATAGCCGAAGTAGCCCGGCGCCACCAGCTACTAGTAATCTCTGATGAGATTTATGCCAAGCTAGTTTATGGTGTGGAGCATACTTGCTTTGCTACACTACCTGAGATGAAGGAGAACACCATCTTTCTCGGCGGCTTCTCCAAGGCTTATGCTATGACCGGGTGGCGTATCGGCTATGCTGCTGCCAACAGAGAGATTATTTCCGCTATGACGAAGATTCATCAGTACACTATAATGAGCGCTCCGACAATGGGACAGGTAGCCGCTATTGAGGCACTAAAATCGGGCGAAGATAGTGCTGCTGAAATGGTTGAGGACTACAATAGGCGGCGGCTAGTTATAGTTAAAGGATTAAATAACATTGGGCTACCTTGTTTTGAGCCTAAAGGGGCATTTATGCTTTCCCATCAATAAGCAGCACTGGTATGACCTCAGAGGAATTTGCCGAAAGGCTGCTGATTGAGGAAAAGGTGGCGGTAGTCCCTGGCACAGCCTTTGGACAATATGGTGAGGGGTATGTCCGCTGCTGCTATGCTACATCGTTGGCTGACATTGAGGAAGCACTATCCAGAATGAAGCGGTTCGTGGCTAGACACCGAGCCGTTTAGTCCTTAGGTTGTTTATTAACCCTATTCCCTTTATCCCCTTCCCCAGAAAGGAATACGTATAGGTGAATTTGCTAGGAAAAGCTCGGACGGACGTCACAATAACCCTTAAGATGCCCGAATACAAAAGAAGAGACTAGATAAAACCCTTAGTAAATTAGGAGGTCTAACCTAGAGCTTAAGTGGATGCTTGGTAGCTACAGTGGAGAGTCCAAGAGGGGCGAGAAGCCCCTCTTTCTTTTTCTTCCTTCACTCTTTAATAGGGAGTGAAGGATAAACGGGGTGAGGTAGATTTAAACTAAATAAGCCCCATCTTTTGCTTAACTTCTTTGAGGGTCTCTTTGGCAATAACTCGGGCTCGGCTGGCGCCGTCAGCCAAAACATTAGTTACATATCGGGGTTTCTCAGCTAGAGCCGCCCGCCGTTCACGAAAAGGTCTAAGGGTAGAGTTAATCTCCTGAGCCAAAAGCATCTTGCAGTCAACGCAGCCAATTTTAGCTGAGCGGCACTGCTCACCGATACTATCCAACTCAAAGGGATTGAAATACTGCTGAAGCCGATAGATGTTGCATATCTCCGGGTGCCCTGGGTCATTGCGGTATCGTCGAGCCGGATCAGTAACTGCTGTCATTACCCTTGCTACCGTCTCCTCATCGGAAAGGGCTATCTCAATATCATTGCCCAGTTGCTTGCTCATCTTCTCTTTACCGTTCAGTCCCAATATCAACGGGAACGAGGTAAGCTTGGCTTCCGGTTCAGGAAAGGTGTAGCCAAATATATTATTAAAGCGGCGGGCAATCTCCCTGGCTAACTCTATATGCGGTAATTGGTCTTCACCAACCGGTATAAATTCACCCTTATACAGCACAATATCGGCAGTCATCAGAACTGGATAGCCCACCAGCCCATAGTTAATATTCTCGGGTTGTAGTCTTGCTTTCTCCTTAAAGGTAGGTACTCTGAGTAGCCAGCCTAAGGGGGTAACCATGCCGAGTAGAGTATGTAGCTCCATTACCTCGGGGATATGAGACTGGACAAAAAGAATGTTTTTCCGAGGGTCGAGACCAGCCGCTAGCCAGTCAAGCATCATTTCGTGAACATTCTTTTGCAGCCCACTGGTGTCTTCTAATGAGGTCAGAGCATGAACATCAACGATACAATAGATGCAATCATACTCGTCCTGAAGGTTCACATAATTTTGTATTGCTCCCAGATAATTCCCCAGGTGCTGCCTACCTGTGGGACGAGCCCCAGAAAAAACACGATGCTTCATCTAATTTTCCTCAATCGCAAAGTGTAACACAGAAGGGGGTATAGCGACAATGTTGAAATTATTTATCCGCCTATGGCGAGATTTATCCCCCTCACATCTTTTCCGGGGCTGTCATCCCCATAAGGTGAAGGGTTTTAGCCAGAACAACCTTGGCCGCCTCCACTACCTTGAGACGAGCTTTAGTTAATGCTTCATTGCGAGAAATGACACGGCATTGCTTATAAAAGCTATGGAATACGGTAGCTAAATCCTGAGCATAGTAGGTAAGATGATGAGGTTCCAGAGTATGGGCTACTACCTCAACTATCTCAGGCAAAAGCAGCATCTTTCGGATTAAAGTCAACTCAGGCTCGCTAGAGAGCAGAGAAACATCCCCATCCTCATAGTTAATCCCTCTCTGCTGAGCTAGACGGAGGATACTAGCGATACGAGCATGGGCATACTGAACATAATAGACAGGATTATCTGCCGACTCCCTTTTGGCTAATTCTAAATCAAAGTCCATCTGACTATCAGCCGAACGGGATAAGAAGAAAAAGCGGCAGGCATCAATTCCCACCTCATCAAGCACCTCACGCAGGGTAATAATATCACCACTGCGCTTGGATATACGAACTAACTCCTGACCACGACGCAAGGTAACCATCTGAGAGATTATTATCTCTAGTCGCTCAGGGCTAACACCCATGGCGCCAAGCACTACTTTCATTCTGGATATATGTCCCTGGTGGTCCGCCCCCCAAATATTTATTACCCTGTCAAATTTGCGCTCTAAAAATTTGTTGTAGTGATAAGCAATATCAGAGGCAAAGTAGGTAGGTGAACCATCACTACGGATTACTACATTGTCTTTATCTTCACCAAGGGTAGTAGATACAAACCAGGTAGCCCCTTCTTTCTCCCTCACATAACCCGCCTGGCGTAAGAGCGACATTGCCGTCTGGTATTGTCCATTATCATAAAGGCTTTGCTCACTAAACCAGACATCAAAGCTTACCCCTAATAGCTCAAGGTCACTCCTAATTTGGTTTGTTATCTTCTCCAAACCAAGCTGACCTAACTGTGAGATTGCTTCCTGCTCAGGCAGAGTAAGAAATCTATCTCCTTCCTCAGCCATAACATCCTTGGCTAAGTCAACCATGTAGCTACCAAAATAACCGTCAGACGGCATCTCAGCATCAATACCCAAACACTGTTGATAACGAGCATAGAGCGAGCGATAAAAAGCATCTACCTGGTTGCCAGCATCATTAATGTAATACTCCTTCTCCACTTTATAGCCATCAGCAGCTAGGACATTGGCTAAGGTGCTACCCAGAATAGCACCACGACCATGCCCTACATGAAGCGGTCCGGTAGGATTTACACTAACGAATTCTATCTGGACTCGGCTGCCCTGCCCCAGGTCAACATTGCCATAAGAATTACCAGCGGCTAGGATAGAATCTACCTGTCTGGTCAACCATTCGCTCTTAAGGGTGAAATTAATAAATCCCGGTGTTGCCACAGCAATAGTAGCAATCTCAGGGCAGGGAGCCATAAGCCCTACTATATCATCGGCAATAGTCAGGGGGCTCACTCCGACTGCCCGAGCCAATTTCAAGGGAAAGCTTGAGGCATAATCTCCATGCTCAGGATTCTGGGGTCGCTCTACAGTAACCTCAGGTAAGGCAATAGCGGGTAGCTTCCCCAATTGCTGTGCCTCACTTGCTGCCTGTGTCAGTAGCTCTATAAGCTTTTGCTTGACTATCACTGCTCTGGTTTAAAACTCCTATACGCTCAAATTATAGCACAATGCCAGTCAAGGAGGGTAACCTGATACTTTATACCAGCTTAGAAAATTCGTCGGTACTTATTGCTGCCTGCTTTAATATGGAGTGTAAGGTCTTCAAAGCAAGCTCTCGCCGCTAATAAGGGATTGTTACCCTACGACCTATTTGGTGATGCTTAAGAATATAGTGGCTTCCTCTAATACGATGAACTGTGAAACCGGCTCACAGGAGTGCTTCCACAGTTTGTTTGCCGCTGATGCGCGGCAGCCTCACGATGCAACCTCTACTATAGCCTCCTCAACTGCTTCTTCACTAGGAATTGGCTCACCATCAGCTTGAAGACTTTCTATATAAAGTTCTATAGCTTCCTTAATGTTGATTAAGGCTTCGGCTTTGGTATCGCCTTCACTGATGCATCCAGGCAATAACGGAACCATTACCGTATATCCGCCTAACTCGTTAGGCTCAAGAATTACCCGAAACTTCCTCAACGTAATCCTTCCCTCCCCGTTGACCCAATTATAGCACAATGCTAGTTTAAAAGGGATAACTCAGGCGTTCTTGACTATGCACAGCGTGGGAAATCGCAACTTATATTGAGGTGTGGTTTATTCACACGCCTGGGAATCGGCTAAGAAATTCTTGCGGTCTCTCTACAATTATTCCTAGCTGCTCCCTCAATACATTTCGCTTTTTCCACATTCTATTCTCTTGCGTTACGAAAACATCTCGCTCAGCAAAGTAATGACCCACTAAGTGATCTACATCAGCCCACTTGTTGTGAGCCCTCTTGTCATTCGCACTTATCTTGCCAAAAATAACTTTTTCTATCTGCTGGCTTACCTGCACACCCTCATCATCCACTGTAAAGTCGCCGGTATTCGTCCACGTCAAGTTGGTTCGCGCTATAGTCCCCACTTTTATATAACTGTCAAACTCCTTTAGATGTTTGGACTTCCGTGCCTCGTCTGGGTCTTGATCTTTGTCAGCTATTACTCTTGTAGTGACAGAAATGTCAATCAGACCTTTCTCAGCGAGTTGCTTAATCTGGGCTAGCAGCCCAAGTGTTTTCTCGTTAATAATCATATTAGAGTCTATGCTAACTTTGAGCATTTCTATCTTGCCTCTATGAGCAAGCCCTAATTACGGGATATCTAGCTCCATTCGCCGGCTTCGGGCCACACCCGCGCCAGCTCTATGGACAGGAGTTTATGTTCGGGTTTGCCCAACCCGGGGTCTATTTCAAAGAGTTTTATCGCCTCACTCCGAGCTAGCTCCAATAGAGCTATATCAGAAAGCTTAGCCATGCGAAGGTCAGGTAAGCCACTCTGGCGGGTGCCAAAGAATTCCCCCGGACCTCGCAATCTCAAGTCCTCTTCAGCCAATTGAAAGCCATCCTGAATCTTCTCTATTATATCCAAACGCTGTCTGCCTACCTCTGAAGGGTTCTGGGCTAACAGCATGCAGTAGCTTTGCTCCTGTCCTCGCCCTACTCTACCGCGGAACTGGTGTAATTGCGACAGACCAAAACGGTCGGCGCTCTCCACCAGCATTACAGTAGCATTAGGCACATCTATGCCAACCTCCACCACTGGGGTTGAAACCAGAATATCCAGCTTACCAGCCCGAAAATGATGCATCACCTTATCCTTATCCGCCGCCGACATGCGTCCATGAAGCAAGCCCAATCTGAGGTCAGGGAATACTTCCTCGGCTAGACGCTGGTATTCAGCTATTGCCGCCTTAGCCTGAATACTCTCTGACTCCTCAATCAAAGGACAGATAATAAAGGATTGACTACCGCTAGCTACCTGGCGACGTAAAAAGGTATAGGCGCTATCCCTTTGCCCAGGTTTGAGCCATTTCGTCTTTATTACCTGTCTCCCTGGAGGAAGCTGGTCTATAACTGACAGGTCAAGGTCGCCATACAAGGTTAAGGCTAGAGTTCGTGGAATAGGTGTAGCCGTCATTACCAATACATGGGGATTAAACCCTTTTTGTCGCAGTGCTGAGCGCTGGGTAACTCCAAATCGCTGCTGCTCATCAACCACAGCTAACCCTAATCGGCGAAACTCCACTCCCTTTTGAACAAGAGCGTGGGTGCCGATAACAATATCAATATCTCCGTCCGAGATACGCTGCTGTAGTTCCTGCTTCCTGACCTGACTAATGTCACCAATAAGTAGTGCCACAGTAAGATAGTGTGATAAAAGCCTGGAATAGCTAGAAAGGTAGCTCTCTGCTTCCTCTCGATGTCCCACTCTAGACAGAAGCTCACAAATAGCCGAAAAATGCTGCTCAGCCAGAATCTCAGTAGGCGCCATAAATGCCCCCTGATAGCCATTGGCAGCCGCCACCAGCAGGGCTGCGGTAGCTACCACCGTTTTGCCACTGCCTACCTCCCCTTGCAATAATCGAGACATTGGTCTTGGTTGCTGTAAATCAGCCAGCAGCTCCCCGAGAACCCTGTGTTGAGCCGCAGTTAGCTCAAAGGGTAGAGACCTTACAAAAGCATCTAGCACCGGTGTCTCGGCACTAAAAGGGTTACCCGGCTGACTCTTCTGCCAGTGGCGCTTCTTACTCAGCACGCCCAACTGGAGAAGGAAAAGCTCATCAAAAGCCAGGCGAACCCTTGCCTTGTCCTTCAGTGCTTCATCTTCTGGATAGTGAGCCTGAGTTATTGCCTCAGGTAGCTCCAATAGGTTACACTGCCCCCTCACCTCTGGGGGTAAAAAATCTGCCACCTGCCATGCCCATTGGTCCATAACACCTTTCATTAATTTTCTCACCTGGCGAGGGCGTAATCCCTGAGTGAGAGGGTAAATAGGAACCAGACGCCCGGTATGAATTAACTCTTTATCATCCACCAGCTCCCACTCTGGAGACTCAAACACATGTCGCCCCTTAAACAAGCCTACCCTGCCACTGACAACTATCCTGGTATTAGTAGCTAGCTTTTTAGCCAAGTAGGGTTGATTAAACCATACTATCCTGACATTACCTGTCTCATCGCCCACAATAGCCTCAGTACTGCGCCTGTCACCCAGTATAATCTCCTGAGATTGCCACACATTGACAATAATGGTCTGCTCCTCCCCCTCAATAAGCTGCGAAATAGATTTCCTCTGGCTGTAGTCAAGGTGACGGTGTGGGAAGAAATAGAGTAAATCCCGAACGGTCTTTACCCCCATCTTGTTAAACTTGGCCGCCAGGCTTGAGCTAATGCCCTTAATAATAGTAATGGGTGAATCAATGGATTGTTTAGCTACTACACTGGGTCGTCTTGGTCCAGGGGAAAGCCTATCAACTAGTGGGGTTGGCTTTACTCCACCTTTTTCCTCTTCCCCGCACCCTGTAGCAGCTAAAAAGTGAAGTACATTATTTACCCATTCTTTACGCTGCTGCTTAGTCAAAGAGGCATAATTGGAATTAACAAGGTGGAGTTTATGAAAACGACTTAGGAGTTGAGAGTTAGTTATTGATTCTATAGCTTGACCAGCCCAATTGCGGAGGAATGTATCCAAACCACCGATTACCGCCGAGTCCACATAACCCTTTTTACATTCTAGCTCGAGAATCTTACGCAGAGGCTCAGCATTCATTGACAAATTCATTGACAAGTTTCCGCCTCCATTTGCCTCAGCGGATATCCATTATCTGTCCCCAAACACAGCTACTAGCAAGAGACCAGGGCCTGTATGCGTACCAATTACCGGGGTTGTCTTCGATCGGTAGATACGCTCTTTGGGAAATTTAGAACTAAGGCGCTCAACTAATAGCTCGGCATCATCAGGACAGGCAGCATCCTCTATCGCCATCTCTTCAATGTGGGCAAAGCTCATAACGAAGCTATACAAGTGGTCTATTGCCTTAGCCCGAGAACGCGTTCTGCCCGCAGGCTCAACCACACCATCTTTTAAGGTGATAAGGGGATTTATTTTAAGTATTGAGCCCAGAAGGGCCTGGGCAGCGCCAATGCGCCCACCCCTTTTGAGGTATTCCAGAGTATCAAAGGCTGCGCGGAAATCCACGGAAGGAATAGTTTTTCGTGCTATATCTACCACCTCATCAAGGCTAGCCCCAGTTTGAGCTGCCTTAGCCGCCTTCATAACTATGAATCCCTCCGCCATAACCGCCCATTGTGAATCAATAACCTCTACCCGGCATTTCCGCTCCATTAACCCTATACTTTGTAACGCCACCTCATAAGTACCGCTGAGCTTGGCACTAACAACGATGGCAAGAATTTCATCCGTCTCCTTAGCCAGCTTGTCATATGCCTCAGCGAAGCTTCCAGGAGACGGCACTGAAGTGACGGGTAGAGTTTTGCTGTACTTCAGCTTTTCGTAGAACTGCTCGGTGGTCAGGTCAACGCCATCCCGATAGACCTCAGTTCCAAAGCGAACATTTAGCGGAATTACTGTAATCCCTAGCTCGCTGGCTATTTCAAGTGGTAGGTCAGCGACACTATCAGTAACTATTTTAACAGTCATTGACTACTTGTTTATGCCTCTAGAACGGATACCGCCATGGCACTAGGTCCGGCGTATGTTCCCACCACCGGGCTAATTGTTGAACTGTAGATACGCTCTTTGGGGAATAACGAGCCGAAGCGCTCAATCAGCTTGTCGGCATCATCAGGGGTAGTAGAGTGCTCCACTGCCAGCCCCTCAATGTTCGGGAAGCCAGCTACAGAATTGTATAGATAATCCATACCTGCCGCTCTGGAGCGAACCCTGGTTAAAGGAGACATTTCGCCATCTTTCACAGTAAGAATTGGCTTTATTGATAACATTGCACCCAGCAGCCCCTGTGCCTTGCCGATACGCCCCCCCTTGGCTAGATATTTGAGGGTGTCAAAAAACGCAAAAAGGTGCGACCGAGGTATGGCCCTACGCACTAAATCAGTAACCTCATCTAAGTTTGCTCCAGCCTGGACTGCCTTGGCAGCAGCAATAACTATAAGCCCCAGACCCATTGCTACCGTTAGCGAGTCAATCACTTCAATACGGCATTTCTCATCCACCATACTCTTGGCGGCAAGCGCTGACTGATAGGTGCCACTGAGCTTGGTGGATAGAGTAATGACTAGAATTTCATCGGTTTCCTCAGCTAGCTTGTTATAGACATCAACGAAAGCACCGGGAGGGGGCTGCGTGGTAGTCGGCCAGATAGGGTCGTGAACCAACCTGTGATAGAATTCATCCGTGGACATAGTAATCCGGTCAAGAAAGGATTCCTTACCAAAAGAGACAGTTAGAGGCACAACAGTAATTCCTAGCCCTTCGGCTATATCATCGGTAATATCAGACAGGCTATCGGTTACTATTTGGACTGTCATTGCCTAACCTCCTATATGCTTACTATTCTATGGAAACAATGTAGTTATAGTGAGGCTGCCCTCCCCGAACTACATCAACCTGAAGCTGAGAGTACTGCTCACGAATACTGGCGCTGACCTGTTCCGCCTCAGCTAGATCAGTGTCCGCTCCATAATAGATGGTAATTATTTCAGCTTTGTTTAAATCTAGCTTAGCCAGCATCTTATTAAGGACATCAGTAGTATTATTACCTACCGCTAGCAAATCTCCATCTAGAAGACCGATAGCTTGGTTTTTCTTAATGGTCAGACCATTAAGCTGAGTTGAGCGCACAGCTCGGGTAATTTCAATAGACTTAATTGCTGATTTTGCCTCTGTCATAAGCTGGGCGTTTGTCTCCAGGTCAGCCTCATAGTCAAAGGCTAAAAGGGCAGCCACACCCTGTGGGGTTGTTTCCGTAGGCACCACCTTAACAATTTTCGTGGTTAGAGACTGAACTTGCTCAGCGGAAAGCACTACATTTTTGTTATTAGGTAAAATAATAACCTTGTCTGAAACCACTGACTCTACAGCCTGAAGCAGTTCCTTAGTGCTGGGGTTCATTGTCTGTCCACCAGGGACAATAACCGCTGCCCCTAGGCTGGTATAAATATCACTAAGCCCATCACCTGAAATAACAGCCACTACAGCAATATCAACCGCTGGCATTCTCTCCTTCTGCATCTTTAAGAAGTCCTGATATTGCTCGTCCATGTTAACTATATTTATCTCATGCAGAGTGCCCAGGGAAGCAACATAATGGATAACACTGCCCGGGTCATAGGTGTGGATATGAACCCTAATTGTAGATTCATCACCGGCGACGATTAAAGATTGCCCTTTCTTCCCTAGCTTTGTTCTGAGCTTATCTGGGTTAAGTCCCGCCCCCCTAATCACAAAATTAGTGCAATATCCATAGGGTACCTCCTCATCTGTCACTACATGGGGCAACCTAGTAACCAGAGGTATATTACTGGCTATCATTTGTGGTTTGCGGAACTGCATCTGCTCTGCCTCACCCCTAAGGTAACGGAGTGCACCCTCCAGAATGGTATATAGACCTTGCCCACCAGCATCCACCACTCCCGCCTCCCTCAACACCGGCAGAAGGCTAGGTGTATTAGCTACCGACTCATTAGCGGCATTAACTATCGCCTCCATAACCGATATCAGGTCGCCGTTGCCGCTGGAGGCTTGCTCCTGAGCAGCCGATGCCGCTTCTCTAACCACAGTAAGAATGGTTCCCTCTACGGGGTTGCTTAACCCCTTATAAGCCATCGTGGATCCCTGGAGCAAGGCATCAGCTAGGTCACTGCCAGTAAACGATTCCTTTTTTACCAAACCTTGGGCTAGACCACGCCAAATCTGTGACAGGATTACCCCGCTATTACCCCGAGCCCCCATAAGTGCTCCTTTTGCCATAGCTAGAGCCACTGCCGAAGCACTACGGTCAGGAGCCTGGTATGCCTCCTCAACTGTGGAACGCATAGTAAGCAACATATTAGTCCCGCAATCGCCATCAGGTACAGGGAAAACATTCAGGGCATCAATATCAGGCACACTCTTCTCTAACCAGGTAGTAGCGGTAGCAAACATATCCCTTAGCTCTTGCCCCGTGATAGATTCAATTTGTTTCATTCCACCTCCTCCTTGCCAAACAGATTTATCCGTGCTAATATTAAGCAACTATTTTAAAACAAAGCTATTTATTAGTCAAAGGAGAGGAAGTATTGAAGTGCGATTTATGCAGTAAGTCACCTCAACATGGGCATAATGTGAGTCACTCTAAGCGTCACACCAATCGTCGCTGGATGCCCAATATTCACCCAGTTACCATCATCATAGATGGTCAGCCTAAACGGCTCAACCTATGTACCAGATGCCTGCGCAATCAACATAAAGTGGCTAAAAAGCTACCTCCAAGCTAGACCTTATCTTTCCCAGGGCTTCACTTATAGTTTGTTCTGAATTAAACACGGCTGACCCGGCTGCTAATACTCTGGCTCCGGCTCTTACTACTCTGGGGGCAACATTAGCATTGATGCCACCATCCACTGCAAGCTCAGTGGCCAAGTTTTTTCTGTCCAACTCTGCCCGCAAATGGGCTACCTTATCTAGCATAGCCTCAATAAAGGTCTGTCCTCCAAAACCGGGATTGACCGTCAATACTAGGACTAAATCAAGGTAGGGAAGAACCTCCGCGAGCGTGTCTATAGGTGTGCCCGGATTGAGAGCAACCCCAGCCTTTATCCCAGCTTTCTTAGCTCTGTGCACTACTCGGTGTATATCAGGACAGGCTTCTATATGACAAGTGATAATATCGGCTCCGGCATCAATAAATTGGCTGATTTGCTGTTCCGGTTCCTCAATCATAAGGTGGACATCCAGCGGCAGTTTAGTCCATTTACGGATAGCGGTTACTACAAGAGCACCGACGGTTATTTGAGGCACAAAATGCCCGTCCATGACATCTATGTGGATATAGTCAGCGCCAGCCTTAGTCGCCTCAGCTACCTGCTCACCAAGACGACCAAAATCGGCAGATAGAATAGAGGGGGCAAGCTTAATTTTTTGGCTACTTCCCAAGACTGAAATCTCCAATTATTTTTTTGGCAGTGGCTATCGCCTGCTCTACTTGTTTCGGGGCGGTGCCGCCGATAATATCCCTAGCCGCCAGAGATGACTCTATTGTAATTGAGTAAACATCTTCGCTAAATAAGGGACAAAAATCCTTATATTTAGTAAGGCTAAGCTCACTAAATGATTTGCCCTTCTCCATAGCGTAGTTTACCAACCTAGCCACTATATCATAGGCGGTACGGAATGATTCTCCCTTTTTGACTAAATAGTCAGCCAGATCAGTGGCTAGAATGTAGCCTCGCCTAACCGCCTTCTCCGTATTTACAGTTTTAACTTTGATGGTTTCAAACATGCCGCTAAATACTTCCAGGGTAGATAGCAATGTATCTATGGTATCAAATAAACCCTCCTTATCCTCCTGCATATCTCTATTATAGGACAAGGGGAGACCTTTCATAGTGACCAGTAGTGCTATAAGCTTGCCATAGACCCGTCCTGCCTTACCCCGAACCAGTTCGGCGACATCAGGATTCTTCTTTTGGGGCATAATGCTTGAGCTAGTGGCATACGCCTCATCAAGCTCAATAAAATCGAACTCGGCTGAAGTCCACAGGATAATCTCCTCAGCCAGTCGGGAGAGGTGCATCATACACAGGCTAGCTGCTGCTTCATATTCCACTACAAAATCTCTATCAGAGACAGCATCAATGCTATTCTGACTTATCTGGCTAAAGCCTAATTGGCGGGCTAAGAACTCCCGGTCAATATTGTAGGCTACGCCAGCTATAGCCCCGCTACCTAAGGGCATGACATCGGTTCTCTTGAGGCAATCACTAAACCTGTCAGCATCCCTCTGGAGCATTTCAAAATGGGCTAATAGGTGATGAGCCAGAAGCACCGGTTGTGCTGGCTGCAAATGGGTATATCCTGGCATAATTACACCCTTATTTATTTCAGCCAGGTTAATTAAAGCCTGCTGGAATGCTTTTAGCTTGACCAAGGTATTAGAGATTGCTTCCTTAGCCAAAAGACGCAAATCCAGAGCCACCTGGTCATTTCTAGAACGAGCCGTATGGAGTTTACCACCTACCTCACCTACCTTGTCCAGTAACCGGGCCTCAATATGCATATGTATATCTTCCAACTCAGGCTTGAACTGAAATTTACCCTGCTCTATTTCCTGTATAATAGAGGCAAGTCCACTAATAATAATCTCCGCCTCTTCTGCTTGGATTATGCCCTGCTTTGCCAGCATCCTGGCGTGGGCAATACTGCCAGCAATATCATAAGGATATAACCGCCAATCAAAGGGGATAGAGGCGGTATATTCGGTTACCAATTTATCGGCATCCTTATGGAAACGACCACGAATATGGCTCATTTAGTATCTTCCTTATTTCTTTATCTCCAAGGTACTAATACCCTGCACCTGTGCCTGGGTTCTGACCGGTAATCCCCAGATATGAATAAAGCCGGGGGAGGCACTCTGGTCAAACTCATCGCCCTTATCATAGGTAGCCAGACCATAGCTATACAGTGAGTTAGGTGATTTCCGCCCGACAACATTTGAGCTTCCCTTAAATAGCTTCAATCGCACGGCTCCAGTAACAGAACGCTGTGAGCTCTTAACATAGGCAGTCAAATCTTGATGGAGTGAGGTGAACCACAGACCGTTATAGATAAGGTCGGCATATTCCTGGGCTACCCTCTGCTTAAACCGTAGTTGGTCTTTGGCTAAGGTCATCGCCTCCAGAGCCCGGTGCGCCTGGAGTAGAACTAATGCTGCTGGCGCCTCGTAAATTTCCCTTGACTTTATCCCCACCAGTCTGTTCTCCAAATGGTCAACCCTACCTACCCCATGCCTGCCGGCTAATTCATTTAGTCGTTGAATCAAGCTAACGCCATCTAATTCCTGCCCATCAATGGCAACCGGAATTCCTTTGTCAAAGCCAATCTCAACATAGTCTGGTATATCGGGAGCCTGACTAGGCGACCTTGTCCAGGTAAATACTTCTTCGGGGGATTCAACCCACGGGTCTTCAAGAACCCCACACTCAATACTCCTCCCCCATAGGTTTTCATCAATGGAATAGGGACTGGCGACAGTAATAGGCACCGGAATGCCATAGCGCTGAGCATAGTTAATGGTTTGTTCACGGGTCATACCCCACTCTCGAGCCGGAGCTATAATTTTGAGACCGGGTGACAGGGCGCTAATGCTTACCTCAAACCGCACCTGGTCATTTCCCTTGCCGGTGCAACCATGAGCCACCACTGAAGCCCCTGCTTCAAGGGCTGCATCTACTAATAGCTTAGCCATTAACGGACGAGATAAGGCAGTAGCTAATGGGTATAGTTCCTCATAGATAGCATCTGCCTGTAGTGCTGGAAAAATAAAATGGTTTACAAATAACTCCTTAGCATCCGCCACTAATGCCTTCAACGCACCGGCTTTAAGTGCCTTTTCCCGAATAGCCGAGAAGTCACGCTCATTCCCAACATCAATGGTAAGCGTAATAACATCCAGATTATATTTTTCTTTGAGCCACTTGATGGCTACTGATGTATCCAAGCCACCGCTGTAAGCCAATATTACTTTATCTGACACTGTGAACCTCCCTTAAACTAAGAACTTATTATCAGTTGGTGATGCTAGATAATACTGCGTTTAAGATGTCTAGGGCCTCGTCAACCTCCCCATTACCGATAATAAGGGGAGGCATAAAACGCAAGGCATTGGGCTTCAATCGGTTAACCAGTAAACCTCTATCAAGGCAAGCCATTAGCACCGATTGAGCAATGTCACTGCTAAACTCCAGAGCTACTAACAGTCCACGCCCCCGAACATCAGTGATAAACTGGAATTTCTGTCTCAAGCTTTCCAGCCCATTAGTAAGATACTGTCCCACTCTCTTGGCATTACTAGCAATATTTTGGTCAAGAATATATTTTAAAGTAGCATAACCAGCAGCACAGGCTAAAGGATTACCACCGAAGGTAGAGCCATGCTCTCCCGGAGTAAAAACAGAGGCTTTATCCTTGGCTAGAATAGCCCCAAGTGGTACGCCGCTGGCTAAACCCTTAGCCAGTGTCATTATATCAGGTTCGATACCAAGCTGTTGGTAAGCAAAAAGGGTACCTGTTCGCCCAAGCCCGGTTTGAATTTCATCTAAAATCAGTGGAATACCCATTCGATCGCACCACTCCCGGACCGTGGTCAAATAGCTATCATCAGGCAGGTTGACCCCTCCCTCTCCTTGCACTAACTCTAACATCACGGCACAGGTTCGACTAGTGGTAGCCGCCTTTATAGCTTCAATATTATTATACTCCACATTTACAAAACCATTGGGCAAGGGAATATATGGCTGCTGGAATTTAGATTGACCGGTAGCTGCCACCATAGCCAGAGTGCGACCATGAAAGGAACCCATCGTAGTAATAATCTCATAGGCTCCATCCAGATTGAGTTTCCCATAACGCCTGGCTAGCTTCACCGCTCCGTCATTAGCCTCAGCCCCACTGTTGCAAAAAAAGACCTTATCTAGGCAACTATTCTGCACTAAGAGCTCAGCCAAACGAATCTGAGGGACAGTATAGAACTGATTTGAAGCCTGAATAAGGGTATGTACCTGCTCTGCTACTGCTTCAACAACTACCGGGTGGCAATGCCCCAAAGTATTGACCGCCCAGCCACCAACAAAGTCCAGATACTCCCGACCATCTTCATCCCATACCCGTGCCCCCTGCCCCCTGACCAAGGTTACCGGTAAGCGCTCAAAGGTGTTCATAAAGTATTGGTGCTCAAGCTCCTGCCACTTACTCACCCTCGTTCTCCGAACAGCTCTCTTTCTCCAGACGGAGCTCTAACTATCTCGGCATCAGTAAAATTCTTTGTCAAACTCTCTTCGATTAACTGTATAACCTTTCGTATTTCCATACTCTCATCGTCTTAAACAAGAACACCAACATTCTTGTTCTTCCTTCCCTTGGCTCCCCTTCCAAGCCATATCCTCTCTTACTTACACTTCCCCTTCCCTTAATAAGGGAAGGGGGTCAGGGGGATAGGTCACCAAATAATCTATTAACTTTATCAGAAGGGGCTTCGCCCCCTCAATCTACCCCTGATAAACGCTGTATTGTTGTGCCGCCAGTGCTCTCCTCAATCTCCCTGAGCAATGTATGGGGCTGTGTCCCATCTATAATGCGTGTAATTGAATTAGCAGATATAGCCCTTAAGCAGGCTCTAATCTTAGGAATCATCCCCCCTGAGGCCACTCCTGAAGCCATTAAGGCTTCGGCTTCAATAGGTGACAAATGAGACAGCAATTTTCCTGATTGGTCACAGATACCAACCACATCGGTTAGAAAGATAAGCCTTTCGGCACCAATAGCGGCAGCAATTTCACCAGCCACAGGGTCACCGTTAATATTAAGTATCGGTGGAGCTTCGTCTGGTCTATTAAATGAGTTTAGGCTTACTGGAGCTACCACCGGAATATAGTCTGACTGCAATAGAGCCTCTAACAAAGTAGAATCTACCTTCACTACCGTACCCATATATCCCATCTCTTGGTTCTTAATCTTGCCTTGAATAAGACCTCCATCCACACCACTAATACCCACTGCCCGTCCACCCAAGTTGTTGATTAAAGCTACAATTTCCTTGTTGACCAAGCCACCTAGAACAGCGGTTACCATCTCTAGCCTTGCCTGGTCAGTTACCCGTTCACCATCAATAATCCTACTGGAAATCCCTTGGCGTGAAAGCCATTCAGTTACTACCTTAGCTCCACCATGAACTATGATCAGGGTTCTCCCCTGCTTATGGAGCTCAACTATGTCCTCAATAGTAGTATCATGGCTGCCAAGGGTAGCCCCACCAAGCTTAACCACAATAACTTTATCCAATTTAATCGTTGCCTCCGATTAGACAACCTCTCAGGTTGTGTATTGACTGTTAATAGTCACGTATTCCTCAGATAGGTCACAACCCCACGCAGTGGCAGTAGCCGTGCCCAGGTTAAGCTGTACAGTTATCGGCACCTCGCTGCTACGCAATACCGCTACTACCTTATCCCTGTCAAAAGGCAATTGGTAACCGTTCTTTACCAGGCAGGTATTATCTATATAAAGGTCAATTTTTGATTCTACCACTTCCACCCCACTCCGTCCCACCGCTGCCACAATCCGCCCCCAATTAGGGTCACTACCATGCACTGCTGCCTTCACCAGTGGTGAACCTACTACTGCCCGGGCAGCTAGCCTCGCCTCAGCCACACTGGGCGCTCCACTAACAGTAACCTCCATAAGCTTGCTCGCCCCCTCGCCGTCACTGGCAATACATTTAGCCAAGTAGATACAGACCTGGTTAAGAGCATCCTGAAAGGAACTGGCCTGGTCTGAATCTTGACTGATAACTTCATTTTCAGCCAGCCCATTAGCCATTATAAGCACTATATCATTGGGGCTGGTATCGCCATCAATTGAAACCATATTAAGAGAAATACCCACTGCCTTTCGTAATGCCTGTCTTAGGAAATCTATATTTACGGCAGCATCAGTAGTTAAAAAACAAAGCAAAGTAGCCAAATTAGGGTGAATCATTCCCGAGCCTTTAGCTATCCCACCTATGTTAAATCCACTATCACCAATCCTAACCACAACTGCCGCTTCTTTGGGAACGGTATCAGTGGTCATTATTGCCTTTGCTATGTCATGACCTCCCTCTTGGGAAAGACCAATCTGTTCTATACTGGCTCTTATCAGCTTCATCGGTAAAGGTTGACCAATCACCCCACTGCTAGCTACCAGAACATCCTCGGCTGAGAGCCCCATTTTCCTAGCTGCTAAATCTGCCATCTCAGCGGCATCGCTAACACCTCCCTCCCCTGTAAAGGTATTGGCGCACCCACTATTTACCACTATGGCTACCGTTCTTCCTGCCTGCAACCGCTGCTGACATAGAAGAATTGGGGCTGCCTTAATACTATTGGTGGTAAATAGAGCCGCAGCCTTACATGGTACTTCAGAAAAGAGGATACCAAGGTCTAATCCGTTTATAGCTTCTTTCTTTATTCCGGCATAGGTAGCCCCTGCCTGAAACCCCTGAGGTGAGGTAATACTACCCTCGGCAATGAACTCAATCTTAACTTCCATTATTGAAACTATATCATAGTGAATATAACTAAGGCAATGAGGTTGATTATCTACCCCGAAATGGCTGGTTTTACAATGTTTTCCGACAAATGGTCCCAACTCCTCAACCATTAGCCTTTCTGGTATTTTGTTTCTGCTTTCAGTACTAATCACCATCAAAGATGAAGATTTCATTTATGGTAGTTTTCAAAGCCTTAGCCACATTGCGAGCCGAAGGTCACCAGACTGCGACTCTGTCCTTCTGGGAAGGACTCTGCCGAGCGTGGCAATCTCAAGCAATAAACTCTCCCTTTCTTCAAGATTGATTTGGCACTTTAGGTTGCTTCATTACATTTGCAATGACATTCCCCGCAATGACAACTAAGTCTGTAGATGCACCTTGAGAATTTTGAAATAATCAAGTAAAAGTGTTATAATGTAAAATAACAAATTAGAAAGAGGATAATATTTGAACCTTTAAGCTAGTTCAGAGAGGCTGGCAAGGGGAAAATAGAGGAAGCCAGTAGTTAAATACCTCTTGTCAGCTAAGGCAAGAGGTATTTTTATGTCTAAAAAAGTGATAATGACCCCAGAGGATATCAGACGAACTCTGGCTCGCATGACCCACGAAATTATAGAGCGAAATAAAGCTATTGAAGACCTAATATTAGTTGGTATGCGCACCCGTGGGGCGCCCCTAGCCAAACGATTAGCTGATAATATTGAAGACTTTCATCAATTTAAAATAGAGGTTGGTGCTTTGGACATCAGCCCGTATCGTGATGATCTTTCCTCGCAGAATCCGAGACCTCTCCTCAACCGGACCCAAATTCCTAGTGATATTAATGGCAAATCCATAGTGTTAGTTGATGATGTCTTATACACTGGGCGCAGCACCCGTGCCGCTATGGATGCCATTATTGACCTGGGACGACCTCAGTCAATCCAACTAGCGGTGCTTATAGACCGTGGACACCGAGAGTTACCGATTCGGGCTGACTATGTGGGCAAGAATATACCAAGCTCTAGATACGAGGAAATACAGGTCAAATTGATAGAAACCGATGGTATTGACGAAGTGGCAATTATTGAACTTAGCCTGGAGACAGCTACGACGCAAAAGATTGAGAAGCTATTATGAGTTTGGCAAATAGAAGTCTGGTGACAATAGACGATTTATCTAATAAGGAAGTTGAGGCAGTTTTTCCCTTAGCCGATCAGATGTCGGACTCAATGAATAGGCAGTCCAATGTATGCCAGGGCAAGATTATGGCCAGCCTATTTTTTGAGCCCAGCACCAGAACACGGCTTTCGTTTGAGACAGCGATGCATAGGCTTGGGGGCAGTGTCATAAGCACTATTGATGTAAATGCAACCTCTCTAGCTAAAGGTGAAAGCATTGCCGATATGGCGAGGGTGGTTGGGAGTTACGCCGATATCATCGTCATAAGGCACCCGTGGGAGGGAGTAGCTAAGGTAGTTGCCAATTATGCCGGCGTCCCGGTAATAAATGCTGGCGACGGGAGCCATGAGCATCCAACCCAGACCCTATGCGACCTTTACACCTTGAAGAAGGAAAGACAAACTATCAGAGGTCTGAAGATTGCACTGTGCGGAGATTTGAAATACGGGCGGACAATACATTCTCTAATTTATGCTCTAACTAGGCTCGGAGCAACTACATTCCTCTGGCCGGGACCAGGGCTTGACATGCCTGAGAATGTCAAGCAGAAACTAATTACAGAATACGGAGCTGATGTAGAAAAAATCCCGGCTGATAACTTGCCATTACTGGTTGGAAGTCAGGATTGGGCAGGGGATGCTAGCTTGGATGCCATATATATAACGCCAAGCCGTGCCCATCAACTGGCACTAATACCTGATATCAGTATTCCAATCGACTTAGTTAAGGAGTATGATGCCCTTTATGTTACCAGGCTTCAGCAGGAAAGGCTTACCGCTACCGCCGAAGGTCAAGAATTGAAAAGGGATTATCCAGTGGTAGATAAAAAACTTCTCAAAGGAAAAGAGTTCAAGAGAACACTGGTTATGCACCCACTGCCTCGTATTGACGAGCTTGCCTATGAAGTGGATGCTGACCCGAGGAGTATGTACTTCAAGCAGGCGGCTCGTGGGGTGCCAGTTAGGATGGCGCTCATAGCCCTGTTACTGGGGGCTAAGGAAGTTGATATTACTGAGAAGGAAGTCTCTCCTGCTCAGAAAAGAGCCTATCCCTTCTATAGACGAGATTTCGGAGTAAGCTGCCCTAATCCAAGTTGCGTGTCAGTGCAAGAAACTGAAACAAGGTATATAAAGCTTGAGTTTCAGATAGTAACTAACCATCCCTTGACGCTGAGATGTGTCTATTGCGAACACGAGATTTACCCCCAATATATCGCCAGTTCTGACTGGCATCAAGGGATGTTGAAGAACAAGAAATACCACAGGGCTGACAGCCACTGGGTTCGGAAGATCAAACCGGAAAACCTGATTGTGTTTGATTCGGAAAGCAGGGCTCAGTCTCATGGTTTCCAGCCCAGCAATTATGCTAGTCAAAGATGATGAACAATAAATCTAATCCTTTACTTATCTATGGTGGTCGTATAATTGATTCTAGCCAGGGGATAGATGAAACTGGCAGTTTGCTTATCACTGATGGCAAAATCTCGTGGCTGGGCAAGGGAGAAAAGACCTCACCCCAGCCCGGGTATGCTGTCCTTTATGCCCAGGGACTAATAATCTGTCCCGGATTTATTGACCTCCACTGCCATCTTAGACAACCTGGTTTTGAGGATAAGGAGACCATTGCTACCGGAACCCAGTCTGCCGCCAGGGGTGGCTTTACCACTATCTGTTGTATGCCCAATACCAATCCGCCTCTGGATAATAAAACTACTGTAGATTATGTAAAGTCAGTGGCAACCACGGAGGGTATAATCCGAGTTCTACCTATAGGCTCTATCTCTAGGGGCAGAAAAGGGAAGGAGTTAGCTGATATGGGAGAGCTGGCTGCAGCCGGGGTCATTGCCTTTAGTGATGACGGCGCACCAGCGGCAGATTCACGCCTTATGCGCCAGGCGTTAGACTATAGCCTTGCTCTTGATTTGCCTATTATTGACCACTGCGAGGATATGGCTCTTAGTGAAGGCGGAGGGATGAATGAAGGTATAATATCAAATAAATTGGGGCTTCGCGGGATACCAAACGCCGCTGAGGACATTATAGTGGCTCGTGACCTGGCTCTGGCTCAACTGACAGGGGGTTGGCTACACATTGCCCATACTTCTACTGAGGGCTCAGTTGACCTGGTTCGTCGGGCTAAGGACAAGGGCATCAAGGTTACTGCAGAGGCTACGCCCCACCACCTGACCCTGACCGAGGAGAAGGTCATTGGTTATGATGCTAACGCCAAGGTAAATCCACCCCTGAGAACTAAACAGGACATCCAAGCCCTGATTCAAGGGCTTATTGATAATACAATTGATATTATTGCCACTGACCACGCCCCTCACACTGAAGCTGATAAGGCGTGTGAGTTTGCCCTAGCCCCATTTGGCATTAGTGGTTTTGAAACTGCCCTAGGCAGTCTTATGAGCCTGGTGCACGATGGAAAGATAACCTTAAATAGCCTTATTGCTAAACTAACTTGCGAACCGGCTAAGATTCTCGGTAATAAATATGGCAAACTGGGGACTATAGCTATCGGAGCTTTAGCCGATGTTACTATCTTTAACTCTGACATGGCGTGGGTAGTAGATACCAAGTCTTTTGCCTCTAAGGGTAAGAATACCCCATTGGCTGGCTCAACGCTCAAAGGAAAAATAATGGCAACCATATCACAGGGAAAGCTAGTATATAAAGATGATTTAGTTAAGCTTGAAGAGATTTGAAAAGTTACTGGAGGTGGTGAGGGGTAAACAGTTCTTTACTTATCAAAGGATTCTATAAAGAGGAACCCGAAGTACTGCTACGCATGCGGAGATGGTCAGAGATTGCTTCGCCTTCGGCTCACAATAACACATCAGATAGCAGGAAAGGGAATGATAGAAAATATGTCATTGCGAGGAGCCGAAGATCTGAGCATAGCGAAGAGTCTGCGACGAAGCAATCTAAAACAAGCTAAAAGATAAAGACGAGATTGCTTCGCCCTTGGCTCGCAATGACGCATTAGATAGCAGGAGAAGGGGATAAATCCTTCACAAGTGAAGGATAAAGGGGATAGGGTTAATAAAAATTATGACTAAAAAAGCAATCCTGGTTTTAGAAGATGGCTCAGTTTACGAAGGCTACTGCTTTGGTGCTGAGGCGGATGCCTATGGTGAGGTAGTGTTCAATACTAGCATGGTGGGCTACCAAGAGATACTAACTGACCCATCCTATGCCGGACAAATTGTAGTTCCTACTTATCCCCTTATCGGCAACTACGGTATCAATGAGCACGATTTTGAATCAAAGAGAATCCAGGTAAGGGGCTTTGTTATCCGTGAGGAGTGCCACCAGCCCAATCACTACCTGAGCAACCAGACCATCCACGAATATTTAGCCGAAAATGATATACCCGGAATAAGCGGCGTAGATACCCGAGCCATTACCCGCAAACTTCGCTCAGCCGGCGTAATGATGGGCATTATAACCAGCGATAAAACTCCACAGCAGGCTATAAAAGAGCTAAAGAGCTTGCCTGACTATGGTTCAACCGATTTTGCCAGACAGGTAACTACCGATGCTCCCTATGATTGGGAACCGGAACCGAGCCAAGCAGTTTTACCACCGTGTAAAATGGTGGTCCTAGACTTAGGCTTGAAATATAGCATACTGCGTATAATGAAGAGCATGGGTTGCACACTGACCATAGTCCCTGGCACTGCATCCGCTGAGGAAATCCTCAACCTGGAACCTGATGGCGTACTACTCTCCCCAGGACCCGGTAATCCGGAGGTTTTGGACTACATAGTGGATACAGTCAAAAAACTTATAGGTAAAAAGCCGATGATGGGTATCTGTATGGGGCATCTTATTCTGGGTAGGGTATTTGGTGCCAAGACATTTAAATTAAAGTTCGGACACCACGGAGCTAACCACCCTGTACGAGACCTCTCTGACGGACGAGTACATATCACGGCTCAGAACCACGGCTATGCCGTTGACCCTGATAGTTTAAGTAGTAAACTAGAAGTTACTCACATAAATCTAAATGATGGCACGGTGGAGGGCTTACGCCACCGGGAGCTACCCATATTCTCCATCCAGTATCACTCCGAAGCCTCCCCTGGTCCCTGGGACAACATCTACCTCTTTGAAAAGTTCCTGGAGATGGTGAGGGAGGGTAAATGATAAAATCCCCCTTAATCCCCCTTTACAAAGGGGGTCGACATAGGAAGCTTCTCCCTTTAGCAAAGGGAGATAGAGAGGGATTTGATGTTACCCTACAATGAAAATCTAAAACAGCCTTCCAGGCAACTCAGAAAAAATATGACCGATGCCGAAAAGCATCTCTGGGCGAAGATAAGAATGAAACAATTAAAGGGATACCAGTTCTACCGGCAGAAACCCATTGGTGATTATATAGTCGACTTCTTTTACCCCAGGGCAAAGCTGGTTATTGAAGTTGATGGTAGTCAGCACCTTGTTGGTGAGACGATTCAGTATGACAGGATAAGGAATGATTACTTGAGTAGTCTTGGTTTGAGAGTGCTTAGATTTACTAACACCGAAGTGCTGACAAATATCAAGGGGGTCGTTGAGAGCATAATTGAGAATATGGAATAAAATCCCCCTTAGTCCCCCTTTTACGAAGGGGGAAATAAATATTGAAGGGGAAGACCAAACATAAAATTACTTCTCCCTTTATTAAAGGGAGATTGAGAGGGATTTAAGGAGAAGGAGAGGGGGATAAAGGGGGTGAGGTAGAGTTGAATAATATTGTAATTGGAATTATAGCTGGCAGTATCGTTGCCCTTATATCGTTTATTCTGGGTTTATTTGGAAACATATGGTATGCCCATTATCAAGAAAGCAGACATCGAAAAAACGAATCACAAAAAAAGCATTTTGAAGACTTGGAAAAAAGATATATTGTGCCAACAGATGAATTCCTTTCAAATATTTCAAACTCAGAAGGCATTCTTACATATACAAATGTAGAAGCTCAATACTCAATTGATGCAAGCCAGACTTCTTGGCCAATAAACAATTTAAACCAAGACTTCATTTGTTTCAAAGAACACTTTAGAACTGAAGCAATAGAAATATCAGGGTTAAGAGAAGAAATAGTGTTTAATAACAATGATAATAGGTCATTTAATAAGGAATTGGAAAATCTACTTGAAAAAAGATCACACATTCCCGTCAAAGATTACTTTAAGAAATCACATCTGGAGAAACCCTTCTTTTCTCCCAGCATTGTATCTTTTTTAAGATTTTCATATAACCAAATCGCAGAAATCGTTCAAGAATTAATAGAGAAAACCGAATTCACCTTTGACTTCCGCCATGCCTCCTTTACGCTTAAGGATAATAATTGTTGGCTTCTACAGTTAGATGGGAGGGAACTTGCCCAAGTGAATAATGAAGCTGAGGCAGAATTATGCAAAAAGGCTTTAATTGAGCTTATGGATAATTACGATTTGCAATTAAAAGGACAAGACCTGTATAGAGACGCGGAGATGCTAAAAGATAAGGCAAGGAAATTATCTAGTAGTTTGGAATTGGTGTGCGAACAATTTGGTCAATACGGCAAACTACTCAAAAGAAAAAAGACTTGCCCAGTCTGTAAATTAATATTTGAATAGGAGCGAAAATTTGACAGACAAACCATCTAAAGTCTTAATTATCGGCTCTGGCCCTATCATCATCGGGCAGGCGGCGGAGTTTGATTATGCCGGCACCCAGGCGTGCAAGGCGATGAGGGAGGAGGAGGTAATCTCGGTGCTGGTGAACTCCAATCCTGCCACCATAATGACTGATGAGGGCATTGCCGACATTGTCTATATAGAACCACTCACCGTGGAGATGATAGCCCGTATTATTGAGCGTGAGCGCCCTGGTGGGCTATTGCCTACCCTCGGTGGGCAGACCGGACTTAACCTCGCCGTAGACCTGGCTGATGCCGGTATTTTAGACAAATACAATGTTGAGTCACTGGGAACTCCCATACAGACAATAAGGAATGGCGAAGACCGGGAGCTATTTAAGGAGTTGATGGCTAATATTGGCGAGGCGACTCCACAGAGCGCTACTGTAACCAGTCTTAAACAAGCCAGGAAGATAGCCAGAGAGATAGGTCTGCCCCTGATAATTCGTCCCGCTTATACTCTGGGTGGGACCGGAGGCGGAATAGCCAATACCTGGAGGGAACTGGATAAGGTGGTAACCGTAGGATTAACCGCCAGCCCTATCCATCAGGTGCTTCTGGAAAGCTCGGTAGTCGGCTGGAAAGAGATAGAGTATGAGGTAATGCGTGATGCCGCTGATAACTGCATTACCGTTTGTAATATGGAAAATGTTGACCCGATGGGGGTGCATACCGGTGACAGCATTGTGGTCGCTCCTAGTCAGACCCTCACCAATAAAGAGTATCAGATGTTGCGGACAGCCAGCCTAAAGATTATACGAACCCTCGGTGTTGAGGGTGGCTGTAATATACAATTTGCCCTTGACCCCAATAGCAATAATTATTATGTAATTGAGGTTAATCCCAGGGTCAGTCGTAGCTCAGCCTTAGCCAGTAAGGCTACCGGCTATCCCATTGCTCGGGTGGCAGCCAAGATAGCCGTGGGCAAAAGGCTTGATGAAATCCCTAATCAGGTAACGGGAAAAACCATGGCTTCCTTTGAGCCGGCACTGGACTACCTGGTAGTCAAGATTCCTCGCTGGCCATTTGACAAGTTTGCCTTGGGCGATAGGGTTATAGGCACCCAGATGAAAGCCACCGGCGAGGTAATGGCAATTGATAGGTGCTTTGAAGCAGGTCTGCAAAAGGCAATTCGCTCCCTGGAATTCGGTAAGAAGTCGCTACTGTGGGAAGACCCAAAGTGGGAGCTGGGAGCAAATATGGATTCTTATCCCTTAGAGCCTAACGACCTGAGATTATGGGCAATAATGGCTGCCTTAAGGCGGGGGATAAGTGCCGAAGAGCTATCACAACACACCAAAATTGACCTGTGGTTTATGGGTAAGCTTCAGAATATTGTAGATATGGAAAAACGACTCCTGTCTCAGCCACTGACGCCAGAGCTTCTATGGCAGGCAAAACGGCTTGGCTTCTCTGATGAGCAGGTTGGAACCCTAGCCGATAGACTCCATGAGCAGGTAAGGCAACTGCGTCATAGCTGGAATATCCGCCCGGTGTATAAGATGGTGGATACCTGTGCTGCTGAGTTTGATGCTGGGACTCCCTACTTCTATAGTACCTATGAGCAGGAGAATGAGGCTGAGCCACTTGAAGGGAATAAGGCAATAGTCATTGGCAGTGGTCCTATCCGCATTGGTCAGGGCATTGAATTTGACTACTCTAGCGTCCACGCTGCCTGGGCACTACAGGAATCTGGCTATAAGAGCATTATGGTGAACTCCAATCCAGAAACGGTGTCCACTGATTTTGACACCAGCGACCGTCTCTACTTTGAAGCCTTAGATGAGGAAAGCCTGCGCGACATTCTGGAAAATGAAGGTGGACCTGAATATTCTGGCAATGCCCCACCTTCAATAGTTCAATTTGGTGGTCAGACAGCCATAAACCTGGCTGAACCTCTATTTCGCAGCGGGATGCTTCTCCTCGGTTCCAGTGCCGAAGCCATTGACCTGGCTGAGGACAGGCGTAGATTTGAGAACTTCCTCAGTGAGTTAGGCGTTCCCCAACCGCCCGGCGCCGGGGTAAACTCGGTAGATGAAGCCATTAACGTGGCTAAGCTCATAGGCTACCCGGTACTGGTTCGCCCTAGTTATGTCCTCGGTGGCAGAGCTATGGAAATAGTTCACAATGCCAGTGAGTTAATCCGCTACATGAGACAGGCTATGGAACTGGATACAAGGCACCCAGTGCTTATTGATAAATACCTAGAGGGAAAAGAGGTAGAGGTTGATGCCATTGGTGATGGGGAAACTGTTCTTATTCCGGGAATAATGGAGCATATTGAACGGGCTGGAGTGCATAGCGGAGATTCTATGGCAGTCTACCCCGGGGTGAACCTGACCGAGCCTGAGATAAAAACAATAGTTGACTATACTATCCGAATAGGTCTGGCACTCAAAATAAAAGGCTTAATGAATATCCAGTTCGTTATTATGCCTGGAACTGACCAATCATCTGTTTATGTATTGGAAGTAAACCCCAGGGCTAGCCGCACCATTCCATTTATTTCCAAGGTCACTGGTGTGCCTATAGTAAATGTAGCTACCAAGGTTATGCTGGGCAAAAGCCTCAAGGAGCAGGGCTATGAAACCGGACTGTGGCAAAGGCAACCCCTGGTCGGCATTAAAGCCCCAGTCTTTTCTATGTCAAAACTACTTGGGGTTGATACCTACCTGGGTCCCGAAATGAAGTCTACTGGGGAGGTAATGGGGATTGACTATACCTTTGATGCTGCCCTAGCCAAGGCACTTCTAGCCGCTGGATTAATGCTATTGCCTCAGGGAGCCATACTTTTTAGCGTTGCTGACAGGGATAAGCCTGAAGCGCTACCCATAATCAGGAAGTTCTCTCAAGTAGGCTATAAACTCTATGCTACCGAAGGCACGGCAGCTATGATTGAGGCAGTCGGGCTCTCAGTGAAAATGATTAGCAAAAAATTGAGTGAGGGTCATCCTAATATTATTGACATCATCAATAATGGTACAGTAAACGGTGTGGTTAATACCGTTACCGGGGGTCACATCCCGCTTAGAGACGGCTTTCAAATTCGTCGGGCGGCGGCTGAGAGGCGTATCCCTTGCTTTACTTCTCTTGATACCGCTCGAGCTGCAGTAGAGGCGCTTGTCAACGGGAGCCAGATTTATAGCGCCCAGCCTCTACCAGATTATCGCAGAAAGGAGCTAGATTGAAGCAAACCCTGGCTTCCATCATTTCTAACGATGAAGTTATGCCAGGGGTTCACCTTATCTGGCTGGAATCACCGCAAATAGCCTCTGAAGCCAAGCCAGGGCAATTTGTCATGGTTTATTGTGGGGAGGAATGTTTATTGCGCCGCCCATTGAGTATTCACCTAGTTGAGGCTAGTAAAGTTGCCTTCCTGTTCACCGTGGTCGGAAAAGGCACATACTGGCTCTCCCAACGCCAAGCTGGTAATAACATAGACCTGCTCGGACCATTAGGTAATAGCTATTTCATTCACCCCGCCTCACATAACCTGTTATTAGTGGCCGGAGGTATAGGCATTGCCCCATTACGCTTTCTGGCTCAGGAAGGTATGTATCAAGGCTGCTCGGTAAGGCTGCTATTAGGAGCATCAACTGCCTCTCAGCTTTACTCTAAGTATTTCCTGCCCCCCGAGGCAGAGTCTACCGTGGCTACCGAGGATGGAAGCGCTGGCAAAAAAGGTATGATAACAGACATCTTGCCAGATTTTGCCATCTGGGCGGACCAAATCTTTGCCTGCGGACCTGTTTCAATGTATCACACTATAGCTATCCATAAGCAAGAACTCCTAAAGAAGCCGGTTCAGATTTCCCTGGAGGTGAGGATGGGGTGTGGGCTTGGAGTCTGTTACGGGTGCACAGTAAAGACAAAAAACGGACTTAAGCAGGTATGTAAAGATGGACCTATATTTGACCTGGACGATATCCTCTGGGAAGAACTAGATTACAATGACCGAGGAAAGGAGGTGATATTGAAATGGTAGTTACCAAGAAAATCAGTCTTGAGACTAAGGGGCATTGCGATATTATGGACATTACCCATCAGGTAGAACAACAGGTAGCTGAGACGAATGTAAGTAATGGAACTGTTACCCTGTTTGTAGCCGGTTCAACCGCCGGAATATCTACTATTGAATTTGAGTCTGGCTTGCTTTCTGACTTTGAGGGTCTGTGGGAGCGGAATGTGCCTAGAGACATCACCTACGCTCATGACCGACGCTGGGGCGATGGCAATGGATATTCTCATTGCCGCGCCTCACTGCTGGGTGCCTCATTAGTAATTCCTCTCAGTGACAAAAGGTTAGCCCTGGGAACATGGCAGCAGATAGTCCTGGTGGATTTCGATAATCGCCCCCGCTTAAGACAGATTATAGTGCAAGTTATGGGCGAATAAAGTCTATTTACCCTGTAGCAGGGAGAAAAATTCAGCTCTACTTTGCGGATGGCTGTGGAAAGAACCCCTAAGCGCTGAGGTAACGATAGCGCTTCCTGGTTTTTTAACGCCGCGCATAATCATACACAGGTGCTCAGCTTGAGTAACTACTACCACCCCGGATGGTTTAAGCCCCTCCATAATGGCATCAGCAATCTGACCGGTCATTCTCTCCTGAATCTGGGGGCGTCTAGCAAAGATTTCTACTACCCTGGCTAACTTGCTGATACCTACAATACGCCCACTAATATCAGGGATATAGCCTATATGAACTGTGCCGTAAAATGGCAAAAGGTGGTGTTCGCACATAGAGTAGAAGGGAATGTCCCTCAAAATCACCATTTCCCGGTGTCCTTCCTCATAAGCGACTGTTAGCCCTTCCTTAGGGTCCACACCAAGTCCTGAAAAAAGCTCAGCATACATTTCAGCTATGCGGTTTGGAGTACCTACCAAGCCCTCCCTTTCCGGATCTTCCCCAATAGCCTTAATGATAGAAGTTACTGCTTTCCTAATTTCAGAGTCATCAAGCACTGTAGTCCTCCTTTAATTACCTGTGCCGTAGACCTTGCGGTCCAGACTTTTTATTGTATCCTTGGATATAGTAATATAAAGGTCTTTACCTATATAGAGAATAGGGCTAACCTTAGTCCAATCTATTACTTCGTCCGGAGTAAAGACCTCCTTTAGCCAATGCACAGCTACAATCTCTCCTACCAACCACCTGTGGTCACCATAGACCTTGTCATCAACTAACCGGCACTCATAGGCAGCGTAGGCAGCTTCCAGAATTGGCACCGCTGTTCGTACCGGCTTATTCCTGACAATACTGAACCTCTGAAACTTATCTATCTCACTGCCCTTGCTACCACCTACCGAGGCTACCAGCTCCGCTGCCTCAAAAGGTAAGAAGTTAATCCCGAACTCCTTACTGTCCGCAATAAGCTGGTAGGTGAACCTCTTAGGTGAGATAGATACACCATACAGTGGGGGATTAGAAGAGATAGGCGCATGCCAAGCTACTGCCATAGCATTTTCCTTTCCATTAGCCTGAGCAGTAACTATTGTAGCTACTGCGGGGAAGTGATGAGCGAATGCCCCTACACCTTCACTAATTATCTTATTTATTTCTAACCTCCTTAACCCCAGCCTAAAGCCTGCTCTACCGCTACTAAATCAGCCGGAAGCTCAAGGAAGGGCGCAGCACTTTGCAAGGCAGTATCAGTATCCTTAAGTCCGGTGCCAGTTACCACACAAACCACTCTTTGTAGTGAGAAGTCCGTCCCCATCCGGGAAAGCTTGACTAACCCGGCCAAAGAAGCGGCTGAAGCTGGCTCGCCAAAAATGCCACCTTTAGTAGCCAGGAGCCTTTGGGCTGATAGAATCTCTTCATCGCTAACCATATCAATAATACCACCGGACTCATCACGAGCGGCAATAGCCCTCTGCCAGCTAGCTGGATTGCCTATTCGTATGGCTGAAGCCACAGTCTCTGGCGCCTCAATGGCATAGCCCCGAACAATAGGAGCAGCACCCTCAGCCTGAAAGCCCATCATCCTGGGTTTATTTTTAGCCCTGCTTGCCTGATAGTATTCCACAAAACCTTTCCAGTAGGCGGTAATATTACCAGCATTACCTACCGGGATAAACAGGTAGTCCGGTGCCTCACCTAAGGTATCAACAATCTCAAAGGCAGCCGTTTTTTGTCCCTCAATACGATGGGGATTAAGCGAGTTTACTAGGGTAATCGGGTGCTTCTGAGTGAGACTTCGGACCATGGTTAACGCCTGGTCAAAATTTCCATCAATAGTAACTATTTTTGCCCCGTAGATGATAGCTTGAGCCATCTTACCCAGAGCAATCTTACCCTTAGGTACAATAATAATAGCATTAAGCCCGCCTAAGGCGGGAAGCCCGCAATAGGCAGCATAAGCAGCGGCTGAGGCACTGGTATTACCGGTTGAGGCACACATTATAGTCTTACTCCCGGCTTCTACTGCCTTAGCTACAGCCACTACCATACCCCTGTCCTTAAAGGAACCGGTAGGATTACACCCCTCCAGCTTAAAATACAGCTCCCCACAACCAATTTCTCTCGCCAGTGCCTCACACCTGACCAAAGGGGTATCCCCTTCCCCTAAAGAAAACAAAGGCGTATTTGGAGTAATCGGAAGGAAGTCTTTATACTTGGTCAGAACTCCAGATTTCATCATTTATCACTATCGTTGAAGAGTTTATATAGAGTCCAATATCTCATTTTGATAACTTGGGTTATTACTGTCCATAAGAAAAACCAAGAAGTTATTTAACTTACCCTCGTTGAAAACAGATAGGATAGTTTTTTGTTGCTGTAGTGAAAAACCGTTCTTGATTAAACAGCTTTTTATTTCTTGTTCAGTCATAATATTGTGACAGAAGCCTTTCATCTTTGCTGATGTTAAGCCAAGTACCGAGAAATGATTAACCATTCTATTTGCAATTTTAGTTCCAGCTAAATTGACAAATAGCATCATTCTTATAATCCCGTCCTTTATGTCAGCAATACTTGGAAATAAAGAATTTTTGCTGTGCTTCTTCTCAATCAAGAGCAGCTTATCATTTTTAATTATCGCTTCATCTACAGTAAGATAATATAGACCGCCAAGATAATTTTTGATTATTATTTTCGCTTTTTCTCCTGTTAGTTCCTCTTTAGGTTGAGTAGTTTGAAATTCACGACTCTGAGCATCAATTGCTAAACCACGGGATAGATCCTTAAATTCTTTTGCACTTTCTTTTAACACTGCGATTCTTTCATCAATTCCTTCAATGCTGTGCATTCTCACCCCTAACTGCTTAGAGATAATTTGATAGTTATTTTTACATTTTTGAGCTACATCTAAAGAATTATCCAATTGTGATAAATTCCAGTGCAATGCACTTGATTTATAATTAATGAGCTTATCTAATTGCTCTTTTAGATACTGATAATCTAGTACCTGATTCGTAATTTTATTTTTGTATTTTGGGTTTTTCTCAGCTTCGTGGTAGTAGCCAAGTAGGACATACACATTAAGCAAACTCATTAGAGAAACAGTATCCCATTGTATAAAATCTCTATCTCCGTCAAATCCTTCGTCTTTGATAAATGGGATTGCTGTAACTCTGGTTTGTTGGCTCATCGTGTCATAAACTCTCGCATATGGGTAACTACGAGTCCTTTTAGGTGAAACCCATTGGCTTATTCCAAAACTGTTATTCTGGTAATTTAAAACATAACTGGCACTCCTAGCCAGTTTACCACTCACAAAATTATCTATATTAAACTCTTTTAGCTTTGGTAAAAGACTGGCTCTAAATTTCAAATTCTCAAGTTTGGCTATGATTTCCAATTGTCACTCAATTGTAGCTGTTTTGCTTGATTATTAATTCTTTTTACTGCGTACTCAATATATTTTTCTTGACTATCTATCCCTATGTGTTTCCTTCCCAAAAGTTCAGCCGCTAAGTTAGTTTGTCCGCTTCCAGTAAAAATATCAATCACAGTATCGCCTTTATATGAATAATATTCTACAACTCGTTTAGCTAATTCTAAAGGGAATGAAGAGGGATGTATATTTTCTTGGGGAGCGACTGGCCTAATTTTCCATATATTTTTGCTCTTTTCTCCTTGATAGTCAGATAAATCTATCTTATTTTCTGCCCGTTCTTTTCTTGTTCGGAAATAATAAATATTATTTTGCTCTTTCTTTTCTGCAGGTTTCTGGAAAACGAAAACATACTCTACAACAAAACTGGGATAATAATATCCAGGGTATGGGTGTTGCATTAAAACTCCACTGCGACGGTCACGGGCAATTTCCTTTTCCCAGATAATGTCTTCTTTAAATACCCAGCCGATACTTTCCATCCAACCTACGAAGTGAAAGGGTAAAGCAACCCTTTTCCCATCTGAAGCGACTGGAGAGATATTCACTACATTATGCCCGCCGGGCTTAATAATACGATAAAGCTCTTTGAATCTGTCAGTAAGGAAGTTTCTATAATACTCATAAGAGACTTTCTTTCGCTCCCAATACTTTATTTCACCGCTTAATTTTTTGATTTGGTCTTCATAATTTATAGCATCAAGATAGGGTGGAGAGGTAAAAGCTAATATTATTTCATTATCAGGCATAGTTTGCATTACATCCATGCAATCGCCTATAATCAATCTCCCATTTCCAACTTTTTTAATTTGCATTTTTGTTTTATCTTTATAAAAACGCTTACCAATCTCTAATGCAGATACAATTTGCAAAGCCTTGGCTTCTCCTATCCCGTCAAATTGAGTTAAATCACTTACTTTGATTTCCTCCCCCATATTCTCTCTTAGAAAGCTAATTACTTCCTTGCTTAAATCAAAAACATTCTTACCTTTAGTTCCATGCCCTAAAATAATAGCCAATAAATCCTCTGTCCCAACCATCTTAGGATTATCAGCGGCTAACAATTTCTCTCTCGGTCTAATATCTTCATTACTCATCTAATTTCCTGCCATGTGATTAGCTACGAATTTATACTCAAGAAGAGAGGTTATTACTCAGGCCTCAACCCGAATGAAGTTGGTTATTTCGTTAACTATAGTTAATTGTGCCAGCTCATTAAGAGCCTGTTGCATTGCCGCTTCTTTAGATGGATAGGTCATAATAACAATTTCAGCCGTCTGAGCTACGCTATCTGTCTCGTGCTGAATAACAGACAAAATACTAATTAGGTGGTCACCCAAAATCTTAGAAATCTGAGCTAAGACCCCGGGGCGGTCAGTGACATTTATCCTGAGATAGTACCGTGTCTCAATCTCAGCCATAGGTTTAATGACTTTGCCTGGCTCCAGTCTCCACATAGTCCTATTGCCAACATTAAGAACAATATCCTGTGCTGATGATACAATATCAGCTATAACAGCACTGCTACTGGGCAGAGCACCAGCACCCTCACCAAAGAAAAGCACTTTGCCCACAAGGTCACCCTCAACTAGAACCGCATTGTAGACACCTTCAACCTTAGCCAGAAGGGAATCTTCGGGCATAAAAACGGGATGAACCCGTACTTCAATTGATTTATCGTCCTGCTTGGCTATAGCCAGCAGTTTTATAGCAAACCCCAGTTCTTGCGCATATTGGAAGTCGCGACTACCCAGCCGAGAAATCCCCTCGCAGTAAATATCCTGAGGTTGAACTTGACTCCGAAAGGCTAGGGAGGCAAGAATAGCTAGCTTGTAGGCAGCGTCTATCCCTTCTACATCATTTACCGGATTAGCTTCAGCATAACCTAACTCCTGAGCCCTTTTTAGAGTTGAGGAAAAATCCACTCTCTCCCTTGCCATCCGAGTAAGAATATAATTGGTAGTCCCGTTTATGATGGCATAAATACCACTTATCCTATTGGCTATCAGGTCATATTGAAAAGGGGCAATCAGGGGAATGCCACCGCCAACACAGGCTTCATAGTGTAATCCTACCTTATGCTGTTGAGCTAAAGCTAGTAGGTCTGCCCCGTGCTTAGCAATAACCTCCTTATTAGAAGTAACTACATACTTACCCGCTGATATTGCCCTCTCCAAATATTCCAAGGCGGGACTCTCACCCCCTATCGCCTCAACTACTATGTCTATCCCCGGTTCAGCAAAAAACTCATCAGTATCGGTGGTAAAAAGTTGGGGATCCATTTCCAGTGCCTGCGGTTTAGCTAAATCTTCAGCTAGCACTTTTACCTTCCGCAGTACAAAGGGACAACCAACCTGTTCAGCCAGAATCTCTGCCTTGTCTAATAATACCCTGGCTACTTTTCCACCAACCACTCCTAATCCCATTAACCCAATTCCTATATTTTGCTTCTTCATTGCCTTAGCTCCCTGTAGCTCTCTCTATTGCCCACTGCTTCTTCTCATCATCCAGATAACTATCGTCAATCTCAGCATTATCCCACAGCCCCGAAACCCACTCATTTAAAAGCTGACCCTTCAGCAAATTCCTATCATGCTCCTCAATTTGTCTGTCACCGTCTTCATCCACAACCTTTAATAGCCAATAACCGCCTTCGGTTGTGACAGTATCGTCCCTTATCGGCTCACTTAGCGTTCCCATCTCTATCTCAACGCTAAAAGCGAACTCGTCAAAAGCTGAACTCATTGTACCTGGAACTAGCCAGCCTAAATCTCCCGAACTTTCCTTAGATGCATCATGTTGAGAAAGCTCCCCAGCTACAGCAGCAAAGTCCTCACCTGTCTCCAGCCTGGCTGCCACATTTTGTGCCTCCTCTTGGCTTGCCAGCAATATTGCTTGAACATGAGTTTCTCCTGACTCCTCCTCCCTTTCTAAAACCTTAATCAACCAGTAACCTACCTTCTTGGTTATCGTTTCATCATATAGCGGCTGACTTAACACTCCTACTTCTGACTCAAAGGTATATTCCTCAGGTATTGAAGAGCCCAATAGTAAAATAAGAATATCTTTAGGATGCCAACCAAGGTCGCCCGCTTCATTTTTGGAAATATCTTCTAGTGAAAGCTCACCAGCCACTTCAGCGAAGTCCTCGCCAGCTTCCAACTCTGATGCAATCTCGTTTGCTTGACTTTCACTTTCCAGGAGCATTGCCATTACATGTCTTTGCTCAGCAGATAATGGCACTTGCTGCTCAAAATGCTCATCACGCAGTTTGATGAGCAACAGCTCAGTCCTAACTATGTCTCTATAATGCCTGCTTAGAGGAAGGTCATAACTTTTGAGCTTCTCGTCGACCTCAGTATCGCTAACACTAGTGCCCAATACCATAGCCCCCTGCCTTATTAGCTCATTTTGCTCAACATACCTCACCACCTCATCGGCTAGATAAGACATATAGTAGCTGGGTTGGTCTTTTCCATAGAATTTGAGCATTTTTATGTAGTAATCCATATTAAACTGGGTATCATTCACTGTAATTACAGTTTGATGCAGCGGTTTATACTCAGCAATATACCACTTGGAATAAACACCAAATCCTAGGATACCTAAAACAGCAACAATAATAAAAATTCCAGCGCCGAGAATGATACGCTGTCTTCTTTTTTGCCTTTGCCACTGGGAAAGCTGGCGCTTCGTAACTTCGCGATGGGGTTTCTCAACCCTCTTTTTAGCCAAACTTGAGCCTCCTCTAGAATAATTAACCGGGCACTCTATATTTATAACCTAAAAGCACAATATTTTCAAATATAGATAAGGGGAAGGGAGTTAATGCGTTATTAATCATATAAACGAGTACACCCGGCTTTCTGACAATAATATAAGATTCAGTGACTTAAGAAAGCTCATTTTGAGCTTAGGATTTGATGAGTGAGTTAAAGGAGACCACTACATCTTTATTAAAGATAAAATTACCGAGATTATAAACTTACAGCTGCTTAAGGATGGGAAGGCTAAGGCATACCAAGTGAAGCAGATAATGGGTATAATTATAAAATATAAAATTCACACGGAGGTTGATGATGTATAAGTATGAAATAATTGTTTATTGGAGTGAAGAAGATGATTCATATATAGCTGAGGTACCTGAACTGCCAGGATGTATGGCTGATGGAACAACCTACGAAGAATCTTTAAAGAATGCTCAGGTAGTTATTTACGAATGGATAGAGACCGCAAGCTCCTTAGGTCGAGAGATTCCAAGCCCTAAAGGCAGGCTTTCACGTGCATAATCACTTTCACTAAGGGTATCAATGTCTTGGTTGCTGATGGAGTTATAAGGTTATCTTGGGAACCTTTCAAAATTCTTGATAATGAAGGCAAAAAGTGAAGCTGTTCTGAATTTTGGTAAGGTAAAATAGCGGATAATATTCTTAGTATGAAAAAACGCATTATATCCTATAACTTATAATGTTATAAAGAATCCAGAAAACAATCAAGCATTCAGCTATCTATACACTGCCCGGTATTGCCTCGCAATTCATCGGTATAATTCTTGTCCCGATTTATACTCGCATCTTCGCCCCCGCCGAACAGAAAGCAAAGGCAGATGGTAAGTGGAGACTTTTAACTGTAAACAAAGAGAATTTAATCTTATACAATCCGAATGCCTAGTCTGCAGTTATTTTTCCCCATCAAAGATGGGACACTGGCTTTTGAGGCGGATTGTAGCAGGTATAGAGATGGTGTCAAACATTTGACTAAAGAAACCGTAAGAGATAGCATTTAGAAGAAAGGAGACAGACGATGATTTATAGAATAGCAATTGAAAAGGGGGAGTATTTCGGTTATGTAGCACATTGTCCTGCTATTCCGGGCTGCCATTCTCAGGGAAATACCATGGAAGAAGCAATTGAAAATATTAAAGACGCTATTAGAGGTTGTTTATCTGCTCTGGATGAAGAGTTGATTTCTACAGGAAAAGAAATAGCTTCTATTGAGGTCACAGTCTGATGGCAAAATTGCCCGTGGTTTCAGGCAAAGAGGCAGTAAAAGCCTTTGAGAAAGATAACTGGAAAGTGATAAGAAAGGCAAAAAGCAGACACATAATAATGAAAAAGGAAGGAATGACAACTACATTATCCATCCCGGAGCATAGAGTTTTAGACCGTGGGCTATTGAGAGCTTTGATTCGTGATGCTTATATTTCTGTTGAAAGATTTAATAAACTACTGGTGAAGAGTTGAGTCAATTATACCGTACAACTTCATTTTCCAAAACTGGTATGACCTTTGGCGTTAGGCCAAGATGATGCAAAGAATTCAAGAAACAATCAAGCATTCAGCTATCTATACCTTGCCTGGTATTGCCTCGCAATTTATCGGTGTAATGTTTGTCCCAATCTATATCCGTATCTTTATCCCCACCGATTATGGCATTATGGCAGGCATAGACCTAATTACACCGATTGCTACCTTGCTATTTATGTTTGGTATAGAGCCAGAAATCTACAATATTGACCAAGCAAAGCTGGAATCGGAAATAAGCCATAAAAACAAAGCCATACTACCTGGCCATTTCTACGGTCAACAAGCAGATATGTAACTATGTTGATAAGGTTAAGCCAGGATGGCAAGAGCGGGAATGGCAATTTGCTGTAAGCGCTGATATAAGGCGGGAGTTAAAGTGGGCAATTGAGACCTTGCCCCAAAGTGCTTGGAAAGTGTGAAAAGAAGAGAAATGGGGCATGATAAGAAAATGAGCTGAAGTACCCTATTTGCCTGCCCGCAAGTATGAGAATAGGAATAGCCAACCTTATCGATAACTAGCCATACGGGTAAAAAGACAGCAGGGAGAGCTACTTGAGGATGGAGTTAAATAGCGTCATGTTGATGTGGTTACTAACATATGGGATATGGATGGTCAGGAATTACTAGAATGGCAGCGAGGCAAATCTGGCGCCATTGAGCATATTCATCATATCCTAGATAATGAACTGGCAGGCGGTGTCTATCCTAGCGCCAAACATGGTGCCAATGCTGCCTGGATCAGGCTACAGATGCTGACCCACAACCTGCTTCAGTTACTTAAACAGTAGTCTTACCCCGGAAATACAGAAGTGCCCCCCCTATGCGACTCAGGTTCTCTATCTTCACCTATTTTTGGCGGGTGATAAGTCATGCTGGTCAGATGTTACTTCGTATTGCTACCAGGGCTTGGTAAACAATAATTCGGCCGGCTTACCATAGGATATTAGCATTAAAACCACCCAACTAAGATTAAATCTATCCGTTTGTTATTTTACCAATGGCGACCCATAACTAGGTGAACTATTTTCTTTTTTACTCACCTACCCCCTCCATTTAGTTCCACCAATAAGGATAATAATGAGGATTGAGAGGCAAAAATGCTAAGTTCTTGCCCTATAGTGTCAAATCACTCACCCCTAACTTCACCAAAGACCGGGTTCTTAAAAATTTTAACTAATTCACGGATTAAGTAGTCGCGAGATGTCTTGGCATCGGCCTCGGCCTAGTCCAGCCATATCAGACCCTGCCTCAGATTGTTGTTCATTACTTCAAACCTTTAGAAGCTTATTTTAACACCTCTTCCAAACTGTAGTCAGTATTATAGCAAAAGTATCTACTTAGCGAAAATATCCGCCACATAAATATTTCAATCATCGTGGCGTAAACTATATACTTATACTCCGTACTATTATCAGCCTATGGATTCCTGTTTGAAAACCTTTCTTTTTTAATGGGGATAAGTTAACATTTCTTGAAAAGTGCAATTAAGTGCCAGAGGCACCATTCTTGAGCAATTTAATTCTATTTGCTAGAATATCGAAATACAAGCAAGAGGGTCTCGTGGAACAGAAGATTATTATTTCACCGGACGGAAAAAGCATCAGTACCAAGGAAATGGAAGATATATTTGAACGAGGTGGCGCATACTATGAAACGATTTTTAGGCGGTTGGAATTTAACGAAGTCATTAAATACATAAAAGCTGTTGGATTTGATATTGGATGCGGATTGAATAAGATTCACTCATGTGCCATTGGCATTGATTATCGGCTAGGAGATATGGATTTTGGTTATCCATTTGGGGCAAATATTAAATGTTCCAAGAATAAGGAGCATCTTCAGTTACCTTTCTTCTCCGATGAAAGTATGGATTTTGCTTTTTCTAGTCACTGTTTGGAGCACCTTTCCAATCCACGAAAATCCATTCAAGAAATGCTAAGAGTGCTAAAACCGGGTGGCTATCTCGCTCTTATTCTACCAGACATGAGGTATTATCCACACAAAGGTGAGCCGGGGGCTAATCCGGACCACGAGTGGGACTGCCATCCTTCTACTCTTATTGAAATGATAAAAGGTATCGGCGAATGTGAATTAGTCCAGATTGATACTCTACATAGCAAACTTGAGGATGTTAGATTAACTGAGAGAGATAGAAGAATCGCAGATTATTACGGTCATAGTTCTCTAAATTTTTCATTTGAAGGAGTATTTCAGAAAAAGGGGAGATAAGGTTTGTGATTATTAGGAGCAAAGCCCCTTTGAGGATTAGCTTTGGTGGTGGTGGCACCGATGTTTCTCCCTATATGGAAGAGAAAGGGGGTGCCACGCTTAGCACTACCATTGATAAATACACTTATTGCACCCTTATGGCACGAAGTGATAATGCCATAAATGTAAAATCACTGGACTACGATACTCTAATCAAATATGACACTAATAGTGAATTCCTATACGATGGCAAGCTGGATCTGGTCAAGGCAACTACTAAAGTAATGGAAGTAAAAAGCGGATTTGACCTTTTCCTGCACAGTGATGCCCCTCCGGGTTCCGGGTTGGGAACATCATCTACATTAGTAGTAGCTCTCGTAGGTGCTTATATGCGTTGGCTCAGGTTGCCTCTCAGTAATTACGATATTGCTGAACTCGCCTATCGTATTGAGCGCCAGGATGCAGGCATTAAGGGTGGGAAGCAAGACCAGTATGCTGCTACCTTCGGTGGATTCAACTTTATCGAGTTCCTCGGCGAAACAACAGTCGTCAACCCGCTTCGGATAAAGAGGAGCACTCTCAATGAGTTGGAATACCGATTGATGCTTTGTTATACCGGGAAAACGAGGCCATCAGCAGGAATCATTGATGACCAGGTAAGTAGTTATATTCAGGCAGAGGAAACTGTAGTTCAAGCTCTTGACCGGACCAAGGAGTTAGCCTTTGAGATAAAAAATGCCCTCCTTTTAGGTAAGTTTAACGAGTTTGGCTTGCTTCTTCACGAGGCTTGGTGTACCAAGAAAAGGTTCTCTATTAAGATAACTGACCCAGGTATTGATGAACTATACGAAGTGGCACGGCGAAGTGGGGCTATTGGTGGGAAGTTACTCGGTGCCGGAGGTGGTGGCTATCTTCTGCTACTATGCCAGTTTGACAAACGGCACATCGTGGCTGAGAATTTAGAAAGAGTCGGTGGGAAAATCGTTAACTTCACCTTTGAATTTCAAGGAATGCAGAGTTGGGAGATCAATGAAAGTTAAAAATAGGGAAAGGGAAACCAAAGTAATAAAGCAAATTGAAGAGAGTGCTGAGCTTAAAGAAGCACTAAAGGGACAGATAAACCTTCTACTCAAAATATCAGAGCAAATCACTCAAGCCTTCCGTAAGGGCAATAAAGTGATTCTCTTTGGCAACGGAGGCAGTGCTGCTGATGCTCAACACATTGCCTGTGAGCTAATGGGGAAATTCTATATGGAGAGGGAACCCCTTTCTGCAATAGCCTTGACTACAAACACATCCTCTTTAACAGCCATTGCCAACGATGAGGGCTACGAAGTTGTTTTTTCAAGGCAACTTCGGGGATTGGTAAGAAAGGGAGATATAGTTATCGGCATAAGCTGCAGTGGTAATTCTCCGAATGTGCTCAGAGGTGTTGAGGAGGCAAAACGCCTTGGTGCTGCAACGATAGCTTTCACTGGACAGGGAGGAAAGCTTAAAGAGATAGCTGATTATGTGCTATCTGTGCCTTCCACAGACACGCCTCGTATTCAAGAGACCCACATCACCGCCGGGCATATTATTTGCTTTTTAGTAGAAGAAGCCCTTTTCGGAAATGGAAGGGAATGAATAGGGCTGTATCTATTGATAGAAGTCCTTGTGTAAACAGACTTATTCTTGTGATTAGTAATAAACGGGAAATAACTAATAATCGTCAGTTATACAGGGGATAACTTGTATGCCTGTCATAAGTAATATCGTCTGTAGCGTGATATGAATATGAGAGTATCAGTTGTGCTTCCTACATACAATGAGAGAGAAAATATTGAGCTAATGGTTAATGCAATTCTTGACTTGGAGCATACTCCTGCGGCGAAAAACCTTAGACTGCAAAAAATGCAAATTGTAATCGTGGATGATAATTCTCCTGATGGTACAGGCGAGATTGCCGACAAATTGGCGGACAAACATCCTGATAAAACCTATGTGATACATCGGACAGAGCGAGGTAGGGGTTCCGCTGGTATCGCCGGCTTCGAATATGCATTAACGCAAGACGTTGATTATATCATTGAAATGGATGCCGATTTTAGCCACGAACCTAGTGATATTCCTCGCTTTCTCACTGAAGCCGAGCAATACGACATTGTTATTGGCTCTAGATACATCCCCGGTGGTAAAAGTGGTAGCCGAAGTTTTACCAGACACCTGGTAAGTAGAGGCGCTGATTTGTATACTCGATTAGTACTGGGGATTGATATTAAGGATTGTCATGGTGGCTACAGATGTTATCGAAAGCAGGTACTCTCCTATCTAAATTTCGATGGTTTCTACTCCAGGGGATATTCTATAACCATAGAGAGTCTCTATAAACTGTTAAGGAATGGCTGTAGCTACAAAGAGATACCAATTGTTTTCAGGGAAAGATGCCGAGGGACTTCCAAGTTTTCGATAAAAGACGTGCTGGACTACGCCAGGATAGTCTGGCGACTTCGGTGGAATAGAAAGTGACTTACAGTTCATTGCTTGGCGATTTGTGACGGGACTATCAATCGCTATTTCCGCCTGCGATGAGGCGTAGACTGTTGGACGACTTTTGGAGCGTTTCCTGAACCAGGGAACAAAGATTGCCTCCATAGAAAATACTTATGCTGTCACCAGGTACTACCGACTGTTGTCTGGAATAAGTAAGATTAATAAATGTCACTAAGGGAGTATACTTTGGGTGCCAAGAGTTTGTTTTCAACGACAGGTTCTAATGTCCGCAGGTTACTGCAAAAGCTGGGTGATAGACCCATCTATATAATAATTATCCTCATCACGAGCTATACTGCTTATTTCTCATATTATACTATTCTGAAACACTACACATTCCATTCGACTGCTTATGACCTTGGTGTATATATGCAGTCGTTCTGGACTACTATTCACGGTTACGGCTTTTTTTACACCTCACTGTGGGAGGGCTCACTATTTGCTCCTCACTTTCAACCAATTGTTATACTAATTTTGCCGCTATATGCTGCTTTCCCGAAGGCTGAGACCCTGCTAATCTTACAATCACTGGTTCTGGCTCTGGGCGCCCTGCCCGTTTACTGGATAGCCAAGGATAAGCTCGGAGCCAAAGCTGGCGTTGTGTTCGCTGGGCTATACCTCTTTTACCCAGCACTGCACGGCATTAATAGCTTTGATTTTCATCCGGTGGCGTTAACCATCCCTATTCTGCTGTTTTGCTTTTATATGTTTGAGAAGAAGCATTATAAACGAGGCATAGTATTAGCGGTTCTGGCCATGATGTGCAAAGAAAATGTGGCACTGGTAGTCATATTCATAGGCTTTTATTGGCTCTGGACGGAGAGGATAAGGTTTACAAGCTGTTTAGATTGCAAGGGCCTGCTTAGGGAACGCGATGTGGTTTATCCCCTGTGCCTTTCCTTACTTGGCTTAATATGGTTTCTGGTAGCGATTTATATTGTAATCCCTTACTTCAACCCACACGGGGGGTTTGTTTATTTTGGACGATACGGGATTGCACTAAACGACCTATTGTTCAATATAGCTGGGAAGGCATCGTACATACTTATACTCCTAGCTCCTTTAGCTTTTACATCTTTATTACACCCTGCCATTCTGATTGGACTTCCCATATTCGTTCAAAATCTTCTTCCCTCATACAGTGGTATGTACGAGATTATTAATCAGCACCCATCCCTACTCATCCCCTGGATTTTTATCGCTAGTGTCTACGGTGTAAAATGGTTATCAACTATACGGAATAGAAGTATCAAGACTGTATCAACGAGACTTCTCTGGATGTTATTACTATTTGTAATAGTTGCCACTTGGATAATGAGCCCCAGTCCGATAGCACCGAATCGGAATATGCCCCAATTAACTTCACACACCACGATTCTGGAACAAGCAATAAGCGTTATTCCTGAAGATGCATCAGTTTATGCCCAAAATGATGTTTTTCCTCATATATGTCACCGGGCACATGCCTACTTCACACTTTCTGTACTTCCGATAAGGATAGATTTTTTTCAGTATTATATATTCCCGGCCTCAGTGGAAGGCAGACTATATCGTTGGAGCCATGGTGGCAATTATGATTATATTCTAGCTGACGCGACAAGTAATCACTCAATGTTTAAGTTGTGTACCGATAAAAGATTGGAAAGGCTGGAGAGGGAATACGGCATATTTGTCCAGGGCGATGGGGTATATTTATATAAATGGGGTTACGAAGGTGAACCACTGATGCTAGGCGGCAAGTAATCTGACACTCAATTCCAGAGATTGTAGTGTAACGGTCAACGCAAGAAGGGAATCCTTAATACGTGAGTAACCCTTCAAATGTAAAGCCAGCCAGACCTGAAACTGGGTCCCAGCCCCAGGGGTAGTATCACCCTGTATAAAGCATCAAGAGCATTAGCCTTCATTCAAGGTAGAGATTTTGTCATCCCTGATGATGTAAAAAGACTAGTGACCCCGGCAGTATTCCACAGGATTCGAATCAGTGCCGAAGCCGAAATGGAAAACATTACTCCTGAGGACATAATTAATAAAACACTAAGGGAGGTTCCGGTACCCAAAGTAGAGTTATGATTGGATCACTGTCTATTCGATTGTTATGTCAAGTATACTTACTGGCCGTACTATTGGCAACTACCCTTCTGTCATCGCTACCATATTGACCACTAGCTTTAATACTGCTACTTGTGATACTGTTTTCCACTCTTCGCCGTCTCTATCCCAGGCTTAATATCGTTATTACCGTGATTATCCTGTTTGTATTACCCTTGCTGCTGGAGGCATTCCTGCAGAACCTTAGCAGCCACGGTCTACTATCTTCGGTACCCTTGCTGTCGGGAAGGGTTACCCTGACATCAATACAGTTGATAGCAGTAGCTGCTGGACTGCCGGCGGTATACCTGCTCGACTGGAGCTTGAGACAGGATGCATCAAGCACAATCCTGACCCGTAGCCTCCAGAAGGGTAGATATATTGCTATTACTCCCATAACATTATTCGCCTCTGTACTAATTATGTTGTCGGCGTCGGTGATGATTAATAACATCACTCTGTTTCTGGCCGGTGTTATTGTCGTATTGTACCTGTTAACTATTCTGATACGCGTTCTCTTTTCTGTCCCTAGACTACCCCTGGAAATCCCGGTTGTAGAGAAAAGAGCTATCTCTGGGGCAACGGCTGATATTTCCCTGAAAACTGGAAGCCAGGCTTGCGTTCGACTACATAGCATGATTAGTTCTGCTAGCACAGAAGTCACTATTAAGCCTGAGAGATTTACTCTGGGTGAAGCTGACATTGAATTTAACCTTACCATTACGCCAACATTAGCCGGGCCGTCACGGCCTCAGCTCTGGCTATCAGCTACTGACCTCTGGGGCTTTCTCCGGGTAAACCAGGTCATTGAACCAGTAGAACTTTATGTAATACCAAGAGCTAGGTACGCCGAGTGGCTGGCAATGAGGTACCTGGAGAAGACACAAACTAAAGGATCTGTAGCTACAACCACACCTGAAGCTATTACGATTCCCAGCAGCGGAGTAGAGTTTCTTGACAGCCGAGACTACCAGCCAGGTGATGAGTTAAGGCGCGTAGACTGGAAACATACACTCAAACTTAATAAATTAATAATGAAAGAGTATATGGACGTTGGTCAACAGTCGGCAGTAATTGGCGTTAATCTCTCAGTAAATGATGCCGAAGAGGCCGACAAGCTGGCTTTTGACCTGATAACAACTTCACTAACACTGGCTCAAGAGGCTATACCTACCGCACTGGCTGCCTATAACTACCACGAAGTTGTCCTTACTACGCCTGTTATCAACCCCAGAGAAGCACTTAAACAGGCACTGACCCTGGTAAAGGGCATTGGCTGCGTAGAATTTGCCTGTCGCTTCCTGCAGCCAGCCGATATAAGCCAACTCCGGCGGAATATCGTCCTGCTCAAACAGGCAACATCTAAACCAGCGCAGCAATTGAGTAACATACTGGACTTCGAGCACCGGGCTATGGAAGAAGCAGCCATGAATAACCCGGCAACTCTTGCCTTATCCACTGTCGCCAAATACGCGCCGTCACCAGCCATTATTATACTGGTTTCTCAACTCAACCACGATACTGAGGCGCTAACGATAACTACCGAAAGATTATCCAAAAGGGGGTTTACCTCCATACCCGTGGAATCTGCCAGGCAACCGAGACGATCTGTCATGTTTCGCCGTTAGGATATCATCAACACATTATATGTCTCTCAACTTGACCTTTGAGGATGAGGATGCAACATCCTAGCCAGTCTTATGATAGATGTCGAGCCGGTAACAGTATTCCTGATGGGGACACGCTGAAGCAGGTAGAATCAATATGAGTAGAATACATTTCCTAGTCTTAACGCTGGCCAATTGTCTACATCACCGGATATGATGTACCTGTTGTTAATGGCACCTCTGGGTTAGTTTATACCTAAAAGGGTAGTGGATAATGCTGATATTCGGTCATACCGGGGTTACCGTGGGAATAATCAAGGCGTGTGATATTCTAATAAACAGGCCCGTTAACATTTATCAGCCTGATTCTAGCTCACGGTTTAGGTTAGCTGTCGGTAAAAAATGGCTACCTCTTTACCACCGGCTAAACGGAATTGGGCGCCAAGTGGGTCCAATAGATTATCGAATAGTGTTACTGGGTTCGCTGTTACCAGATATTATGGATAAGGCATTATGGTTATTCGCCTCCAGTAGTATTTTCCCCAGCGGGCGTGATTATGGTCACACCTTCCTGTTCAATCTTTTTCTATTTATCTGCGGCCTGGTACTGATTAAATACAAAAAATCCTGGCTACTGATTATCTCATTGAGCAGCATTATTCATCTTATCCTAGACCAGATGTGGGATATGCCTATTACCCTATGGTGGCCTCTGCTAGGACCATTTCAAAGGCTAGAAAACGCTGGTTGGCTATCTAATATTTTACGCGCACTATTTACAGACCCTGGTATCTATATTCCTGAAATAATAGGCTTGGTAATAATACTGGTAATGGGCTATAGGCTAATAGTGAGAAAAAGTATACTCAATTTTATCAGAACTGGAGCTATGGGTTAGAAACAGATGGAGTGAACCCCTGATACTGGACACTTCAGATTAGGAGGGTCTGGCAGGGTCAGAATATTTAGTGATGAGGGCTAGAAATGATGTTGAGGGAAGGAATCAGAGGAGCTTCAGCCCAGAGTTTAAGATAGCAGGTTTTAAGGAGCTGTCTAGTGGATAGAATCGGCTTGTCTGAAGCTGTCGCAGGTGCGACATCTCATCGAGTGTATCGTGCTATAGGAGGAGGCAATACAGCCGGTGCAAGTTCACTGAGGCCATCGAGGAAGCCATACTGCGGGATAGGATAGATAAATTGGGCAGCCTAGTACACAGGCTAACGCTGGAGAATGAGTTCTTTAGAAAGGAGTTGCAGTACAATATTAGCCAAACTGTCGGAAACAGGGAATGGTCACCTGGTACAGGTATTTCATCAGTAATATTCCCAGAGACTGTGAGCTGGTGAGACTTACCAGGAGCAGTTTCTACTCTATATCTAAAGTGTCTAGTAATTTCTGCCTCAAAACTGTGCCATTCTCGCTTACAATCTACATTGGTAAGCTTTTAACCATCAAAAATGTCCATAGTATAAGACCTATCATAAAGACAATAGAATGCATCCAGCTCAGGATAATCTTGGCAATTGTAATGGCACCAAAGATATAAATCGATTGTACGGCAGAGAAGCGTACAAACTTCCTCTCCTTCTCTAACAGTATTGCCAAGACTAATCTTCAAACTTCCTTTCTACCCCGGCTGGGGGAATGCCATCCTCGTCCCAACCGCGCTTCTCATAGTACAAGGAGAGAAGCTTCTGGAAGTCTTTCTGGCTGAGCACCTTGCCCACATTTGGACCCGTGAGAGGAGGATTAGCCCAAACCTTGTAGGGGAGGCTATCGTCTTTGCGACTCGTACCGAGACGTGTATTTATCAAGCGCGTTAGGTCGTAGATATTATTAGAGAGCTCTAGAAGCTCATCGAGGGATGCTTCCTTTCCAGTCACATATTTGTAGAAGTTCTGGTAGTGCTTTTCATTCAGCCCCAGTTCGACCCAGGGCAGGCGGCAAACGCCGAGCATGTCGAATAATGGGCGCAGTGTCTGGTGATAGATTACTGTGTTAACTTTTTCTTCGTCAGACCAATTCTTACCTTCCTCTATTTCCTTAGCAATGGTCCACGCCCGTGTGTGATGTGCACCTATGTCTGAGGTAGCATACGCTAGCCCCATCGAAATGCCGGCGCGGCTGTCATAAGCCGACTGCTCAAGACCCTTGACCTGGAGGATAATTTTATCCATTCTGGGCCACTTCTTGATAATGCGGCGAGACCCATCGGCAAGGATATCCCCGATGCCTTGCCGGTCAGCGATCTTTTGTATCAGTTCTAAAATCGCCTCCTCATCTCCCCAGGTGATCTCCCTGCCATCCAGATCGGAGATTGACAATATGCCCTTCTCATACCCCTCTATCACGGCTCCTGTAATGTTGCCTGTGGAAATCGTATCCATCCCCAGCTCATCGCAAAGTCGAACTGCGTAAAGTATCGCTGCAAAATTATCAATTCCCAGATTCGGTCCTAGCATAGCGCACGATTCATATTCCGGCCCCTCAATTACCGTCCCTGTATATTTGCCGTTCTTCACAAGGCAAATATTACCGCAACACATGGAACACGAAAAACATGCGCTATTACCTATCTTGAAATAATCTAGCATTGTTGCGCCATTAATCTGGTCATGCTTGGCAAAAACGCTATCCTTGAAATTGTATGTCGGCAGAATCCCTTTTTGGTTGGCGTACTCGATAACGTTCATCAAGCCTTCCCTCTGCCACATTTTGAAATACTTGTGCTCCTCCATGTATTTGTAAGCTTTGTCAGCCTCTGTCACTAACCCACTGACATCATAGGTTGGCAGGTCATTGTGTCCCCGTACCACAATCGCCTTGAGGTTCTTCGACCCCATAATTGCGCCAATCCCTGTTCTTCCCGCATTGCGGCCCCAGTCGGCATTAACACAAGCAAATTTCACCATGTTCTCACCAGCTACGCCGATAGTAGCAACATGGACAGTATAAGTGCCTAGCCGCTCTTTGATAATTCCTTCAGTTTCTAAGCAGCTTTTCCCTTTCAGTTCAGGCATGGGAAGTATAGTCGTTTCATTGTTGTCGATAAACAGAACTGATAATTTCGGTGCCCTGCCGGCAATGGAAAGAACATCATTTCCCGTCTGCCGTAGTTCGACGCCGAAGCTACCGCCCATAGAGGAATCACCATAGAGACCGGTAGCTGGTGAGATAGCAGCAAATGAGGTCTTTCCCGACGAGGGCAGGTAAACCCCGGTAAGAGGTCCCGGGGCGATAACCAGGAGATTCTCTGGGCCGAGAGGATCTACCTTAAAATCATGCTCCTTCAAATTGTACCAAACCATTTTGGCGCCAAAACCACGCCCCCCGATATACTTTTCAAGAAAGGCATCCGATATGTCCCTGTGCTCGGCATTACCCGTGGTAAGATCCACATGCAGGTGTTTGTTAAAATATCCACTCTTGATACTCATAGCTCTTCCTTCCCTACTTCGGCGTAGTGTATGACCTTTTTCTCACCCTTCTCATAGAACTCAATTTCTTTCATCTGAGTATAGCTCAAAACATTATTGAGACGCTTGAATTCACCTAGAGTAGACTCCGGTATGAGCCTGAGCGCTCCCGTTGGACATTTATTAACGCACTCAGGGTCTCCTCCGCACATATCACATATAATAGGCAGGTCACAATCTTCATGTACATATATTGCTCCGAAAGGGCATGCATCCACACATTTATAACACGAAATACAATTCTCCTTGTCTAGTTGCATGATACCGTTACTACGCCGCAAGGCATTAACGGGGCATACTTGCGCACATGTGGGCACCTTACATTGGCTGCATACAATCGGCATTCTCATGACCGGATGAGGGTATGTGGTCACAACTCTTATTGCCGACTTTTTCGGATTGTTCACTCCGAAATGTTTGATTGCACATACCAGTTCACATATCCTGCAACCAGAACACTGCTCCGGAATTACCACTATTTTTTTTGACATTAGATAATCCTCCAAAAGACGCGTGCAAATATTACCCAAGATAATAAGCAAAGAGACAGTAGGACTTATAAATCGTAGTTGAGGTGACTCCTTTCAGTATGATGTATAAAAAACAAGTCACTCAGGGTTCAGGGAGTGGGACACCAATAAGCAGAATACCTGGTAAGGCCGCCGTTGTCAATAGGAGCGAGGCTACGGACATATCGAAAGACTTGATGTGGTCAATGCATAATGTACAACTATCATCGCCCATCCGGAGAGATTTTGGATTAAGAACCACTATCTCGCTAGGTCTGGAAAACCTAATATGGAACCCCGCTAATTGCACATTCTGACGTTTTATTGGGTACTTAACAAATGGGGCCTTTGTTATATCAGAGGAAGCAATTGCATCCTTTTCTCCCCCAGAGGTAGCGTTACTGTTTAAGAGAAAAACGATTGACAGTATTCTAAGCTAGTAGCAGGCCGCTTTCGGGAGCAGCTGGCAGAGGACACAATAGCAAAGGATTACCACGCTACAACATTGGATAGATATTATTTGGCAAATTGGATTTGGTGTATAATAGAAAATATCAAAATGTACTAGGTTAAAAATGTCAGCGTCCCCTGATTCGAGAACTTGAACGTGAGATACTGGGTGTGTTGGTACCTCGGCAGTCCTAGTGAAAATTTACAGAATGAATTCAAGCACAGGGGGTTGTATCTATGAAATAGTTACTTCTTACATTAGGGATTGTCACGGAGGTTAGTAGCTTCACTTGCATGAAATTGTCAGATGTGTTCACAAAATGGCTTCCCTCTGCACTTACCTTTATCTTCATGGGAATTTCTCTTGCCATTTTTATATTTGCCCTGAAAATTGCTTCGATAGCCTTGATTGCAATCGGTGTTGTTGGTCTGAACATCAGTGACGTGATTCGCCAGTAGAATGGGAATGCATAAGGAAGCCCAAAGATGATTATGACGGGGAAAATTTGCCTGATTACCAGAGCAAGTTCCGTTATTGGTAAAGCTACCTCACTAGGGGTAGCAAAAATGGTAGGAACCGTTGTCATTGTTTGCCGTAACAGTGGCCAGGCATTGAAATCCCATTAAAAGCGGATAGATTATGCTTTACCCCTATGGGAAAGCCACCCCATTACTACTCCCCCAATAATGCAAACTAGACCCGGTGATGAAAACAGGATGAACGAGAGCATCCCATACAGTGGCAGACTCGCCACCACGTCAAGCGCCAAACAGTAGAATGAAGAAATATTCACTACCCCAACTATTATCGACGCTATCCATAAATAGCGTGGTTTGGAAACGAACCCTCCGATAAGTACCAGGGGGGCGCCCAGCATGCCTGGCAGCGTCGCAAAAATCGCTAAAAGTACCCATCCCTCTGAAACCATTGGTGGTGTAGTACAGACGAAAAACGCGAACGTTGAGGCCCCTGCCATAATCCCGATACCCACCCAGGCAACGACTTTCCAAACTTTCATATTTTACCTCCTTCAGTTTAGTTTCATAGTCTCCACTAACTCTTGCACTGCTTTGGCTGAGCTGGCTAGGGCTTGAAAATTATTGTACCACTTAGCATAACCAAATGGCATTCCTTTCGTTATAATATAACAGAGGCTTTGTGATTAGGAGGCAAAAGATGCTTAAATCGAAATTGTGTTTAGTATTGTCCATGTTAGGTATAATGGCTTTTCTAATTGGAGCATGTGCTAGTGAAGCACCTTCGGAAGTCAAAAATGCCGCTGATGCTCGAGACGCAGCTGTTACCAATTTACAGAAGCACGAGTCTCAGAACGCACCAAGTTCAGATATAGAGTGGCAAGAAGAGGATATTACTCCTCCAGGACTCGTAGGAGCAGTAACCAAAAAGTTTACCTCTGATGAGTGGACAATTAGAGTTTCCTATCCAGTAGTGCTTCCAGAGAATACCGTGTACCAGTTAGTGGTATCCAGCATCAAGCTGGGTTGGCATTGGAAAGGCACTGTGGAATTTGATGGTAGTGTGACGGAGCTTACTGCCTTCAAGCAGATGTCCAAAGAGGAAAGCCAGAGAATTGCTGAAGAATTTGTAAAGAACAGTCCGACATTCATCTTTGATGGTATAGAAGATACCGTAAGACTTACAGAAACTCTAACGGCACGTTGTCCTTACTGCTGGGTATTTATTTTCGTATTTGACTGCAGTTCCGCTGGTTATGGGGATAGAACGGGACAGGCGACTACTCAAGTAATAACCCCCCATGAAGCTGTAGTTACAGTTGAGCAACTGGAGATAACATCTGCAGTGATGGATGAACAGTGGGATGTGATTAGCCAAGAAATGATTAGTGAAGGAGATGGAGAACCCGAAGGGGCCTTCACTGTTGCTGAGTTGCTGGAGAACCAAGTCTATGATACAGAAGTCACGATATGGGGTGAAGTGAGTCTGCTAGGCGAACTTTTCTGTCCCTGTTTTGAGCTATCTTCTGGCGGCGCGACAGTACAGGTATGGTATGACTTGATGGTTGAGAATGATGATACCGAGAGATCCTCAGTTAGTGTGGAAGGATTCAGTAACAGTGATACGGTAATCATAACTGGTGAACTTAAGGGGGAAGGCGGTGTATACTACAACAAAGGCGATTTCTGGTCCAGTGTTGTTATCGTACTGTCACCATCATAGATAGATGCTCTAGAGAATACCACATGGGTCTTGCAATCTTATGGGGAACAAAGCAACTTGCAAAGCGTGTTACAAGGAACTGAAATTACTGCAGTTTTTGACGGCACAGAAGGTCAAGTGCATGGGTATGCTGGATGCAATAATTATTTTGGTAGTTACCATATCATTAACAACAAGCTTTCTATTCAGGAAATTGCTTATACAGAAATGTACCGTCTTGACCCTGAAGGGGTCATGGAACAGGAAGAACAATATTTGAAGGCACTTCAAGCTGCCGAGAGCTATGAAATCGAGGGAGGCAGACTTCGGATAACCTATGGTGCTGAAGTGTTGGTTTTCGGCACCGGCGATGAATAGTCCATCGGCCGCCAACTTTCGAAAGAGCACTTGCAGACCAGCACGCTATACGATTGGCATGTAGCTAACCACACTAATGAGGGATGTTACAAAGGCTTGTTTGTTACCTAATTGCACAATCTGGCTAAATGTTCAGTCATGCCACAGGTTCGAATCTGACTTGGTAGCCCGCATTGGAAGCATTCCGGATTTGCAGCAGTTGCTAAATTCCTTTCAAATGAAGAGGACTTGACAAATAGTACTATTAGTGCTAATATTGCTAATAGTACTACAATTAATGGAGGTAGTAATGATGAATCCAATAAGAATGCATCAAATTGATGTGGATGAAGAAGTGTACAACTTCTTAAAACAGCATGCTGAACCATTTAAAGACACACCGAATAGTGTGCTTCGGCGGTTTTTACCTTTGAAAAGCGGTACAGTGGAAATCAAAGATAACAATGGGAGGAAATTCTTCCCCCAATTCTCAGAAAGCGTCCCTAATGCGTTGGCACAAATACTCGAAATGATAATTTTAGTGAAAAACCAAGGGCTAAGCAGAGTTGAAGCAACACATAAAGTAGCTGACTTTAGAGGGATTACCACTCAAGCTGTAATTGATAAGTACTGCAGACAACTAGGGAAAAGGGCATACGAGGTGGATGAACTTTTAATGACTTCAAACATGGATGAATTTAAAACACTACTTATTGAACGGTTTCCTTATCATAGCAAAGTGATAGAAAGCACGTTTGACGAAATTAAAAGGTAGATATACTTTCTGAGATCGGCCTTTCGCGAAGGGTGTAAAAGGAGGCAAGCACTACACTAAATGACTAAGTATGAGAAAGCAAAGTATCTTGCAAAGCTAAAGGCCAAAATTAAGCATGAATGCCACCAATGTGGTAGGTGCATTGAAGTGGGAGAGTTTTACTACAAAGAGAGAGTTGATATGAGACCACCACCATCTCTTATTCTAAGAGAGTTTTGTGAAAGGTGTGGCATCGGCCGACGCTCGAATCCAAGCCAACAGGAACACAAATAAGGTACCAGAACAATGGGTGGAGTCTACCTACCAAATGTGTTAAATGCCGTGAGCTGTTTAGTCATAAGCCATTTAGCACTGTTAAAGAAGTTGATTTGATCGGGGGCACAGTATTTCGAACATATAACAGCCTCGGGCAATTGATTTCTGAATCTCGAGACAAAAGAAGCCTATTAGGTCAACAACAACGAGAGCACCGTAGTCGAACAGGTAAACTGACTGGCATCACAGAAAGAAGGACCGATCTACTAGGTTTTGAATACAGACAAACGACCGCACCGGATGGACATACGAAATCAATTTCTCAGGAACGGACTGATTTGCTTGGTCAGGAATACACCGAAAGTACAGGAGGTACTTCTCAAAAAAAACATCAAACCCACACGAAAAGAGACTGGACTGGGAAAAAGTACCGTGAGACTAGATAGTCACTGGCCTGTCCCTATACAATAACTTTTAAGTTAGTTTACCGGTAAGTCGCTTCCAGAGCACGCAGTTAATGGCCAAGCCTGTACAGTAAATCTATTGTTGCACAAATACTCATCCCTGAAAACGCTGACTTTGTCAAGTTCTACCAGGTTAACACCTATTCATCCCTTCGTAGCTTATCAAGCCACAATATGTCGTTCAGGCTGGGGCTGCCTAATCATTTTAA
>Ga0114922_10000120_pt1 | contig 69816 bp, 77 predicted proteins | sample AartaG_FD_100975 | JGI IMG/M metagenome (GOLD analysis project Ga0114922, IMG submission 100975) | Deep subsurface microbial communities from Aarhus Bay to uncover new lineages of life (NeLLi) - Aarhus_00045 metaG | ecosystem: Environmental > Aquatic > Marine > Oceanic > Sediment | place...
AGCCCATTAGGGACTCGAACCATTAACTTTAATACTATTTATAGATAACACCTATAATCCTCTTTACCCACTTTCCCAACCAGCCCAACACTATATCAACTACCCCTCCTTCCCAAAGAAATAATCTATCAACCTATAGCCTTCCTCAAAACACAGCCCGGTACCTTTAGCCTTAAACTCATCAAACTTTTTAAATCGACCTCCAGCCGTTCTCGTGCTGTCATAGATCAAAAACGGTACAGGCTCCGGGGTATGGGTCCTCCTCCTTATAGGAGTGTAGTGATCGGGAAGTACCATCATCTTATAGTCAATCTCTTCTTTATCCATAGCCTTTTTTACGGCTCCTACGACTTTGCTGTCTATTATCTCGATTGCCTTTACCTTGTTTTCTACATCTCCGTGATGGCTGCATTCGTCAGCGGCCTCAACGTGGATAAATACAAAATCCTTACCCCCTATAAGCTGGCTTACTGCAGCATCGGCCTTGCCGCTGAAATTGGTATTTATATTGCCGGTGGCACCCTCGACTGTAACCGGTTCAAGCCCGGCTAAAACACCGATCCCCCTTACCAGGTCCACAGCTGATATTATTGAACCCTTCAGTTTATATTTACCGTAGAAACTGTCCAGGCTGGGCTTTTTGCCTTCCCCCCATATCCATATTGAATTTGCAGGTTTTTTTCCATCTTCTATTCTTTTTTTATTTATAATATGACCTTTCAGCAGGGCAATGCTTTTTATTATCATTCCTAAAAGTACATTCTCACCCGGACCTCTGGGCAGGAATTCGCCAATCTCTTTACCTAATATATCATGGGGCGGGGTCAGGATATTTCTGTCAGGACCGCCCTTCCATACTATTATGTGCCTGTAACTCACTCCTGCGTAAAACCTGATCTCTTCGGTCTGAAGCTTGTTTTTGATATCCCTGATAAGTACTCTGGCTTTGTCAGTTGGGATCTCTCCCGCACTGTAATCTATCATAACTCTATCAGTATAATCATACTCTTCAGATAATGTGACAAGATTACACCTGAATGCTACGTCTTTCTCCAGCAGATTGATACCCATGCTTGCAGCCTCCAGGGAAGCGCGGCCTGTATGGTATTTTTTAGGGTCATACCCCAGAACGGACAGATTTGCGACATCGCTTCCGGGCGCCATTCCGTCGGGTACAGTTCTGGCTGTCCCCATTTCGCTGTCTTTTACAATTTTATCTATAACCGGTGTTTTTGCATACTGCAGGGGAGTCTTATTGTTAAGCTTTTTTATCCTGTAATCTGCCGCTCCGTCTATGACTATTATTATATATTTCATACCCTGCACCTTAAATCATATTCCAAGAATATTCCATATTATATCTTTCATCTGGCTGGCTTTACATACGGTACCGTGAAGGACCTTTCTGCTTCCTATATCCTTTATTGCTTTGGGGATCTCCTGGCCTGAAATGCCTGAGAGTGTTTCCAGAAGAGAAAACTCATCCATACCGGCATATTTATTATCTATTGCCTGAGATACACTGCCGGGAAACTTGAATGGGCTTGCAGTGGATACTACTACTGTTTTTGACTTATCCCCGCTTTCTTTGACATATTTCCGGTAGACATTATATGCAACTGCGGTATGTGTATCTATAAGATAATTAAAACTATCCCAGACATATTTTATAGTATCAAACGTTTCTTTGTCCGTGGCAAACCCGCCGTAGAAATCAGCCATCCTGCTTTTCATATCGGCGGTTATCTTAAACTCTCCTTTTCTACTTAAGTCGGTTATAAGGCCGTTTACTGTATCCGGGCTGCTTCCTGAGATGTCATACAGCAAACGTTCCAGGTTGCTTGAGACCAGGATATCCATTGAAGGCGAACTGGTGACGATCAGCTTTCTTTTCCTGTCATATACTCCCGTATTTATAAAATGGTAAAGTACATTATTTTCATTGGAAGCACATATAAGCCTGCCTACGGGCAGACCCATCTTTTTAGCGTAGTAAGCTGCAAGAATATTTCCAAAATTGCCGGTTGGAACGACAATATTTATTTTCTCGTTTTCTTTAAGTTTTCCTGATTTTTTCAGGGTAAGGTACGCATACGCGTAATATACTATCTGGGGTATGAGCCTTCCGATGTTGATGGAGTTTGCCGAAGAAAATATATATCCGTTTTTGCTTAGGACTTCACTTACTTTTCTGTCGGAAAAAACCTGCTTTACTCCGCTCTGGGCATCGTCAAAATTGCCTTTGATGGCAACGGCATGGGCATTTTCTCCCGTCTGGGTGGTCATATGCCTTTCCTGTATTATGCTTACCCCGTTTTTCGGGTAGAAAACGATTATCCTGGTACCCTTGACTCCGGCAAAACCTTCCAGTGCCGCCTTACCCGTATCTCCCGAGGTAGCGACAAGAATCACTATTTCCTTGTCTATGCCGTTTTTCTTTGCCGCCGTTGTCAAAAGATGCGGCAGTATTGACAGGGCCATATCCTTAAATGCAAGCGTCGGTCCGTGGAAAAGTTCAAGGAAAAAAGTACCGTCTTTTTCTACCAGAGGTGCTATAAGGGGACTGTCAAATTTACTGTCGTAAGCCCTACCGATGCAGTATTTAAGCTCTCCGGTTGTAAAATCGGTAAGAAACTTGCACATTATATAAAGCGCCAGTTCACTATAATCCAATTGGGAAAGACTGTTCAGGGGCCTGTCGATCTCCGGGATGAAATCGGGGACGTAGAGACCCCCGTCCGATGCGATACCCCTGATAATTGCCTCGGAGGATCTTATCCGGCTGTCAGTTCCTCTGGTACTTTTATAGAATAGTTTTGACATTGCAGTTATTCTAAATCTTCCACTCTGATCACACTCAGAACCTTATTTACAACTTCAAGCTTTGATATCTCGCTTATTGATTTATACAGGTTCTTATTGGTTACCTTATGGGTAATAAAGATAAGCCTGGCTCTTTTCTTGCCGTCCTCCTGTTTCTGGATCATTGAATTTATGCTAACCTCGTTTCTGCCGAACACCTCTGCTATCCTGGCCAGGACTCCCGGCTTATCCGCTACATCCATAAGAATATAGAACTTGCTTATCGTATCATCTATGGGAATAAACTTTTTGTTCTCAAAACAGCTGCAGCCGTATATTACACCTTTTTTATTGCGGTCAAAGTTCCTGGCGATTTTTATAATATCTCCCACCACCGAACTTGCTGTGGGCCTGTCCCCGGCACCCCTGCCGTAACTCATTATCTCTTCGATATAATTGCCGTAGACGTAAACAGCATTGAAAGTATCTTCTATCGAGGCAAGAATATGACCAGTAGGTATCAGGGCAGGATGGACCCTTGCGCTTATTTTTCCATCTTCTTCAATTCCTACGGCCAGAAGCTTGATCCTGTAACCCATATCAAGCGCATTTCCTATATCAGCAGATGAGACACCTGCTATACCCTCTTTATATACGTCACTCTGCCCGACACGAGAATTAAAGGCAATGGAACTCAATATTGCAAGTTTGCAGGCTGCATCATAACCGTCTATATCTGCCGATGGATTTGCCTTCTCTGCATATCCAAGCTCCTGGGCCTTGGACAGCGCGTCATCAAACGACAGATTATTTTTCTCCATTTGAGTCAGGATATAGTTGGTGGTCCCATTGACTATCCCTACGATTTTGCTGATATTATTTGAAGCCAGAGAGGATTTTAAGGGCCCTATAATGGGTATGCCGCCGCCTACGCTCGCTTCAAAAAGCACATCTACATTGTTCTTTTCCGCTGCTGCCAGTAGGTCCCCGCCCCTGTTGGCAATAAGATCCTTATTTGCTGTAACCACATACTTTCCGGAACTTAAGGCTCTGTAAATATAATCATAAGCAGGATCTATCCCGCCGATAAGTTCCACGACTATATCTATGTCCTCATCTTTCAGGATATCATCGGCATTATCACTTACCTTTATATCTTCAATTCCTTTTAAAGGAGAAGCATCTATCTTTTTTAAATCCTTTTCCGCAATCCTCTTAATATTGAGGTTCTTCTTTATCTTCCTGGCAAGATAACCTTTTTGCTTCTGGATAAGGGAAAAAACACCGCTGGCAATATAGCCGAAGCCTATTATCCCGATATTTATATCACTTATATTTTTATTTTCCGCTTTCATATAATTTAACATCTCCGATCACTAAGTCTTTATAAGTCTGCCTTTTTATCCATATCCAGCTTTTTTTATCTTCAACTGCGGCAACTGCACTTTTCGGCTGGCTGTTATAGTTATTTGACATAGAATAGCCGTAAGCGCCGGTGGTTGCTACCGCTATAAGATCACCGCTTGATACCGGCGGCATTTTTATATGGTCTATTATCACATCCCCGCTTTCACAGTGCTTGCCGACTATGGAATAATATTTCATCTTACTTTGTCCGGTATTTTTGGCGTCATTCATCCTGTTTGCCAGGTAGGCATTGTATTTTGCCTGATACAGCATGGGCCTCATATTATCGGACATACCTCCGTCTATAAAAACGTAATCCTTTACTCCTTTTATTTCCTTGACTACTCCGGCCTCATACAGCGTTACACCTGCATTCCCGATAATGGACCTTCCCGGCTCCAGATATATCTTATCCAGTTTTACCCCAAACTTCTTCTGATATTTTTTAACCGCATCGTATACTACTCCTGCCAGATCTTTTATGCCAGGCGCCTTATCTTCCGGGATATAATCTACTCCCAGCCCTCCGCCTATATCTATACGGTTTATTGACACTCCCGATCTATCTCTTGTTTCCTTTATGAACTTCAGCATAATCTCTATTAATTTTTCATAACATGACAGATTGAATATCTGCGAACCTATATGCGCGTGGATCCCCATAAGTTCAAGCTGCCTGTTCCGGCTGGCATTCTCTACCGCCTCCAGGGCCGCATTACTGCCCAGGCCGAGTCCGAATTTTGATTCAACCGTCCCGGTCTGTATATATTTATGGGTATTAGCCTTGATCCCGGGATTGATCCTCAGCATTATCTTCTGGATCATATTTTTCTTTCCGCATAACTCCCCAAGTGCTTTAAGTTCTGTAATATTGTCCACCATAAAGAAGCCCACTTTACTCTCAAGTCCGTATTCGATCTCCTTGCGGGATTTATTGTTGCCGTGAAAATGTATCTTACCTGCAGGAAAACCGCTGTTCAGCGCAGTAAAAAGTTCTCCTCCCGTCCACACATCCAGGCCCAGTCCCTGCCTGTCCATAAGCTGGCACATAGCTGTGCATATAAATGCTTTGGCAGCGTAAATTATCTCAGTCTTAAGGTCTGGAAAAGTAAAACTTTCCCTGTAGCCCCGGCACTGGTTCTTAATAGTAGCAATATCTATAATATATAAAGGGGTTCCGTACTTTTCTTTTAACTTAAGTACATCGACTCCGCCTATGGTAAGGTGCCCTTTTTTGTTTACATCTGAAGTTACCGGCAGTAACACTTTCTATCCTTCCTCTATTTATAAAGATTGATTATTTTAACAAAATTATATGACGAATTAAATATTAATCCATATATTTTTTACATCTTTTCCGGAGCGTTGATATTAAGAAGCTCTAAGGCATTTCCAAGAACTCTTTTTACCAGCAGGATCAAGACAAACCTGTCGAGGTCCACTGCTGCTCCGTCTCCGTTATCATTTATCACCCTATGGTTGTTATAAAAATAATGGAACTCAGTCGCCAGCCTGTATAGATGCTGCGTTATAAGATGCGGCGCATTGCTCTTGCAGCTGCTTAAGACTACATCCGGATACAGTATCATTGTCTTTGCCAGCTGTTTCTCATCTTCATTTTTAAACTTTATTTTTGATGTATCGGCCGCATCAAGATCATATCTGTCTATATCCAGATTGCCGGGATCGCTTTCCCTTATGTTTTTAATAATACTTTCAATTCTGGCATGCGCATACTGCACGTAATAGACCGGGTTCTGGTTTGACTTCTGCATGGCGAGGTCCACATCAAATTCCATCGGTGTATCAAAAGAATTCATGCTGAAAAAATACCTCACCGCATCCTTCCCTACTTCTCTTATCAAGTCCCTTAAGGGGTAAAGCTTGCCTTTCCTCCTGGACATCTTCAGAGACTTGCCTTTGTCCGTTAATTTTACCATCTGTCCTATTATTATCAGTATTCTATCATCTTCCAGTCCGAATGCTTTTGCAATTGCCCTCAGTCTGTCAACATAACCATGGTGGTCCGCACCCAGAATATAAAATAACCTGCTGTATCCCCTCTTTATCTTATCCAGCATATATAATATATCGGAAGCAAAGTAAGTAGGATTTCCGTCCTTTCTTACCAGCACCCTGTCTTTATCATCAACATACCTGGAAGCCTTAAACCATAATGCGCCGTCTTTTGTGTAAACTGCATCTTTTTTCTTTAATTCGGTTATCACCTTTTCAAAGTTTGAATCTTCATAAAGACTGCTTTCATAAAACCACCTGTCATACTCCACACCCATTGAAACTAAGGTCTCTTCGATATAGGATACCATTATCTTTATGATCTCTTCTTTGAAAGGTCCTCTATCTATATCCTTTTTGCCGTCTTTTATAACTATAAATCTGTCATTATGCTTATTGATCAATTTTTCAGCAGCTGTAGATACTACTTCCTCCGGGTACCCGTCTTCGGGATATCCCACATCGTCTTTGCCAAAATGCTTTAAATAGATGCACCCGGCACAATCGGCAAATTTTTCAGTCTGGCTCCCGTAATCATTGACATAATATTCCCTGAATACTTTGTAACCGTTTGCAGCATAGATATTTGCCAGGCTGTCCCCAAGTGCGCCCCACCTCCCGTGTCCTATATGAAGATCGCCTGTCGGATTGGAACTCACATACTCAAGCTGGACGCTTACCCCGCTGCCGCTCTTATTGTATCCAAATTTTTCACCTTCTCTAATGATCCCGCCAAGAGCTTTTTTTATGAATTCTTCCTTTAAATTAAAATTAATAAAACCCGGCCTTACTATATTTATATCTTCTACCTGCTCCCACATTGAGACCGCCTCCGCTTTAAACTTTTCAGCAATATCCATCGGGTCTTTCTTTAGGACCGGTGCCAGCACCATGGCGACATTAGTAGACAGATCCCCGAATTTTTTATTTTTTGGTTCTTCAATGGTCAAATTGTCCAGGTCTGATCTGACTTCCTTTATCCTGCTTACATAGTCATATACTTTTTTTTTCAATTCATTTATTACCAATAGTCATCCTTTCGCTGGAGCCGACGACCGGACTTGAACCGATAACCTGCTCATTACGAATGAGCTGCTCTACCAGTTGAGCTACATCGGCTGGTCAATTGAAAATGAAGCAGCTTAATTACTTTTGGCTTTATCTTTACTATTATCAGCTGACTTAGTTTCTTTTGCGGGCTCCCCTTTTATTCTAACCCGCTCTCTTGTGACTTTGACCTCTGAAAGCGGAACAGATTTCCTGCTCTCATTATCAAATTCTACTATTACGGATTCCTTTAAGGGTTCATAACCGCAGACACCGCCGCAGCCGTGACTGCATTTTACCTTTATGCCTATTTCCGGTGCCTTGTCCATAAATTTTTTATATGAATCATACTCATACTTTAAACAGCACATCAGCCTCCCGCATATTCCGGATATTTTAAAAGGGTTTAACGGAAGATTTTGATCCTTGGCCATTTTTATTGAAATCGACTCAAAATCAGTTAAAAAACTCTTGCAGCACAGATTCATTCCGCATGGGCCGAGTCCTCCGATCATTTTTGCTTCATCCCTTACTCCGATCTGCCTGAGTTCTATCCTTATCTTAAAATGAGCGGCAAGCTCCTTTACCATTTCCCTGAAATCCACCCTTTTTTCCGAGGTAAAGTAAAATATCATCTTACTCTTGTCAAACATCACATGCACATTTACCAGTTTCATTTTAAGCTTGTATTTTTTGGCAAGCTGATTAAATTTCTTAGATCCCTTTTCTTCCTTTTTCCTGTTTAATTCATCAACTGACAGGTCATAATAGGTAGCTTTCCTTATGATCCTGTCCAAAGGAGTGGTAATATCACTTTCGCTTATATCGACAGGGTGCACTACGACTTCTCCGATCTCCTTGCCCTTATCCATATGACATATGACTTTATCCCCCATTTCTACTTTGACCTCATCAGGATCATAATAATGCACCATATCGTTTTCCCTGAACATTATTCCTACTATTAAAGACATCAGATACACCTCTTATTTGTATATACTCTGCAGCTGAAGGAAGATATTATCCAGAGCTAATTCAGAGTTGATTGAATAGTTAAGATAATTCCGGTTTCCTTCAATAGCACCTATCAGTTTAAAAACCTTGTTTATTTTAACGTTTTTAATATTTTCACTTATAAAAGAATAATTTTTTATAAAATTCATTGTTCTTTCCCCGGCCCCTAATTTTACTGCAAGTATGTCTTCAAGCCAGGCAGATATTATATCAAAAACCCTGCTCATACCCAAGTTATGAAACTTGTTCATTTTTCTCTTATGTTTTGATTTTAGGATCTCTATATACTTATTGATGTCATTTTTATCAAAATCACTTCTCTTTATTTCACTGATCTCATTTTCCAGGTCTGCCTTAACACCAGCTTCCACTTTTTTAAGTATTTCTATCAATCTTAAAGTCAGGTCAATAGAGTCAGCAGAAGTCTCCTTCCCGTCCTCCTGCAGCTTTATTATATTTTTTATACCTTCATCCAGATATTTTTCCATAACTTTAAAATCGGCCCTTTCCTGCTTCTCGTCAATAAATTTAAAGTTCCAGCTGTATACCAGACATCTGGAAACTACCGTGGGCAGCATCATTGATATATCCTCCGTAAGCAATATAAATATACTATCGGTATCGGGAGGGTCTTCCAGAGTCTTAAGCAGCCTGTTGGCAGCTTCTAAATTCATAAACTCGGATTCTTTAATAATACATATTTTTTTGCCCGGGTTATAGGAACTCAGGTTCACAAATCTCTGCAGCCTTGCAATTTCTTCTATCCTTAAGATACTGCCCTCCGGTTCTATGATCAAAATATTGGGATAAACACCCCTGGCCGTGTTCCTGCAGATGACACAATCCCCGCATCCTTTATCGGTACAATTTACGGAGGCAGCAAATATCAGCGCCAGCCTGCTCAGAAGCTTCATATTGTTTCCACAAAACAGATATGCATGTGAAACACTGCCCTTCTCTATCATTCCTGAAAGCAGTCTGATATTTGACTGGTTAATGCTGTCTTTATTTAAAAAACTGATATTTTCCAGTAACTTCATCTTTTATCCTGCAAATACTTCTCGACTTTGCTTTTTATTTCTTCAAATATATCTTCAATATTCTTTTCACCGTCAATAACCGTAAACCTGTCCTTGTTTATCCCGGCAATATCCAGGTAACCTTTATAAACCTTGTTTTTAAAGTTGCTTTTTTCAAGTTCGATCCTGTCCTTTTTTCTACTTGCAGTATCCATTCTTTTTTTACCCCTGTCTGCTTTGACCGACAGTAAAAAAGTTATATCCGGTGTTATCCCGTCAGTGGCCCAGAGACTCATATCTAAAATTTTTTCCCTGCCCAGACCTCTGGCTATACCCTGGTAGACGATCGTTGAATCAAAAAACCTGTCGCATATTACAATCTTACCATTCTTTAAAGCCGGTATTATTACCTTCGATACAAGTTCCGCCCTGGAAGCAAGAAAAAGAAAGGTCTCGGCCTTGTAAGACATTTCATGATTTTCTTTATCCAGAAGAATTCTTCTTATCTTTTTGCCGATTTCAGTACCGCCGGGTTCAATAGCAACAATAACGTCGAAACCCTTCTTGTTTAAATAGCTGTGCAACAGTTCTATCTGCGTGGTTTTTCCTGAACCGTCAAGACCCTCAAATGTTATAAACAGACCTTTTTTCATACTGCAATTTAACTTTATTTTTAACAAGACATATTTAATAATATCTCAATAACAGGAATTTTAAAACCAGACATAAAAGATTTTACACGAATAGATCAGCCTGTTATCTCAAACATTGGATCACCGGTAAGGCGGCTGGATATAAAGCAGGTCAAAACTATATTAAAGATTTTAAGCTTTTTTATTTTTTATTTTCATATACTGCCTGGCCTGATACATAAAGGCTTCCAGACGTGTCTCGGTAGTTTCCTGTTCCAGTCCGTCAAAAGAAAGATTCAGCCAGGGTATCTTATACTCTTCTCTGATCCTCTTTGAAACAGCATTCACAATATTTCCGGGAATGCAGGTAAAAGGCATCACATTTATGATCCCGTGAGCGCCGTTTTTGATCCAGTCGACTGACTTGCCTATACTCAGAGCTGCTTCTCCAAACCACTTGATTATATAAGGTTCGGCATTATCCCATATCTCGTAAATGCCGGTTTCTTTATCTTCACGCAAAAAACCTTTTAGCGGTTTTTCCATTCTGTTATGACAGTGTTTCAATAATCTATTAAGGATCCTGTTATAAGCATAAAATCTTATTCCTCTTATAAAATCACCGGAAAATTCGGTTAGTTTTTTAAACTTATTATTATTATTTCCCCCTGCATCACCGTTCATACTGAATGATTTAATGATCTTATAATACAGGTCTGTCTGCTTGGTTATAATATCCAGTTTTCTGGTAGCTGTGGTATGAAAGGGCCATTCCCCGAATGTAGGGATCTCTACTTCCCCGCCCTGTGCTTCCACTCTTTTTATGATCTCGTTATTGCTGTAAGGATGATTTCTGACAAATATCTCGCCCACTATACCGATTATGGGTTTATCTGTTTTATCGACCGGTATATTTTCAAAGTCTTTTCTGGCATCTTTTAAAATACTGACCATCTTGTTCAGTGTTCCGGACATCGGGACATTCTCTACGGACCAGCATACATCTTCTATATATTTCTTATAGATCTTATTTGTTTTTCCTTTTTCTTTCTCATAAGGTCTTGTCTGCCTTAGCATTTTATTGAGGTAATCTATGGTAAAAATGCCGGCCATCCCTTTCATAAGCATTAAAAACCCCTTCAGTCCGTTCATGTCATATTCCCGGTAAAACTGAGCGCCTTCAGGAGCTCCGGGAGCAATGATGGGCACATCTCCGTAACCCAGTTCTTTTATTATTATTTTCTGCATTTTATTATACTGCCCAAAACGGCAGGGGCCGTATGTCTGCGGCATTAAAAAAGCTACCTTTTTAGGATCATTATGCTTGAGTGTTTTAAGGATATCTCCGGTAGTTATAATAAAGGGGTAACATTCTTTCCCCAGTGTATGCCTTCTTCCCAGTTTAAGTGTCTCGTCATCGGAATACAGCATCTCAGCATCTATTCCAACCGATCTGAAGGCAGACTTAAGGACAATGGCACCGTCACCCATATAAGGGATGTATATCACTCTTCCCTCGTCTTTTTTAAAAACAGCGTCTTCTTTTTTGGCCTTTATCTGGACCGATGAAAGACCCTTCTTTTTTCTTACATTGTTCAGAGAATCTATAAATGCCTCGCACCTGGTTATCACTCCTGCGCCCGCGGAGTGTTCGTCCACCTCCAGCTTTAAAAACGGCTTTTCCATTTCCCTCTCAAAATACTGGAGTATGAAAGAATCAGGGCCGCAGCCAAAGTTAGTAATATAGACCGGGTACAGCCTGCTGTCCTTGTTTATCACCTGGGCCGCACTCATTATTCTATCCCCGAATTCCCAGTATAGATTCGGCCATTCTTTTGAAAGATCTACTGAATCTACCGGCAGATAGTCAAGAGGGATCACCTTAAAGCCGAGTTCCCTTAGTTTTTTGGGAACATCCATGCTGATCGCGCGGTCACAGCTGTTGTATGACCTGCTGGTCACGACAATAGCGGCCTCGTCTTCTTTCAGGCTGTTAAGTGCTTCCTCCCCCTTCTTTTTAACAGACAGGTAAAACTGGTTCTGTGAAGAATAAGCTTTCTTTATTGCCCTCTTTATCGACCTTCTGTTTATTCCCAGTTCCTTTCCTAATCTGGTCAGCTGTTTTTCTTTTATATATTCTTTAAAGCTAAAATTGAGAATAGGTTTCAGTATCTTTGCATCCCCTATATCCATGGCGGCTTTTACAATCGACCAGGTCCCCTGAATAAAGGGACAGGGGTAACTTCCGGTCCTGTCACCCTTGATATTTTTTTCCTTGGTGGGCATATCTCTGGTAGTTGGTAAAAATAAATAATCCACTTTCTTTTCCAGAAGATTCTGTACATGCCCCAGGGTGGTCTTCATGGGAAAACATGTCTCGGCCACCGCGCACTGGACCCCGTCATTGATTATCTTTTTATTGGTCTTATCTGATAGAACAAAATCAAATCCCAGCTCGGAAAAGAATGCATTCCAGAACGGATAAAATTCATGGGTAAGCATAGAATACGGTATACCGACTTTTTTTGCTCCCTTGTTTTCTTTAGCCTTATAGCAATTTAAAAGAAGTTCTTCCCGCTCGGCGAAATAATCCGGGATCTCAATGCTGACCGGATCTCCCTTCTCATATTTCTCACACCTTCCGCCGTAAAACAGTGGAGGCCGTCCCTTAATAGTGATCTTCTTAATATCGCATCTGTTTGCGCAGCCCTTGCATTCAAATGAGCTGTGAGAGTAAACCACTTTGGATATATTTCCAAACCCTCTGAATTTTGTCTTTCCCTGAAAGTCATTGATTACCTTGATCGCTGTTCCTATTGCCCCTGTTACTTCATGATTCTCAGGCACAATCACTTTTTTACCCAGATAATTTTCAAAAGCAGCTATTACTGATTTATTGAATGCGACCGCACCCTGAAAAAAAATCCTGTTTCCTATTTTCTTTCTTCCAACTACCCTGTTTATATAATTCATTGCAATAGAATAAGCAAGACCGGCAAGAACATCTTCAATGCCTGCGCCTTTTTGATAATGGGAATAAACATTGGTCTCCATAAAGACCGTACAGCGCTCTCCCAGATTTAAAGGTTTTTTCGCTTTCAGTGCTATATCGCCGAATTCCTCTATTTTTATATCAAACCTCTCTGCCTGTTCCTCCAGAAAGGAACCGGTCCCTGCGGCACATACCTTATTCATCTCGAAATCAACTACTACTCCGTCTTCCAGAGATATAAATTTTGAATCCTGTCCGCCGATCTCAAAAATTGTATCGACCGAACCGTCAATATCGGCTGCTGCAGTAGCCTGAGCGGTTATTTCATTTATTACTAAATCTGCTCCGACAAAATCTCCGATCAGGTATCTTCCGGAACCCGTAGTTCCCACACCTTTGACATTGATCTTATCTCCGACTTTCCTGCTGATTATTTCCACACCCTTTCTTACTGCCTCTATCGGCCTTCCTGCCGTCCGGAGATAACATTTCTCGATCAGTTTTTTATCTCTGTCTACGGCCACGACATTGGTGCTTATTGAGCCCACATCTATACCGATATAGGCATCGACTTTTTTACTGCTAAAAATATATTTATGAGTCTTTTGGGATGGCAGTTTTGATTTATCCAGACTCAGAGCATCAAATGTCTCTCTTTCGTACTTGGAATTTCCAAGATAGTCTTCCAGTTTATCCGCTAATCCGGCAATATCTAAATTCCGCGGTGCCGTATTTGATTTTAAGCTCAAAGCGGTCCCTAAAGCTCCTATGGATGCTCTGTGCTTCGGTATTATTACTTTCTCTTTCAGTATATCTTCAAAAGCCTTGATCATTGCTTTATTAAAAGATACCCCGCCGCAGAAGATTATGGGCGGTATAAATTTCTTACCCTTGACGATCCCTGATTTAAAGCTCCTGGCCATTGCATAACACAGACCAAGAATAATATCTTCATCACTTGCCGCTTCCTGCTGAAGATGTATCATATCTGATTTTGCAAATACACTGCATCTGCCGGCAATTGTCGATGGAATCTTTGATTTAAGTGCCAGCCGGACAAATTCCTCTATAGTCAATCCGAACCTTGAAGCCTGCTGGTCAAGAAAAGACCCGGTACCGGCTGCGCATAACTCGTTCATGGCATAATCACCGAATGCAAGGTCTATAAACTTGGAATCCTGACCCCCTATTTCTATAACAGTCTTTGCATCCTTATATAAAAACCTTACGGCAGTTATAATAGCTTCTATTTCATTAATAAAATCAAGACCAAGAAGAGATGCGATCTCTTTTCCTCCTGAACCGGTAAAGCTTATACCAGTGACCTTATCCTTATAATCACCTGAACATATTGATTTGATATCATTTTTAACTGATTTTACAGATTCGCCAAGGTGTCTGGTATAAGGAAGGATTTCTATGATCTTTTCTTTTTCGTCTATGATCGCTCTATTGATACTGATCGATCCCACATCATAACCTATATACAAACCCACTACTTGCCCACTGATCCTTTCCAAATTAATTTTGGTATTATAACTAGAAGAAGTCTAACCGGTAAAAAGCAATATACTCTTATAGAAGACTTTTCTATTAACTAATTCCAATATGCTAACACATCTATTATATACGTCAACAACCATATTTTAGTTTCATTTTTCTTATTATTGAACTATATCCGAAAGGCTTAAAGCAGGCCGGAGATCACGGATTGCCAACTTCTTCTACAATATTAATATTCAATATGTTAGAATTATTTACAAATATGATAAAGAAACCATGTTAAAATCAAGCTACCTAAAAATTTTTATAATTCTTGCTCTATTTGTATTTTTAATCCCCTTTCTCTCTTCATGCGACCAGACATTAATTGATATCTTTACTGAGATAAATCCCGATTACTCCGGGACGAGGACCATCGATATAGCAATAAAAACGGAATACATCCAGAAGAGTGAGGTAATACTGGGCCAGGACCAATCCCTCTTTGATAAAATACTTGAAAACCTTCCCGAAGGTAAGTATAAGACTTCCGAAGAAGGAGACTACACCCATTTCAGTTCTACTATAGATTTTGAAGATGTCAGATTTTTGCCCCATATCTCAATAGATGATTTATCCGAATACCCCCTTAATGCAAAAATGGATATAGGGGAACACTTTTTCTACAACGAGTATTACTTTGAAGATTACATAGATATGAAAATAGATGAAATACTGCTTGATTCTACTGATTTAGATTCTGACTATAATAGGATCGATGACCTGGCAGAAGCAGACAGTAATATTTTGGATATAACTTACCAGATAAGATTTCCGGTAAAAATAATCAGCCATAACGCAGATATAGCAGGAGATGATAACATCCTCATCTGGAATATAAAATATGGTGATGAAAAGTTGATATATATAGAGGGTAAAAAGACAAAGCTTCTGACCTACTTTTTAATCGTGATCCTGGGCATCATCGTACTGTTTATAATTTTTATAATCCTCGTCATAGCCTTCGGCTCAAGGAGGAGAAAGGAACAGACCACCCCCAGAAAACCTCTGTACTCCTATGACAATTATTTTAAAAAAGACAGATATTTTAATAATGAAGAAACAGATGATTGGGAAGATTAAATCTATAATTATAAAATGAATACCAATACCTACAGGTTATCCACACCCCTGGCAGAAGAAAAAATTAAAAAACTTAAGGCAGGAGACATTATTTATTTAAGCGGCACCATATATGGAGCCAGAGATGCGGCCCACAGGAGAATCATTGATGCGGTAAGAAACGGTGAAAACCTGCCCCTGGACCTGAAAGACAAGACTATATTTTATGTAGGTCCGTCACCTACTCCTCCCGGTAAAAAAAGCGGCAGTATCGGACCCACTACCAGTGCCAGGATGGACAGTTTTACCGAACCGCTGCTTGAGCTGGGCCTTAAGGCTATGATAGGAAAAGGCAGGAGAAGCAAAAAAATAAAGGAACTTGTAAAAATATACAGATCAGTCTATCTGGTATCCGTAGGAGGTATTTCTGCATATCTTTCCACAAAAGTAGAAGCGATCAAGGCTATTGCCTACAGCGATTTAGGTGCTGAGGCGATCTATGAAATAAAGGTGAAGGATTTTCCCCTGTTTGTGGCTTATGATATTTACGGGGGCGATATTTTTGAGGCAGCTCTCCTCAAGGAATGACAGCTCATAAAGACTGCCATCGGCAGTGAAGCCATATGGCACGGAGCATAGATTATATTGCAGGCCAGAGCGGTTGTCTTCCCGCCAAGACCCTGCGGTCCTATTCCAGTCTCATTTACTTTCTTCAATATCTTTTCCTCTAAAGCTCTGTATCTTTTATCTTTGTTTCTGATGTCTAGATCCCTGAAACTTGCCTTCCTTGCAAGCCCGGTGACTTCTGAAGCCCCGCCGCCCAATCCAATACCTATTATTACCGGAGGACAGCATTTGGTGACATTTTTTTTGACCGTATCTAAAACCAGATCGATTATTTCACTTTCTTCTGTTAATGGATTCAGCATATACAGGTAAGAACAGTTTTCGCTTCCTCCTCCCTTCAAATATATTTTTATATTAAGGCCGGGAGCAGAAGTAAAACTGGTACTTACTATTGCAGGGGTATTGTCCGAAGTATTTTTTCTTTCATATAACGGGTCACTGACTATTGATCTCCTAAGATGATCCCTGCTGTAAGTATCTGCTACTGCCCGGTTCAGCCAGTCATTTATGCTGCCGCTTCCCCCGATACAGATATCAGGACCGATATCAATATCAATATACACTGATCCACAATCCTGGCACAAGGGGAGTTTTTGCTTTCTGGAGACTTCGGCATTTTCCAAAATAAGGTCAAGAATTTTTTTCGCTCTGGTGCCGGTTTCTTTCTCGAAAGCTTTCTTTAATGCACCTATGATATCGCGAGGAAGGTTGAAACTTGCTTCAGTCAGAAGCTTTCTTACTTCCTTTGTTATAGCTGTAATTTCTATACTTTTCATCTTTTCCTGGACAATCAGGATTTATACATAAATCCCAGGGTTTTCTACCCTTGTTTATAATCTTTACCACAGGATATCCGCAGTGTTTACATTTTTCCCTAGTAGTGACCAGTAACCCCTTCTGGGGAAGTGAAAATGTAGTTCTGCACTCGGGATAAGCATTGCAGCCTATAAATCTCTTTTTCGTTTTTCTTGCAGTCCTGACCATCAGATCTCCATCACAATTTTCACCTGTACATTTACCCACTATAAGATCTTCCCTTATCCCTTTTTTTATCTCCTGTGCTATTTCATCCTTTTCATTTTTGAGAACAGTCATAACATCTCTCAGCATATTTCTCGATCTATCCACAACATCCTCTTTGGTCTCATCTCCGCTTACAATACCATCCATATACATCTCCAGCTCCGAGGTCATCTCCGGGGATGATATTTTCTCCGCATGTTTCTTGAGCATTTTCACCACTGCAATAGCTTTTTCGGAAGGCTGCAGGGGATTTCCACCCGCATACCCTCTTTGAATCAAGTTCTGTATGATTGTGTGACGCGTCGCTTTTGTACCCAGGCCCAACTCCTCCATTTTCTCAACCAGTCTCCCCTGAGTATATCTTGCCGGAGGTTTTGTTTCTTTTTCCAGCAGTTCCCTGTCAACGACAATAACTTCCTGCTTTTCCTTAAGCTCGGGAATAAAGACATCTTTACGCTTGTAGTAAGGATAAAATCTTGTCCAGCTGTCTTTTATGATTTTTGAGCCGCTGGCTATAAACGGCTCTCCGTTTATATCAATGGCCGCGGTCACATTTTTGATTTTTGCCGCTGGAAGCAGGGTACATATAAATCTTCTCACAATCAGATCATACAGCTTCCACTCATCACTGCTTAAGTTCGCTTTATCTACAACTGATGTGGGATATATCGGCGGATGGTCCGTTGACCTTTTTTTACCCCTGCTTGCCACTATATTTTTCTGCGCAAGAACTTCTTCAGACATCTGTCTGTATTCATTGGAGCTGCCCAGCATTTTTACGATTTCCTTTATATCTATAGAAGAAGGATAAACCGTATTGTCAGTTCGGGGATAACTTATATATCCGTTCATATAAAGGCTTTCAGCAATATTTATTGTCTTTGATGCAGTAAACCCCATTGAACTCCCGCTTATTATAAGAGCAGTGGTGTTAAAAGGTGTGGGAGGTCTTATATCGCCGATATTCTCCTTTAGCTCAAGTACGGTCCCCCTGTCGCCTATTCTGCTGTAGGAAGCCTCGGCATATTCTTTTTTTAAAAATCTTTTCTTTTTATGATCAGCCTCAAATTCCTCACCGGATTCTGTTTTAAGTTTTACACTTACGACCCAGTAAGGAACCGGTACAAATGATTTTATCTCCAACTCTCTGTCGACTATAAGGGCAAGAGTCGGAGTCTGTACCCTGCCCACCGATAAAAACTTGTCCTTGATCTGATAGGTAGCCAGGGATATAAAGCGGGTAAGTGTTGCACCCCAGATCAAATCAATATCCTGCCTTGCTCTTCCTGCAAAAGCAAGATCTAAATCGATTTTTCCCGGTTTTGAAAACGCCTGGTTTATATCTTTCGGAGTAATTGCCGAAAACTTTACCCTTTTTGTATCAGCCATAGCATTTTTTTCTTTTAACAGCTGCATTGTGTCATATCCGATGAGTTCACCTTCTCTATCATAGTCAGTGGCTATTATGAACTCATCTGCATCACTGGATGCTTTGTTAAGTGCCTGTATTATCTTTTTCTGAATGGGGATCTTCTCTATTTTTGCATCAATAAGCTCTGCGGGATCTACTTTAAACCAGTTTGCATACTCCTTTGGATAGTCTACCTTTAATATATGTCCCTTAAGGCCGATGGCCTTGCACTGTTCACCATTAAACCTGAACTGATAGACCGGGACCCCAAATATTTTCTCCTGGTTTACACCATTACCTGCTAATATTTCCGCAATTCTTCTGGCTGCTATTTCCTTCTCGCTGATAATAAGCTTCAAAAAAATACTCCCATCAGGATAATAAAAGCATTGTAAATTTTAATTAATTTTATCAGAATTTGAAATAATAACATTAAAAGAAAAATAAATAAATCTCCCGGGCTCCAAAATATTACAGATTTAAAGATTATTCATATACATTATGGATATGAAAATGCTTGTTTCAATTTTATTGATGTTGTTTTAAAATAACAAAAACATCTTAGCTGCAATAAATTAACAAAATGAATACAAATTTAGACCTTATAGATGGAATAATAAGATTAAAAACAGAAAAGAACGCTGTTATACTGGCCCATAATTACCAGATCGGCGAAGTACAGGACATTGCAGACTTTGTGGGTGATTCCTTTCAGTTAAGTGTAAAAGCATCAAAGACAAAACATAATATCATAGTGTTCTGCGGAGTACATTTCATGGCTGAAACGGCTAAAATAATATCTCCCGACAGGAAAGTCCTTCTCCCTGATAAAAACAGCGGCTGTCCTATGGCTGATATGATAAGTGCATCACAGCTTAAACAATTAAAAAATAAACATCCCCGTGCAGTGGTGGTATGCTATGTAAATACTTCCGCTGAGGTCAAAGCATTAAGTGACATATGCTGTACATCTTCAAACGCGGTAAATGTAATAAAATCGATCCCCGCAAGCAAAAAAATAATATTCATACCGGATAAATACCTGGGGGACTACGTTCAGAAGCAGACCGGCAGAAAATTTATATTATGGAACGGATATTGTCCCACACACATTATGATCAATGCCAAGGATATTATACAGCTTAAAAAAGAAAACCTGGATGCCGTAGTCGTAGTGCACCCGGAATGCACCCCGGATGTAATAAATATTTCGGACAAAGTGGCCTCTACCGGAGGGATGTTAAAATATATTAAGAACAGCAAGAAAGATAAATTTATAATTGGAACAGAGATAGGAATAATACACAGATTAAAAAAGGAAAATCCCGATAAGACTTTCTATCCTGCCACCAATAAAGCAATATGTCCAAATATGAAGCTTATAAATCTGGAAAAAGTTCTCTGGTCACTGGAAGAAGAGATATATGAAATAAACATTTCCGAAGAGATCATCCAGAAAGCCAGATCAGCTATTGACAGGATGATAGCTATTAAATAATCATGTTACCAAGATATCTAATAAGTCTACCGTTTTTTCAGAAGACCCATAAATACTGCGATTGTATAATCATCGGCAGCGGGATCGCAGGTCTTTCTACCGCGATGAGGCTGGCAAAAAATAATAATATAAAAGTGATCACAAAGAGTTCCCTTGCCGATTCAACTACCTGGTATGCTCAGGGCGGTATCGCTGCCGCCATAAAGAAGCCTGATTTCTGGAAAAACCATTATGAAGATACCGTAGTGGCAGGTCAGGGTCTCTGCGATAAGAAAGCAGTGGAGATACTCGTAAAGACTGCACCTAAAATGATAGAGGACTTAATAGAAATCGGTACGAATTTTGATATTTCTGAAGGAGAAATAAGCCTGACCACCGAAGGAGGACACAGTTACCCAAGAATCTTACATGCCGGAGGGGACGCTACCGGGGAAGAACTCGAAAAAAAATTAGTTTCTCATTCAAAAAGCCTAAAACAGATAGATTTCTTTTCCGAATATTTTGTTCTGGATATACTGGTGCATGACAGCAAATGCATAGGGATCCTGGGAATGAATATAAATACCGGTGATCTTGAAATACATCCCGCTTCAAATATAATAATTGCCAGCGGAGGGATCGGGCAGATATATGAACTTTCCACCAATCCTCCCATATCGACCGGAGACGGTATTGCCATGGCATACAGGGCGGGAGCTGCCGTTATGGACATAGAATTTATCCAGTTTCATCCCACCGTATTTAAAACAAAAGACTCAGAATTATTTCTAATAAGTGAAGCCTTAAGAGGAGAAGGAGCTTATCTTAGGGATTGTCACGGCAATAGATTTATGGTCGGCAAACATCCAAAAGCAGAGCTGGCCCCAAGAGATATAGTGGTCAAGGAAATGATCAGGGTAATGGAAAAAAGTAATTGTGATTATTTTTATCTGGATGCCACACATATCCCGGAAAGTCACCTCAAAATACGTTTTCCCAACATAATCTCAAAGCTGAAGGAAAACGGCCTTGACCTGAAAAAAGACTTGATCAAAGTATCTCCGGCCCAGCATTACTTAAACGGCGGGATTAAAACAGACTATACCGGCAAGACAAATATAGAAGGCCTTTACTGCTGCGGTGAAGCAGCTTCAACCGGGGCACACGGTGCGAACAGGCTGGCAAGCAACTCCCTGATAGAGGGCCTCGTATACGGCTGGAAAATATACAAAGATATAGAAAATAAATTAAAACGAAAAAATAAGATATTAGAAAATAAAACAACCAGGCTGGTAGACAGGCTTTTAAATGAGGCTGGAGTAAAAAAAATCAAAGCGGGCAGACTCGGTGACGAAAAGCCGGCTGTTAAAACCATTATCTCAGACTTTAGAAATATTATGACTAAAAAAGTCGGTATCCTGAGGGATGCAGAAAGTCTGAATAAAGCAAAAAAATTTGTTGATTTACACATTAATAGTATTAATATCTATAACACAAGAGATAAGAATGCACTTGAGTTTGCAAACATGCTAACCGTAGCCGGTCTTATAATAAAGGCCGCAAGCTTAAGGGAAGAAAGCAGGGGAACACACCAGAGAAACGATTTTCCCCGGAAAGATGATAGGAACTGGAAAAAACATATAATACTAAAGCAGGATAAAGTATATTTTAAAAATGTATGACTACAGCAGGACCGGATATGGTAAATAAAATTTTAAAAAATGAAGTGATAGACATAATAAGGGGAGCTATTTCAGAAGATCTCGGCAGCTTAGGGGATCTGACTTCTAAAAACTTGATCCCGCCGGATAACGGGGCATCTTCTTATATTATATGCAAAGAAGCCGGCGGCGCCGTACTTAGCGGCCTGGATGTAGCAGGCTTCGTAATAGATGAGATAGATAGAAATATAAATATTGATAAATTAAAAAATGATGGAGACAGCCTGAAGTATATGGATAGGATCTGTAATATTGCAGGGCCTGCCCTATCGATTTTAAAGGCCGAAAGGACCTGCCTTAACTTCATACAGCATATGTCGGGCATTGCCACCCTTACCGGTAAATTCGTTAAAATTGCAGGGCCGTATAAAGTTAAAATTTTTGATACCAGAAAAACAAAGCCGCTTCTTAGAAGAATTGAAAAATATGCAGTGACCTGCGGCGGCGGCCACAATCACCGTTTCGGCCTTTTTGACGGAATAATCATCAAAGATAATCATATAGCTGCCGCCGGAGGAGTTTTAAGTGCCCTAAAAAAAATCAGAACTAAAATTTCCCGCGATTTAAAAATTGAAGTTGAAGTCAAAGATTTCGGCCAGCTTGATGAAGCTATAGCCGGCGGTGCAGATATTATAATGCTTGATAATATGGATGCCGGACAGATGAGTAAGGCAGTCAGAAAAATAAAAGAAAATAAGAAGAAACCCTGCCTCACCGAAGCATCGGGCAAAATTAATCTTGAAAATCTTGAAGAGATCTGCAGGACAGGTGTCGATATAGTATCAGTAGGACTGATCACCCATTCGGCACCAGCCGTAGATTTTTCACTGGAATTTGAAAAGGAAGTTTAGGCATTAAAAATTTACCGAAAAATCCATTGAGTTTTCCAAAAGATTTCATTTTTGGAACATCAACATCGGCCTTCCAGATAGAAGGGGCCGGCAATACAGAATGGAAAGATTTTATCGGTACAGACGGTACCAGGCTTGACAAAGCTATTGACCATTACCGCAGGTATAAACAGGACCTCAAGTATATATTATATTTAGGCAATGCCTACAGGTTCAGCATGGACTGGTCAAAATTACAAAAGAGTGCTTACAGCCCCCTGGATAATAAAGCTGCCCGCCATTATATGGAAATATTTAAAACCCTAAGAAAAAATGATAAAAAAACCATGCTTGTCCTGAATCATTTTTCAAATCCCCTATGGCTGGCGGAAAAAGGCGGCTGGGCCAACGAAAAGTCTGTCGGCATGTATTTTGATTACGTAAAAAAAATATTAGAAATGTTCTCAGATCACATCGACTACATCAACACGTTCAACGAGCCGAACGGTTATGCCATTATGGCATACATAATGAGGGAATTTCCTCCCCGGAGGATCAACCCATTCTTAAGAAGAAGAGTCCTGTCTAATATGAGCAAAGCTCACAGAACGGCATATGATTATATTAAAGAACATTACCCGCATATAAAGGTGGGCATTTCCCATGCCTGTATGTTTACTCAAACCCTGAGAAAGAGGTCAATATGGAGTAATTTCTTAAAATGGTTCCTTGACTATTATATGTTTGAGCATGTCCATGAGATGTTCACTAAAGACGGAAGAGCAGATTTTATAGGTTTCAGCTATTACGGAAGAATACTGATTTCAGGATATCCTATCTTTGCATATGAAGAAAGGGGCAGGAAAGCCCTAGAAAAATTGGGTTTAAAACATGACGATATGTGGGAAAGTTATCCTGTGGGTATCTATGACCTGGTCAAAAGATTTTACAGTAAATATAAAAAGCCCATAATCATTACTGAAAACGGTACCTGCACCGGTGATGACAGACTAAGGATAGAAAATATTTACAACCACCTGTATTATATAAAGAAAGCTCTTGATGAAGGCATAGACGTAAGAGGTTATTTTCACTGGTCTACTTTTGATAATTACGAGCTGGCTCACGGTCCTTCCAGGAGATTTGGCCTTGTTTCAGTAGATTTTGACTCCCCTCAGCTTGAAAGAAGAATAAAGAAGTCGGGTGAATATTATCATAGGATCTCAAGACTGCACAAGCTTGAAAAATACCAGTGATCATTATAAATATTTGTTATTCCTGCAAGATACAACTATTATGCAGCTTTCCTTCTTTTCACAAACAGTACCATACTGCCTATTACACCCACTAAGAACCCGATAGGAGCTATCATTACCCCTATTATAAAGAATATAGATTCTCCAACTGTACCGGTAAGGAAGTTTTCCAGTATTATACCCACAGCAATCCCTATGGCGGAAGCCCCGGTAAGTATTAAAAACTTACCTAATATTCCCCCTACTTTCTCTTTTACCGCAATGACCAACAGGACAATACTCAAAATAAGAAGGACAGCCAGAATAGAAGGAAAGATAAATTTTCCATAAGCCCTGAACGGTATGAAATAATATAAAACTGTTGTGATAATGCCTATGGAAATAAAAACCGCAACTAGTGCCCAAAAAATCGAAGCCAGGGTAATACTGGGTTTTTTATATTTTGCAGGATCTCTTATTGGACTCATATTATTTCTCCTCCCGCGCCGAACTATGAGTACATAAAGGTTTATTCTTTAATATTATAACAATATTTACAAAAATTTAGGAGTTAGGTGAAATTATAGGAGTTATATTATAAAAAATTTTTTTAGGACTTAATTGTAAAATTTATAAAGCCCCAAAATGAATTTGAGGCTTTATCTCTATAAGCGGTATAAAAATAATGAAATTTTTATATCTTATGAAAATTTCATTAGATCTTATTTCTTAGCCATTATGCCCGCAAGCAGTGCTATGACTCCTATGGCTATACTTATAAAAGCAAGCCAGAGAGGTTCCATGCTTACAAAAGTTACCATAGGGAGAGCCCCCAACACACCTATTGCCAGCACCAGTATACCTACAATTATTAATACCGTTTTGCTTCCCATTGCGCTTTCCTTTCTCTGATAATTATTATTCTTTAAATAATCATTATTTCCATAGTAGACGAGTGAATATTTTATAGAGTTTCATTTAATATAAAATTTCTGATTAATATATTAATATTACCATAATCTATTTTTATAAAGTATCTCTATCACATAATTATTTTAAACTGTATTAGAGTAATTTTCAAAATATTTTTATGACCTGCCTGTTTGACCTTGATCCCAGAGGGGTCTAATTAAAATCCTGAGTAAATAAAAGAATATTGCTGACATCAACATCAGAATAATAATTCCTAAATATTTTGTAATAGTAAGCTTCTTCTTTATTTCTTAATTTAACATCATTGAAAAGGTCTTTTCTTCTTATGAATTCATCGTCTGTAATAATAGTATCAATTTTTTTATTAAGAATATCATTTATTCCGGCACCCTCCCAGAACTTATCCTTTTTCCTCCATGTTATAGCCGTGGGTAAATATTTTGAGGCAACTTTCCTGAGAATATATTTACTAATATTTTTATCTTTTCGCACTTTACTCTTAGGAGGTATCTTTAAAACAAAATTAAGTAATTCTTCGTCCAGCATTGGAAGTTTTACGTTAACACTATATACATTTGCAGTTCTATCGACCCTTTGCAATGCAGTATTATGAAGACTGTTTATGGCATTTACCATTTCCTGCTGGATTATCCTGGAAGAATCAAATTCCAAAAAGTAATTATATCCTGCAAATAGTTCATCTCCACCTTCACCTGAAAAGACAACATCAGAGGAAGCCGAAATTTTTGAAGCAATTATATTGCCCAGTGAGCTTCTTACAAGTGGTGCATCAAAGGACTCCAGGTAATATATGACCTTAGGAATATTTAAAAAAAGATCCTCTACATCTAACTTATATTCAGTATGTCTTGTTCCCAAATGATTTGCTACTTCTCTGGCTGAACAGAGGTCTGGAGAATCTTCAATCCCTACAGAATATGTATATATTTTATCACTGAACTCCTTAAGCATAGCTGCAACTATGCTTGAATCGAGCCCTCCGCTTAACCATACTCCAAATGACAGATTATTATTAGATACCCGTTTGCTAATTGATTCCAAAAGATGATCTTCCAATTTCCTTTCTAAAATTTCAGGATCAGGGTTTTCCATAATTGAATAGTCCTCTATATCAATCGTCTTGATCCTCCTTGGATTCTTGAGATTTAACATACAGCAGCCGGGGGGAAACTCCTGAATATCTCCTGTAAAGCCGATCAGAGCTTTTATTTCAGAGGCAAACATTAAAGTCTCATCATCTTTATAATAATAAAGTGGTTTCCTGCCGATTACATCCCTGACCAGATGTACATCTCCCTTTGTATCCGCAAAAACCAGTGCGTAAGAACCCTTGAATTCCTCAAATATTTTTTCGCCGCTACTGTTAAAAAGAATGCTGATTTTTTCGGTATCGGAAATTGAAGGAGATTTACTCTTTTTATTATATCTTAACAGCAAGTCATCTAAATTATAAATCTTACCATCCAATAAAATTATGTTTTTACCTATCCTGGCTTTAAAATCATAGTTAGTGTTAATGCCTATATAATTCCCACGAACATTAAAAAATTTCCTTTTTTCACCTCTATGTGAAATTTTATCCAGTAGAGTATTTGTCCTTTTTTTATTCTTTCTGCTTTTATTAAGACTTATTATTCCTGCCAACCCACTCATATTTTTAATCAACTCCTATAACCGTTTTTAATCATCTTAAACAAAAAAATGTTCATTTATGTAAAAGCTCTTTTTACCCTACCAGATTTCTGCTGACATTACAAGGCTACAGAAGCGCAGGGAATAAAAAAAGGAATGTAAGCTCTGATGTAAAAAATTTTTATGGTTTTAAGGGTATCTAAACAGCTTATATATTTTATTGATTTTTATTTGCTCATCATAAAGCTAATTTTCTTTTGATCTCAGGGATCTTACTCCTGGTTGCCTCCGCTCCCCTCCGGATAATCTCGCTTCCGTGAATCAGATCAAAAAATCTAAAGTCTCCTACTTCAGGCTCTATTACTATGTCTGCCATATCTAAGAAATTTTTAGTCATTTCCCGCTGTATAATGCTAAAACTTGTATCAAGTACATTACGGATTGACAATCTCCTTGTATTTTGTTTTTTTTGTTTAGCTTTGTCTTTAAAACCCATTATTTTATCTCCGGCATTCTCATTTTCTTTTTCATATCCGCTTGATCGACGTTCCTTATTGTAGCTGAAATGGTTTTTATTATCCTGAAAATCAATTAAATATTTTTCCCTGTCCCTCTCAGAAGCTATGGATGAGGCTATGATAAAATCCACGCCCATCGTTTTTAAAGAATCAGTGGGCAGCGGTTCTATCACTCCGCCGTCAACAAGAACATAGTTATCCATACAGACAGCGGAGAAAAAGCCCGGAATTGCAATGGAAGCCCTGACTGCATCCAGTAATCTGCCTTCAGACAGAACTACTTTTTCTCTCGTGATCAGATCTACCGCAACGCAGCAGAATGGTATACAGCAGTCACTAAAAGACTTGTCTCCCAAAAACTTTTTCAACTCTTCCTCGACCCTGCGCCAGTTTATAATCCCTGTTTTTGATAATGCCAGTTCAGAAAAAAGTAAAAAACTCTTCCAGTCCATTGACCGAACATATGATTCCATTTCTTCCAGCGTTACACCGGAACAGTAAAGCGCTCCGATCACAGAACCCATACTCGTACCTGCTACTGCCCTTAGCTCCACACCGAGTTCCTCCAGTACCTTTAAGACACCGATATGGGAAAGTGCTCTTGCTGCCCCGCCGCATAATGCTATGCCGATTTTTCTTTTTGTTCTCATAATATTTTAAGATCGCCTTTCCGGAATATTTAATATAGGTAAATACCATCTGAGTTAAAATCACAGATAAAATAAATTATACTATTTTCACCGGTCCAGTACGAGTCCAGTACGAGCAGCCTGGGACATTGAATCAATTTACAATAAAATCATTGTAGAGTAAAATCTCTTTAGTTTTTAAATACAATCAACATTTTTATGGATAGTAAAATTAAAAAAATTACTATTTTTGTATTATTTGTAGTCCTTGCTTTATCAATGATCTTGCCGACAGCATCATGCGATAAGATCAATCTTGAAATATTCGGAATAAAGCCTGATGAAAACACCGGGTCCGGACATTCTGAAACTGAAGACAACACGGATATTAATAATACTCAGGAGGATGATGAAAATTCTGCAGATACTTCCCTGCCAGGCGATAATGATTCAGATGATAAGGATATCAATGTTGACGATATCGGTATTGATAGTACCGATATCCCCAGGTTAAGATCATATTATGCCGAAGCAATCAGATACTATGAGGAACAGTCCTATCTCATTGCTGAATATTATTTAAATAAAATCAAGTACAGCTATCTGCTGCTGCAGGACCATATTTTCTATTATCTGGCAAGAAGCCTGCTGTTTCAGGAAAAATATGACCAAGCAGAAGAACATTACCTTAAATTAATAGAAAATCATCCCGAAAGTGTCTGGGCGGAAAAAGCCAGCCTGGAATATGCCGACCTCTTTTATATCAGGGAAGATTATGTAACTGCTGAAAAAGAGTATGCGTACTTCCTTATAACTTTTCCTGATTCAGAATATGTGCCCTACTGTTTATTTCAACTGGCCGTATGCCAGGAAAATAACGCAGAATATGACGAATCCTTTGAAAGCTATAAAAAAATATGGATAAATTATCCTCTAAATGAATATTCCGAATCTGCCTCAAGTAACCTGGAAAGACTTGCAGAAGATAGTCTGATCAAGCCCTTTGTTCCCACAGCCGGCCAGATATACAGCCGCGCCGGGATATTTTTCAGCAGCTATGATTACAGTAGTTCACTGGAAGAACTGGATAAAATACTGGAGGGAGATTATATAAATGATTTACCGCAGAGCCTGCACAGCGAGGCATTATTTAAAAAAGGTATGTGCTACTATAATCTTGGTGACTACGGTAAAGCTAAGAACTACCTGATCCAATCTTATGAAAAGTATGCGATAGGCCCAGTAGCTGATGACAGCCTTTTTTTCATAGGCAGGGCCCTTACCAATCTGGATCAGACCAGTGACGCCATCTCATATTACCAGAAACTTTTAAACAGTTTCCCCAACAGCAATTACTGCGATGACGCTCTCTACAGGATAGGTAGAATATACTCTTTAAGAGAAGACTTTAGTAATGCCGCCGATTATTTTCAAAGAGTGTCCGGTGATTATCCAAATGGGGATAAGATAGCTGATGCATCATGGGAGCTCGGCTGGATAAAATACAGGTCTGCTGACTATGATTCTGCCGTTACTGCCTTTTCTAATTATGCTTCTTCATATAAAGGAACGTCGCTGGAAGAAAAGGGGTTGTTCTGGCAGGCAAAATGTCATCAGAAACTAGGAGAAAATAATAAGGCAGCCAGCCTGTACAGGAAAATCGTAAATTTAAATTCATATTCTTACTACACCTTTACATCCAGCGAAATGCTGGCCGAAATGAACATAAAAGCAAAGATAAAAAAAATAGATACCCAACTGGATCCTGAAAATCCGCAGATCGCAAGTACTATTCCGGACATATATGCTCTTTTGGAGCAGGACAGCTATTATCAGGATGGACAGATAAATCATATAAACAAATCCATCGAGCTGTACAAACTGGAATTTTACAATAGTGCCGCTCTGGAAATAGAAGCTGCAAGCAGTGAGATCGACGAAGAGCCCGCCAGGATCCTGGAGATTGCGACTTTATTTTTAAAATCCAAAGATTATGCAGGTTCAATAGGAATTATCTATAAAAATTTCAATAAATTGAAGTCTGGACTTGATCAGCCTTATATGGATTATCTATACTATCTTTATTATCCCTACGGCTACAAGGAGACCGTACAGAAGTACAGCAATCAATATGATCTTGACCCGCTCTTTACTCTTGCAGTAATAAGACAGGAAAGTCATTTCATGCCCCTTGCCGGTTCTTATGCAGGAGCTCAAGGGCTGATGCAGATCATGCCGGCAACGGGTAAAGGATTAGCCGGCCAGATGGGAATATCAAATTATGACAGCAGTCTCCTCTTAGACACAGAGATAAATATAAAAATGGGTACCTTTTATTTAAGGCAGCAGCTGGATAATTTTAATCAGAATGAATTTTACTGTCTTGGTGCTTATAACGGAGGCCCGGCTAAAATGAGTGAATGGATCTCCAAGCGGGGAAATAAGGATATTGATGAATTTATAGAAAATATCTCTTATGAACAAACAAGAGAATACATAAAGATAGTAATGGGCAATTATTACTTTTATCAGATGCTTTATGATTAAAAATACGGCTTAAAGCCGCTTGCCGGCCTTTTTCCAATAAATTCTTTATGTGGAAACTTGTGATTTCCCGATAACAAAGATCGCATTTATGGCCAGTAGATTGGGGAAGAATCTGACAGCAGTACTTTTACCCAGATAGTACTTTTTAAGTACATCTATTTTCTTCTCCCTGCAGTAATTATCAAAATCCTTTATGCTTAAAAAATGGATGTTCGGCGACTCGTACCAGCTGTAGGGCAGGGAGTAAGTAACAGGAGCTTTCCCTTTAAAAAAAAGGTCAAAACGGGACCGTATATATGCAAAATTAGGAAATCCTATTATGACTTTCCTTCCCACTCTAAGAGATTCCTGCAGGACAAACTCTACTTTTTTTGTTTCCTGCATACTCTGGTTTAAAATAACATAGTCAAAAGAATTATCGGGATATTCCCCCAGACCGCCTTCTATATCTCCGTGGAACACGCTTAATCCCTTCTCCACACATCTATAAATATCTTCCTCTTTTAACTCTATACCACGCGCTTTTATTTTTTTTCCTTTAACTAAAAGATCAAGAAGTTCCCCGCCGGCGCAGCCAAGATCCAGAACACTTGAACCGGGTTCTATGATTTTAAAAATGATTTTATGATCCAGTCTTATATTATTATCTTTCATTTTTTATACCGCTGCATATTTTATTTAAAAAATGCTTGAGCAGACGAGTCTCTTCCTTAGACTCAAGAAGAAATGCATCATGTCCGTAGGTAGAATTTATTTCGCAGTAAGTGACATCTATATTTCTTGTTTTTAAAAATCTTACAATTTCTCTGGATTGATATGAAGGATAAAGCCAGTCAGATTTAAATGCAATAACTAAAAAATTGATATTGACCTCTTTATCTTCTGGAATAAGTTTTTCTCCAGGGGACAAGTCAAAATAATCTATTGCTTTTGTAATATAAAGATAGGAATTGGCATCAAATCTCTTTACAAAATTATCCCCGCGGTAATGCAGATACCCTTCGACCTCAAATTCAGGCAGAAATGAGAAATTATAACTGCCGTTTTTTAATTTCCTTGAAAATTTTTCCTCCATTGACTCGTCACTCATATAAGTTATGTGCCCGATCATCCGTGCTATTGCCAGACCTCTTTCCGGCTTGCCGCTGCCGTAGTAGTCACCGCCCCTCCATGCAGGGTCTGACATTACTGCCTGTCTTCCTACTTCATTAAAAGCGATCTGCTGCGGGGAGTGTTTTACCGCTGTTGCTATGGGAACAGCAGATATTACCCTGTCCGGATACGAGGCGGCCCACTGCAGGACCTGCATTCCCCCCATTGAACCTCCCACGACACACAGCAACTTTTCTATCCCCAGATGATCGATTAAAAACCTCTGTGCATTTACCATATCGGAAATGGTAATAATCGGGAAATCAAGCCCGTAGGGTCTTCCTCTTTCCGGGTCAGATGAAGACGGACCCGTGCTTCCGCTGCATCCTCCGATAACATTGGAACATATAATAAAATATTTTTCGGTATCAAAAGCTTTTCCCGGACCTATCATATTATCCCACCAGCCAGGTTTTTTATCCCCTTTATGAAACCCTGCGGCATGAGCATCCCCCGACAGGGCATGTACCACAAGAATTGCGTTGCTTTTATCCTTATCCAGCCTGCCGTATGTCTCATATGCAATTGTTACGGGACCTAACTTTTTGCCTGATCCCAAGATCATTTCATCCGGATGCCGGGCAAAAGTAAAATATTCAGTCTCAACTGTTCCTATATTCTTATCCTTTATCATATCTACACATCCATAATCATTTTATGTAAATCTAAAAAACCAATTACTGCTGAAATAACCAGGTAGAAAGATACCTTTCTCCTGTATCGGGTAAAACAACAACAATTACCCTTCTGTCTGATTCTTTACGCTTTGCGACTTCTAATGCTGCCCACATTGCAGCTCCGCTTGATATTCCGGCAAAAATTCCTTCTTCCCTTATAATTTTACGGGTTATATTACCTGCATTATCACTGGAAACCTGAATGATCTCATCAATTACACCGGTATTTAATACCTCCGGAACAAAACCGGCACCGATTCCCTGTATTTTATGAGGTCCCGCGCTGCCTCCCGAAAGAACCGGAGAATCAACCGGTTCAACAGCTATGATCTTAACCGAAGGTTTTTTTTGCTTTAAGATCTCCCCCACACCGGTAATAGTCCCGCCGGTCCCCACTCCGGCAATAAATATATCTACACTTCCGTCAGTATCGGCCCACACTTCTTCAGCAGTCGTTTTCCTGTGAATCTCGGGATTTGCACTATTTTTAAATTGCTGGGGCATAAAGCTGTTTTTAATACTTTTTTGGATTTTTTCTGCCTCTTCTACTGCTCCTTTCATTCCGCCGGAACCGTCAGTCAAAACAAGTTCGGCTCCAAATATTTTAAGAAGCTGCCTCCTCTCAAGGCTCATTGTATCTGGCATTGTAAGGATCAGCCTATAACCCCTTGCTGCACACACAAATGCAAGAGCAATACCGGTATTCCCGCTGGTCGGTTCTATAATGACCGTATCCCTGTTTATGAGACCTTCATTTTCAGCAGCTTTGATCATTGAAACACCGATCCTATCCTTTATACTCGAAAGCGGATTGAACGATTCGAGCTTTGCTAGAACTGTGGCATTCATTCCCCTGGTCAATCTGTTTATTTTAACCAACGGCGTATTGCCGGTTGTCTCTGTGATATCATTAAAAATCTTACCCATAAATTTAACCTCCCCATAATTTATCTATCAGACCTAAAAAGTTATTGACCTTTTTTACTCACATTAAAGCTCTGTTTGGTCATACTTTGCCAAGCGCCTGTTCAATATCACTAGTAATATCATCTATGTCCTCTATGCCTACCGAAAGTCTTATATAATCAAGTGTCACCCCGGTTGATTCCTGCTCCCTGCGGGAAAGCTGCTGGTGGGTAGTACTTGCCGGATGAATGGCCAGTGTCTTTGCATCACCGATATTTGCCAGGTGAGATATCAATTTAAGCGACTCAATAAATTTCTTTCCTTCTTTAGAGCCTCCCTTTATTCCAAAACCGACTATTGCACCCGCTCCTTTAGGTAAATATTTATCTGCCAGTTCTCTTTCCGGACTGGAATCCAGACCCGGATAGTTGACCCAGGAGACTTTAGGGTGACCTTCAAGATACCGGGCGACTCTAAGAGCGTTCTCCGAGTGCCTGATCATCCTCAAATGCAGAGTTTCCAGCCCCTGCAGGAATAAGAACGCATTAAAAGGAGAAAGACACGGTCCCAAATCCCTGAGAAGATTTACCCTGGCCTTGGTTATATAAGCAATATTTCCAAGATGTTTGAATTCTTTTACAAAATCCATTCCATGATAGCTTGGATCGGGTCCGGCAATCAAAGGAAATTTGCCGCTGGTCCAGTCAAATTTACCCGAATCAACAATGATACCCCCTATTGATGTGCCGTGCCCCCCGATAAATTTAGTTGCCGAATAGACAACAATATCTGCACCATGATCAATCGGCCTGAGTAAATAAGGGGTGGCAGTATTGTCGACTATAAGAGGGACGCCATTTTTGTGGGCAATTTTCGCAAGTACTTCTAAATCTGTGACATTCAATTTCGGATTGCCTATGGATTCGGCATAAATCGCTTTTGTCTTACCTGTAATAGCTCTTTTAAAATTGTCTGGATTTTCTGACTTTATGAACTTTACATTGATTCCGAAACGCTTAAAGGTATTGGTAAATAAAGTATATGTCCCGCCGTATAAGTTATCAGCAGAGATTATCTCATCGCCGACCTGTGCAATATTTAATATCGCTATTGTTTCTGCTGCCTGGCCGCTTGCAACTGCAAGAGCCCCTATTCCTCCCTCGATTACGGCAGTCCTCTTTTCCAATACATCATTTGTAGGATTCATTATACGGCTGTAAATATTCCCAAATTCCTTTAAGGCAAAAAGATCCGAAGCATGTTCCGTACTTTTAAATTGATAAGAAGTAGTCTGGTAAACAGGTACAGCTCTCGCGCCTGTTGAAGGATCCGGTTCCTGACCTCCATGAAGCATAAGCGTTTCAATCTTTAATCTTGAATCTATTTTACTCATAATATACGGCTTCCTTTCCTCTGTCTTAACACTGATACTTTAAAAATATTTATTTACGGTTCATCTTCAGCAGTATTTCTCCTGGTACATGAATTTTTATATTTAAATACTATACATGACCATATCTTCAGCCTTTTCCTCCCGCATCTTTATCAGATCATCCAAAGTAAATGAATTAAGAACTTCAGAGATCTTATTACCTAATTCAGTCCAGATATCCCTTGTCACACAGGTTGTGACTTTCCTGCAGACTGAAGGATTGTTTACGCAGTCAATTAAGCTTAAATCTCCTTCCAGGATTTCTATAATTTCTTTTAATTTGATCTTACCGGGAGGCCTGCCTAAAATATATCCGCTGTGTGCACCGCTGTATGTACTGACAAGACCTTTTCCTTTAAGCGGTATTATGATCTGGCTTAAGTACTTCTCTGATACATCGACATTCCTGGCAATTTCCTTTAAAAAAATAGGGCCTTTTTTAAAATTAGCTGCAACCTCTATCATCAATCTTAATCCATACCTCGCTCTTGTAGAAATCCTCATCCTTTGCCTTCCGGTTACAATTTATACTATTAATATTATTCTTTTAGTAGTATTATAAGATAAAAAAAAATAGTGTCAAGTATAAAAAAGCCTCATTATATTACAATATGTAAAACTTGCGATTAAAAAATCCTGCGGACTTGCTCTTTGACTTTTACTTTCAGCTTTCTGATCACTGATCGTTTTTCCTCTTGTCCCAGACTCTTTTAGCCTTGCCTTTACTTCTTTCAATAGTCCTGGGCTCCTTCAGGGCAGCTTTTATCCTGATGCCGATAGCCGAATTCAGTTTATCTTCAATAGATTTTTCAAAATCTTCAAGCTTCATTATTTTCTCCTGGAAATTTTTCTCCGACACCTCCACCCAGACTTCTGCAGTATCCATATAATTTTTCCTATCAACGACTATTAAATAATGAGGCTCCAGATCCTTTATGCTCATAAGTACTTCTTCTATCTGCGACGGGAACACATTTACTCCCCTTATGATCAGCATATCATCAGTTCTTCCTGCAGGTTTTGACATCTTAATAAATGTTTTGCCGCAGGCGCATTTATCATCCATAAGATAACATATATCCTTGGTGCGGTATCTTATGACCGGAAAAGCCTTTTTGGTAAGCGAGGTGAAGATCAATTCACCTTTCTCTCCGTTCGGAAGCGTTTTGCCGGTTTCAGGGTCAATTATCTCTGCTAAAAAATGGTCCTCGTTTATATGCAGGCCGTTTTGCTCCAGGCACTCACAGGACACTCCCGGACCTATGACTTCGCTCAGCCCGTAACTATCAAGGGCAGTTATGTCCAGTCTTTCCTCAAGTTCACTCCTCATAGATTCAGCCCATGGTTCAGCTCCGAAAAAACCCAGCTTCAAATTCAATTTTTTAAAATCTGCGCCGATCCTTTCTCCGACTTCAGACATATACAGAGCATATGAAGGCGTGCTGCAGAGAATAGTCGATTTAAAGTCATTCATTATTTTTATTTGCCGTTCTGTATTGCCGCCGGAAATGGGGACTACCAGCGAACCCATCTTCTCGGCTGCATACTGAAATCCAAATCCGCCTGTAAACATCCCGAATCCGTGGCTTACCTGCACAACATCTTCTTTCCTTGTCCCTACATCATACATTATTCTTGCCAGGACCTCGGCCCAGACCTCTATATCTTCTCGTGTATAACCCACTACAGTAGGATTGCCTGTTGTCCCCGATGATGAATGTACCCTTATCACTTCACTTAATGGGGCACAGAACAATCCAAATGGATAATTCTCTCTTAAATCCTCTTTGGAGGTAAAAGGAAGCTTTTCAATATCTTTTACACTTTCGAATTTATCGGGATCAAGCCCTGCCTCGTCGATTCTTTTCTTATAATACTCATTGTTTTTATATACGTGCTTTAAAGTATCCTTCAACCTCTCAAGCTGTCCGGATTCTATTTTATCCCTGCTTGCAGTTGAAATCTCTTCATCCCAAAATTTTTTCTCAACCATTTTTTATAGAGCTTCTCCTTTCCTCTTGTCCAAAACTCTCTTTGCTTTACCGGTACTTCTCTGTATAGTTTTAGGTTCTTTCAGTTTAACATCTATTTTTATCCCGATAGCAGAATAAAGTTTATGTTCGACCAATGATTCAAACTTCTCCAGTTCGTTCATTTTCTCTGAAAAAACATCTTCCGATACTTCGATCCATAATTCTAGAGTATCCAGATATTTTTTCCTGTCCACGACAATCAGATAATGGGGTTCTACTTCTTTGATCTTCATAAGTACTTCTTCTATCTGCGACGGGAATACATTTACTCCCCTTATGATCAGCATATCATCAGCTCTTCCCACAGGCTTTGCCATTCTTGTATGTGTCCTGCCGCATACACATTTATCAATATTTACAAACGACAGGTCCCTGGTCCTGTACCTTATTACAGGGAATGCCTCCTTGGTAAGAGATGTGAAAACCATTTCACCGGTCTCTCCAGGTGGAAGCTTTTTTCCTGTTTTTGGGTCAACTATTTCAATTATGAAATGGTCCTCAGCCACATGAAGTCCTTTTTTATGGGTACATTCACAGGATACTCCCGGACCGATTATTTCACTGAGGCCGTAAATATCAATAGCCTGAATATGAAGCCTCTGCTCGATCTCTCTTCTCATTTCCTCCGTCCAGGGTTCGGCTCCCATTATCCCTACTGCCAGGGGCAGCTTTTCAAAATCAACGCCCAATTCCTTTCCCACTTCCGCAAGGTACAGGCCGTATGAAGGGGTGCAGCATATTACCGTGGAGTTATAATCTGTCATTATTTTAAGCTGCCTTTCGGTATTACCCCCGGACGCCGGGATCACCATTGCTCCTAAAAGTTCGCCTCCGTAATGGAGCCCCAGACCTCCGGTAAATAAACCATAGCCGTAGCTGTTCTGGATTACATCATTTTTTCTTACTCCGGCCCCGTACAGGTCTCTTGCAATAAGGTTGGCCCACATTGAAATATCGTTTTTGGTATAACCTACAACCGTAGGATTACCCGTTGTCCCGGAAGAAGAATGAATTCTCACCACTTCGTCCATAGGTCTTGCAAAAAGCCCGAACGGGTAATTTTTTCGGAGATCATCTTTGGTAGTAAAGGGTATTTTCCTCAGATCATCCATACTGTTAAAACTATCAGGATCTATCCCTGCATCATCAAAACTCTTTTTATAGAAATCAACATTCTCGTAAGCATTTGATAGAGTTTTTTTCAGTCTCTCAAGCTGAAGCTTCTCAAGCCTGTCCCTTGATAGAGTCTCTACTTCATCTTCCCAGTAAATACTACCCATAAGATGATCTCCTTTCTTTACATATACTATTTAAAGCATTTGTCCAATATTGACTTTTTAACCGGCTTGGTAAACAGAGTGACAACGATAGTTACAATGAATGCCAGCGGGAAAGCAATAAGTATCGGATCTACTGCACTCCACGGGTACGGGAGTATGCTTGTCTTTCCAGTCATCCACTCAACTAATCCTAACATTTTAGCATTTGCTTCATGTACAAAGAACATCCAGAACACGCTGGTTACCAGGCCGACCATCATTCCGCTGATAGCAGCGGCCTTTGAAGTCCTCTTCCAGTAAAGTCCCAGTACATACATGGGTAAAAATACTGCTGCACAGACGCCGAAGAAAAGTGCGGTACCCCTGGCAATAATACTTGTCGGCAGATAATACCCCAGCAGTATGCTGACAATAATTCCAATGATCACTCCTATTTTTGTGATAAGCAGGCCCTTTCCGGATTTTTCCTTTTCCTGTTTTTCAGTGACTGTGGTACCTACCTGGAGCATGTCTCTGGAGAAAGCAGTACCCAGAGCATGGAACTGAGAACTTATGGTGGACATAGCTGCAGCAAGAAGTGTGAGCATAAATATATATACAAACCATGGAGGCATGGCCATATTAATAAAGGTGGGGATCACAAGATCAGTATTACCTCCTGCTTCTGCTATGGCAACATTTCCTGTCTGGTTAAAGAAGTAAGCATTTGAAAGCGAGCCGACCATAAAAGCAACACCGGTCATAAACAGAATAAATATACCACCTACCAGAACTGCTCTGTTTAATTCCCTGTTACTCTTAACGGTCATAAATCTTACTACCAGCTGTGGCTGGGCAAGAACTCCAATACCTACACCCAGGACTATGGTTGAAACAAGGTTCCACCATAACGGAGATCCGAATATGGGCATTGTAGTCCACCCCTGATGGCCTCCTGCAGTCAGACCTTCGGGGACTTTGGAAGCCATATTCGTAAGTGCCTCATGTGCGGGCATAATGCCGCCGAGTGCCCTGTAAGTCATAACAATAAGTATCACCATACCTATAAACATAATGGTTCCCTGAAGAGCATCGGCATACATAACACCCTTAAGTCCTCCTGCGATTACGTAGGCAGCAACAATAATAGAGAATATGGCCAGTGACACCACAAAATTAATATTTAATGTGCTTTCAATAAATCTTGCCGCGCCGATGAGTACCACTCCGGTATATAAGGGCATAAAAACAAATATTACTATACCGCCCATTATCTGTATGAATTTTGAGTCATATCTTCTGCCCAGAAATTCCGGAAAAGTATGAGCTTCCAGTTTTAATCCGATCTGCCTGGTCCTTTTCCCGAAAAATATAAAAGCTATGGCTATACCAACGGCAATATTTAAGAAGGTAAGCCACAGCAGCCCCATTCCAAAGACTCCTGCTGCTCCTCCAAAACCCACAATAGCCGAAGTGGAAATAAAGGTGGCGCCATAGGAAAGGGCCATAACATAGGGATGGATCTTCCTTCCGGCAATCATATAATCTCCTGTAGTCTTGGTGCCCCTGTATCCCAGATAGCCCAAAAAACCTATGACCAGAATATAAACTATGACAATTGCACTAAGTAATGGAATGTTCACTTAATTCTCCTTTCTATGATTTTTTACTTTTATCGTCTGCTCTGCTACTTGTCTTTGTTCCACATCACCGCTCCATAGACTATGCAAAAAACAGTGCTCAATATGCATAGTAAATAGGCCAGAAAAATTGATACACCAGCAAAGCCTAACATATACCCTCCTTTCAGTTTTAAAATTTTAATATTAAAAGACTTATATGTATTTATTCTGTCAGCTGCAAATCTTTATATTATTTTTAATCAGGATTTTCTCTGCTTCGGTAATATCAGCAACACTTAAGACTATCCTGGTCCCTGCAATAACATATATGTAATCTATGTTTATTCCTTCATCAGCTAAAATATCAAGTATATTGTAGAGCTGACCCGGCTTGTCCTCGACCTCTATACAGATAACATCGGCCATATGAGTCGTGAAACCAGCTTCTTTAAGCAGCTGTCTTGATTTTTCAAAATCATCTACTACCAGCCGCAGGATACCGTAATCCCTTGCTTCAGTCGTTGAAAATCCCTGCATGTTTATATTCTGGTCCTTTAAGATCTTTGAAACTTCTGCCAGCCTGCCTGTCTGGTTCTCCAGAAAAACAGTCAATTGTTTTATGGACATTTTTCCACCCCGTATTTAATTGCTAACTTATTATTTTTTTACCTTCGCTAAAAGCTTTGAGATTTACCTCGACTGCACGCTTTGGTACATTGTCCTTAATGGATTTCATCCACGATTCTTTTTTTATAGGAATGAAATTAGAGAGGCTTCCTAGAAGAACCGTATTTGAAACTCTTATTTCATTTAGACTTTTTGCTATTTCTGTTGCTTTTATGATCATATAATTAGGAGTATAACCGGCTAATTTTGATGTTATATTTTCCGGATATTTAATTCCATCCAGATACATCGAAACCGGGTAAACCTCAAAGTCATTCACAATAATAAATCCTTCCGGGTCTAACTTGTCAATATATCTGACTGCTTCCAGTTTTTCCAGAGATACTATAAAATCTGCACTGTCCAGAATGGGAGAATAGACTTTCCTGCCCATTCTGACACTGCCGACAACACTCCCGCCTCTTTGAGCCATTCCATGGACTTCAGAGACTTTGACATCCAGGCCGTCCAGCAAAGCAGCTTCAGCTAAAACAGTAGTTGTGAGAATTATCCCCTGGCCGCCGACTCCTGAAAATAAAATCGACATAGTACCGCCGCTGTCCAGAAGTTTTCTCCACTTTTCCAAGTATTTTTCTTGTTTTATGCCTTCTGGCTTTATTTTTTTAAAACTATTAACATTATTGTCGTTTTTCATAAAAAAATGTTTTATTATTTTAAAATAAAAGTTTAATAAAAGAATAACTCATCTATTATTATTTAATTTTTATGGCATTTTTTTTACAGATATCCATACATACTTCACAGCCGGTACACATCAGGGGATTTACGGAGTACCGGTCGTCCTTATATTCAATAGCCGGGCACCCGAATTTCAAACAGATGCCGCATTTTTCGCATTTTTTTTCATCAATATAAACAGTGACCCTTGCCTTACCCTTTTCTAAAAGGACACATTTTCTCCTGGCTACAATAACTGAAAGCTGGTCCTTTTTTAACTGTTCTCTGATCACTTTTTTAAAAAGCTTTATATCATAAGGGTCAACTACTTTTATATTTTTTACCCCGGCCCCCCTTGCGATTTCTTCTGCTTTTACTTCAGTTGTATCTTCACCCATAAGAGTCTTGCCTACACCTGGATGGACCTGATGACCAGTCATGGCAGTGATCCTGTTATCCAAAATAATTATTACTCCGCTTCCTTTGTTGTACACGCTGTCTATCAGAGGAGTCACGCCGGAATGAAAGAAAGTCGAATCTCCGATCACGGATACTATTTTCCCCTTTACCTTTGGATCGGCCTTTTCCATCCCCAATGCCTGCCCGATTCCGGCACCCATGCAGAGACAGCTGTCCAGAGAACTTAAGGGCGGAAGCACCGAAAGAGTATAGCAGCCGATATCTCCCATTACTTTAAGTCTTAATTTTTTTAAAATATAAAATACCGGACGGTGAGGGCACCCTGCACACAGGACAGGAGGCCTTGTGGGGATACCATCCGCAGGTGATTTCTTTTTCTTCTGATTATCTGAAGTACTTTTGTCAGCATCGGCACCGGCATTGAACTCTTTTGAGTAAGATCTGCTGATGAGATCTGTTCCGAAAAGCTGGCCGTGAAAGTCATCTAATATTTTTAGACTGAGTTCCCCGTATCGAGGAAAATATTCCTTTCCCAGAATTTTAACTCCAAGATCCATCTGCTGTATCTGTTCCTGGAGGAAAGGTTCCAGTTCTTCAATCACGATAAGCAGCTTTTTACCATCTGCAAAATCTTTTATAGTTTTATAAGACAGCGGATTTGTGATCCCGAGTTTTAATACAGGAGTATCGGAAAAAATCTCCATGGCATATTGAAAGTTGATCCCGGATGTTATTATCCCGATACTGCAGGTTTTATTCTTTCCGGTTTCCGGAGTATATAAATAGTTTAAATCACTCTGCCCGGCAAACTTAATCAGTTCTTCCCATCTTTTAAGCAGAGCCTTGTGCCTTATCCTGCCGAAAGCCGGTATCATGACATATTTCTGGCAGTTCTTTTCATATTCCTTTATTGTATGTTCAGCCCTCTTGCCCGGCGATACTGCGGACCTGGAATGAGAAATCCTTGTAGTCGTCCTAAGCAGAACAGGAGTATCAAATCTTTCACTGATATCAAATGCTTTGATCACGAAATCTTTTGCTTCCTGGCTGTCTGAAGGTTCCAGCATGGGTACCTTTGAAAACCTGGAATAATATCTATTATCCTGCTCATTCTGTGAACTATACATGCCGGGGTCATCAGCTGATACTATGACCATTCCTCCGTTTATTCCTGTATATGCAAGAGTCATAAAGGGGTCTGCTGCTACATTTAACCCTACATGCTTCATTGCGACCAGTGTCCTTGCTCCGGCAATGCTGGCACCGGAAGCGGTCTCCAGGGCAACTTTTTCGTTTATAGACCACTGGCTGTAAATCTCTTTATAAAGGGAGACATTCTCAAGTATTTCGGTAGAAGGCGTTCCTGGATATGCAGTCGCAATCCTGACCCCTGCCTCATATGCACCGCGAGCGATTGCTTCATTTCCTGTTAATAGCTTTAAATGGCTTGTTTTCTCCAATAAACTCTTCACCTGCTTAAATAATTATCTTTAACAAACGGGTAAGGAGCCTAAAATCCAATTTTTAAATAGAGTTATTCAGCCTTTTTTATTCTTTGAGTAAGGAATTTTTAATTTTTAATATATTACACTAATTCCAGCATACTTTCCACCTTAAAAAATGTTTTATCTCTTAATTTTATTGCATTTTTAATATAATATATCTACAGATGGCAGACAGAATAAGAAAAAAAAGATATAGAAGAAATATAAACTATAAATATTTGATCTATGTTATAGTCTTCCTGGCCTTTCTGCAATTACTGATTTTAAAAATCTATTATCAGGAGGAGCCGTTCAAACTGCCCGAAAAACTGTTTTCGTCAAAAATAGATTTTCCTGTTTCTGAATTGACTCTTGATATGACTTATGGAGAATCAGGTTCCGGATCCCTAGAAGACGCTGATGCTGAAGAAGAATCTGCTGTCAAGCAGGATGAAAATTATTCCAATGAACTGGAAAGCCTGAACTTATCCGATACTCAGAAAGATATCACCCTCAAGACCCTGGAGCTTCTGGATGAAGACATAGAATATGGATATGAAGTCTTCCCCGATACCGGTTATCCCAGTAACAATATATGGATCTCCACCGATGTGATCTCGGTGACCTTAAATGATTGCGGCTATGATATCATGGAACTTATTTATAAAGATATGATCGAACACAAAGAAGATTATCCGATGGATATAAAAGGCAGAAAGACAGCAATAAAATACATTGACTCAAGAGATGTTTTTTTCCAGGAAAAATTCTTTAAACGTAATGCACTGGTCCTGACTACTGAATATGACATTGAAGATGAAAACAGAAATCTCATATGGCAGCCGGGGGATATCGTGTATTTCCAGTTCGATGAAAACGACCCTTATAAGGATCTTGGCGGATTTATTTCCCCTCGTGCCAATGAAAACGGAGTTCCCCTGGTGATAATGATTTCCAGTGAATTTAAAAAAGTAAGTGAAGTCGACAGGCTTCTGGAATATAAAATAGTGGGACACTTCCGTTATCCCCAGCCGGAAGTAGACTGAGCAGCTTGAAGTCATTCTTTATTTTTATGATATTTGTAATATATCTTTCTTGCTATATAAATAAACGGGGTATCGGCAGCAGCCACTATCAACTTTAATACATAAGTCGTAAGTAATATCTGCAGCCAGACACCGATCTCAAATAGACCCAGCAGTGCAATAGTACAAAATATCACACTGTCGATCAACTGGCTGACCATTGTAGACAAATTATTCCTTATCCACAGATGATGCGGCCCGCTGAATTTTCTTTTCCAGAACGCAAACGCCCACACATCATGCAGTTGACTTACGATATATGCAACCAGGCTGCCCAATGCCACACGGGGCAATACTTCAAATATTGTTTCCAGAGAACTTTGAGCAAAATCTGAGATGTCCGGAACAAACTTCAGGCATATCCACATTACAACCGTCATGCTGAGCATGCAAAAGAATCCTATAAAGACCGCTTTCCTTGCTGCCGCCTTGCCATAAACTTCACTCAGTATATCCGTAGCCAGAAAAGTAGTGCCGTAAATTATATTACCCAGTGTTGCAACCAGTGTAAATAATTCAACTGTCTTTAAAACCTGGATATTTGCTATTATAATAGCTACTCCTATCCAGGCATAGAGACCCACCTTTCCGAAAAATCTATAGGCAAGAAGAACAATACCAAAGTTTACAATAACCAATAACAGCCATAGTAATTCATTTTTAAATAACATACTTTTACCAAATTTTATATTTATTAATTACCGGCAAACTGATATTTCTTTTTCATTTTTTAGTATTTTATTGAAATTTTTTTTTTATTCTACAATAAAAACTGCCTATTTGCACTTTAAACAGCCCTGCCGGCTTCCGTTTGATTAAAATTTTGAAATAATAGCATATATTGAGTTATAATGTTTAAAACAGAAAAATATTTTACTTAATTTTCATACAGGCTGGAGGTCATTAAAGATGGAGAAAAAAAAGGGTATTGATAGAAAGGACCTTGGTTTCATTATTGGAGGAGCAATAATAGGGGCTGTTGCTGGTTATATTATAAAAAGAGTGGGAATCAAAAACATAATGAATATGTTAAAGCAAAAAGAAGTAATCCCACCTTCCATTTCAAATCTAATAAACGAATTTACCTCCAGGAGAAATCCCTAAAACACACAGCAACTTTGCTCAGCCAGGCAAAGCGTTGAATATATATGAATTGAATATGCCTTATATTCTTCCTGGGTTATCTTTTAAGGGGCTTTTTTCTCATTACTATAAAGTAATATACGATTGCTGCTACCCACCAGAATCCGACTATCCATGTTACAAGCAGCACTACCAGCCATATAGTTTTAGCGTTTTCTCCGCTGTCAGGAAACTCTTCATTTTTTCTTCTGGCACAGTCTATAATCGTTATTATCCATACTACAAGTAAAAAAATCCCGACAATGATAAAAAATCCCCCGCAAACAATTGCGAGGATACTTATACCTGCCACTGCGGCTTCTTCTCCATAGCTATAACTATAGTCACAACCTGCACCCATCAGAGCCAGTGCTGTAACCAATAGCGATAGCAAAGCCAATGTAGATATTTTTTTCATCTTTCCTCCTGAATTAATAAGATTTTTTTATTTTAACATTAATAAAACACCTATTCAATTTTGTTCAGAATCATTAATACCCTCTATTTCTCTTAACTTGGGAGAATCAAACCAGAGTCCTGCTATCTGGCAAATGCCCTCATCTGTTACAGAAACTACTACCACCACTGCCACCTTTTCGGTCTCCTTTGTATAATCGGCTTCGAAAATTACCACATACAATTCATCCTGAATATTGGAACTTAAATATTCTTTGGAGCCCTGTTCATATTCTCCTATGGCTTCTTTTATATAGGTAGATAATGTTGTAAAATACTGTTCGGTAACTGTCTTCAGCATCCCATCATCCATATCCTTATTATAGCTATCAAAATTCTGATCATCTATAGCAATCAGGACGTTTTCCGCAGCTGAATCAGCAAAAGAAATAATTTCTTCATCAACCCCAGCACTACAGCCGGAAGCGGTTATGATAAATATAAGTGCTATTGATACCAGAAATATAAGAAACTTCTTACCCATAATAAGTATCCTCCTAAATTAAATTATTAAAATAATAAATTTTCATTGATCCATTATACTCCCAACCTGACCTTATTGCTCTTCTAACTGTGAAATCATTTCCCAATCAAAATCAATAAATATTATAAAAGTGTTATTATTGGTCTCAGCCAACATAAATGCCTGCCTGATATCGCCCTTAAAGGCGATAAGCATGCTGGGTTGGACCGAATTCTCAATCTGCTGCCCATTTTTAAGTTCCTGTATAACCCAGCCTTTATCATTGAGTGAATAATAATAATCCAAAACCCTTGCACCATCATCCGCGGTTGAATAAACTGTAGCGCTTATCTCCTGGTCTTTGATCTCCTGCGGCAGTTCATCAAAAATCGCGAGCTCTTCTTCGGATAGATTTACACCATATTGGCCGATCAATTCTACAATACGTTCTATATCGCCATCTACCTGTACCAGAGCAACCGAATCAGGATATATCAGTTCATTTGCCACAAGACTTTGGTCAATATTTTCTCCGACTTTGATCTCAAATCCGGTCAACCTCTCAAAAAACGAAAAAAGGGGACAAACACAACTTGTAGCGACAATAGTTATTGCTGTAAATAAAAAAAATATTATTAAAAGTACTTTTAATTTTAATCGGTCTGTTTTCGCCATCACAGGCTGCCTCCTTTCTTATTTACTTTTATTTTAAAGATTTAAATTAAATATAAATTCTTGGAATACTGTTTTTGAACATACACACTACTTCATAACTAATAGTTCCCATCAGTTTCGCAATATCTTCGGCAGTTATCCTCTGCCCATCATGATCACCGATCAAGACAACCTCATCGCCGACACCGACGTTTTTATCCTTTACAATATCCGTAATATCTATCATAAACTGATCCATTGTAATATTTCCTACTACCGGAGCATGCTTTCCTTCGATCAGGACTACGGCTTTATTGGAAAGCAATCTTGAATAGCCGTCAGCATAACCCACAGGTACAGTTGCAATTACACTGTCTCTTTGAGTCTTAAAAGTACCGCAGTAGGAAACAGGTACGCCCATGGATACTTTTTTTATAAAAGTTATTCTGGTTTTAAGGCTAAACACAGGCTTCAAATTGGAAATGGCATCAACAGCATCCGGGCTAAGCCAATCACAGTAATCCCTGTCATAAGGGTTCAGGCCATATAAAGAAATCCCTGTCCTTACCATATCCAGGTGCATATTTTTATATCTGAAAAAGGCTGCGCTGTTTGCACATTGATAAAATCCAAATACATCTTTACTGTCTTTAATATGCTCTATGATTTCATTGAACCTGTTCCACTGCAGCTCCGTATAGGAACTATCCCTGCCGCCGGCACAGGAATAATGCGTAGAAATACTATCAAATCTCAGATTTGGAAGAGTCAATATTTTTGGGATCAGGTCAGCTGCGTCATCAAAATTTATTCCTATCCTGTTCATTCCCGTTTCTACATTTAAATTGATAGTCATCTCTTTACCGGCCTTCATGCATTTTTGTGAAATGAATTCTGCAGACTCATATGAATTTATACTCAGAATCAAATCATTCTCTACGGCATCTTCTACGGCTCCGGCAGGGCATTCGCCTAAAACATAAATAGGTTGTTTATTAATACCCGCTTTTCTTAACTCAACTCCTTCTTCAACCAGTGCTACGCCCAGCGCGTATACCCCGCATTTTATTGCCTGTTTTGAAATCTCTATTGCGCCGTGGCCATAGGCATCAGCTTTTACTATTGCCATTATCCTGGTATTTTCAGAGTCTGAGTAAGATTTGATTACTCCTATATTATGGCTGAGATTTGCCAGATTGATCTCAACCCAGGCAAATCTTTTGTTTTTTATATGATCATCCTGCATATGAATCGGCATTTAGATAAATAAATTTTTAAATCATTGATTTAACAATATCCGCTCTGGTAATTATACCTACCAGATTGCCGCTGCTGTCCAGTACGGGAACTCTGTTAACATTATTTTTTATCATTATATTCGCAACTTCATTGACCGGTGTGTCTGTATTGACTGTCTTTACCTTACCCGTCATAATATCTTCTACTTTAGTTCCTAAATATTTTTTGAGATTTCTTTTAAACTTATTTAAGCTCTCAAGATATATAATACTGTCCAGCAGCTTGAAGTATCTTGGAAAATGAAGATCAGCATCCTGTACGATCAGATCACCCTCAGTAGCAATTCCAACAAGACTGCCGTTATCATCAACCACGGGTACCCCGCTTATTTTATTTTTTATTAGCAATTCTGAAAGTTCCTTTACCGAAGCATTTCTGTTTATGGTAATGACTTTTTTTACCATAACATCTTTTGCCAAAAGCTCAGACATCCCGCACTCCTATCATATTGATTTTATTTATTTTAATCATCTGTAAACTATACTTTTTCAATCTCTAAAAAAACCTTCTTGATACCCTCCAGAAGATCCGTTGCTACTAGTGAAGTCCTGCTGGTCTCTTTTACCATAATATCTGCTGCAAGTCCATGAATAAATACTCCGCATACGGCACTTTCCATAAGTCCCATCCCCTGGCAGAGCAGTGAGCCTATGATACCGGTCAGTATATCGCCCGTACCTGCCGATGCCAGCCCCCAGTTTCCTGTCGGATTGATAAATGCCGTATTTTTATAATCGGAAATTACGGTCCCGGCTCCCTTTAGCACAGATATTAATTTATACTTTTTTGCAGCTTCCAGATTTATTTTTATTCTATCTTCCAGTTTGATCTTATCGACGCCCATTATTGATGATAGTTCCCCCGGATGGGGAGTCATTATAACATTTGCCAGATCAAAATTTTCCATACTATCAACATCTCTCGGTCCATAAAGCGCACATAGGCCGTCGGCATCCAGTACCAATGGCTTTTCTATTTTTTTTAACAGTTCTCTGACAAGGCAGACCGTGCTCGGATTTCTTGAAAGCCCGGGACCCACTGCCAGAGCATCAAATCTATCACTTAATTCCAATATTTCGCCAAGACTGTTCATATGGATGGAAACATCTTCTGTCTGTTCCACCGGATGAGTGATCACTTCGGTTAATTTTTGTTCAAAGATGCTGTTTAATTCCCAGGGACAGACAAGAGTCACAAGACCGGCCCCGGACCTTAAGGCTCCCATGCAGGTCATCGAAGCTGCTCCGGTAAATCCCAATGAACCTGCTATCACCATCAGACTTCCTACTTTATGTTTATGCGTCCAGGATTCTTTAGCAGGTATATTTTCAGATACCCACTTAAAATCAGGTTCAAAAATCTGCCCGTAACCTTCGTAATATTTTTCCGGAATACCAATATCTATAACTTTTATTTCACCCGTAAATTGTGCTCCGGGATAACTTACCAGACCTATTTTCTTACAGCCGAAAGTAATCGTCTTATCCGCCTTTATTGCTGTCCCCAGAATTTTTCCATTATCAGAATCTACACCGGAAGGTATATCAATAGAATAAATCTTTTTATTTTTACTTTTTTTCTTAACAGAATTTATGATCTCAATTACTCCGACTGCAGGCCCGTAAATATCTTTGCCGTGCAGGCCTGTTCCGTATAAAGCATCTAAAACAAAGTCTACTTTTGCAAGTTCTTCTTCAAACAGAGTACTTATTTTTTTATTTTCCGGATTTAAATAATATATATTGATATTTTCAAGGGACTTGAGTTTTTTAAAATAAAATGTGCTGTCAGGACTTAATTTCTCCGCCGGAGATATATAAAAAACGACTATACTCATCCCATAAAGAGTTAAATTCATAGCAGCTACAAATCCGTCACCGCCATTATTGCCGCTCCCGCATACCACCAGACCGCGCGCCGCTCTCTTTAGGTCCTTACTCTCAAAATCACTTATTATTTCTTTGGATATTCCTTCTCCGGCATTTTTCATAAGCAGCTTTGAATCAATCCCGTCACTTATGGCTTTCCTGTCGATCTCAGTTACACTGCTTCCTTTTAAGACTCTTCTTAATTTCATTTCCTCACAGTTCTAAAATTAGTTTTATTTATAATAGATTATTCAGTTTATTATAGCAAAAAGTATTCTCTACTATAATCTCAATAAAAAATGATTGTTTAAAAACCGTAAATTATATTATTGCTACTGCATAGGCCACCGCAAATTTTTCTGTTGCCGAAACCGATATTTTTATCTCTTTTATTTTAAGCCGTTTGCTGAACCTGCAGGTCTTTCCATATAATTTTATATAAGGCGCTCCGGTATCAGTGTTTAACAGTTCGATTTCGTTTAAGGATATGTTCCTGCTAACTCCCTCAGCCAGTGACTTTGCGACTGCCTCCTTGGCTGCAAAACGGGCAGCAAAACTTGGGTACTTGCCTTTGTTTTTTTTCCTGCAGTAATCCACTTCATTTCTGGTATAAACTCTATTTAAAAATCCCGAATTATTTTCAACGGCAGACTTGATTCTTTCCACCTCTATTATATCAGCCCCTACTCCGAATATTTCCATGGTTCTTCACTCCACCGTTACACTTTTTGCCAGATTTCTCGGCTGGTCTACATTCCTGCACAGGTTTTTAGCTATATAATAAGAGTATAGCTGAATTGGTATAATTGTCAGGATAGCATATAATTCTTCAAGGGTCTCAGGGACGCAAAAGACATAATCAGCATATTTTTTTGTATTTTTATCTCCTTCGGCAATTATGGAAAATATGGTCGCCTTCCTTGCCTTTACTTCCTGAATATTACTGAGAATCTTTTCATATACAGTATCTGCAGGCATTATCCCTACTACCACTGTATTTGTATCTGTAAGAGCTATAGGCCCATGTTTCATCTCACCGGCAGCATATCCTTCAGCATGAATATATGAAATCTCCTTAAGTTTTAAAGCTCCTTCCATTGCTGCCGGAAGGCCGAAAATCCTACCCAAAAATAAAAAACACCTGTATTTATAAGTTTTATCAGCAATTTTCTTCAATTCATCTGCCTTATCCAGTATTCTCCGTATTTTACCGGGGATGTTTCTCAATTCGCTGATTATTTCCCGATACTTATTCCTGCTTATATTCCCCTTGATTTTAGCAAAGTACAGACCCATAAGATACATGACCATAATCTGAGCAGTAAAAGTCTTGGTGGCGCATACGCCTATTTCCGGACCGGCATGAGTATAAATTACAGAATTGGATTCTCTGGCTACCGTACTGCCCACAACATTGGTCATAGCTACTATTTTAGCCCCCTTTGATTTTGCTTCCCTTATTGCAGCCAGTGTATCGATTGTCTCTCCCGACTGAGTTATGGCTATAAACAAATAATTATCCTCTACCAGCGGATCCCTGTATCTGTATTCTGAAGAAAAATCGACTTCAACCGGGATCTTTGCCCATCTTTCTATGACCTGTTTTCCAATCAAAGCAGCATGGTAAGAAGTCCCGCAGGCTACGATCTGGACCTTCTTCAGATCTTTGATCTGCTTATCTGACAGATTGAGTTCATCAAAATCTAACCTGCCGTCTATAAGCCTGCCCCTCATCGTCTCTTCGACGCCATAAGGCTGCTCAAATATTTCCTTCAGCATAAAATCCTCATAGCCGCCTTTTTCAGCACTGGCAATATTCCAATTGACTACAAAGTGTTCCCTTTTTAACTTTTTTCCTTCCCTGTCAAAGATTTCTACCTTATCTCCGGTTAGCCTTACAGTCTCAAAATCATTTATGACTATGAAATTTTTAGTATGCTCCAGTACTGCAGGTATATCCGAAGCAAGGAAATTACCATTCTTTGATATTCCAACGACCAGAGGGCTGGTTATTCTGGCTCCGATTATTTCTCCAGGCTGCCCGGCGGAAATCGCTACAATAGTTCCCGAACCTTTTATTTTCTTTAAAAGTTTCTGCATTGCCGAAAGCAGACCCTTATCATTATATTTCTCCAACAGGTGGGGCAGGACTTCGGTATCGGTTTCCGAAATGAATCTATGACCCTCTTTTTTAAGCTCTTCCCTGAGTTCAGCATAATTCTCTATTATGCCATTATGAACTACAGCAATACTTCCGCTGCAATCAAAATGCGGGTGCGCATTTACTTTTGTCGGTTCACCATGTGTGGCCCATCTTGTATGCCCGATACCGCAATTCCCATCCATTTTTGAGTCATTTAATTCTTTTTCTAATATCCTTATCTTTCCTGCTTCTTTTGCCACATTTATTTTCGGGTTTGCCAGGTCTGCATCTCTTCTTTTACTATCCGATATTACAGCAATACCTGCGGAATCATAGCCCCTGTACTCCAACCGCTTAAGCCCATCTATTAAAATATCCTTACATTTCATATTCCCGACATATGCAACAATTCCACACATTTAAATCCTCCAGAATATTTAACAATAAATATTATATTATTATACCTTATCACTCTGTATAACTCTTTTTAATAAAAGGAGAGGTCATGCATGATAACAGGCCGAAATAATCAAGATTAAAAGATACCAAACCTCCGGCTTCCAGAATCAAGCAGTCTTCTCCTCTTTTTCTAAATTTATCTCCTTTTACGCCTAAAATAGTATGGTCACTGCTTTGACCTATTACATATATACCAGGATCGCAGCAATAAATGTTCTTGCTGTTTACATCCTGTAGGCCCAGTGCCAGGATAATTTTATATACCTTGCCATCCTTTCTCTTTACTTCTATTATTTCTGCTTCAAGGAGAAAGGAATCTATAAAAGCTCCGCTTATTTGCTTATAATCTACAGTATTATGTCCCAGAAGTATAGCCTCTCCAATTCTCACCTGGTTGATCCCCTGTGGAATTAGTTTTTTTTCAATTAAATTCCAGATACTCGAATTTCCGCCTGATATAACGGGTATTACCTTATTTGTGGCTTTAGCGATCCTTTCTTTCAGATCTGTAAGTATTTTTAGACTTTCCGGCGCAGGACCCTTCTTGGTATAACATCTTGCATTGGTACCAAGACCGTATAATTCGATTGATTTATATTTATTTATGACTATCCTGCAAAAATCTTCTACTTCTTCCGGAATCAGGCCTTCTCTTTCATCGTCTGTTTCGACCATGACTATTATACGGTGGCTTATATTTCTTTGGCGGCAGGCTTTATCAATCTGTTCCACTACACTTAACTGCGTGTTTAGACTAATATCACAAATTTCTATCAGCTGTCTGACTTCACTGGGCATGGGGCTTCGAAGCATCATAAGCTTCTGCTGTCCCCCATAAAAATTTCTTAATCTTCTAAGATTCTCAAGCCGGCTGTCCCCGAATATATCAATTCCTGATTTTTTTAGTGCCGCTGCTATTTTTATATCTCCTAATGTACACTTGGTAACACCGACCAGCGATATACCCAAGCCGGCACATTTTAGGTTAATAATTTCGCTATTGTGGGAGATTTTTTTCAGATCTATTTTTAAACAAGGATAATTCATTAAGATAAGATAATTATCTCTTTGAAAACTGAGGTCTTTTTCTGGCTTTTTTAAGGCCGTATTTCTTTCTCTCCTTAACCCTGGAGTCACGGGTCAAAAAACCCTCTCTTTTTAGTATGGACCTGTATTCTTCATTGATTTCCACCAGTGCTTTTGAAATACCGTGACGCAGTGCTCCCGCTTGTCCCGATATTCCGCCTCCGGATAAATCCGCAGAAATATCATAAGCATTTTCAGTACTGGTAAGTTTTAGGGGTTCTGTAATAACAGTTGCAAGAGCATCTCTTTTAAAATACTCCTTAAAGTCTTCTGAATTAACCAAAATTTTTCCTTTTCCAGGAAATAGTCTTACCCTTGCTATCGATTGTTTTCTCTTTCCTGTTGCACTGTAAACTACCTGTTTAGCCAAATTGATTCTCCTTTTTATAAATCTATTTTTTCAGGTTTCTGAGCTCTATGAGGGCTTTTATTACCCTTATATATCTTTAACTTCTTTAGTATTTCTCTACCTAAAATATTATGGGGAAGCATTCCCCGCACCGCATTTCTTATAACAGTTTCAGGTGACTTTTTCATCATCTCTTCCAGGCTGGTAACCTTTAAGTTTCCGATATACCCTGAATGCCTGTAATAATTCTTATTTGCCAGCTTATTTCCGGTGACTTTTATCTTATCTGCGTTTATAACAACTACAAAATCGCCACAATCCAAATGCGGCGTAAAAGTTGGTTTATTTTTACCCCTTAAAATTTTGGCTATTTCCGTGCATAAACGCCCCAGATTTTTGCCTTCTGCATCAACTAAAAACCACTTTCTTTTGACCTCTTCTTTTTTCAAATTAAATGTTTTAAGACCGACTTTCACCATGACTTACTCCAATCACCCAATATATTCGACTCTTGTAAGAAAAAGACCCTTTGCCGGTACTATCTTCCCGGCTGAACTTCGGTCCCTTTTAACAAGAGCTTCACTTATGCTTTTAAGGTCCCTCTCTCCGCTTCCCACTTCAAGTATGGTACCTACTATAATTCTAGCCATATTATATAAAAAAGAATTTGCCGCTATTTTAAAAACTATTATATCTTCTTTATTCTTTTCTACCGTAAATTTAAATATCTTTCTGACAGTATTGCCGTCCAGACAGCTGGGATTGCAAAAGGAACCAAAATCTTTTACTCCCAAAAACATCCTCGCAGCTCTTCTCATAAACCTTATATCCAATTTTTTGGTTATAAGGATACTGTACTTTTTCAAAAAAACACTCTGGTATTTTTTATTTACCACAAAGTAACAATACTCTCTTAAGACAGCATTTCTCCTGGCATCGAAAGAAAGGCTGGCCTTTTCTATATTTTTTAAAACTATATCATCCGGAAGTAAACCATTGACAGACCACAAAAATCTGTAAATATCCAAATCCCTGCCGGTTTTAAAATTTATTACCTGATATTTAGCATGGACCCCGGCATCAGTTCTTCCGGCATATTTAAAATCAACTCTTTCATTTAAGACCTTTGAAAGAACTTCCACAAGTTTTCCCTGAACGGTTTCAGCCCCATCCGGCTGTATCTGAAACCCATTATAATTGGTCCCGTCATACTCCAGCACAGCCATATAGTTATCCATAGTCTTGTGCCCGGTAATTCGTTATTGTCAAACTAACATTATCCTTTATCTTTATTTTGTTATCAGTTCCATTATTACTAATTGAGCTCCGTCTCCGCTTCTGTTCTTATACTTTACAATTCTGGTAAATCCGCTGGACCTCTCATACATTCCCGGAGCTATCTCATTAAACAATTTCTGTACTGCCTCGGTGTTACTTAACAATCTAATGCAGTTCCTTCTGGCCGCCAGGTTATCCTTCTTGGCTATAGTTATTAATTTATCAACAAAACTCCTTAGATATTTTGCCTTTGCTATTGTGGTAGTGATCCTTCCGCTATTGAACAATGAAATAGCCAGATTTCTCATAATCGATTTTTGGTTACTGCTGCTGCCTCCAAACCTTCTGCCTTTTTTGGGTATTACCATGCTCTATTTCTCCTGCTTAATTATTTGCCTAAAAGATAATCCCAGTTCTCTGACTTTGTCTTTCACTTCTTGAATGGATTTCTGGCCAAAATTTCTAATATCAAGAAGTTCATCTTCAGTATATTCCAATAATTTCTCTACTGAATCAATCCCTTCTCTCTTAAGGCAATTATATGCCCTTACTGAAAGCTCCATCTCTTCTATTGAAGGGTATTCCTGTTTTTTATCTTCTTCCTCAATTTCTTCAAATATAGGCTCATTTTTGCTTTCTTTATCAGACAAATCAATCAGAAGTGCCATATAATCGTTCACGACCTTGGATGCCTGACTTAAAGCATCTTCGGGTTTTACACTGCCATTAGTTTTTATATTAATAGAGAGCCTGTCAAAGTTTGTCATCTGGCCAACTCTTGTATTCTCTACTTTAAATTGAACCAGTTTCACAGGTGAAAATATAGTATCCAGCGGTATTACTCCCAGGGGTTCTCCTTCTACTAAATTCTCTTCTGCTGTTTTATGGCCTTTATCTTTTTCAATTCTTATCTCTACTTTTAATTTTCCTTTTTTTGTTAATGTACAAATATAAGAATCCGGATTTACTATTTCAACATCAGAGGAAAGTTGTATATCCGAAGCCTTTACATTCGCAGGGCCCTTTTTCTCAAGTTTTAGCAATATCGGTTCATCCCCCTCCATTCTAAAAACGGCTCCTTTTAGATTAGCAATAAATTCTATCATATCTTCTTTCATTCCTTCTATAGTTGAAAACTCATGCATGGCGTCCTCAACCCTTATCCTTGTAACACCTACTCCTTCTATAGACGAAAGCAAAACTCTCCTAATCGAATTACCTAAAGTATGTCCAAAGCCTCTTTCTAACGGCTCAATTATAAACTCACCGGAAAAATCATCTTTATGCTTTACGCTTACATTAGGTTTATGCATCTTTAGCAATTTATATCTACCTCCTAAAGAAAAGAATATCTATATTACTTAGAGTAAAGCTCTACTATTATCTGTTCATTAATAGGAACCTTTATTTCATCCCGCTCAGGATATCTTAACAACTTACCCTTTAAATTATCTAAATTAACCTCTAACCAACCGGGAGTGGTTAAACTGCTTCCACTCTCTTTTGCCTCTAATACAGGGGCTATTTCCTTACTGGATGGAGAAACACTTACCTCCTGCCCCTCTTTTAGTTGATATGAAGGTTTATCAACCTTCCTGCCGTTTACCTGAATATGGCCGTGCGCGATAAGCTGCCTGGCCTGGGCCCTGGACGTAGCAAAACCCATCATGTAAATAATGCTATCGAGTCTGGTCTCCAGCAGCTGAAGCAATACTTCTCCGGTCACACCTTTTCTCCTTACTGCTTTCCTGTAATAATTCCTGAACTGCCGTTCCAATACTCCATAATATCTCTTAGCTTTCTGTTTTTCTCTCAGCTGAGTATAATACTCAGTTATCATCAATCTTCTTTTTGCTTTCTGTCCAGGAACGTAGGGTTTTTTTTCCATTACACATTTATCGGAAACACATCTCTGCCCTTTTAAAAATAATTTCTCGCCTTCTCTCCTGCACAGCTTGCAGGATGATCCTTTGATCTCAACCATTTATCACTACTCCTTATTATAAACTTTTCAGACCCTTCGCCTTTTAGGCAGCCTGCAGCCATTATGGGGAACCGGTGTTACATCAATTATATTACCGATTTCCAGACCGGCCGCCTGGAGAGATCTTACGGCAGTCTCTCTTCCAGAACCTACACCCTTTACTCTGACATCTACTTTGGCAACTCCGTGTTCCAGAGCATTTCTTGCAACTGCAGTCGCTGTTATTTGAGCAGCAAATGGAGTACTTTTTCTGGAACCTTTAAAACCCTGACCTCCGGCACTGCCCCATGCAATAGTATTACCGTTTAGGTCAGTTATATTGACTATTGTATTATTGAAAGTAGACTGAATATGTGCGATACCATGCGGTATATTCTTTCTTTCTTTGCTTTTTACTCTTTTTTTTGCAGTAGTTTTCTTAACCAAATTTACCCCCTGAAAATTTTATGATGGCTGACTTTTCCTTACGCCGACACCTCTTTTTCTGCCTTTCCTGGTCCTTGCGTTGGTATGAGTCCTCTGCCCCCTTACCGGCAGTCCTCTTTTATGCCTTATACCCTTGTAAGAGTTTATCTCAATTAATCTTTTTATGTTCTGGTTGACTTCTCTTCTAAGATCTCCTTCAATAGTAAAGTTGCTTTCTATATATTCTCTTATCTTTACCAATTCATCTTCGCTGAGATCTTTGGTTTTCATAGTCTTATTTATATTTAATTCATCCAGTATTAATTCTGCTGTAGATCTTCCAATGCCGTAAATATAAGTCAGAGATATACATATATGTTTATCATTCGGTATATCAACACCCGAAATTCTTACCAATTAAAACCTCCTTAACCCTGCCTCTGCTTATGGCGAGGATTCTTGCAGATAATAATAATTTTACCTTCTCTTTTTATGACCCTGCAGCTTTTACATATTCTTTTAACCGATGGTTTTACTTTCATTACCCTTCCTTCTTCCCATTAGACTGCTGTTACTTTTTCCTAAAAGTAATCCTTCCTCTGCTTAAATCATAAGGTGATATTTCAACCTTGACTTTATCACCAGGTAAAATCTTAATATAATGCATTCTCATTTTACCTGAGATATGAGCCAGTATCTTATGACCATTATCAAGCTCTACCCTAAACATAGCATTAGGAAGTGCTTCTAAAATAGTCCCCTCTGTTTCTATTATTCCTTCTTTTTTAGAAATTTTTATCCTCCGGCTGCCGGTATTTTTAAATCAAAAATAACGCAAATACGTAGATTATCAAAAAACTTTTGGTATGTCCACAATATTTTATTACAATTATCAGATTCTGGTTAATATCAAAGGGCTATTTTCTAAAACTGCTACTGTATCCTCAAAATGACAGGAAAGTCTCCTGTCCTTTGTCACAACAGTCCACAGATCACTTAATATCTCAACATCACTGCCGCCCTGATTGAGCATAGGTTCTATTGCTAAAACCATACCTTTCTTTAAAGCAGGCCCCTGTCCGGGAGGCCCGTAGTTTAGAATCTGTGGGTCTTCATGCATCTTTCTTCCAATTCCATGACCTACAAAATCCTTAACTACTGAAAATCCATCTTTTATGGCTCTAGTTTCAATCTCATTGGATATATCTGATAATCTATTTCCAATAATGCACTTCTCTATACCTTTATCGAGGGCATCTCTGGTAGCATTACATAACTTTTCAGCAATTTTACTTACATTCCCTACCATAAAAGTTCTTGCGCCGTCCCCGTAAAAGCCATTTATTTTTACTCCAACATCTACAGAGACCAGCTCTCCGTCTTTTATCTCCCTCCTGCCCGGAATACCGTGAACAACTTCCTCATTAATCGATATGCAGACACTGCTTGGAAAAGGCTTTTTACTGATTTTTCCCATATAACCTTTAAAAGCAGGAACTGCCTTTTCACCAACGATGATCTCTTCAGCCATATTATCTATATAGTCAGTTGTGATACCAGGTCTCATAGATTTCTCTATTTCCATTAAAACCCTGGCCACTATCCTGCCGGCTTCATACATTAATCTGATTTCAGCCGATGACTTGCATATGATCATAGAAATTTTAATATCCTTTCGGTTATTTCCTTCTCGTTTCCGGAGCCATCAATATTTACCAGAAGTCCTTCTCCGGTATAAAAATCAGTCAAAGGCCTGCTTTCTTTTTCATATACTTCCAACCTGTGCTCAATGACTTCAGGATCATCGTCTTTTCTTTTTATAGATTTACTCCTGCATTTTGGGCACTCTGTATTATCTTCATCACTGTCGACACTGAACACATTATTACATACACTGCATGTCCTTCTCGTGCTGAGTCTCTCTATTACTTCATTATTATCAACAATAATATTTATCACCCTATCCAATTTAATTCCAAGCTGGTCCAGAACTTTTAAAAACATTTTTGCTTGTTTTAAATTTCGTGGAAAACCATCCATTAGAAAACCATTTTTTGCCCTACTGCCTATTATTTTTTTTATTATTTCAATTATTATCTCATCTGGAACTAATTTTCCACTCTCAACAAATTTAATAGCTTTTTCCCCTAATTTTGACTTCTTTTTTATTTCATCTCTTAAAATCTCTCCGGTTGAAATATGCTGTATATCGAACTTCTTAGAAATTATTTCTGCCTGAGTTCCTTTTCCTGCACCGGGGGCACCCAATAAAATTAAGTTCATTTTAGAAATCCCTCGTAATCTCTCATGGTAAGCTGTGATTCAAGTTGCCTCATGGTATCTAAAGAAACACCGACGGCAATAAGTAAAGATGTTCCCCCAAATCTAAAAGGTATCCCCAGATAATTAATTAACAATTCAGGAAGAAGAGCGATTATTGCTAAAAATACGGCGCCCGGTAATGTAATCCTGTTTAAAACATTGGTTAAGTAATCTGCAGTGTTTTTCCCAGGCCGGAGTCCCGGTATAAATCCTCCATACCTTCTCAGGTTATCCGCAGTGTCTATCGGATTAAAAGTAATAGCAGTATAAAAGTAAGCAAGTATAATAATAAGTACAGTATAAGTAATGGCATAAATCGGATTAATAGCACCCTCTATGGTCGGACTTAACGAAGTAGCAATTGATTGAACCCACTTATTGGGAATAAACTGCGCAATGGTCGTCGGGAAAAGTACAATTGCTATAGCCAGGATTATGGGCATGACCCCGGATTGATTGACTTTAAGCGGTATATAAGTACTCTGACCGCCAAAAACTTTTCTCCCTACAATTCTTTTTGCATACTGGACAGGTATTTTTCTCTCACCCTGCTGTACAAGTATTATAGCTATGATTATACCAATGGAGAAAAACGCAAAAATCGCCAGGAAGAAGTAATTAGCGCCCCTCAGCCTAAAAAGATTTATGAACTGGCCGGGCATTCTGGAAACAATATTAGCAAATATTATAAGTGAGATCCCGTTTCCTATTCCGTGAATATTTATCAACTCCCCCAGCCACATTATCAAAGTAGTTCCGGCAACTAATGTAATAATGATCAATGAAACATGCATAAAATCAAAATTTTCAATAGCACCGTAGTTTCTGAAGAAAAAGACCATCGCTGTGGACTGGATCAGAGCAAGCCCGACAGTCATATATCTTGCTATTTGATTTACTTTCCTCTGTCCTGCTTCTCCTTCCTTCGATAACTGTTCCAGTTTGGGGATTATTACTCTGAGCAGCTGCAGTATTATGGTAGCAGTTATATAGGGCATGATTCCAAGGGTAAATACTGCAAAATTACCCAGTGCCCCGCCGGTAAACAGGTCCATCATACCCATTATTCCAGTTTCAACCTGTTCCAATATTACGGTTGTGTCTACTCCCGGAATAGATATGCTTGCACCAAATCTATAAATGGCCAGGATACCAATAGTGAACAGTATCCTATTCCTGACTTCCTTGATCCTGAAAGCATTTAAAATAGCCCGGAACATCAAACCACCTCTACTTTCCCACCGGCTTTCTCGATTTTAACTCTTGCACTTTTGCTGAAATAATTAGCCTTGACAGTTATTTTTTTTGTAAGTTTTCCATCACCCAGTATTTTTACTGGTCCTGATTTTTTCATAATCAGGCCGTTTTTTTCTAAAAGTTTATGGTCAATAACACTGTCATTTTTAAATTTTTCCAGCCGACAGACATTGACAGTATTATTTATTATCTTTCTGGTGTTCTTAAAACCCTTAAGATAGGGTACTCTCCTCTGAAGCGGCATCTGTCCGCCTTCAAAACCTATTCTTGTTTTTCCACCTGACCGGGATAACTGTCCTTTGGTACCTCTTCCGCTGGTAGTTCCGTGCCCGGAAGCATTTCCTCTGCCCACTCTTTTTCTTTTCTTTATAGATTTAGGAGATCTTATATCATTAAGCTTCACTGTTTTCTCTTTCTAATCCTTTTTTAAGACTTATGATTTAATATTTTAATTATTTTGCTTTTTCTTCTCTCTTTCGGATACTTGTAATCTGATCCTGTGTCCTGAGCATCTTCAGCCCGCTAATAGTAGCATTGACTATATTTAAAGCATTAGCACTTCCTAATGACTTCGTAAGAATATTTTTTACACCTGCCAATTCCATTATTATTCTTACAGGACCGCCTGCGATTACTCCTTTACCATGTGAGGCCGGCTTCATAAAAACATGACCCGCTCCGAACCTGCCGTCGACTGCATAGGGTATTGTTCCCTCAGTCAGAGGTATTTTAAACATATTCTTTTTTGCATTATTAATGCCTTTCTGGATTGCGGTAGAAACTTCATTGGCTTTACCAAAACCAACACCGACCATGCCGTTCATATTACCGACTGCTACCAGTGCACTGAAACTAAATCTTCTTCCGCCCTTGACTACTTTTGCCACTCTATTTATCTTTATAACCTTCTCGCTTAGTTCCGTTTCTTTAGAAATATCTGCCACTAAAAATCCTCCTTAAAAATAGAGTTAAAATTTCAGCCCGCTTTTTCTTGCACCTTCTGCCAGGGCTTTTACCCTTCCATGATATTTATAGCCGCTTCTGTCAAAAACTACTTCATCTATATTTTTCTCCTTCGCTTTCACGGCTAAAGTCTCTCCGGTCTTAAAGCTGACATCTATTTTACCCTTATCCCCATCTTTGCTTTTAATATTGCTGCTTGACACGCCTGCCAATATTGTGCCGGTGCTGTCATCTATTATTTGACCATAAATATGTTTGTTGCTCCGGTAAACACTCAGTCTCGGGCGATTGCTTCTTTTACTGATTTTGTACCTGCTTCTTATTTTTCTTCTTAAGCTTCTGTCGTCTTTTTCAATTTTACTTTTCATATAATCTCCTGTAGGAAGTTATTTACCAGCAGCTCCCCCGGAACCACCGGAACCAGAAGCAGTAATAGCTGCTTTACCAACTTTCCTTCTTATAATTTCATCTTCATATTTTATACCCTTGCCCTTATAAGGTTCCGGTTCTCTCATCCCCCTGATCTCTGCAGCCATTTCTCCGACCGCCTGTTTATCTATTCCTCTGACTATTATTGTTGTATTATCCGGAACATCAAAAGATATACCCTCAAGAGGATCGACGGTTATGGGATTAGAGTATCCTGCCAGTATCTCCAGACTGTCTCCTTTTTTACTGGCTCTATAACCTACACCGACTATTTTTAAGGTCTTACTAAAACCGCTGCTGACACCCACGACCATATTATTGATCAAACTCCTGTAAAGACCGTATTTAGCTCTATTTTCCTTGCTGCTTGAAACCGGAATAACAGTTAATGTACTGTCTTCCTTCTTCAATTTAATAGAAGCATTATCGATTTTCTGGGATAACTCTCCCAGTTTTCCTTTTACGCTGACATTATCCTTATTTATTTTAATCTCTACCCCGGCTGGTATGCTTATGGGTTTCTTTCCTATTCTGGACACTTAAAACTCACCTTTCTGATTATTTGCTTCCTACCATATAGAACATAAAATTTCTCCGCCGATTCCTAACTTCTTGGCACCTGTGCCTGTAAGTACGCCTTTTGATGTTGATATTATAACCGTCCCCAGACCTCCAAGAATCCTGGGAATCTCATCCTTTTTTACATAAACCCTCAAACCAGGCTTGCTTACTCTCTTGAGTCCGGTTATGATGCTGTCCTTATCATTATTATACTTTAGATATATTCTTATTATCCCGCTTATACTCTCATCCTTAAGTATCTCATAACTCTGTATATAACCTTCTTCATTAAGTATTTTGGCTATCTCTGTTTTCAATTTTGAATAAGGTATGTTTACGCTATCCATATTAGCAATACAGCCATTCCTTATTCTTGTTAGCATATCTGAAATAGGATCAGTAACCGCTGACATAAATCCTCCTTTTACCAACTGGACTTAGTCAGTCCAGGAATTTTTCCTTCATGAGCCATTTCTCTAAGACAGATCCTGCACAATCCAAACTTTCTATAATAACCTCTGCTTCTGCCGCATCTAAAACATCTATTATAACTTCTGGTCTTATATTTAGGCTCTCTTTTTTGTTTTTCTATAAGTCCTTTTTTTGCCAATAAATATCTCCTTCTTCTATCCGGGTTTCTTACTTTCTAAATGGAAACCCAAACTCCTCCAATAAAAGCAGTGCCTTATCGTCACTTTTTGCGTTAGTAGTGACTGTAATATTCATTCCTTTTACACTTAAAATGTTGTCATATTCTACTTCCGGGAAGATTAACTGTTCTTTTATACCAATGGTATAGTTCCCGGAACCATCAAAACTTTTTTTGGAAAGACCTCTAAAATCCCTGATCCTTGGGATTGCTACACTGAGCAGTCTATCTAAAAATTCATACATCCTGTTACCCCTTAGAGTGACCATACAGCCAATAGGGTTTCCCTGCCTTACTTTAAATCCTGCAATTGATTTTTTAGCTTTGGTTATGATAGGTTTCTGGCCTGCAATCATAGTTAAATCCTGGCTGGCGGATTCCAATTCTTTTATATTCTGGGTTGCCGAGCCAACTCCCATATTTATATTAATCTTTACTATCTTCGGTACTTCCATTACATTTTTAAACTTATATTCCTTCAGCATCTTGGGAATTATTTTGTTTTTATATTTTTCTTTTAACCTCGGTACCACTAAATCACCTCAAGTATCTATCCTCTAAATCTGCTGATCACACTTTTTACATATCCTGATCTTTTCACCGGAATCTTTAATTTTAAAACCCACTCTTACCTGTTTGCCGCAGCCTGGGCAGATCAATTTAACATTTGAAATTCTAATAGGGCCTTCTTTTTTTATAATACCTCCGGGTTTGTTCTGGTCCCTTTTCCTGGTGTGTTTTTTTAAAATGTTTGTACCCTCTACATATAATCTGTTTTTATCAGACTCTATTCTCAGTACTTTCCCCGACTTTCCTCTGTCTTTCCCTTTTATTATTTTTACTTTGTCATTTTTCTTTATTTTCAACATTTTTTATACTCCTGCTAAAACTAAACAACTTCCGGCGAGAGTGAAATAATCTTCATAAAATTTTTTTCCCTGAGTTCCCTGGCAACCGGACCGAATATCCTGGTCCCCCTTGGATTATTCTGCGGATCAATAATAACTGCGGCATTATCATCAAACCTTATATATGAACCGTCAGATCTCCTGAATGCTTTTTTTGACCTTACAAGTACTGCCTTTACTACCTCACTCTTCTTTACTACTCCCCCTGGATTCGCTTCCTTTACTGCAGCAACAAAAATATCACCGATGCGTGCATATCTCTTCCTTGTCCCGCCTAAAACCTTAATGCATTTGATCTCTCTGGCACCGGTGTTATCCGCTACTTTTACTTTACTTTCTGCTTGAATCATGTTCAAATCCTTCTCTACTCTGCCTTCTTGATTATCTCAACCAATCTCCATCTTTTGGTCTTACTTACAGGTCTGATTTCTGAAATCTTTACGACATCACCTATCTTACTGCTCTGCTTGGGATCATGTACTTTAAATCTCTTTATTTTTCTTAAGATCTTTTTATATAAAGGGTGCTTGTAATGCGACTCTACAGCAACAACAATAGTTTTATCCATCTTGTCGCTTACTACTGTTCCTACCCTTACTTTTACCTTTCCTCTTTCCAAAAGACCCCCTATTTCTTTCCGCCTTTTTTATTACTCTTATCATTAATTCTTATATTAAGTTCTCTTTCCTTGAGCAAAGTCTTTATCCTGGCAATATCTTTTCTTAAATTTCGTATTCTTAACGGGTTTTCTAATTGACCTGTAGCTTTTTGAAACTTCAGATTGAAAAGACTCTTTTTTATTTCCACTAACTTCGCTTCTAATTCTTCTTTGGTTTGTTCTTTTAATTCAATTACTTTCATTTTTTATTATTATAATTCCTCATAAATAAATTTAGCTTTAATTGACAGTTTATTTGAAGCCAGCCTTATTGCTTCTTTTGCAACTTCTTTACTGACACCCGAAATCTCAAATAATATCTTCCCGGGTTTTACTACAGCCACCCAGTTCTCCGGTGCACCTTTTCCTCCGCCCATACGGGTCTCGGCTGGTTTCTTGGTCACAGGTTTATGGGGAAAAACATTTATCCACACCTTTCCTCCCCTTTTTATATACCTTGTAAGAGCCACTCTTGCAGCTTCTAACTGCCTGCTGGTCAGCCAGCCGGTCTCTAATGCCTGCAGCCCATATTCTCCAAAAGACAGCTTGGTGCCGCCTTTAGCTGTGCCTTTCATTGTTCCCCTTTGTACTTTTCTATGTTTTACCCGTTTTGGCATCAACATTGCTGCCATAAATAACTCCTAACTTTAAATCTTTTTTTCCTTCTTATTCTTTCTGTCCGGTCTTTCTTCTTTCCTCATCTGTCCCTCATCAAGTATGATATCTCCTAGGTATATCCAGACTTTTACTCCGATTTTTCCGAAAGTCGTATTTGCTTCCGCAAATCCATAATCAATATCTGCTCTAAGGGTATGTAACGGAACTCTTCCTTCCCGATACCATTCGGTCCTGGCCATCTCGGCTCCGCCCAATCTTCCCGCACACTGTACCTTTATGCCTTTAGCCCCTGCTTTCATACATAATGAGACCGCTTTTTTCATAGCTCTTCTAAAACTGACTCTTCCCAGTAATTGGGAAGCAATTCCTTCAGCGACTAATTTGGCAATAAGTTCAGGCTTAGCGATTTCTATTATGTTCAGCTGTATGATACTCCCGGTCTGTTTCTCAATGATATCTCTGATATCATTAATGGTTGCTCCTCTCCTGCCGATAACCATACCCGGTTTAGAAGTATTCACATCAACCTTTACTTCTTCCTCGGTCCTTTCGATCTCGATCTTTGAAATCCCTGCATTTCCAAGCTGGTTTTCAATTAATTTCCTTATAATAATATCTTCTTTTAACAGTTTGGAATAATTTTTTAATGCAAACCACCTGGATTGCCATCCCTTATTAATTCCTATCCTGAGCCCGTTAGGATTGACCTTTTGTCCCATCTTCTATGCCTCCTCTTCTTTCCCATTAGAAACATAAACTGATAGGTGAGAGGTCCTCTTTCTGATTCTGTTGGCTCTTCCTCTGGCCCTTGGTCTAAGTCTCTTTAAAGTCGGTCCTTCATTCACTAATATCTTTGAAATAAACAAATCATCTTCTTTCATTTTGTGATTTTCAGTTGCATTGGACACTGCACTCTGTATAGCCTTCTTTACTATGGCTGCTGCTTTTTTGGGTGTTAAAGATAATATATCAACTGCATCTTCTATTGATCTTAACTTTATCATATCCACAACATATTTTATTTTTCTTGGCGACATCCTTATATACTTTTCAACAGCTTTAGCTTCCAAAACTTTAACCCCCTCCTCAGAGTGCTAAATTGCTCCTATTCTTTTACTGTAGTGACCCTTTCACTTTTTCCCTTATAAACATGAGGTCTTATGGACCTGGTCGGTGTAAACTCTCCCAGCTTATGGCCGACCATGGCTTCCGATATAAAAATAGGTACGTGTCTCCTGCCGTCATGTATGGCTATGGTATGTCCGACCATCTCCGGGAAAATAGTTGAATTTCTGGACCAGGTCTTTATAATTTTTTTCTCTCCTGTCTCATTTAAACCATTTATTCTCTTTAACAGTTTTGTTTCAATAAAAGGTCCTTTTTTTAAAGACCTTGACATGCTGATCCTCCTTTAAATCCGGGCATTTAAATAATTACTTATTTCTTCTCCTGACTCTGTATTTATCAGTTCTGCTGTTTTTCTTCCTGGTTCTATAACCCAAAGTTGGTTTACCCCAGGGAGTAACAGGATTTCTTCCGGAACTTTTATTCTTTCCCTCTCCTCCGCCGTGGGGATGGTCAATAGGGTTCATCGCTGTTCCCCTGACTGTCGGTCTTATCCCGAGCCATCTCTTCCTTCCTGCTTTTCCTAGTTGAATTATTTCATGAGTCGTATTACCAATCTGCCCAATACAGGCTTTGCAATTCAGTCCAACCAGCCTTACTTCACTTGAAGGCAGTTTAATATTGGCATATTTACCCTCTTTTGCTAAAAGTTGAGCATATCCGCCGGCTGATCTGACTAATTCCGCACCTTTACCCTGCTTAAGTTCTATATTGTGGATTATTGTTCCAACCGGTATATTTTTTATAGGAAGTGCGTTACCCACTTTAATATCAACCTTTTCCCCCGATATTACAGTATCTCCCACTTTTAATTTAAGAGGAGCGATTATATAACTTTTCTCTCCATCTTTATATTTAAGAAGAGCGATCCTTGAACTTCTGTTGGGATCGTATTCGATCGCCTCTACCTTTGCCGGGACATCATCTTTTAACCTCTTAAAATCTATGACCCTGTATAATCTTTTATGCCCACCGCCGCTATGCCTTCTGGTAATCCTGCCATTGTTATTTCTTCCGGCATTTTTCTTTAAAGGCCTTGTCAGTGATTTTTCAGGCTTTTTCTTGGTCAATACCGAAAAATCAGCAACCGTTGCTAATCTCCTTCCGGGAGTTGTGGGCTTATATTTTTTAATAGCCAAATCTATGCCTCCAGACTAAATCAGACTGATTCAAAAAAATCAATTTTATCTTTTTTGCTTAAAGTAACCACAGCTCTCTTCTTACGGGAGCTGGTCCCAAGCGACCTTCCCAATCTCTTGGGTTTTGATTTAATATTTATAGTACTTATTTTTAAAACCTTGACCTTAAATATCTCTTCAATCGCTCTCTTTATCTCACCTTTTTTTGCCCTGATATCAACAAAAAAAGAATATCTTTTATTCTGTACTGCCGCATAGCTTTTCTCTGATACAACAGGGGAGAGGATTATATCTCTAGGGTCTTCCATTTTTAATTCCCCCCATAAAATTATCAAGTGAGCTTTTGGTAAAAACTAAATAATCCGCAGCCAGTATTATATAGGCATTTAATCCTTTTGCACTTTCTATCATAACATTACCTATATTCCTAAAGGATTTAACCTCATCAGTATTTAAATTCTCAAAGATCATTAGTACTTTTCCACTATCCAGCTTAAGTTTTTTTAATATTCCTGCTGCCTTTTTAGTCTCAGGTTTCTTAAAATCTAACTTATCGATTACAACGATTTTTTTATTTTCAAATTTATCTGAAAATGCCATTAATTTTGATTGTTTTATTACTTTTTTATTTAATTTAAAATTATAATCTCTTGGCCTGGGCCCAAATGTTATTCCGCCGCCCTTCCATATCGGAGAACGGTTAGACCCTGCTCTTGCATTTCCGGTACCTTTTTGCCTCCATGGCTTTTTACCCCCGCCCCGTACTTCACCTCTGCTCTTAGTCTTATGTGTTCCGGCTCTTATAGAAGCAAGGTACCTTCTTATCTCCTGATACAGGATCTCAGAATTTGCTTTCTGGCTGACTATCTCGTCAGATATATTTACTTTCCCTATGTCTTTACCGTCCAGACCTACGACATCCAGACTGGCCATTGCATTCTCCTTAAAAACTTATTATTACTAAACCTTCTTTAAAAAGACCAAACTTCCTTTCGCGCCAGGGACACTCCCCTTGACCAGAATCAAATTTTGGTCTTCAATAATGTCAATTATCTCTGATCCTGGAACTGTGACTTTCTTATTCCCCATTCTTCCAGGCATTTTCTTACCCTTTGCTATCCTTGAAGGAGTTGCACACATACCTACTGAACCGGGTATCCTGTGTGAATGAGAGCCGTGAGTCATTCTTCCCCTGTGGAAGCCGTGCCTTTTTATTACTCCGGCAAAACCCTTACCCTTGCTTTTCCCGGTTATTTTTACCTTATCTCCTACCTTGAAAATATTGACATCCACGCTGTCCCCGGGCTTATATTCCTTGTCAAATTTATCTACTCTGATTTCCCTTAAGTGTTTCTTCAAGTCTACCTTATTCTTTTTAAATTCACCCTTATGCGGCCTGGTCACTTTCTTTTCAGCGATCTGGCCAAAACCGACCTTCAGTGCATTATATCCATTCTTTTCATCATCTTTGACCTGCACTACTACACATGGTTCGGCTTCAATGGCTGTAACATACAGCGCATTGCCCCTTTCATTAAAAATTTGCGTGCATCCTATCTTTTTTCCATATATTGCTTCTACCATCTTTGAATCACTTTCCAGGAAATATCCTTTCCTTACTTAAGACTTTATTTCTATACCCACGCCGGCCGGTAAATTAAGCCTCATCAGCAAATCAACCGTTTTCGGTGTAGGATCAATGATATCTATAAGCCTTTTATGAGTCCTTATTTCAAATTGTTCTCTTGAATCCTTATCCACATGAGGGGATCTTATTACACAATAAACATTTTTTTTATTCGGCAGCGGAATCGGCCCGGAAACTTTTGCCCCGGAGTTTTCGACAGTTTCCACTATTTTTTTTGCCGAACGGTCTATGACCTCATGATCATAAGCTTTTAATTTAATTCTAATTTTTTGACCTAACTTAGCTGCTGCCATATCAATTTCCTCTACTTGATTATCTTGGTAACACTGCCGGCGCCTATGGTCCTTCCGCCTTCACGGATAGCAAACCTCTGCCCTTCTTCCATAGCTATGGGGGATATGAGAGTTGCCTCCATTTCCGTA
>Ga0114922_10000121_pt1 | contig 69770 bp, 62 predicted proteins | sample AartaG_FD_100975 | JGI IMG/M metagenome (GOLD analysis project Ga0114922, IMG submission 100975) | Deep subsurface microbial communities from Aarhus Bay to uncover new lineages of life (NeLLi) - Aarhus_00045 metaG | ecosystem: Environmental > Aquatic > Marine > Oceanic > Sediment | place...
GAGCTCAACTCAGCATGGCAGCTGAGGAACAATCAGAATATATATGATACTCCAATCCCCTAGTTCAGGGACAAGGGTGATCTCTATTCTTTTTGAGCATCACTAAGCCCAATTTTAGGAGATCCTCTCTTTCTTGCGGATTTTTTATTGACTGGACTTGTTTTTTATTTGTATTATGGGTGATGGAGACTCAGAGGGTGATAATTTGATGAAATTGAGGATAAATCATCATCAACAGAAAAAAGAATTTCCTATCTTTTCTCCGTATACTTATCCTCATCCTTTAAGAGAATCTTAAAAAAAGGTGTGAATAATAATGAAGATTTTGATTGGATTGGTTTTGGTGGTATTGTTGTGTTCATTTGTTTCTGCTACTGATTATTATGTTGACGCAACAGGAGGAGATGATGGTAATACTGGGACTTCTCCTGCTAATGCTTGGAAGACAATAGAGAAAGCCAGAACTATGATGGATTCATATAATCCAGGGGATAGCATATTGTTTAAACGAGGAGAAGTATGGGCTGGAGCTAATGAAGATTTACCATCTGATCAGTTTAGAATAACATCTAGTGGTTCTGAAGCAGGTGGTTATATTACTTTTGGGGCATATGGAACTGGCAGTATTCCAGAATTTAAAGACATTATGATCCGTATCTATGCTTCTGGAATAAAATATGTGAAAATTGAATACTTGAAAGTGAATGGTTCACCGTCCGGAACAAATAATGGTATAAATGTTCAATCAGAAAATGCCAGCAATATTATTATCCAACATTGTGAAGTTACTGCAACAAGCAATAATGGTATTTTCTTTCAGCACACCAACAATTTCACAGTTGATAGTTGTACAGTATGGAATATACCTAATAGCGGTATAGTTGTTTATGGAAGCCAGACTTATCAAGCATCAAATGGAGTTATTCGTAACAACACTATTTTTAACGTAGAAAGTAATGACGGCATAACTCTGCACAGGGACAGTAGTGGCTATAATGTTGGATCCAACCATTTTCTTGAGAATAATGTTGGGTCAAATTGTGCAGAGCAGGCCTTTGATATAACAGCAGGAAACAATATCACCATAGTTAACTGTGAAGGATATGGTAATGGTGATAGTAGTATAGTCGTAGGCCATGAGGCAAGCAATGTTTGGATTGATAGGTTTTATTCACATGATGAGATCAGGATGGGTATAATAGTTGGGTCTTCATCAAATGTTAAGTTAACAAATTCAATTATTTATAACTCTGGTTATCATCAGTTAACCTTTGGTGATTCTATGGGAACTGCAAGGCCTTGCACGAATTTTGAGGCATATAATAATGTAATTGTTTATGGGCCTGATAGCACTGGCTCAATAATTGATATAGCATCAGGAGCGCAAGATGTGATTTTCAGGAATAACATAATTTATTCTACGCATTATGATGATCCAGGTCGTTTTGTGCGTTATCTTTTAGGTGCGACTCCTGAAAATACTGCTAGTGATTTTAGCCATAACATTTGGTGGAAGCCTGATACAGGTACTTCTGGTGATAATAGGTTGTGGTATGATGGAACTAATTTGCATCGGTTTGATTGGTGGCAGACTCTTTACCCTACTGAGATGTTTATTGATACTTTGTTTGTTGATTCTGATAATGGTGATTTTAGGCTTCAAGAAGGCAGTCCAGCTATTGATGCTGGTGTTGATGTTGGTCTTGTTTATGATTTTGAAGGTAATCCTAGGTTTCAAGGTGATGCTCCTGATATTGGTGCTTTTGAATTTGATAGTGGTGGAATCCCGCCTCCACCTCCTCCTGAGCCTGTTCCTGGTGACCTTAATGATGATGGTGTGGTTGATGTTAATGATATACTGACCCCCTGAGAAGGTGGACACCTTGGATAGGTAGAGTATATACTCTATATTGGAGGTGTGAGGATGAAACCTCATTTATACCTTCTTGCGGATGGGCTGATATGATACGCAAAGTCTATGAGATCGACCCTCTAATTTGTCCAAAATGCGGCGGGCAGATGCATATTATCTCATTTATCGAAGAATATACCCAAATATACTACTTGGAGAGTTTTTTGTAAAATTATCGCATAAAATCCAGAAATAGCTGTCTTTCAGGCCTAGATCCTTAACAGTTGAGCAGATTACTTTTATATCATTCTTCTTAAAAATCGTGGATCTTCATGCTGATGATCTTCTCGGGAGTAAGTTCTTTGCCTCTTTCCTTATACAGTTTTATGGCAAATTCAATATACTCCTTGTCCACATCATGGATCTTGAAAGAGATCAGCTGATTCAGAGTTATGTCCTTCAGCCCGGCGGCATGCACACTTTTAACATAATCAACCGTGACATCATGAATATTCAAAGAGACCAGTGCATCTGCCGAAATGGATGTATAGCCGAGTTTTTTCATGTCCTTGATAAAGGCCGGTTTCACATCATGAATACTAAAGGATATAAGGGTGGGGATATCAAGATCTTTGACAGCCAGTTTTTGAAAACCTTTAATATAATCGATATTGACATCATGAATGTGTAAAGAGATTAATTCTGAAACAGGGACATCTTTAAATCCTACTTCTGCCAGACTGTCAATATAGTCCAGATCTACATCGTGTATCTGGAAAGATATAAGCTCTTCCAGAGAAATATCTTTAAAGCCGGCCTTATGCACACCGCGGATAAAATCCGGAGAAACATCATGAATGTTTAGCGATATTATCTGGTCGAGATCCACACCAGTGTATCCCAGATCTTTCAGCACTTCAAACTGTTCCAGATCAACATCATGGATCTTTAAAGCGACAAGTTTGCCCAGAGACAGATTCTTGAATCCCTGTTTTTTGATCTCACGGATAAAGGGAATATCCACATCGTGAATATTCAAGGAAATGAGTTCGGAGGGAGATATGTCACTGTATCCCAGTTTCTTTAATTCTTTGATATAGTCAACTTCAACATCGTGAATACGGAAACTTATGAGTTTTGGGATTGTTATATTCTTCAAGCCCTGGCTGTGTATTTGACGGATGTAATCGATACTGACTTCATGAATAGCCATTGCTACCAGCTCAGAAAGCTCGACATCCTTATAGCCAAGTTTGCGGATATCCTGAATGTATGCCTTGTTTACATCAAAGATGCAAAGGTGGAGCAGTTCTTTACTCTTAATCTTGCCGAATCCTTCCTTGCCCAAAAAACCGATAAAGGCATCGTTCGGAACAAATGAGAATGCGCCTCTGCCTCTATCATCTTTAAATTTCCCGTCAAAGCGAATGGTGCCGGCATCTCTTTCCAGAGTGAAGGTGTGCTCCTTATTCAGCTGCAGACCTTGAAACTCTTCTGTCTCCAAGCCGAAAGAGGTTATTGAGTCATGATCCGAGTCATCCTCAAATATCATCAACCGGATTTGAATCCTGTTTTCTCTGATCTTTGCAGACCAGTCACCAGTGAGATTTTTACCTTCTTCCCCCGCGTACAGGGCAGACACGGCCAATAAAAGTAAAAATATGATTCCTGTCTTAAAAACTGTTCTTTTCATTTTAATCCTCCATGTGAAAAGTATTTTATTATCTATCACCCAGTATCACTGTTATTAATGGGAATGGTTGCAATAAATATTTATTAAATTGTAATCTTATCTTCGTATGTAAATATTGCCGTTAAGCGTTTTGATCAGTATTTCCGCTCCGCCCTTATTAATAACACTCCGGGACCAATTGCCTTGGACAACTTCCAATCCCTCATCTGAATAGATATCACCGTGATCGGTCTTCATTTTCAGCGAAACACTTTGGAGAGGAGGTAATGTCACATCAATATTCCCTTCGATGGATGTAAACGCCATCGGCATCTCCGGAGTGATCTCCTTAAATTTTATTAAGATATCACCATCCACGGTTGAGCAGATAGCATAACCTGACACCCGCAACAGCCGAATCGGTCCGTTGGTATTGTTAACTTCTATTTCCCCCTTCACATCTATCACTTCAATTTCTCCATTATCATACGTTTGCAGGTTTAAGGAAAATTCAAGGGGCACAAGAATTTCAAGATCAACGGTCCGCCGATAAGAATCCGTATGAACCGTAACTTCATTATTCTGTTCTACAACACTCAGTTCAAGGGAAGAATCTGTAATCCGCTGCATGCCCCGGCCGGCCTTATCCCCTCTATAGCCTGCTTTCACAATGACAGCATTGCCTTTATATCCATTTACACGGATAGATCCTTTATAATGATTCACCCGTAAAAGGCCCGGCCTTCCGGGCTGTGAGAGCTCGACTCTTGCCTGCTCTTTCTTGCCTGTTTGAGCAACACCGGCTTTTGGATAGAGCACAAACAGCAAGAATAACAGACAGGCAAAGCGAAGAAAACTGTATTTAAAGCATTCTGATAACTTCATTGATCCTGTTACGAACCTCATAGTTCAAATCCTTTTTTTCTAATAAGCGTTGGAATTGTGGCACTGACTCTGATTCATGCAGCGAGACCATCAGGTCTGCCAGGGCCAGCTGAACCAGGGGTGACTGCTGCCGGTTGATGGAGCGGATCAGCCCCTCCCGCACCGCCGGATTGGCTGTAAATCGGGCCAAAGTTGCCACAGTGACCAGCCTCACATTCACATTGGGGTCATAATTCAATGTCTGCATCAGCGCCCTGACAACCTTAGTGTCCACTTCATTCCAATCATCGACAAGATTAAGAGCTTTCATTCGTTTTGATGGGGAGGTCTGTTCTAACAGGTTCAGCATCACCATCTCTTTCATTTCTGTGATCTCTACTGCCATCACTGAAATACGATTTTTATAGCGAACATCCGGTGTTATCCAGGTTCCCAAAGCCCAGCCCAGAATAACAAATAGAAACGCATAACTCATTTTCGGAACCAGTCTTTTTTCAGCCTGCTGCCACCAGGTGAGGAGCCGTTGGGTCGGAGCAGTTTTATCTCTGGTTGAGGATTGTTCAGATGTTAGCATTTTGTAGAAAGATTCAGTCATCCGGTCACGAGGCTCCGGTATCTGGACGTCATCGAGAGAAGAATAGAATGCTTTTAGGTCCAGAAGTTCCTCTTTGGAATAACCCGCTTCCAGCAATTTTTTTTCGATCTCTTTTTTTTTATCCGGACTGTTATTCTCATCCCAGTAGTCCATTATCAATGCTTCCATGGGATACTTATCCATAACACTCACCTCTCCAATACACCATAAATTTCTTTTAATGATCGTATGGCCCTGAACACACGTGCTTTGATTGTCCCTTCAGGGCTGTTTAATATACTGCCTATCTCTTTATAGGTCAATTCTTGATACTTTGACAAGATCAATACCTCCCTTTCATGGGGTTTCAATTGATCCAGCGCCTGCTGCAGAAGCCGTATCTCTTCTTTTTTGATTAACGCCTTGTCTGCCGTATCTTCATATTCATCGACCAGTCTATCAACATCATGGTGACGATAGCGGCCGTGCTTCCTGTAATAATCAATGGCCAGATTATGGGCGATCTTGTACATCCAGGTCGTGAATTTTCCGGAGCCGTTATAATCCTTTCTGTACTTGAGTATGCGGTAAAAAACATTCTGCACCAGATCCTCACTAACGTCCTGCCTGCCGCAATAGCGGTAAAAATAGGAAAAAAGCGGCTTATTATATCTCTCAAAGAGAAGACCCAGTTTATCTGTCTGCCCTTCATGTACTTTTAACATCAATTCAACGTCTGAGTACAAATTCACTCCGATAATGCATTTCTTTATATATCCTATTTCTACAATTCAGCCAGGGGCTCAATTGTTGACACACTCTGATCATCACTCCTAATTATATCACTTAAAAAAATAAAAATGGTTGCAAAAAAAAACAAAAGTTAAAAAAAATAAATAGGGACACATCCTATTTTCCATGCTTCCTGCTTTTTCTTTTGGTCCCTTTGGTCCTTTAGGGTCAGGGTCGGACCGAGCAAAGTGTTTAAGCAGATCATCAGATGTTATTTTTTGTATATTATAGGGTATCTTTCATGATATCTATAAGTTAGCATGGTCCGAATACATTTTATGGTGCAGTATGCGAAGTTGGTTATCTTTATATTGACCGGGATAACGTTGTTGGAGTTCTAAACGCAATGACTTAGCTATTCGTTCTGGATTATTTTCTAACCATTTATAAATTTTACTCCGGACATTTCCACTTTGCGTTGCCTTGACACAATTTAAGGGGGGGGTCTTGACAAGGAATTTTATTTCTGATAAAAATAGTGATGAAGTCTTAATTTATGGGAGGGCAAAATGAAAACTAAAATTTTAGTGTTCATGCTAACTTTATTTTTGATCAGTCCTGTAATAGCCCAGGACAAATCTATTAGTTTCGGTTTTAAAGTAAAAAGAGCCATTGAAGACGGAGAACAACCTATTTCAATTCAGGCAAAGGTGGGGGATAAGGCAAAGACTGTAACCTTTGTAGCCTATGTATCTGATAAAAACGATGAAATAAACCACTATCTCAAACTTTCACAAAATAATACCATTTATTTTAATATTGAATATGCTGCAGTCTTAGCCTCAAACGTGCGTTTTCACTTCGCAATGACAGGACCAGAAGCATTTGCCTACAGTACTGATTGGGTGGAAGGTAAAACGAATTCCTATTATCTGTATTGGATATCTACTAATAATAATTGGAAGAAAGGGACATACAAAATGGTAGTTATGGCAGAGCCCAAGAAAGGTGGTTCTGGAGCAGAATGTGTAGCGACATGTGTTTTCAAGTTTTATTAAAAATATAACTAGGATAAATCTCCCTTTTCTGCTTATCAAATAAAATATCGGCCCTTATTATGGGGTATCTTTCATGATATCTATAAGTTAGTATTGTCCAAGCACATTTTTAACCTGTTGACATCGTCTAGCGGATTGGTCTAGCATTAAAGCATTAAACATAAATCATACTGTATGAGAAGTCATCATGAATAGAATAATGATCCTGTATGGGATTCTCCTGCTGATCGCGTCTGCAGCGGTACCTTCTTCAGGGGCAGGTGGGGAGCCAGCGCTTAATATCGCAGTTGCCTGTGACGGAAAGACGCTTGAGGCCCAGGTTGTGAACAAAGGACCGCGCGGACGATATCTGCAGTTCTTCGATGAGAAAGGGGACCTGTTTGAGGTATGTGAAAATCCTTATTGGGAGCAAGTCGGCAGCGCCGGCGTCAGCTGTGCAGATTTCATCGCGGAGAAGGGCGCTACGGTGTTCGTCGCGGGAATGGTGGGGTCCAAGATGGAAGAGGCTTTGGATAGAAATCAGATCACCTTCATATCTTTTCAAGGAACAGTAAATGAGGCAGTGGCGTTTGTGCTGGACTCATGACGCCAACCCAGGCTGCTCCCGAAACTCAGCCTATCCATGATCGGAATGGCTGATATCTTCAGATCGGGTTGGGAAAATCTGCGGAAAAAATAGTTGAGATGCTCGGGATTGTCATCAACACTAGGCCAAAGGGAAGGCCACGAAAGCATTTAAAATGGGATGTGTCCCTATTTTTTTTTAGGAGATAGGCTATGCCCCGTATAAAACTTAAACCTTTAGATTTATATCCATTAAGCATAGAGATCATCGTCCGGGTTACTGACTTAAACTATGGAGGCCACCTGGGAAATGACAAGCTCTTAGCTCTTGTTCATGAGGCTCGCGTAGCTTTTCTGGCAGATTTTGATTTTACTGAGATAGATTGTGGCGGTGTTTCTCTTATCATGGCTGACGCAGCCCTTATGTTTCAGGGCGAGGCATTTGCAGGGGATACTTTAAAGATCGAGGTAGCAGCTGGAGAACCTACCCGCAACGGATTCCGCCTTTTTTACCGGATAAGCCGCCCTGCAGACGGCCAGAATATCGCTCTTACTGAAACCGGCATGGTCTTTTATGATTATACGACCGGAAAGATCAAGCCCCTGCCTGAGGCGGTAAAAATAATCTTTTAATTACGTATGGCCACTCGAAAACCCATGTGGTCATCACTGCTGTTCTGTTCATCCCCGGTGCGGGCTGCTGAACACAGATTATGACCTCCTTTTCATAAGATATCCTTTGCTACTTTTAGAAATTCCGCTGCTTTCTTTAATACTAGAATAGCTCCAGACTTTGAAAAACTGCTTTTATAATCAGCATTTTCTCTCAGGATCATTGCATTATAAAATGCCTCGACAATGTCTTGATCCAGTATTCTATTTTCGACATATAGTGCTTTCATAGCTACATATAGACAATAGTGACTTTTTTCTCGATAATTCTGTGAAAAAAGTAATGCGCGAGAGGTATGATACATCGAGTAGTAGCCTTGGATTGTTGGCCATTTATATTTATTATGTATAAGCCCAAACCTTGCATTGTCTAAATCTGTCATGGCGGATCTCAATTCTTTTTTCACTAACTTTTTTCCATTTGGAAATGCTACTATCTTCCTTCTTTTTAAACAATCTCTAAACTCCTGATTCATTAACAGCTTTTTCCCAAAGTAATATGCCCTCATATACTAAAGACAGAAATTCTTTATCATTTTTCTCACTTTTTAATAATTCTAAAGGTGAATAAACTACTGGTTCGATTTTAATCTCCTCAAAACCATGGCCAAGAGAAAATCTATTAATTATGTGGAGTACTCTTTTTCTATTCTCTGAGATAATAAACAAGTCTATATCGCTTGTTGAGGTTTCGGTGCCTTTTGCACAACTTCCATAGAGGATGATTTTTCTTGTGTTTTCCTTTAATTCAGTAATGAGTGGATGTAATAATGCGATAGAATTAAAGATTTTAAATTGAGTCAAAATGGAGTTAGTAAGGCTTATTCTATAAAAATACATTTTTCCTTTTTGTTTCCTTGCTAATAATCCATTGGAAAAGAGATCGTTAAGAACTTTGTTAGCTGAGCCGTTGCTAATTCCTATGTTTTTTGCGACCTCCCTTTCATAAAATTCTTTGTCTGAAAATTTTGCAAGGAAGCTAAGGGCTTTTTGATGATTAGTGAAAATAAAATAATTTTTTTTCATTTTATGCTCATTTTATTGAATATGTGCTCATTATAGTGAGCATATATTTTATTGTCAAATTATATTTATTGAAATGTTGTGCTTTGGCTGTTCGAGCTGTCTGATCATAATACAGATGACGTAAAATAGGTTGGAGGTTTTTTTATATGGAATTTAATGCGAAAAAAAACAGAATCTTAGTAGCAGGAGAACCTACCCACAGCGGATTTTCCACGCTGGGGAAATTTCGCGTGTTTTCGTATCAACTGACCTGATTCTTGCTTATTGCTCAGAAGCTTAAAAAAATGGGGGAACTCCTGTAAACTCTTATAGCTTGTAATTGTTTTTAACGATGGGTGGAAACTATGGCCACTCGAAAGCCCATGTGGTCATCACTGCTGTTCTGTTCATCCCCGGTGCGGGCTGCTGAACGCAGGTTATGACCTCCTTCAGGTGTTATATGGCCGGAGCGGTCGGTCCAACTTCCGCCTCCCCGGTTTACCCGGGCCTGGTCTTTTTTACCAGTATCAGGCGGGCCAAAAGGATTCCGTAAGGGAGAAATGGAATAATAGTCATCCTGAAAGATATCATAACACCATTCCCACACATTTCCAGCCATATCCAGCAGCCCATAAGGAGACGCTCCAGCTGGAAAGCTTCCCACAGGTGAGGTCTCGGTATAGCCATCGTCGATATTCTTATCTGCCGGCCTGGAATTATCATATTTTTCCCAGAATTTGATATCAGCATAATTGGCTCTGGTCCCATCAGGCCTCTCATTTCCCCAGGGATAGCGTCGCTCATCCGAACTACGGGCACCTTTTTCCCACTGGGCGGCAGAAGGCAGGGTAAATTCCAATCCGGTTTTATCAGAAAGCCATCTGCAGTAAGCCATGGCATCATTCCAGCTTATACTAACTACAGGATGGTCCTTTCCCTGCTCAAAATAGGTGTTCTTCCAGTTCCCATCTAGTCTGACAATCCACTCCCCTTTCCAGTACTGCCAGGAACCCAGCCCCTTTTCAGCATCGGTCACATAACCTGTATCCTCTGCAAACTTTTCAAACTGCCCCTTTGTAACCGGATGCTTGCCTATCCAATAGCCATCAAGATAAACTTTATGGACAGGTTTTTCCCCTGACAAGCCGTCATTTGATCCCATTTTGAATTCTCCGGCCGGGATATAGACCATAACCTGTCCACCCTTAAGCTCTGCATCCCAGAATCCTTTCGCATTGAGATAGGTTTTTTCTGCTTTAGCTTGGATCTGCTTAAAATTTTCAGGACGCTGGCATAGCTTAACCTGGTCCAGCCCCAAGTAAATATTCTCTATCCAGGTTTTTGCATCTGTATAGGCTTTGCCCCAATCATCGTATTCAGGAGGAAAACCCTCTTTTTGAATCTGCTTAAGGCTTTTTCCAGAGGCTTTTTTGCGGCTTACAATGCTTATAGTCTCAAGCTGCATATCCCGGGTAGACTGCAGCGCTTTCAGGCCTGACAGCCCATAATGTCCGGGTATGATTTTGGCATCTTCCGGTATAATTTTTATAAGGCTTTCTACGTTTCTTAACATCCCGATTATGCTCCCTCCCGCTCCCAAATCTACTGTGGGAAAACTTGAGATACCGGAGTTCCATAAGTCACCCAGGTGTACTATATTGGATTTTGTAAAAAAAATAACTACATCATTATCTGTGTGACCTGAAGGGTAGTGGATGATTTTTATTTCCTCCCCGTTAAAAAAAAGAGAGGCTCTATCTTGAAAGGTAATGACTGGCCGGCCTTCTTGTGGCATGGCCATTAGACGCTTATAAGCATTGGCATGTGCTATTATGGTTGCGGATTTTCCCAGCGCAGGATTGCCATGAGTATGGTCTAGGTGATGGTGGGTGTTGATTATATATTTTAGGGGCTTATCAGAGATCTTACACAAAGCTTCCAATATCAAATCTGAGAGCGGGGCAAATTGGGTATCTACTAGCAGTATTCCATCCGGGCCTATGGATGCGGCTATGTTGCCGGCTACATCACCGCTGGCTTCCAACATATATATATTCCCTCCTACATGATTGGTTATAATCTTTACTTGACTGAGGTCTGGCATTTCTTCCTGAGCAATGCCAGCACTAAGAATTAAAGCCCCCAATAAAGCACCCACGAACAATCTCTTCATAATATCCCTCCTGAATTATTCATAAAAGATGTCCATACGAATGATACTCAGTAAATAGTGAACTGTTACCGTAGGCTTGCCAGCCTCTCCTTGGCGTCCTCGACTTCTGGAAGGTCGGGGTCGGCATCCTTCCAGAGAGTGAGGAATTTTTCATACTGCTCGATGGCTTTGCCTGCCCAGCCTTTTTCCTGGTACAACTTGGCTAACCTGAAATGGTACACAGGATGAACGAGATATCTTCCCTTCTTTTGTGGATCAAATGTGATCAATTTCTCATATTCGGTGATGGCTTTATCTAACTCGCCATTTTCTAAATATGCTCTTGCCAACACGTCCTTGAGGAAGGGCATATTATATTCTATGGCTTCATAAGACCTTGCTGAATGTGGGAATACTATTCCAGACACCTTCTCACCACTGGCAATGGCTTGTTGTACTGAGCCTTCGGCCAACAACACCTCCAGGGTGAGCATGTCATATATGTATTTGACCATAGCCTTATCCTCAGGCGGAATCTTGGGGAGCATGGATTTAATTTTTTCGGCCCTGGATTTTGCCGCATCGATTTGTCCTTGCTTTAGGTCCAAAAATCCAAGATCAAAGAAGTATATTGCTTCGTAAGATTGTTTGAACAGAGGAAACTTCTCTGAAAATAAGTCGAACCAGCGTTTGAAGTATTTCCGGCTAAGTTCCAAATTTCCTCTGTCATAATAAATCCATCCTCTCATCCCATCTATTCTTGCTTTCATAGATTCATTGCCAATCTTCTCTGCTTGATCCTCGGCTATTTGAAACTCATCAAGGCAAAAATTTAAATTCCCCAGCCAGTAATGATAAAATCCCTTCCAAAAACGACCAGCTGCTTTTCTGCCTGGAGAAGGAATCGTGTCGATAAATCGTTCAATCCTTTTCAGGGCCTCAGGGTAGTCTTCTTTTAATGTATAAATATAGGCAACCATCAAATCAGATCCAAAATCGGGTTTTATCGCTAACGTTTCTTTGTATTTTGTGATCGATTCATCGAGCCTGCCCATAAGAAAATACAGCTCTGCCATGGAATCGAGCGGATTGGGCTGTCCTGGATTCAAAGAAGCATATTTTTCAAAATAGGCGAGCGCCTCCTCATAGTCTTCTCTCCCCGCATAGGCATAGGCGATCATATTCATGGCTTGCCCATAATCAGGATCGAGTTCCAGTGCTTTTTTGAACGCTTCTATGGCTTTGTCGAGAATATTCCTTAAATGATAATTTACGCCTATCCAAAAGTAAGCACGCTTTTCTTTGGGATATTTTTCCAAGAGACGGCCGTAAATGCTCAGACTTTTGCTGGGATCAAAATCCACCATAACAGCATAAGCAGCCTCGATAAAAAGACTTTCTTTTTCTGTCGCTTTTTCAGAAAAAGCCTTGGCTTTTTTGAGGGCCTCTTCCATGGCTTTGGGATTCTCGGATTGGTTGTATACTAAAGCAAGGTAGCGATAGGCTATAGCAAAGGTCGGGTCGATCACAACGGCTTTTTCGAGAGATTGCTGAGCTTCATCTAAATAAAGCTTAAAAAATTCTTCTACTCCCTTAAGATAAAGGTTGTAGGCCTCGATCGAATTGGTCGTGACCTCGGTAATCTGTATTTTAGATTCTTCGATTTTCTGCTTGGCAATGCCAATGCCCTGAGCGATTTCCCTGCTTAGCTCATCAATCTGGCTTTCTATGATACTCTGTTCTCCCACTCCCCTCGAGGATGCTGTTTTAATATGTCTTTTTGTATCGACATCCAGTATTCTCAATTCGATGGCAAACATATCACCGGCCTTGTTGAGGCTGCCAGTGACAAGGGCTTCAACACCTTCCCGGCGGCAGATCTCAAATCCCTCCTCACTGTCTATGATATCTACATCTCCCTTTCCTATCTGTTTTAGAAGATCTCGCATCCGTTCCCAGCTAACCACATACGAGAAGCCTGCATTCTCGAGGTTTGTGATCAGCAGATTGGGAATGGACCTTCGGTAGTAATCATACTTCTCCTCTCCTGTTAAATTTTCGAAGCTGATCACCGCAATCGAGTTATCTATTATGGGGGCTTGGAACACTTCCTTCCGGGGCAGAAGCTGCCATACGACAACCGCGATCACGGCAAGAGCCAGAATGACCAAGATTGGTACAAAAAGTTTCCTCAATCCGACCGTAATCGTGATTTCTTTTGATGTGAAAGGCCTTTTTGTTGGTTTTATTCTTTCTGTAGTAGGGATGTCTCTTTGGATGTTTGTTATTTCGTTCCGGAGTTCTCCGGCGCTCTGGTATCTGTTTTCCCTTTCTTTCTCCAGACATTTCAAGATTACTTGACTGAGGTCATCAGGGATTTGGGCATTGAGTTCTTTCGGATCCTTAGGTGCCTCGCTCTTGTGTTTTACCCCGATCGTAAAGGGAGTATCGCCCTCGAAAGGGACCTGCCCTGTGACCATTTCATACAGGATCACACCCAATGAATAGACATCAGACCGCTGGTCGACTGCTTTCCCTTCAACCTGCTCCGGGCTCATATACTCGGGCGTTCCGATCATCACTCCTGCTCCTGTGATGCCCTTCGTCTCGAGGGAGCGGGCTATCCCAAAATCCATAATCCGGGCATTTCCATCCTCATCCACCATCACGTTCTGAGGTTTTAAATCCCTGTGCACAACCCCCAAACGATGCGCTTCTCCTAATCCCTCGCATATCTGTTTGGCTATCGGCATAGCCTGTCCTACACTCAATCGTCCCATCTTTCTGATCAGTTTTTTCAGGTCCTCTCCTCTCACATATTCCATCGTGATATAGTGAGTGCCTTTTTCCTCATTCAAATCAAACATCCTGGCAATATTCTTATGCCCAATTTTCCGGGCTATTTTTAATTCATTACTGAAGCGTTCGACAGTCTTTTTGTCTTTGGCTATTTCAGGCTTTATGAGCTTAAGGGCAATCTCCTCATTTAATTTTTTATCCAGAACCCTGTAGACTCGACCCATCCCGCCTTTGCCCAACTCATCTATTATCTGGTACCTGCCAGCAAAAACCACCCCCGAGGTTAATTTCTCTTTTGGTGTTTCCATAGTTTCTGTAACTTCAATGTCTTCGATACCGGGTAGTTGCGTGCCGCATTCCCCACAGAACTTTACGGTCTCAAGATTATTTGCTTCACATTTCGGGCAAGTATTTGACATTGCTGTCCCCTTGATTTCCCATTCTTAGTCGGCAAAAGGATATCAAGGAATCCGGGAGGTGTCAACTAGCCTCAACCCCTTTTCCCAATACCCCTTGATCTTCAGCTCTAACCGAGTTTCCCATAGAACATGTTTTAATGATCCTGTATCCCAAAAACCTTCTGTTTATGCATTACTCCCTGCTTAGGTGTATTTTTGTTACTTTACTTATTGAAGTATTCTCTTTGAATCACAGCTTGAGAAATTTTACTGCTAGGGCCATCTCCCCTGGCAACATTAACAGATACTTTGCCGTCCAGTGCCTGAAATATCTCTGAGACATCACTATGGGTAAAGCCCGGACAAAGTATAATGGCATCTATTTTCTCTTTTTTATAGATACTTTTGGATACTTTTATTGCTTCGTCTTGAGTTTTCACCACAAATGTCAAAAGCCTATACTTGCCTGTATCAATAATACTTTTATGCTTTTCATAATCTGCATCAGGCGCATGTGCCAGTAATAATGCCTTAAAAGCCATGATTTGCCTCCTTAATTTATTTTATTTAGCAAAACAAACACAATTGTGTTCATATATGCTTTCCATACATAACGGTTTACGGCTAAGTGGTTCTGTCCTATTCAGCCGCCGGTTAGCTGATGTTTTGGTTAACAAAAGGCGGCAATCTCACAGACATCAATATCCCCCCGCAAGGCTATCTATTCGCTGAGCTTGACAGCTGTGCCGTAAGCCAAAAGTTCAGCCGCACTTCCTACAACACTCGTAGTCATATAGCGAATATTGATTATTGCATCCGCTCCCATCTCTGTAGCCTGAGCAATCATCCTATTAGTAGCTGCTGCCCTAGCCCTCCCCATCATCTCAGTGTATTCAGTCAATTCACCGCCAAGAATCAACCTGACTAAAGCGGATAAATCTTTGCCAAGCCAGATGGCAAATACCGTATGGCCCTGGACGAGACCTAGAATCTGCGTGATCTCTCGGCCAGGTAGTGCTGTGGAATTCAATAGCAAAACCCTACGGTCAGGCTCAGTAGGCAGTGGCTCCTCTCCTGTTGTCTTGTTTTTCCTTTGTTCGAGAGCCACTGTCAGCAGAACCACAAGGATACCTCCCAGAAGGCAGAAAACCGCTATCCTAAGCCACCATGGCAAAACCGGATCAGTAGCAACGATCATGTACCAAGGCATCCCGGCAAATATTGCAGTGAAGAGCCCCAGTACAAAGGCCAGCGAGCCAATATGTCGAATTATTTTCATAGTTCCTCCTTAAACCAGAAAAATCAAAAAATCTCAGCTAATATATATTATACAGCCATTTTGCATATGTAAATACGGCTAATAAAGCTTCCCCCTCTTTTTCCTTTGATTTTCAGGGCAGGGATAATTATAATTATCTTTAATCCGGCATGAAAAGAAATCTGTATATTCTTTTAACTTTTTTTCTTATTATCTTTATGCCCTGCTGTTCCCCTCATAAAAAGAACCTGAGTGAAATAATAAAATCAGGCAAGATCACTGTCATTACCAGCAATAACGCCAACTGTTACTATTCATACAGAAATTCTATAATGGGCTTTGAATATGAACTTGCCGAATCTTTCGCAGAACACCTGGGAGTCAAACTAAAAGTAATAACCCCCCCCTGGTATAAAATGACATCAGCTCTCAATAAGGGAAAAGGAGATTTTGTCGCTGCCAGCCTCACTATCACCCCACTCAGAAAAAAGACTGTCGACTTTTCAAATCCTTACCTATCTATTCAACAGCATGTGATTATTCACAAAGATAACAACGATATTAGAAAACTTAAAGATTTAAACGGAAAGACAATTCATATAAGGAAAGCAAGCTCATATCAAGAAAAACTTCAAGAACTTGCAAAAGAGAAACTGGATATTAACCTGGTTTTACATAAAAAAGTTCCCACAGAAGAACTTATCAGAATGGTCGCGGAAAAAGAGATCGAAATTACAATTGCTGATTCAAACGTAGCTCTTTTAAACCGGCGTTATTACCCAGAAACCAGGATGATTTTCCCTATTGCAAATAAACAATCATTAGGTTGGGCCGTAAGAAAAGAACATCCAGAACTTTTAAAAGAGATCAATAACTTTTTTAATATCATCAAAGAAAACGGAACTTTTGACGAAATCTATAACAGGTACTATGCGGGAGTTAATCTTTTTGACTCTTTTGACTTCCAGAAATTTTCAGAAAGAGTAGAAACCAGACTTCCCAAGTATAAAGCTCTGATAAAAAAGGAGTCTAAAAAATATGGCTTTGACTGGCTCTTAATAGCAGCTACAATATATCAGGAGTCATATTTTCAACCCAATGCTAAAAGCTACACCGGAGTTCGGGGATTAATGCAAATAACCCAACAAACAGCTTTAGAGATGGGAATCGACAACCGCCTTGACCCGGAAGAAAGCATAAAGGGAGGGATAAAATATCTTTATCATCTTTATAACAGATTTGATAAAATCGATGGCTTTGATAAGATTTTATTTGCTCTTGCCAGCTATAATGTAGGTTATAATCACGTCAGAGATGCTCAAAAAATCGCTCTAAAAAAAGAACTCGATCCCCACAAATGGGTATCACTCAAACAAGTACTCCCTCTTTTAAGGTTCCCGGAGTATTACCAGAATGCAAAATACGGATATGCCAGAGGAACAGAGCCTGTCCGTTATATAGAAAGAATTCTTGTTTATTACGATATATTAAAAAGGAGCCTATCATGACAAAGATGAGTTTTTGCGGGAAATTTATTTGCTTTATTGTTTTCCTATCCCTTCTAATCGGGTTCACAGCCTGTAAGGGAGAGCAGGAAAAGGCTGATGGAGCGGAGAATGGAAAGGCAGAATTGACCCAGGAGACCAAAGCTCAGAAAGATGAGCGGATGGCCTGGTGGCGGGATGCCCGTTTCGGGATGTTTATCCACTGGGGATTATATGCTATTCCTGCCGGCGAATGGGAAGGCGAGACCAAGCATGCTGAATGGATCTTGACCACTGCTCAAATCCCTGTTAAGGAATATGAAAAATTTGCTCCTCAATTCAATCCCATAAAATTCGACCCTGCTGCATGGGTAAGCATGGCTCAAAACGCTGGAATGAAATATATCGTCATAACCTCAAAACACCATGACGGCTTTTCTCTTTTTGATTCCAAACTGACGGATTATGACGTCATGGATGCGACTCCTTTCAAGCGTGATATCATGAAAGAACTTGCCGAAGAGTGCCGGAAACAAGACATCAAAATGTGCTGGTATCATTCTATAATGGACTGGCACCACCCAGATTACCTCCCCCGCCGAAAATGGGAGGACAGGTCCTCTGAGGGCGCTGACCTGGATAGATATGTTGAGCACATGAAAGGCCAGGTAAAAGAGCTGGTGACCAATTATGGAAAAATAGGTGTTTTGTGGTTTGACGGGGAATGGGAGAACACCTGGACTGCGGATTATGGAGAGGACGTATACAAATTTGTCCGCTCTCTGCAGCCTGACATTATCATCAACAACAGGGTAAGCGTCGGCAGAGAAGGAATGGCCGGCACTTTTGATCCTGTCACTTCTGCCGGGGATTTTGGCACTCCGGAACAGGAGATCCCGGCAACCGGCTTGGGTTATGACTGGGAAACATGCATGACCATGAATGATCACTGGGGATATAACAAAAATGATGACAACTGGAAATCCACCCAGGATCTTATCCGGAAACTGGTCGATATCGCCAGCAAAGGCGGCAATTTCCTCCTCAATGTCGGCCCTACAGCCGAAGGCCTGTTTCCCCAGCCATCTATCGATAGATTAGAGGCGATCGGCAAGTGGATGAAGCTAAACAGCGAGAGCATTTACGGTACTACAGCCAGCTTGTTTAAAAGCCTCGCATGGGGCCGCTGTACAGTCAAGCCGGGAAAACTTTATCTGCATGTATTTGACTGGCCTGCTGACGGTAAGCTGCATGTGCCAGGCCTGCAGAGCCAGGCAGAAAGCGTATATCTTCTGAGTGACCCTAAATCTCAGCTTAAAACAGACTATAGAGAAAAAGAAGCTGTTATCTCCCTGCCGGCAACACTGCCTGACCCAATCGACACGGTAGTCGTACTTGAGTTTACCGGCGAGCCTGAAGTGGTAAATTAACCTGGATTATTCAAAAAAATAGCTGACTAGTTTCAGTGGAAATTTAATGTATAAACATTTTTTATTCGATTGGGGCAATACCCTGATGGTTGATATCAAGGGCCAAACAGGTCCTATGTATAAGTGGGATAAAATACGGTGTACTGCAGGGGCATTTGAATGTCTAGAATATTTGCATAACTCCGCTAAATGCCATATAGCGACCAATGCAAAAGATTCATCTTCCAATCAAATCAGAAAAGCATTAAAGAGAGTGGGTTTAGCTCAATTTATCGATCATATATTTTGCTTTAAAGAAATTGGTTATGAAAAACCCTCTCAAAAATTCTTTGAGCACATTATCAGCAGATTGGGCTGCCTTAGATCAGAGATTGTAATGATCGGCGATTCATTGGAAACAGATGTTTATGGTGCTAAAAAATATGAGATCGAATCCGTATGGTTGAATAAAGATCAGCAGCCGGTTCCTAAAGGGATCACGGCAGTCTCAACTTTACCTGACCTCATCAAAATAATGGATTAAGAGATATTAAGATGAGTAAGATCAGAAAATTAGAAAATATTATAGTTGGAGGTGTTTTATGAATATATATCCACATCCAGTTCATTCCACCCTAAGTGACTCCCAATTAGGCCAAGAAGAGTTGGAAAAGCTGCTTTCAATAGCAAAGCAAAACGGGGGCGAATTTGCGGAAGTATACATAGAGCACACCATAAATAACAATATCGGTTTGGATGAAGATAAAATTTCATCTGCCAGGAGAGGGGTGGATATGGGAGTCGGTATCCGCGTTCTTCATGGGGAAAAAACAGGCTATGCCCATTCCGATGACCTGAGCCTCGATAAACTAAAAGAGACAGCCCGGGTTGCAGGCCTAATAGCCGCCAGCAAAGCCAAGCAGACGGATTTTAACCTTAAAAAGCAGAAAATCCCCTCTTATTATATGGTCAAAACATCCCCAGACAGTATAGTGCCCGCTGAGAAAGCAAAACTTCTCTGGAAAGCTAATTCTACAGCCCGTGATTATAACAAAAGCATCAGCCAAGTGTATGTAAGCTACAGTGATTCTAATACAGAAATAACCATCGCTAATTCTGAAGGCATCCTGGTAAATGATGTCCAGACCTTAACCCGCCTGATCGTCTTTGTAAGTGCTTTGGAAAAAGGGAAGAGAAGCAGTGGTTATGCTTACAAAGGAGGGACCCTGGGCTATGAACATTACAACCTGAAACTTGCCGCAGAACTGGCAGAGGAAGCCGGCCGCATGGCTGTGGCAATGCTGCCTGCTGAGGATGCTCCGGCCGGGGAATACCCGATCGTTATGGCCAAGGGAGAGTGCGGCACCTTTTTTCATGAAGCTATCGGCCACAGCCTGGAAGGGGATGGAGCCCGCAAAAAAACCACCTGCTTCTGGGATAAAAAAGGAGAAATGATAGCTACTGAGATTGTATCTTTAGCTGATGACGGCACAATACCCGGGGCCAGAGGATCCATAAATGTAGATGATGAGGGAACTCCCGGACAGAAAAACATCCTTATCCGGGACGGAAAATGCCAGGGATTCCTCTATGACAAACTTAATGCCAAGCTTATGAACACAAAATCAACAGGCAGCGGACGCCGCGAGTCCTATCAGCACTACCCTATTCCCAGGATGACTAATACCTATCTTATGGCCGGAAAAGATGATCCGGAAGATATTTTAAAGTCTGTAAAAAAAGGCATCTACATAAGCCAAATCGGGGGTGGAAATGTCTCGTCTACTACGGGAAGATTTGTTTTTAGTGTCCCAGAGGGCTATCTAATCGAGAACGGAAAAATCACAAGCCCTTTAAAAGGGATTCAGCTCATGGGTAATGGCCCGGATGTGTTAAAGAATATCACCATGGTCGGTCCCGATCTGGAAATATCGGGAGGAGGCACCTGCGGGAAAGACGGCCAGTCCAAGCCGGTTTCGGATGGCAATCCGACTCTGAAGGTGTCAAAAATCACTATTGGCGGGGCCAAGGTCAGAGGATAAAAGGAGAGGATCATGGATTATAAAAAAATAGCAGAAACAGTCGTTAAAAAAGCCCTTAAATTGGGCGCAGATGAGGCGGAAGCCTATCTTGAAAATAACCGCGAGTTCGAGGTTAATGTCAGAAACGGCAATGTAGAAAACGTTAAACAATCAATGACTAAAGGTATGGGCCTGACAGTTTTTAAGGACAAAAAGCTGGGATTTTCCTATACCTCTGATTTCTCGGAAAAAGCTTTGGAAAACTTTGCAGAAAAAACAGTCCAGCTTTCTCAGATCGCAACTCCCAAGCCATGGAATGGTCTGCCTGACCTTAAAGAGGGAAAGCCTGCAGACTTGGATCTGTACGACCCTTCCATCTCTAAGATAGAAAATAAAAATAAAATCGAGATCGCCACAAAAGTGGAAAAAATCGCCCTTGCTTATGATAAAAGGATAAAAAATAGCGAAGGAGGCTGGTTTGGAGATGCAGAATCCGAGGTTTTTCTCGTCAGCTCAAAAGGGATATCCCGGAGGACTAAGTCCTCGGCTGTTACTTTTGGCGCAGGCGTGATCTCAGGTGAAGGTGACAACATGCAATCAGGATATTACGGCAGCAGTAAGATACATTTCAAAGATTTGGAAGGCATCGAATATGTGGCCAAGGAAGCCGGAAAACGAGCTGTGGAAAAACTCGGGGCCAGGCCGGTAAAAACGCAAAAAGTACCGGTTGTTTTCAGCCGCTGGGCTGCTCCTTCCTTCTGGTCTGGTGTTTTATCCGCCCTTGACGGAGACAGTATCTTTAAAAAAGCCACATTTATGACTGACTATCTTAATAAATCCATTGCATCTGAGCATATTACCCTGATCGATGATCCCTTAATTCCCCGCCATATTGCATCCACATCTTTTGATGGGGAAGGGAACCTGGCCCAGAAAAATACTCTGATCGATAAAGGTGTCCTTAAGATGTTTATCTATGATACCATCACAGCACGCAAGGCCGGGGTTAAAGTCAACACCATTGCCCAGAGGTACGGATATAAAGGCACTCCCACAGGATCTTTATTAAATGTCATAGTCAATAAGGGAAACGTAAAAGAAGAAGATATCATTAAAGGAATAGACGAAGGTTTTTTTGTTAAAGGGTTACGGGGCTCTGGCACAGATGTCCCCACAGGGAATTTCTCGGTAGGAGCTTCAGGTTTTTGGATCAGCAAAGGGGAGCTCGCTTTTCCTGTGGATGGTGTTACTCTGGGTGGAAATACCCTTGAGCTTATGAAAAATATTGAACTTGTGGCAGATAATCTGGAAATAAGAGGTGGGCTCAACAGCCCCAGCTTCAAGGTCTCGGAATTAATTGTGGGCGGAAAATAAGCTTAAAGGGCCCTTTAAGCCGAAGCACAGAGGACACATTCTTTAATTATGTGCTACTTATATAATAATCTTGCTCTATGTTAGTGCTACTTTATAACATTAATTGTATTATCTCGGCACCAAATTAAAAGAGAAATTATGATTTTATATCTTTTTTTATAATATTCAAAAACCGGGTTGTTGATATATAGCGATCTGCCAGCAATTTGCCATCATAAATTAAATTAAAAACACCATATAAAGAAGGCGCTTTTTGTGCTTGAGCAGCGGTTTTAAATTCAATAATTGTAGGTTCTAATTTCTTATCCTCAAAAATGGGTTTTGCCTCTTCGATAAAGCGAGCTACCCAAGGGCATTGCTTTGAATATACGATTGACAATCCTTTATATTTTGTCAATTCACCTTGCCAGTTATTTATTGAAGGTAAAGGCCCATTTCTGAATTGTTTCGCTATTAATTGATCTTTTCCGGATTCTGATATTATCTTGTACCCATTTTTTAAAAATATTTCTTTATTGGCCATAAAAGATTTATCGCTCGTTATTAGAACAACACCCAGCATATCCCGGGCATCTTTTTCAACCTCTTTAATTAAAAGACTGCCTAATCCTTTATGTTGATGTTTTTTGCCATTCGTCCAAATACAATGGATAAACATATATCCTTTTGCCTTAACTGAGCGCCAGCAATGTTCACCTGGAACATATTCAATAAATCCTATAGGTTTCTTCTCGCCTTTAAGATAAAGCAGCTTAATTCTCAACCCATTTTCAAATTGTTCTTTAAGCCAATCAATTTTTTTATGATAAAACTCATGTTTAGGATTTATAAAACAAATTGCTTGCGGATGTTCTGTAATGTTATCAGCCGTGATTTCGACAATATTTGTTTTAAAATTCATTTTTATTTCAAAACAATCAGGGAAAAGGAATCAGGGACGATTATGTAATCCCCAAAAAGGGTCACACCAGCTGGTTCACCAGGTGTATTAAAGGAAGCTACAAGTTTCGGCTCTTTGATATTACTTATGTCGATTTTTTTAAGGCCCGAGGATTCATCCGAAACATAGGCATAGTTTCCGGCTACTTTTACACCATTGGCAAATCCCTCCATGGGAAGATCTGCGACAATGTGCGGCTTTGCCGGGTTGCTCACATCTACGATCTGCAGGCCTGCATCACCATCAGCTATATAAGCATATTCCCCGCTTACTGCTAGGCCATAGGCAAGGCCGGGAGTCTGAAGGCTCCCAACAAGTATAGGCGCTTTAACGTCTTTAATGTCAATAATGTGAAAACCGGTATCACTGTTAGCAATATAGGCAAAATCGCCCTTTACATCCAGCCCGTAAGCAAACCCTGCCATTTCAAGCGAACCGCTTATCTCAGGCACAGCGGGATCCGCAAGCGAGACAATATGAAAGCCGGCATGGTCTGCTGTCAAATAGGCATATTCCCCCCGCACTAAAACATTCCGGGTCACCCCTGGAATTTCAAGCATTTTTATCATCTTTATTTTTGCAGGGTCGGAAAAATTATAGATCCTTATTCCCCATCTGTCAGTGATATAAGCAAAATTTCCTGCTGCTGCCAGCCCGTGAACTCCTCTAAATACAGAAGTAGCGCCTGCAATTCGCAGGGCAGCAGGATCTATAGGATCGATCACCTGGAGACCGGAAAGGTCCCCCACAGCACAAAGAGATTCTCCTGCCATCTCAGCGGCAATAATGGAACCCGGAGTTGAAAACCGCCCTCTTACCCTTGGCCGGGCCGGTTCTGCAATTGAAAGAATGTGAACCCCTGAAAAATAATCCACGACATAGGCATATTCTCCCTCAACTGTAACATCCCAGGCCTCATTGTACATGGTATATTTCTGAAAAGCAGCCTCAACCGGGGATAAAGGATCGCTTATATCAACAACTTGAAAAGCACCGTCATACAAGTTCCCAATATAAGCATAATCTCCCCTAACAGCTATACCGTGAGCATATCCGGAAGTTGTAAAGGCAGTAGCAAGCTTGGGCTCTGAGGGAACGCTTACATTTATAACCTGGAGCCCGGACGAACCGTCAGCTACATAGGCATAGTCACCGGAAACCGCCACTCTTTCTGCATTGTCCGGAGTATCACAGCTACCCTCCACTTTTGGTTCTAAGGGATTGCTTATGTTTATTATCTGGAGCCCGGACAAGCCATCAGCTATAAAGGCATAATCACCCCTTATAATAACATCTTCAGCCGAACCGGGTGTATCTATCTCACCTGCAAGCTCAGGGGCAGCCGGATCTGAGATGTCAATTATCCGCAACCCGGATTCTGCAACTGCTACATACACATATTTCCCGGCTGCAGCCACAGCCTTTGCTTCCCCTGAAGTTTCATATGCCCCTTTTAGACCAGGCATTTTTACATCGGATATATCCACGATCTGCAAACCCTTTTTCCCGGCAGCTACAAGGGCCAGGTTGTCTATAATCTCAATACCATAGCCTCCCCCCAGATAAAGCTGCGACACTGCAGCCGGCTTGCGTTTATTGGAAATATCCAGAATTTTCAATCCATTTAAAAAAGCACAATAAGCATAGTCACCAACGATTTTTACATCATGGGCTTTAGACCAAAGCAGGGAATCAACATATTCCAGTTTCTCTTTTTGGGAAAAAAGTTGGCAGGAAAACATCAATAAAATAACCACAAAGACGACAGAAAAGGCCTTTTTTGTTTTATTATTCATCTGTCTTCTCCCTAAAATATCATATCAGAATATCCTGGTCCCAACCCAGTTTGATCAATTCGATCTTGTTTAGATCACTGGTCCCGATCCCGTGTTTGGTGTCAGCAACCTGAATGTGTTTTGGGACAGGCGGCAGTTCCCGGGCTTTTCCCAAGACCTGCCGGCGTTTGGCTTTTATAAGCTCAAGCCCTACAGCATCAACAGCAACCGGATCCTTACCCACCAGGATCCCACAGTAGTTCCAGACATAGCGGCGGCTAAAATGATGGGGGCCGCGGCCATGAAACTGGGGAGTAAGGCAGCAGAGGATATTCAACCGGGTTTTGCCTTTGACCATGGGCAGTTTATAACATGACCCCAGGTCAGCACAGCTGTTAGGATGCAAAGCCTGCTGCGAGGGGGCAAACATGATGTAGTTCTTCAGGCAGCCGCTCATGCCCGATAAGTAATGGGTCCGGATCGGCCGCACATTAAAAAGAGATGTCGCTTTTTTAAATATAGGATTTTCCCTTACACCATGGTCATCAATACCTATATCCTCTTCCTTAACTCCGGCCTCTACAATACGGCGCTTCAGGGCTTGTTCCAGTTCCGCCGGAGTAGGCAGGTATGACCAGACATTACTCTTTATCCCTACAACCTCGCCCGCTTTGACCAGCGTTTGAAACGCTTTTTGCGGGGTGCTCTTATCTAAAAGAGCCATAACCGCTTTATCCAGCATCTCCTGAATAACTTCAGCATTAAAATGGGAATTGGCATCTAATGCTTCCGGGTTGCGGATCAAGACCACTCTGGATTTTTTTACAGGCTCTGCGGAAAATCCTATGGCAGCGCCTAATACTACCCCAGCACTTCCCCGGATAAAATCACGGCGTGTTATAAGTTTTGTCATAAAAGCTCCCCTTTATTCAAAATGTATCTCTAAAAACAACTCTTGAGCCCGGGCTGTGTCCGGAGCTTCAAAGATTATCGCTACAATATTTTCTTTCTGCTTTACCATTGTCCATAACCGGTTTTCCATCTCTGCCAGGCCGGTATCTTTAGCTTCCGGCATATAGCCTAAGCGAAAAGATGCATTAGCTTTATCTGCTGCAGCTTTATCCGGGTAACGGACGATCATTAATATAACCGGCTCCTGTCCTTTCTCTTCATATTCAGCAAACGCACAATCAGTGCTGCGGTCAAGGTTAAGGATATTATCGCTGGCAATAAAAAAGCGGTTGTTCAGGTTTACATTGCTGTGAAAAAAGCTTATCCGGTCTTTTAGTAAACCCTTGTCCGGAAGTAATTTCAGCATTTCAGGTTTTTCCCCTTTAGGGCCCAGCAATCCTGCTACAGATTTGCCCAATTCAAAGATGGCCGGTTTTGCTGCCTGATCATCTCCGGCAGCAATAACAGAGACAAAATAGCGGCCCTTCCAAAACCGCAGCAGGCCAAAACCGTATTCAGAATCCTGGCCGATCCCGGCTCCCTCATCCTCCCGGTCACAGGAAAAGACGCCAAAAGCCTCAGCCGGAGAACCCATGTCATAGATATCCAGGATGATCTCATCTTCTCCTGTCCGCTTAAACTTGCGGACAAAGACCTGCTGAAAATCAAATGCCAGATAAACCTCAGCACCGCCATTCATATAGTCATACAGGGTCTCCCGGTCATAAACTACATCTTCTGCCTCAGCCTTCCAGTCTAACACCTGGTCAGGCAGGGCTTGGTAGATATCTTTCACATTTCCTCCACAGCTGTATATTAGTACACAAATAATCAGTAATAAAAGATTTTTTTTCATGCTTTTTAACTCCTTAAACGATACTGGTATAATACTAATTCTTATGCGGGGAAAGCAATCTCTTTTCATTTAATACGGGGGATTGATCAGCGGATTTTGCGATTCTAGTCGTTTAACTTGCTGTAAAATATTTAGCCAATGAAGATGTGGGTAGAATAATAGGAAAATCGGATACGGTTAAGGTTTCAAGATTGTTAAAAAGGTGATTTATCAGGATTTATTAATAATGATTGATACAGGTGCAAAAAAAACCATAAAATACAGACTACCTTCAAGTAATCTATACGAAACAAAGACGTATGATGTTTTCTAAAATTCTCAAATATTTATTGAATTATTACAATAAGTTTTGATAGTATCTGTCTAGGCAACGTAATTTGCTTTAGAACACCTATGGTAAAAGGATTATTAGGAGGATAAAACTGTTTTTTTCAATAAGTTAATCCTAGTTTAATCAAATATGATAATGCGATAGGAAGCCATAAACTCTGTATTTGCGCAACTAAACTGGCTGTATAATATATGTTATGTGTATGGAGAACAAAGTGAAGATGATAAATGAAAAATATAAACAATGGAGAATACACAACCATTAGGCGACATATTTTCAAGCCTCTTTTTAAATGAGGGAAAAAAAGGAATTCCAATATAAAGTAGACCTATGATTGTAAGACCAAGATTAAATGATTTTTATAAATTACCTTTCACACAAGCAGAGGTTGAATTTGCTATTCCTTTTTTAGATGAAGATATACCTCTTTATCTTGACCCTTTCTTATTATGGAAAAGTCCATCTCAACAAGATAATTCCTTGCATATTTCAATAATGAATTCATTTAACTATCTGGGGAGCATATTTTTAAAAGATGAAAAAACTGCAGTTCAAATTCTAAAGGAAATATCAGAGTGTGATGAAGTTGGTTTAGGAAATTCAAAAACAAAACACGGTAAAAGAATTGGTGACAAAATGGCTAAAACGATTTTGTCTACTTTTAAAAATATCCCACAAATTAAAAGACAAGGCTTTACTCATCTTGAAGAGCTCCAACTTTTGATCAAGAATTTTTCAAGAGATCGTGTAAGTGATATTTCATGTAATTTCATTAAATCATTTTTAATTGATTACACAATACAGCAGTGTGAAAGATACAATATTCCAACTGAATTTATAGAAATACAACATTTCGACAGTAAAAAACTTAAAATAGTAAAAGAAAAAATAAATTTGCCGCTAAATCCGAATACTAAAGAACCAATTTTGTTGATACCAAAAAGGTGGCTTCGTTTTGTTCCTTGGATAAATTATGAAGATTATTTTCAAGCATATATATCAACTTCCAAAAAATTATTGGAAGGAAAAACAATACCAAGAGTTCAAATATTAGAATACAATAGAAAAAACTATGATCAAGTTCAGGCTTATATAAAAAGAAAGCAGTTAGAACAAAAAGACTGTAAAAATGATCCTTTATTCACTCAAATACCAGTTTTATCTTCAAAAAGAAAGCTAAGCACTATTACAAAACTTCCAACTGGAAAAACAAATAATGCAGATCAGGAATATGAGAAGAACCTTTGCCCGTTATTGGCTTCCATGCTTTTTCCAGAATTAGACTTTGCTCAACCTCAATCAAGAACAGTTGAGGGTGTTCTAATAAGAGATTTAATTTTCTATAATAATATTTCACACAAATTATTAAAAGAAACCTATGAAAATTATAAAAGCAAACAAATTGTATTTGAATTAAAAAATACAAACAAGGTTTCCACAACTCATATAAATCAATTGAATCGATATCTTAATAATGAATTTGGGAGTTTTGGAATTATATTTACGAGAAACAAACCACCTAAAAATGTATTTAAAAACACTATTGCTTTATGGGCAGGACAAAGAAAATGTATATTAATTTTGGATGATGAAGATCTTAAATTAATGTGCCAAGTTTATGAAAATAAACAAAGAAAGCCAATTGATGTAATCAATAAAAAATATGTAGAATTTATGAGGTCTTGTCCATCTTAATTTTTAAGGAAACCATTATGAATAAACAACAAGTGGAAACATTTCTAAAATTACAACCGCAATTAAAAAGTGCTTATGATGAAATAGCTCTTTTGTCAAAGAAGAAACCAACAGATTCTTTGAACACATTTAAGCTGAAATTTATAAATAGCATCCTCTCAAGAGCAAATGAAATATTAGAAGATAAATATAAACCATTTCCGGAAGATTTTTCATTATTTAATGAAGACGACATGCCGAATAATAGCGATGTAGTTTTTATTCTTTCTCACTATCTAACATCTTTAGAAAAACTAAGGTGCGATAATATAGAATATTCTGACTATGTTTGGAATTGGATAATTGATGGTGAAGTATCTGATCAGGAAACTAATCCCAGAACAATTAAATAATTCAATTTCTATGAACATATTATGACTGAAGAAAATACATGGTTGCCAACCGAAAAAAATATTGAAGATTATGAATTGCTGAAAGATATGCTTTATTCTCAAAAGAAAGAATTTGATCTTTTATCAAAGAAAAAAGCTGATGGGCAATTGAATCCAATGAAAATAAAAATAGCAAACAGAGTTTTAGAACCATTAAAAGAGTTATTTAAAAATGAAGAGTCTTACAAATTCTTAGACACTTTAGATAAAGATGAAATGCCGACAAATAGTGATGTTGTTTTGATGATTTGCCAATATGAAACAGCAATTCATGAGTTTAGAATTAGATATTACAAAAATTATAACTGGGTAACTGTGGAATATATAAGTAGAAATAATGAAATAGAAGAATATGATGATGAGGATGAAGAATAAGGACTTTTGGGCTACGGGCATTCACTCTTTTAATTCCCCTCTGTCCATCGCCCAAAACGGAAATGTTTTTAACTCGAAATTTCAGAAAAAGATATTTGAAAACACATAGCCGCAAACCGTTGAGGAAAAGGTGACTAAAAAACACATAACAAATCACTGCACTGGATTTTTACTCCGCTGCGCTCCGTAAAAACCAGTGAGTTCAGTCGTTATAAAGGATAACAAGAATGGAAGCAATAAATAACCCATGGATTATAGGAATTGGTGGAGGCCTTCTTAGCGGCCTCCTTGTCACTCTTATAACTCGTTACCTCTTTTCTAAACGAGATAACCGTGAGTATACCCAAAAGGTCGTGACGGCCAATCAAGAGATACTTTATGCAATTCGGCCTGGTATATCAGAAGGCGTTATTCCATCTCAAGATGTATTGGACTCTATGATCTCTGCAACAGCACTGAAATATAGTGTTGATGCCAATGATCTCCACAGTTCGTCGGCTTTCGCCGACGTCCTGATTAAGGAAGTAATGGATTCTAGTTTTCTGTCAGCATCCGCGAAAGCGGAATTCTGCCATAGACTGTCGGATTTAAGACCAGCACCGCCATCAACGCAATCCTTACAGTCGTTAGCTATTGAAGGAATCCATGCTGTGCCTCGTCTGTCTGATTACCGACGCAAAATGATAACAAGAATGAGTGCCATGATGGGCGTCATGGCCGCCCTCATGACACTAGTGTTCGCCTTCAGCGAATTTTTTGATGGTGCAAAGTCAGAAATTAGATCAAAGGACCTATTTCTTCTTGTCCCCACGGCTGCAACCATCCTGATAGCTATGGTAGCTACCTATTCATTGGTGATGTTAAGGTTTATTGAACGAAGACGAAGCAAGAGACGTACCTCCTCATCTGCAAGTTCAGAAGATCTTGGAGATGACGAAGATGTGCGCAATAATTGAATTCAGCTTACAACTTTTGGCACACTAAAAGTTAAAGGTGATTCATAGCGTTATACCATTTTTTTCTCTTATTCGATTTCATCAAATTATCAACATCATAGTCCCTGATAAGGCTTTATAATAACCGGGCTGCTTTTTTGATTTTGCTTTTTCGACTCTGAAAATAACCTTCCCTTTCCCGGTAATTCTCAAAGAAATATTCGCCAAAGTCCTGAAGGTATTACAGAAAGTTTGTCACAAAAAATATCCTGCCAGGTATTATATTAAACTGTGCATCACTTTCCTGGGCTTTTATCTGCTCAATCAGCATTTTCATTTTCGCCTTCCACAATTTTAATCTCTTCAGGCGTGAGGCCGGGGATCTTAGCCCGTGGTTATAAATCCGCCTCACGGAGTCAATAGAGGGGAAAATTCTTGAGTTCGCAGGATTTACGGAGCGTAGTGGAAAAATGACAGGCGGAAAGATTTGTTAGCGCCTATTTTTTATTGACATTATTATGATAAGATATTAAAGATTCTGCCATTCTAATAAAATTATCCAGTCTTTCCAAAACTTCTTCAGGCTTGTTTTTAATCTCGCATTCCCACAATCGTAACACACACCAACCTTGTTTTCGCAGCTCATTCATATTCTTTTTATCCCTCTCTTTGTTTCCTAATAATTTTTTTTCCCAGTAGTCTGTTCGTGTTTTTGGAATGGTCCCGTCACGGCAGCCTAAATGAAGATGCCAGAAACAGCCGTGGACAAAAATAACTGCATTGTATTTAGGTAGCACAATATCCGGTTTCCCCGGAAGATTTTTCACATGCAGCCTGTAACGGTAGCCCCGGGCAAAAAGCATTTTGCGGACACGGATTTCCGGTAAAGTATCCTTACTTCGGATTTTTGACATAACTTCGCTTCTTTTTTCTTTCGTCCAAATATCCATATTAATCTATTAAATTATTCTTCGTGTTATTTTTTTTATTAAAAAGCCTTCAACTAAAAATTTGTTACAGTCCTTCTAGCAATAGAATTTATCCTATAAGACCTCCCCGTTGTATTAGTTTTTTCAGCTTTCTTGAAATTTCAAACGCAAGGGGAACAGGAACACCATTAGATACCAGCGCAAATTTTGATGTCAAGCTTGCATCTTCTGGCAGAATATAAGAATCAGGGATGCCTTGTATTCTCATTGCTTCCCTAACACTAAGCCTTCTATTGCACCAAGGGTGAAGGTGGACTTCATTGTTACCGTAGCATGCTGTTGGGCTGAACCTGTAGCGGTGGAGTCTCTTAAACGACTTTCTCTTTGTGTCGCCCTCCTTAATAACCGAGAATTTTTCAGAATATGCATTAAAAATATCATTGCCATTTTGGATTTTTAACGGGCAGTTATCCAGATTTAAAACCGAATAAACCGTTAACTCAACTGGTACGCCATTCTGTAGTATCGGTTCTTCTCCATTCTGAATAATGCCAGGCCAGGGAAACCGTATTTTGGCATTCTTGTATTTCCCATTGCTAGGCCAGGGAAACCAGCCCCTTTCCTGTTCATCTATTTCCCTTCCAAGGCATCGGCATGTATACTCCCTCTGAATACCAACCATAAACAGCCTTTCCCTGTTTTGCGGAACTCCATGTTCCAGCGCATTTAATATTTTTAAGTCCAAGCAGTATCCTTGGCGCTCCAGCCTCTGCTCCAATCCAGACAGAAATACACGATGAATCTTCGTTTTATAAAGGCCAGAGACATTTTCAAAAACAAAAAAAGACGGCTTTATATTGATTATTCTGTTAATAAATATTTTTGAAAGCCTGCCGTTTATGCCTTTTCCGCCTCTGTTTTTTCCGCCAGCACTAAAGTCAGGGCAGGGCGGTCCTCCAATAATACCGAACAACTTCGGCTTGCCCTGGCAAAATGCCTGTTTAATAATTTCAGGGGCAAAAAGATTTTCAATATTCCTTGTCGTACTAATAGCTGCAGGAGGAGATTGCGCAAATATTGATTGCCTCCACTGGGTCATGCCGTAAGCATACAGCTTGGCAAAAACAGGATTTACTTCATTAGTCCAGACCGAAAAAAAGCCAGCCATCTCAAAACCAATATCAAGAAAGCCTCCACCAGTAAAAAAAGACAGTATAGGAATGCATGAAGATACTTTCTTTTTTTTATTTCCTTTCATCATTATAAAGCGTAGCTAATTGTAAACATTTTCTCTACGAAAAAACCGTCTGCTTTATCATTCCATAAATTGCAAAACACAATACTCTCTATGTCATCCTTTAGAAATGAATGCCTTTCGGGAGACAATCCCCGTATTGCAATTTCTCCTGCAATTGTGTTAACCACCACCCTGAAAAGGCCATTTTCAAGCTCGGTTTTACTTGTAATGATACCCCGAGCATCAGTCGGCCAATTACCGTCTTCGCTGCGCACCCCCCAGTATTTGCTGCAGGCCGGTCTGAATAAACAATATTTGCATGCTTCAGGTGACGGCTGGGCGAAATCTTCGGGTTTTAATCCTGCTTCAATCAACTCATTAATATCATCCAGGTTTTTTACTGCTTCTTGCAATAGCTTTGCACATTCCTCTGAATCAACATCAATGGTAATAGTTTCCTGGTTAATGCCAACGAGCGTTAATCTTACAGGCCATTTGCCGTGCATTGCATGGTAAAGGGCAGCATATATTTTCACCTGCAGCAGATATTCTTCTTTGGCGCTGCCGGATGTTGAGCCAGCCGTTAGCGGCCCTGTTTTGTAATCAATAATCTCAATCTCCGAATTTAATTCTTTAACCAAATCAATTTTTCCTACCACTTTACCGTTTGCGGTTCGGACCCAGGCCTCCGTGCTGCGTTTTAAGCCGCTATTATTTCTTTGCGGGGATTTTTTTAAAAGTGGCTTTATCATTTTAAAAGCAAGAAGCTTCTTTACCTCAAAATTCAAGATACTCATTCGCAAGGAAACAAAGTGTTTTTCAACAGGATTTTCAAGCATCTCTTTTTCCAGTCGCTCAATTTCATTGTCCCACAAATAAGACAGCTCATCCATGTTTGAAATCCTGCCCTGAAATACTAATTCAAGCATGCGGTGAATTGCAGTGCCTAAATAAGCAGCAGGATTGCATGGTAATAGGGGCTGCCTGCTGGATGCCCATATTTCCTTAAGCGGGCATTGCTTAAGCGAAAGATACCTGCTGGCAGATATCTTGGGTAAAGGCTCGAGTGGCAGCTCTGTAAATTTCGTCAGGCTCATTTCACCTTGCATCCAGTCCATGCTCATGGCACCATCCTGGGCGCCGCAAGAGGTTAAAAGTATCTATATGTCCATCAACTTCTCCCCCGGCCTGAACAACTGCTTTTGCAAGCTTGCCGATTGCTCTCCGTTTGTCCCACAAGGGATGAATAATAATGAACTTTTTATTGCCAGCGATAAAACCGGGGATTCCGGCCCAATCTGTATTCTGATAGCCAAAACACTTTGTAAAGCTGTTTCGCAGATTGGCAGCAGTTTCCAGCCAACCGTCCAGTTCAGGAGCACTAAAATCGCCATCAAGGCCCGCTTTATACTCCGGACTGACCAATGCCTTCAGATAAGAAATTGCTAAGCGCCAGTCCAGTAAGCCATGGTAGGGCATATTTTTATAAACTTCAAGGCAGTCATAACAAGCAGAATCACATTTACGGTGCTCTTCATCCTGAATGACATAAGGGTATGTGCCTTTTATTTCCGGAAAGCATGCCTCACGTAGTAAGCTCTCAAAATCATTAAAGGCCTGCCTTACAAATCCCGCACTGTTTGCCAGCCTGTCGCTTAATATGATTTCGGCAACCCTTTGCTCTCCACTAATTGTTCGATGAACAATACTTGCAACTTCAATTTCTTCAGGGTCAATATCCAATTTGTCAGCAAGCAGCCTTTGCAGGAGAAAAGCCGCAGATATTGCTGCAGCACGTATTTCAATATCATTTGGGTTGAGATTGATGCCAGCAGGGACGCTCGCCGGGGATATCCGTAAAATATCTGTAGTCTTGCCTGCAGCCAAAGCATACCGCTCAAGAGCATCTTCATCAATGTCTGCATATCGTGCTTCTATCCACTGGTTGTAAAGCTGGGGGATATTTCTTTTGTCACTGCGCTGATTAGGAGGAGGCGGTGTCTTTTCTACAACAGAACCCTCAAAAAGTCGCCCAGCATTATCATTTATCCGCCAGACTCGGCCTGAATCAGAAAGGGATAATTCGCAATTCATATCTTGCAGTAATTTATCTTCCCTTGCGCGCGATGATTCAGCCAGAGCACTGGGATTGCCAAAATGCACGTTTTCTTCTTCTTTTGCATCACTTCCAGGCGATAGGTTTGTCCTGAAAGCTTGCGGTGTAACAATTTTATACTGAACAAATATCTGGTTTTCATCCTTAGGGATTCCACATCCAGGACAAAACACCGCAGGCTCCATATCTTCTGAAGTAGAAGTATAGCCACATGATTTACAGTGCTGGAACCAACGCCGATAGGGCAAGGGATCTTCATGCATGGCAAGCCACCGGGGGCCGATCTTGAATAATGGGGTAGTAAAACCAATGGCAGTATGGATTGCCTTGTCTTTCGTTTTTTGTGAACCCGGCGCAAACTCCGTAATTGCAAGCTCCAAATCCCGATCGATGGTAAAGGCATTATTGCTGGAAAGCCTGTGGTATAAAACTCTTATTCTGGAAGGCATTCCATACATAGGCAAAACAGCACCTTCTGCAAGACGTTCTGCAAGGCCGATGCCGATTATCTCTAGATTTCCTGCAAGCTTTTCGATCTCTTCTGGAAGCTGTTCTTCCAGCCAGCTAAGGTAATCCCTGTTATCCGTTCCTAAAAGTGCTTGTATTATCTGTTTCTGCATGGCCTTATTCTCTCTAAGCCATTCAATAACAGCTGGCTTGTTCTGCAGCCAGCCAGCCACTCCATCTGAATCTTCAGCCAGCCCAAACTCGCCGTGCACGTCAGGCGGACTGGAAACATGCCACGAGTGCATCCCAGCATGCCTAAATGCTCTCCGCAAACACTCCTTTGCCAAAAGGCGCTTCACAATACGCTCCTGGTCCATCGTAAGGAAAGGCACAGGCGGAGGGTCGCCAGTAATGCGCTCCGGGCAATCAAAATAATGCTCATCATGGCTGCGACCCCGGCAGAGTGTTAGAACAGCAGCAAATGCTTGTTTTCTTCGCCCAGCACGGCCAGCCCGCTGTTGGTAGTTAAACCGCATGGGTGGCATATTGGCAAGCATTACAGACTGTAAGTTTCCGATATCAACACCTACCTCCATGGTTGTTGTAACACTCAGGACGTCAATATTTTCAACTTTGCGAATAAGCTCCCCACTTTCAGGCATGCTCACTATCATCCCCCTAAAGTGCCGCTGCCGTTCAAGCTGGTCGTCTGTTTGCGCTGTCAATTCTTCACAATGAATCCGTATCGGCTCCCGGCCCTCAGCAACAGACTTTGCCAGATAATTCCTTTTCCAAAGTGAAGAACAAACATTATTAGGTGATTCAGACAAGTCGTTTGTACAATTCGTGCATACACCTGCGCTCATATGCAGGTGGTGACGCATACACCGCGGACAAGTCCAAACAAGATCGTTCTCCAAAGCTACATGAATATTAAGCATACGCACGACAATTTTTGCATTGTGATGACCCCCGGCCCGCAAAGCCCTAAACACAGCTTCTCCCAGTGCATTCTCCCCTATGCCATGTTTTGATGCTACAGCACGGATATATGTTTTGAGAAATGCTGCCGTAGAATCATATTCCGGATAATCGGTTTGGACATATTCTGAGCCTTCATGCCGATATTTATCTCCCAAGACACGAATAAAGGAATCACATATCTCTTTAAAAATATCCTCCGGAATTCCTGTATCATTTGAAAACTCTTCAAACATTGATTCTTCAATATTCAGCTTTAGCCACCCTAATCCTGATGATTCAAGGCCAAAATAAAGCCGGCCAAAAAACAAATCGCACAAAGCTATAATAAGATTGCGTGATATCCGGTCACGCCCGTGCTGCGCTTCTTGAGGCAATCCTTGCCGCCAGTTGTAACCAACAAAATCAAACAAATCAGTCCATTTGTGATACCGTCTGTCCCAATGGAATTTCTGCAGTAAAACATCGTTGCCTGCCGGATTCACACCAATCTCAACAAGCCTCCTTATCAATATGCCGCAATCATCAATATTATCAGGTGGGGGTAGTATATACGAAACGTATACTTCTTGGGTACTCCCCCTTTGCTTTATATTTTCAAGAGCATCTCTTGCCTTAATAATCTGCCTTTGCAAGGGCTCTGGCAATCCTTCTATTGTCACATTGGCAGTATTGATCAGCTCTCTTAACTTCTCTTCTGCTGCAGGATTCCTTTCAATATACATTCTTGTTTCAGGTCCTGGCTCCCCCTTTTCGTTTGCTATGTGTTCAAGCAGCTGTGGCTCGCCCAATACTTTCAGGCGCAACTCGTCACATACAATTTCCCGCACTAGGTCAGTATAATGATTTCGCTCAATTCCGTTGGATATCTGCGCAGCATCCTCCCTGCTGTCCGAAAAAACCACAAGTTTTCTCCTGATAAAGTCTTTTTCAGGAAGAACATAAAAGAGTTCCTTTGAAAAAATCTGACTAACTTTTGAAAAACCAGTGCGGAATCCGCGTACAGGGGATTTGCGCAATTGACGCCGTGAATAATCTGCGCTACATGAAGGGCATTTGCAGGGGAGAGCCCGGAATTCTTCACCTTCTTCAACACTAATCCCCTCAATTTGAAAAAGATATCCTTTGGTCCAGTCATCAGGGTTTTCATCAGCTTGCCCATGAGAAAGCTCAACGTAGCCAGTAAGAGTGTTTAAACTTGCCGCGAACCAGTTTCCCCATGGTGGCTGGCCGATGTATCTATTTTGATTAATTGGCTGATGCCTCCAGCGCTGTGGGATGCAATATTCCTGCTTCCCTAGCGGCCAGAAAATAGCAAACTCCCTGTATGTACGCCTCTCCACAAATCTTGCGGCCTGGCGTTCTGGTATGCCCTCAATATCAGGGGTAGTAGCGAGCATTTCTATAGCGCCATTTGGCCTTGGGAGCCTGTTTCCGCCAAAGAATAACGTTCCACAGTGCTCGCAGTATAATAGCTCTAAAACTCTTCTCGTCTCAGCCATATCAACAATTCTGTTATGGTGATAGAGTTCTCCCACCGGCCTGTTATCTGGAGTCCCTTCCAATGGCTTTGTCGAAGCCCATAATCCTTCAATGTTACGAAAAAAGAAATGCATCCGGAATGGCGGCAAATCAGTCTCTTCACCATATTTTTCATACAGCCCTCGGGCGATAAGCAAGCCTCGTCCAGCATCTTTCAGGTCTTCTTCTGCTGCTGAATCTCCAAAAATACTCCGTACGAAAGCTGTAAGGGAAACTGCGCGGAGCCTGCCATTAACTTCACAAGCCCTGAGCATTCTGGCATCTAGTTGCAGACTGCTCAATGTGCTAAATAAAGCCGAATGGCCTTGCCCTGTAACTCCAAGCTGCTGAATCGCATGGTTAATAACTGATTCACTAATTGAGTCTGCGTTACGAGCTAATATCTTAAACGGCTCCATTGCGAGCGTCATAGAACCAGAAAGTGCAGGCAAAGGTTTCTGCTTTCCTTCGATAATCTCAAACGTGTTTGAACCAAAAAAATCCTTCAGGAAATCCCGGCTCTTTGGGTCTTCTGCTTCAAGGGAAGCACTTGATGCAAGTATCCTCAGCTGGGGATGGTCTGGATGAAGGCCCAGGCGCATCAGCAATAGCCGAAGAAGATAAGCAACTTCAGCTCCGGCTGTACCACGGTAAAGATGCAACTCATCCACTATAAGATGAAAAATGCGGTTTTTCTTTGCCTCTTCACGATCCGCTTCCTCAACATCTTCTGCAGCAAGCCACAATCGGGTCTTTTCAAAAATTGGCTCGTCATACTCCCGCATTATCATGATGCTCAGCATGGAGTAATTTGTAATGAGTATATCAGGGGGCATGCTCTGCATATCCCATCGGCTGCGCATTTCCGACCCGTCAAGACGCGGGAAAAAGTAAACGCAGTCCCCTTTATCAGGATCTTCATTAGAAGGATCATTGGCATAATTGTGCGCTGCTCTAGCTGCATTGTCCGCATCTTTTAAGGCCCGGATAAGGTCCTTTACTTTTCTCTTGTTTACTGGCCGATTGCCGTTTCTGTTCGGCGCTTTAAGCATATCTCCTGGAATTGGTGTTCCACTGTTATACCTGCCAAGGTAAATCCTGTTATCGTTCGCCTTTTGGCTAAACCATTCCCTTGCGTTCTCAGAATCAAGCGATTTTCGCAATCTGGTTAACTGGTCTTCAATAAGCGCATTCATGGGGTACAGTATTAACCCCCTGACAGCAGCTGGCCTTCTTTCATGGCCGCGTTGCGAGACCCAAGGGTTTTCGTTGTTCTGATTGCACCCGTTTTGCCAACCCTCATTTTTCCACCAGTCATTTAAGTGGGGATGCGTCTCACCCGGTGCTGTCCACGAGGGCAGTTCTTTGACTAATTGGGCAAAAAGAGGAAACAGGAAAGCCTCGGTTTTTCCAGAACCCGTGCCGGCCGTAACAACACAGTGTTGCCCGCCAAGAGACTTATTAAGCATTCTGTACTGGTGCGAATATAATTCATTGGTACCAAACAATCCACAGCTAACAAAGCCTTTGAACAGCCCCAGCTGGCGCTGATTATATCCAGTTAAGTCACTGGTACTCAAGCTTGCCATGTTTTTTCCACTACTTTCATACCGGAGTAACGGCTCAATCCAGGGTTCCTGGTTTAAAACACCTGGGCGATTTAACAGGCTTTCCCGCTCATCCTCAAGAGAAGGAAACCTGGTGCCAAAAGCAGTCTGGACGTAAAGAATAAAGTTTTTCCTTATTTTTTCAAAAGCACCTAACGGATCAAGCATGCAGCACCCCTTTCTTATCCGCTGCGAAGCTTGTATTTAAAAGCTTTTGATTTAATTTGCTGGCAATCATCCCGGCTATCGTTGGAGGCACTCCTGAATAAACTTGCAAAGGATGGCCAGGAGGAATACCGTCCATCTTCTCACTGCCTGAAAATGCCTGATGCGGAGGTAAACCCGAGCACAAGGCCGCAGCCCGCGCCAGCAGGCAGGGCAGCGGTACAGTTACCGGGGTTGCCAGTTCAAACCGCTGTTCATCATACATCAAAATATTACTACCGATTTTTGCCAAAATTGCATATCTTCCCAAGTCACGGCTAAATACAGCTACGGTATCATTTTTCCAAAGCCAGTGATGCAGTTGGTTGTTAACAGGATGGCGATATTCAGTTAGCCGCAGGTCTTCATCTTCTGCTGAAAATTTGGAAAACATTAGCCGTTTTTTATCAAATGTTCTCTTGTTCCAGTCAGGCGCAATGCGCTCCTCAAACATCAATGCTTCCAGAATATCATCAAGCCCTGTAGACATCTCAACCAGCTTCCAGGCAGCAGCTGATGTTAAGTCACATGAAATACTAGCTCGTTCTGAGATATCCTTAAGCAGGTTCTTATCCGTAGCATGGATGTAGATTGCGCTAGGAATTGCTGCATTTTCTCCGGTATGTGCCCTGTTCTCCAGGACTGCCTTTTTTCGCCAGTCATGAACTGCCTTTTTAATTTTGTTAACCAGCCTTGGAGTTCTTGCACCAACAAGCAATGCATTAGGCAGCCCAAAGTTAGGAAGAAGGACCAATGCTGGCTTGCACATATAGACCTTACGGTTGTCGAAATCGAATTCGCAAAATCCAAGCGAGTCAAGGATCCTAATTGCTTTCAACCGCGCATTAACATATATCTGTTTATCGCTATCGCGACTAACAGGCAAATAAACATGCCTGAACAGCTCATTAAAATATTCAAGCTTCAAACTGCCTGTTGTGCTCATCGCGTAAATCAGCGTATTAGACATGCTTTGCCAGCCTCAAATAATCTTTCCAAATTGTTCGTACTTCTTCTATCTCAGGAGGTGTATACCTTTTTCTTCTATACCATATGGCTTCTTTCCAATGCTTTATTTGTGACTTAATACCCGCAGGAGCTGGCAGCTTTTTAACTCTCTTGAGCTTTTCCACTGTTCCGCAAAAAATTATTTCCCAGTGTTTCCTGCTTTTTTTTGCGGCAGCCCATATTGGCTTCCAGGCAGGCGGATAGGGTTCATCAGGCCAGGTTGCAATCTCTCCGGGCCTTTCCCCTATGAAAATGATTTTTTTAGACAAAAGAGTAATATCAGGACCTTGGTATTCTGTTGCTTTGTTTATACCATAGGCATGAGCTCCGCATACCTTAACAGACTCATCACATGAGCTGATTTCTCCTTTTGGGTTTCTGCATGGCGTGTCATTAAAGGAATCAGGCAAGTCAAACTCTTCAATCCTGATATACTTGCTCAAACAATAATTACCAATGCAGACTTCAATACGTATGGGCAAATCGCATGGAACATCTTTGGGAATGGGAAACACTGAATTTTTGCTGTCTTCTGGTTCTATTGGTTTGCCATTTACTATTACTCTCTCTGAACCAAAGCTGTTCTCCAGCACAATTTTGGGCAGGGCAAATTTGAAATAAACATTCCCCTTGTGGGCTTTAATGCCATCCTCTATATGAAGCCGGACTGTTGAAGACAGAGTAAGAATATTAATATCGGGGCAGCTTTCTGAAGCGTTTTTGCCATAGAAAAGCAGCCATCCCGAAGGGAGTCCCTTTACATTTTTTTCTTCAAACTGTTCGCACCCCCCGCTTCCCCAAGTTCTAATCTTCTCGCCGTTTTTTGATTTGCACGCTACTAGAAATTCTATTCTGCGCTCAAGCCTTTGTGTTTCAACCCAGTCAGGCAAGCTATCTATCTTCAATCGAAATATCCGGACACCTGCATGCTTCAGCCTGGCACGCCAATGTGCCTCCGAATCAGTTAATTGCTCTCCCACAGACCAGTCAAGCGACGCACCGTTAAGCTTCTCCGGAGGATTATTTATATAGTCTTTGAGCGGCGTAGACCATCCAAGATGGTCTTCATTGCATTGCCATACACGGTCATCCCCAGAACGGCTAAAATGTAGGCCTTCATCCGGGAACAGCCTGTTTGTTTTAAATCTAACATAAATATCTGCATGAGAAGCCATAGGATCTATTTTGATGCAAAGGCGCAAACTGGTATAGAACTGTTGGCGGGTAACTCCCTTTCTTGTATCCTGTTCCAGAACACTCCCGTCCCATTCTTCCAGCTCATCAAGGACTAATTCAGCCAGAGCTGTTTTAAGTACTTCATCTCCGTTTTTACTGCTTTCCAAAAGCACTTTGGTCCGGTGTTCCAAAAACGATTTTCCGTAATATTCCAATATGCGTGGAATGATTTCCGGAGTTGGATGGTCGGTCGGATCAAGGCCTGCATCATAAAAAATGTTTGGCAAGAAATTGCGCTCTTTTTCAGATAAAACCGTCTGGTACCGGGGAAGTCCAACATTTATCCAACCTCCGCGTATTCTCGCAACAAACCTTCCAAATTCTTCATGCTTGTCCTCCCGGCTCCATTTTTCTAAATCATCCCATAAAACTATCATGCAGTCAAAATACTTCGGCATCCCCAGGTCCTGTTCTTCCCCCAATAGTTTTCTTAAGCCTGGATAATATGAATGAGGGGCATAATCCGTTTCAATAACAGCAGCTAGAACAAAAAAAACAAGATAGCCAACATAGGGCGGGTACTCTAATCCCCTCTCCCGCCAATTTTTATAAGTTTGTAACGCATTCTGACATAACTCCAGTTTTGTCGCCCATTCAGGCCCCTTTTTTACTGATTCAATAAAATCCTCAACTCCCACTCCTTCAGGCTCTCCGATCTCTTCAATAATTTCTTCATTAACATATAGCAACACTTCACGGCCAGCCATAGCGCTAACAAAATAGTGCTTTATAAGCAAATCATTCCAATATAAATAATTCATTTAATCCTTTACAGCTAATATATGCTAACAATTACTATACTGGCAGCTGTATTTTGAGAAAAATAAGTCACAGAACCAAAAAAAAATTATGAATCCCATCAAAACACACCATAACCGCAGTAATATCCTATCAATATCCATTTTATATTGCAATCCAAAATCTGACAAACTGAATCTCATGGAGGGTTTATGAAATGCCAGCTGCCATCCTTCACTCGACCAAAGGCTCTGACCAAGCAATAGTTGTTATTCCATGAATAATTAATCAGGGAAGTTGACATTTACTCATTTTTGAGTAATATTTTACTCAAAGTTGAAAAATGTTAGACCTGCTCACAAAATCTAAATTTAGAAAAAAAATAATAATTTTATTCATTTACAATCAGAATAAAGAATATTATTTAAGCGAAATAGCTAAATTTATTAAAACATCACCTGGTACAACCCAAAGAGAACTAAACAGGCTATTAAAAATAAATCTTATTACAATGAGAAAAAGTGGCGGACTTAACGTCTATAAATTGAATAAAAAATTTAATCTCCTTAAAGAAATTGAGTCTATTGTTAAGAAGACAATTGGAATCGAAATTGAATTAAAAAGCTTATTAATAGGAATTGAAAACATTGCTTTTTCATTTATTTTTGGTTCATACGCCAAGGGAGGATTAAAATCTGATTCTGATATAGACATTTTCATAATAGGCAAACCTTATGAAGATGAAGTATATGAGGCTATAAAGAAAATTGAAGATCTTATTAAAAGAGAAATCAGCTATCACATATGCAGTGAAAAGGAATTCAAGAAAAATTTAAATAATAATTATTTTTATGAAGATATTGTTAAGGATCATATCCTGATAAAAGGAAACAAGGATGAATTTAGTAAATTCATTGAAAGGGCTGTTTGAAGAAGGGAAAATAAGAAAACAAAAAACAAATATTGGATATCTTAACAATTTGATCAATTCGGCTAAACGGAATTTTGAAGCTTCCGCAATGGTAAAAGGGAAAATCGATGAAGCAGCATTCAAACTTTGCTATGATGGATTGCTGCAAATAGGAAGAGTGATATTGCTTTTAAATGGATTTCGCCCTGCTGATGGGGAACAGCATAAAACTACATTTTCAGTTGCAGGTAAAATATTAGGCACTGAGTATAATGATTTAGTAAGGAAAATACAAAAATATAGAGTAAAAAGAAATAACTGTATTTATGATCCCAAAATTTTAATAACTAACGCTGAATCTGAAAATATATATATGACTGCAAAAATATTTTGGCATAAAGTAAAAGATTATTTATCAAATAAAAATCCACAGCTTGAACTATTTGAAGAACTATAAAAGAAACAGAAAAGCAGCTTAACTTATTGATAGAAAATAAGATGCTACGCTCTGAGAGCGGTCTCAGTGGCGGTCCCACCCCAGAGGAAAAAACAAAAAGTATGAAATATAGGATGTGTCCCTATTTTTTCCATGAATAATAATTTCGGGCCTTGCTGGGTGAACTCCGTTCGCCACCCCCAAGCAGGGTCCTTACCCATGGAATGCCAGCCGCCATACTTTGCGACATAGTTTCGCAACGCATTTAATTGAAGCTGGATAGGGTAATTTAGCCCTATAAAAAACCGGAATTTTAATTGTCGTTGATCCGCAAAAACTATTATTGCTGATCATATATGCTTTCTTTGACAAAGCAGTTCAAAGAGAAGCAATTGGCAGACAGAGAAAACAGCTGACAGACAATGTTCACCCGACCAAACATCAGGAGATGAACTTGATAGAAACCTCAAAACTTGCTCCAAAACCACCCTGAAAAAACTAAAAAACCATCAGCTGTTTGATCCAAATGTAACTAATGGTTAGGTGTTCAGCCTGCCTCATGCTCTTCCCATTTAACATTATATCTGATTAGACTTTTTAAACCTGTTTGTTCTTCAGTTTCTAATAAATACATTTTACCATTCACAAAAATACCTGGTCGAATATCGATCCAGACTCGTGTATCATAAACACCATCATTGTTAAAAATATCGTATGCAGTTAATGTATAACCATCTTTTTCAATTCTCTCAAATGTCTTAATCCAAAGATTGCTCAAATCATCAATTATCATACGATTTGTAACTGTTTTATTTTGGGGAAGAATTATTTGTTTGGCAAATTTTTGCCTTGGACTATTTTCCTTGTATCTAGAAAAATATATATCCGCATCCTTTTTTGTAAATTGAACGGGTTTGTATGGACGGTCTATTATCCTAAACAATCTACCACTATGATCATAGACTTCTATCTTATATAAATCATTTAAGCAGTGATAGAGCCAACCTTTCTTAGAATCTCCGACAATGATAGAGTGCGGTGAATATGGGGGATACAAATAAATAATCGCATTATCCACTGGAAATTTCGTAGGTTTTGCTTGCTTAAATTCTCCGTACACAAACTGCATATTACCAGAATAGTCATATTTTTTAACGAAGAGCCGTTGGGTCTCTTGTTGAATATACTCACTTATTGTATATGTCGTGTCATCTGAAAGAAATATATGGAAATGACGATTTTTCCATCCATAGCTATCAATAAAGTCAAATTCTGCGTTAAAAATACTTGTCCGCATATTCGTGGAATCTGTAACGATTAATTCTCCATTAGATGTAATACTCATATCACTGAAATGTTGGAACTCTCCTGGACCAACTCCTCTAGTACCAATTGTTTTTATATATTTCCCATTCCTGTCAAATACCTTAATACTCTGGTCTGATTCATCGGCGATAAAAATATTGCCTTTATTGTCTACTCTGAAGATGCCAGGATTAAAAAGAATTATTTGCTCTTTTTCATTTTTACCAGTAATTGTCAGTTCCTTTTTGAATACAACAGTTTTATTTGTATTAGAAGGAATTTCTGTATTATGTATATACATAATACCGTTTATAGATTCACTTTGGATTTGCTCTGATTCCCTACTACATGAACATAAAAACAGACTTAGAATAAAAAGTAATATTGAAACTCTTTTCATTATTTCACCATATTTATTAAAATTCCGGTTTAGAAGACTCTCCAACAAATTTCTGCAACTCTTCTTCAGTTATGAAAGGCGAGGCGAGAAATGCTGGGCTTACTAGCAATAATCCAAGTGAGCATCTCCCTAAAGCGTTTCTAATCTCTTTGATCCATGTTTCTCCCGGCAGGATGACTGAATCTTGCCAGAACTCGAAACGATATTTCTTAGACGGGGCCACCATCTCCTTGAAACCGTCCAAAAATGGGTCAGAGTACTCATCGTCTGCATGGGCATAGGAAACAAAAAATTCGACCTCTATTCTTTTATCTGTTGTCATTAATAATCCCCAATCTTGCTATGCACATAACAATTACTATACTGCATGCTGTATTTTGAGAAAAACTCAGCTGCAGAACCGTCTAAATTATAAATTCCTTTAAAATGTGCTTAATGTGTATTTTTACTTTATCAATATCCATTTTATATTGCAATTCATATATCTGACGAATTGGATATTATGGAGCGTTAATTAAATGACAGCCGCCATACTTTGCGACATAGTTTCGCAATCCATTTACTTTAAGCTGGATAGGGTAATCTAGCTCTATAAAAAACCGGAATTTTAAATGTCGTTGACCGGTTTATGGTACGATTTACTCGTGAGGCAATAAGTTCAGGCAGTATGATTGCCGCTGATCAATCTTCTGAGTCTTTCAGTAAATAGACGTACAATTTTGACAGTTAATCTCAAATATATCTTGAATTACTGAAATAAGGTTTGGTAGTATTTATTTTGGAAGCGATAAATTGTTTTTTGCACAAGCTAACGGCTGAAGCAGCAACACACCTCAGCTATTAGGTTTTTTAAAGGAAAAAGATGGAAATACCTCTATACCAGATAGATGCATTTACATCGAAGTTGTTCAAGGGTAATCCGGCAGCAGTTTGCCCTTTAGATGAATGGCTGACTGATGAAATAATGCAGTCTATTGCAAAAGAAAATAATTTGTCTGAAACAGCATTTTTCGTGCCCCAGGGAAATAATTTCCATATTAGATGGTTTACTCCGGAAAGTGAAGTGGATTTATGCGGCCATGCTACTTTGGCGGCGGCTTATGTCTTGTTCAATATTCTCGACTACAAAAGAGACAGGATTAAGTTTGATTCCAAATCTGGAATGCTGGCCGTGACAAAAGATAATAAGCAGATAGTCTTGGACTTCCCGGCACAACCTCCTGTTTTGTGTGATATTCCAAAAGAAATTAGGGAGGCATTTGATATAGTCCCTATTGAATGTTTGAAGTCAGAGGATTTTGTTGTCGTGTTTGAGCGTGAACTTGATATTGAAGCGGCAAATCCAGATTTAGAACCTCTGAAAAAACTTGATTTGCGCGGCGTCATTATTACGGCAAAGTCCTATCGCTATGATTTTGTTGCCCGGTTCTTTGCACCCAAATACGGAGTTCCAGAAGACCCAGTTACGGGTTCTGCATATACCCAACTTGCGCCGTATTGGGCTTCTAAGATTGGTTCAAAAAAATTCAAGGTTAAACAAATGTCCTCACGAGGTGGTGAGTTAAGCTGTGAGATTGTAGGTGATCGGGTTTTTATATCCGGCAAAGCAATAAAATATTTGGAAGGTAAAATAAAAATCGAAACATAACATCAGCATTACGGGGGACGGCAAAAACATGCCGCTCCTCATGCTAAACGTTATCCCGTTTTCCTCTAATATGATAGAATAATATAAATCAAGGAGCTGAAACTATGCCGGCACAATACAATATGCTTTCAGATGTGCGGAGCTTTATGAAAAGTAGGGTCATCCTCACAGCCGCCGAGTTAGATTTATTTACAAAATTAGATCAAAATTCTATTTCTGCTAAAAACCTGGCTGCAATGCTTAACCTGAATGAAAGGGCTCTAACAAGAATACTTGATTGTTTGATAACATTTGAACTTCTTAAAAAGCAAAAAAACCGTTATCAGACTACAGAGAAAGGGGCATCTCTTTCCTCTTGGCACCCGCACTCGCTTCTGCCTTCGGTGCAACACTCCCTTAGACTTTGGAAAAACTGGAACCATCTTACAGCCGCAATAAAAGAAGGCACTAATCCCCTATTGCAGCAGTTAAGCAATAAAAGTGCATCTGCGGAAGAAACGAAAGCTTTTATTGGTTCCATGCATATTGGAGCACAGAGACTAGCGAGTAAGATAAGCAATGAATATGATGCACGTTCATTCAAGAGATTGCTTGATATTGGAGCTGGTTCTGGTGCTTACACAATTGCTTTCCTGCAAAAAAACCCCCAACTTCAGGGTGTAATTTATGATTTGGCTGGCGTCATTGCTATTGCAGAAGAAAAAATCCGGAAAGTACAACTTCAAAATAGAGTGACTTTTGTCGCAGGAGATTATAATAAGGATAAACTCCCTCAAGGATGTGACCTTGCTCTATTGTCAGCTGTCATCCATCAAAACAGCCCCAAGCAGAATCTAAGTCTATTTCAGAAAATATATGACTCGCTCGAAATTGGCGGGAGGCTCTTAATCCGTGATCATGTTATGGATACGAATCGGACAAGCCCTCCCATGGGGGCGCTTTTTGCCCTGAATATGCTGGTCAGCACAGCAGGAGGTGATACCTATACTTTCGCTGAGATAAAAGATAGTCTAAAAACGGCAGGTTTTGAAAAAGTTGAAATGTTAATGCAAGGGGAAAGGATGGACTGTCTGGTGGAAGCAAGGAAAAAATAATAATGAGATTTTTCTAATGAGTATGGATAGAATCGAGATAATAGAAGCGGATATAACCACCCTTGAAGTGGATGCAATTGTAAATGCTGCTAATACTTCACTGCTTGGTGGTGGCGGAGTTGACGGGGCAATCCATAGAGCTGCCGGTAAGGCTTTATTGGTAGAGTGCAAATCTCTTAACGGCTGCAAAACAGGCTCGGCTAAAATAACTAAAGGATATTTGCTGCCGGCTAAATATGTTATCCATACTGTGGGGCCGGTTTGGTATGGCGGCCAGAGGAATGAAGCGGCTCTTTTGGCTTCCTGCTATAGGAGCTCATTAAATCTTGCCAATGAAAATGGCATCCGGACAATTGCCTTTCCTGCTATTAGCTGTGGTGTGTACAGATTTCCAATTCCAAAAGCATGCCGCATAGCTTTGAATGAAGTATCTAACTTCTTGTCAGAGCATGCATCTATTGAAAAGGTTATATTTGCTTGTTTTGACAAAGCGGTTGAAAGAGAACTAATTAAGCACTTGGCAGGCAGAGAAAATGGCTGACAATTACTATACAACATGTAGGATTCTACTTGTTATGCAGGGAAAAAAATGAAAGCAATATTCATATATGCAGCTTGCTGGATAGGCATGGTGGTATTGGCAATATTGAACGGAATCATGCGTGAGTCTTTATATAAGCAGTATATGCATGAGTTGACTGCTCATCAGGTATCAACCTTGATTTTACTCATCCTGTTTGGAATCTACGTCTGGTTTCTCACCGGATTGCGCCCGCTTGAATCGGCAAAACAAGCTTTATTAATAGGAGTCATGTGGTGTGTAATGACGGTTGTGTTTGAATTTGTATTCGGACATTATGTTGCTGGTCATACTTGGAGTAAGTTATTTCAAGACTATAATTTGGTCAAAGGTAGATTATGGTCATTGGTGTTGATTTGGACAACCATAGCTCCTTACATATATTACCGAATTAGATCGCAATAATCTGATTACACTTGACAACACAAAACGACCACTGGCTCTGACCAAGCAGTAGTTGTTATTCAAAAAGCATGAAATTTGGGATGTGTCCCTATTTTTCTAATGATTATACCGCCGCTTTTTTCAATACCCAAATCATTCCTTCAAGCTCTTTATCAATAATATCACATTCTTCCCTTTGAAGATCCAAATAATTATTTATGTTTTTTTTGAGTTCAGGATATTGATCTATAAGTTCGATGCTTCTGTTCTCAATAACTTTCAAGTATTCATCATTGATTTTTGTGTTCACCTCTGTTGTGGAAATCTCAGTCAATAAATGATCATTGAATATTGTTAACTCTTCAACCGTCTTTTCATAATTTCGACAATGCTTATACCCTTTTCGACTCAATAATTTTCTCTTCTTTAAATACCCATCATCAATAACTACATACCCGCCAGCTCTGATTTGAGTGCGCAATTTTTTTATGGTTTTTTTATTGCTTCCAAATATCCCACCTAATGAGGCGAGAATAACTATATCGAAATCATGTTTATCTATTACATAAGTCAGAATATCCTGTTCAATAAAAGTGCACAAGTCGGATACTTGATATTTAGCTGACTTTTTATTTGCGTCCTTGAGAAATTCAGGCATTGCATCAACACCTACTACCGCAAATCCAAACTTTGAGGCTATTTGAACAGAGACTGCGCCTTTGCCGCAACCGAGGTCTAAAACTTTTGCTGTATCTGAAGATAGAGAAAGAGTACTAATCAAATCAAGGATTTGATCGACTGAACTACCCAATGCCCATAAATCCTGAAGCAAATAGGGCATGTGTGGTAAGAGCTTTTTTTCTATTTCCAGCGAATTGGCCACAGATTGCTGTGGATTATCATTCATAGCACTTTCCCAATCTTACAGTATAACATGCAAGCTCACCTGCGGCTGAGATGCGTAGCAAAATAGCGGTCAGGTACAGAACCACCTATATATTAAACATTCCTCTAAGCTGCGCTTAATTTGTAGCAACACTTTATCAATATCCTTGTTATATAGCAATCAATATGTCTGACGAGTTAGATATCAGGGAGGATTTGTGGAATGAGATCATACGTATCGGATATAGGGGCGGGGTTTCCCCGCCCGTCATTGATCTAAACTAACAAAGGGCGTGGAGACCGCATCGCTGTGCAACGCTTTGTTAGGCTGCAACTTGTTCATTGATTTCCCAGCCGGGGAAGACAAGAACTGCGGGGTGGCATTTGAGAGCTTTTGCGAAGACTTTTGCTCTTTCAACTCCAATCTTAATTCTATCATGCTCAATTCCTGAAATGGTAGACTGAGGAATGCCTGTAAGCTTTGAAAGTTCATTCTGGCTAAGCTCCTGAAGCTCACGCATGATTCTGACCGATTCACCCACAGAAACATCGACCGACTTTTTTGCTTTTCTGTAATTCTTCATTTCATTTTCTCCTGTACTCATGGGGAGTGATATCAATCACCTTGATATACAGCACCTTTTTCTCAATCTTGTAAATCAACCTGTATTGCAGACCAAGTCGCGATGATCTATGTCCACGCCACTGACCTTTGAGAGACTCGTCATGAAATCCTTTAATTAATCTCAGGCCTTCAGGACCTGAGATGCCCACAATATCCTTCCATTTTTCATACCGTTTCAAAACTTCCATCGGAAGTTTGGGGAGTTTTCTGATTAACGAATGATGTTCATATATCTCCCACATACCATGAATGTACTATACTATATATAATATGTCAAGCTGTCTATATGGAAATTTGATGAAATTGAGTGAAAATCATCATCAACAGAGAAAAGAGATTCTAATATATTCTGCTTGACAGAGAAATTCTAATAATAAATAATTCCTCTGAAAGGAGATATCATGAAAAAGATTTTCGGCTTACTTGCCATCAGTTTATTACTTCTTGCCAGTTGTGGTGGGGGTGACAGTCCCATCAGCATGCTAATTGGATTTGTTAAAGAGGATCCATCTGCAAAGAACTTTCTAAAGAATTTTCCTCTACCAGATAGCTTTGAAATAGTTGGAAATCCAGAGTTCAAGCGAGTTCGCACTATGTCCCCAAAAGGATCCGAAACAAAATTTAAAAAACTCTTCTTTTCTGGCCATTCAGCTGATCAAGACCGTGTTAGCATTTTAGCCTTTTTTAAGGAGGGCCTTTTAAAAAAAGGCTATGCCGTCCAAGATACTGAAAAAGGACTGGCATTCAGAGGAGATAAATGGTCCGGAATGTTGGATATCTCTTTTAGTACTCAGCCTGTTATTACAATTGATGCCAGACCGAATGAATAGGGACGAGTCGAAACTGAGGAAATAACTCCCCCTTTTGTTTTCACTTTGGGAGCAGCTCCAGAGGCTTGTAACTTCACTTACTACGTGCTGGGGGAAAAGGGGACGGACCATGCTAACTTATAGATATTATGAAAGATACTCCATAATAAGGGCTGATATTGTACCTTAAAGCTCCTTTTGGGGGGGGGGAAAAGCGCTTTAAGACGAAAACTACAAAAAAACTTCTGATGATCTGTTTAATTTGTAGTAATAATTTATCAATATCCTTGTTATATAGCAATCAATATATCTGCCGAATTAGATATCATGGAGGGTATGTCGCTGATCATATTTGCTTGCATTGACAAAACAGTTCAAAAAGAACTAATTAAGCAATTGGCAGACAAAGAAAATGGCTAACATCTCAAATCAGCAGCTCGCTTTACCGCATACGCTGGATTTGTCTTGTTGAGTGTTCATTGACTCAGTCTTTTTTGTGTTTCTGGGCGGATTTGATGAAACGTCCGAATGCTCTTTCCTTCTTCCGTTTATCGACATAGGTCATCTCATGGTAGTCCGATTCCTTCCTTAGCTTGAGATAACTCCGAATGCGCTCTTCACTCAAATCCCCTCTCTCTATTGCAATCAAAACCGCACAGCCCGGTTCCTGAGTGTGAGTGCAGTTGGAGAAGCGACAATCCTGCGAGAGGTCATGAATGTCTGCAAAACTCTCGTTCACTCCGTCTCGGGCGCCAAGAATACCAAGTTCTCGCATTCCCGGCGTGTCGATCAGCATTGCCCCTTGATCAAGAAGAATCAGTTGACGTCGTGCTGTAGCATGCGTGCCTTCACCAGTTCCACTGACGGCCTTTGTATCAAACTCATCTCGACCAATAAGCCGATTGATGAGTGTAGTCTTTCCGACTCCTGATGAGCCAAGCAGACAGCACGTCTTACCTGGAACAAGATGCTTACTGAAGTTATCGACTCCGACACCTGTTATGTTACTGAGGGTGAGGATCTCGACAGTAATGCCGGTCTGCTTTATCTCTGTAATCCTTTGCTCCAGCTCATCGGACGTGATCAAGTCGATCTTGCTCAGGATGATGAGTGGCTCAATATGGCCTTCGTTTGCCATCACAAGGTATCGGTCGAGCCTTCGTATATTGAAATCGTAATGGCATGATTGGACAATAAAGGCGATGTCGATGTTTGCCGCAATCATCTGGAAGTCCACAGTCTTGCCGGCACACTTGCGGCGCAAGAACGTCTTTCTAGGTAAGACCGCATGAATGACCGCCGTACTGCCGGAGTTGTGGTATTGCACACAAACCCAGTCGCCAACGCATGGCAGGTCAACAGTGGATTGAGCAGAAAACCAGAATTTCCCTGCAAGTTCGGCGGGAATCTCCTCGTGCTCATTTCGGACGAGGCATGCACCCCGGTCAACCGCTATCACACGAGCAATATTCTGCTCCCGCTGCAGTAAGTTTCCGGCATGCTCTTCAAACCAACGGTCACAACCTAGATCACTCAACTTCATTCTTATACTACCTCCGAACAATTACTATACTGCTTGCTGTATTTTGAAAAAAAATCAGGTGCAGAACCATCTATATATTAAGAATTCCTCTAAACTGCGCTTAATTTGTAGTAATAATTTATCAATATCCTTGTTATATAGCAACCAATATATCTGATGAGTTAGTACACACAACACAATATATTATTTGGCACTCATGCCGCCAAGAATTTGCCACTTTCCATCCTTATTTAACCAAGTATGAATGATCCTAAAAGTAGCGGTTGATTTTTCTTGCTCTCTATTCTCTAAATTCAAATCGATCAAATAATAAACGACTGCTATATTACCTTTCAGTACAATGTTCTGCGGACTGATTGTAAAAGAAGTAGTTATATTTTCCGACGGTTTGCTGAGTTCGTGTTTCGCCTTATTGACATCTACAGGCTCCTCGGCCCATTCTGGCCATCCAATAAATTTTTCATCCCAGAATTCATTAAGCACATCAATATTTTTGTCTTTATAGTTCAGCATATAGGTCTCTTCCAAATTCCATAATTCCTTCTGCATTTCTGATGAAACCGACTTCTTGTAAGGATGATGTTCTATCAACCACGAAACAACGACATCGGCGAGTTCAGTTCTTTTGCCTTTGAACGAGTGATTTGCATCAAGGATAACTTTTTCCACTCTTTCAGCTCCTCGCACCTGTAAGGCCCTGATCAATGGCAAAACGTGTCCTTCAAGAGTAGAAGCCTGATCGTTCCAGCCACCAATTATTAAAAGTGACTTTTCTGAAAGATTCTTAGCATGCTTTACAAGATCATATTTGTCCGAATTTGCCAATAGCTCTTCGAGTGATTCCTTTCCGCCAGGTCCTTTAACGAGGCCCTTTAAAATTCTGTTATTCATCGTTTCAACAAACATCGCTCTAAATTCATCACTTTTTTCAGCCAGTCTGGCAATCTCGCTTAGGTCAGCCGCTGCAATAGAAATGACATATTTAATAGAAGGATCACTGGCTGCTGCTGTTAATGCTATATCGCCGCCATAACTATAACCGGCAAGAGCAATATGATCGACGTTAACCCCATATTTTTTTACAATTTCATCAGACTTTATAAAGTTCAAAGCTGAAAATACATCTTCGAACGAATTCTTAAGAGAGCTTATACCCTCACTCTTATAATATCCTCGATAATTGAATACCAAAGCATTCCAACCTGCTCTTGGCGCCGCCTGAGCAAGCCCAAGAACATCTTGGTTGCCTCCAGGTGATCCGTGTAACAGAATAACCGTGGGATGAGGCCCTTCCCCATGGACTGCACTAAAATAACCATGAAGAGTTGATCCATGACTGTCAAAAACAATTGGCACCAAATCATTAGAGATGGCTGCGTCTACATCGACGCGTTTCTCTGGATTATCCTGCGAAAAAGTAAGAGATGATAAGAAAAAAAGGAAGACTACCATATATCTTACCATAATATGTTTATGAATTAGGTTTTTCATTTGCAAATCTCCTATACTATTATGCCTGCTGTCAAGTGGAAAGATTTGTTAGACATTATTATATTATCGGCAGCTCAGGCATACTTTCATACTTAACAACCGCTTCCGGCTTACCACAAAAAATAAAGCTATTATTCATATGATCTCGTTCATCAAGCCCAATACGCCGAAATACATCTCCCCAAGTTTGAAAATCTCCATATTCTTTAACCAGATGTGAAGTGACTGGTTGGGTATCCCATTCAGGATTATCTTCGACAAATTTCGCATAAACATGTTCAGCGTGATCCTCGAATTCAGCATTAAATAAAAAAGCTCGAGACATGTTAAAGGTTGCCCGTATCCGTGAAATTAAGATGTATGAATTAACCATTAAGAACGAAACTATTGGATTAAGATACCAGGAATCTTTGATATTATCCTCTTTCATTTTTTCATTGATCACCAGTAAGTGCCAGTATTCATTGTCTTGTGCTTCTCGCACCCATATCATAATCTTACGCGCTTTTTGCACGAAACCTTCATCTTTATATTTACGGGTCATTCGCTTATATTGCTGGATTTCCCAAGTCCTGTAGGGAATACTTGCTAATGTTTCGATAAGCTTAGCTTTTGCAAGGGTAGTTGTTTTCCCAGTAATAATATCCATCATGAAAAAAAAGAGTTTTGCAGCAAATGAATATTTATAGCGTTGCCTGGCAAGAGATGCCTTTTGCTCTTTTTTAATATCTATCACACAAGCCTCCTTTTTATTGCCTAACAATTACTATACTGCATAGAGAACTAATGAAACAATTAGCAGATAGAGAAAGTTTCTCAATCGTCTTTTTTACTTTTCAAAAGCTTTGTTCAATTTTTCACTTACTATTTCTTGATATCTTTCAAGGCTTGTATTGCCGATGCATAATTTGGATCTATTTCCAGAGCTTTTTTATAATTGTAAATTGCTAATTGCTTGTTTCCATATTCCAGATACGCTTCACCAAGGCTATCATAAACGTCTGCAGATTTTGGATATGCTAATACATTACATTTAAAAATTGCTATTGCCATCAGCTTATTATCTTGGTTAAGAAAATCATAACCCATTTGGTTTATTGTGGACTGATTCAATAGGTTATTTTCAATCGCTTTTTTTAAACTTGAGATAACTAAAGCTTCTGCCTCTTTAGTATTGTTTTCTTCAAAGAGCTTTGCTGCTCTTTCCAAATTATTGTTGCATTCGTTATAATTTGCAATTAGCCTATTCTTCTTTGTTGCATAATATTTCTCCGCAGCATTTTTTGCATTTTCTATTGCGACTTCAAGCGCTTTATCTGCAGAAACTTCAATATCCGGTTTTACTCCAACCCCTTCCCAATTTGTCCCAGTTATAGGATTAATAGCTCGTCCACAGGGAATGGATATTCTTAAATCATTGTATACAACCCAGGTTGAAGCAGGATTTGCTCCACCGGCAGATACTTCGCCAATTATAGTCGCACGCTTCAGAACTTGTAAATCATAAGCAAATTCTTCTGCTCCAGAAAATGTTTTATTACTAATCAATACATATAAGGGAATATCAACCATTTTCTTTCCTGGGATTATTTCATGCGTCCAAAACTCATCCGTGCGATCCCTATCCCTCCAATAAATACTATTGATGTGTGTTGGTTTATCAAAAAAATAACTAAATATATAGACCATATAGCTAGGGTCGCCTCCGTTGTTTATTCTCAAATCAAAGATAATTGCATCTGTATTTAATAAGAATTTCAATGCAGATGATACAACTTCCATAGCTTCCTCAGAATACATTACTGATTGAATATTCATATAACCAACATTTCCTTCTAGAATTTCAACCTTATTCAAACCATAATTAAATTTTTCATTCTTAAGTCTCGTAATAATCCTTTCTAGATTTTTGTCTTCTTTAATCTGTTCTTCAGGATTGGCTCCAATATACATGCCTAAATGTTTATCATGACAGATGGATCGTAATTCCTTAGTCATATAATTCACAAATTCATCTGGATCAGTGACTTTTTCAAATGCACCTTCCGTAAGTTTTGTTTTAATATGCTTTTCCATTTTAGTTGCAATTTCCGGAAAGACATAAAACCTGTTGAGAAGTTGACATATTTTTTCAATAGCTTGTTCTTTTTCTGCTTTTGAAAGAACTGTCGTTTTTTCCTGTGCTTGCCCTGAAAGGCTGAAAAGTAGGATAATAAATATACTGGTATAGATGATTCTCTTTTTCATATTAACTCCTATACTGCATGCTGTATTTTGAGAAAAATACTAATGTGGATATATGCGTATTTCCTCATTTCTCAGTTAGTTCAATTAAATACCATCTTCAGCAATGGTTCTATCAATTTGTAACAATTCTATCGGCACCCCATTATCCTCAATAAACGCGACAATCACTCCTGGGCTTGGGCTGTTTGGTGGAATAATCACATTTTTATCTTTAATTGCCTCTTTCAGATCATTGACCTCAAAGGCAACATGCGGCCTTGTTTTTACCAGTTCAGGAAAGGGAGCGTCTTTTTCATATCGAATCCATTCGATACCATAGGGATTTTTTCCAAAACCACTCACATACATCTTTAAATGCTTGAGATGCATTTCATCTTTCAGTTTTTTGTCGGTTGGTATTCCTATGTGATGATATTTCATATCCTATCGATATATTAAGAATTCCTCCTCAAATTTGCTTAATTTCTAAAAATACATTATCAATATTCTTGTTATACTGCAAGCTGTATATCCCAGGGACTTCTTCTTGACAGAATATGTTGTATCCAAGTATTATTTTGAATGCATCCGCTCAGGGGGTGAAAATTTGATAAAAATATTAGGAGGGGGAAAATGAAAGTATTTATTACGCTTTTTGCAGTCTTATTTTTCGTTTCTGGATTAACACTAATCAGTTGCGGCAAGCAAAGTGAGGAGCCCGAAACCAGAGAGATTTCTCTTGCAAAGGAAGAAGCTCCAGAGCCAAAGATTGAATATCCTTGGAACAACTATGGATACGAAAAACAAACCCAATTTCATCTACGCTATTATTATATTTTCGGAGAAGCCATTAGCAAGGTTCTAAAGGGTGAAATGAGCTGGGAAGAGGCGATTAAGGAAAACACCGGCATAGCAGAAGTGTGGTTTAAGAGCGATGGCAGCCTGTTCAGATTCGACAGATATATTGAGAAGCTCGAAGCCAAATGTCAATCGTTTAAAGGAAAACCCCCTGATACGATTTCCCATAATGACAAAATCTATAGTCTATATGAAAGAATTGTACAAAAAGGAAAAAACTTGACAAGCTACACCTTCAGCTCTGGGGAACAGATCGATTATGACAATGAAACAAAGCAGGCAATTGCCAAAGACTGTTACTATGAAAAATTCAACTCTGAAAAAAAGAAGCCAGTTGATCAAGGTACAGCTATAAGTTGGATGATGATGGGTCACCAATCAGGGGCGGGCTTTGGATTCTACCTTAATCAAAGGCTTGATGGTATGGAAGAAGATCTTGAGGAGGCTGCAAAAGCCGCTCTTGAACTCACCAAAATGATGAATCCACCGGAATATAAAAAGATAATCGAAGGCTGGAAGGTTAAGAAAAAGATAGCTGGAAGAACAGCAGTGAAGGATTATGACTCTCCCCCAACAGTTGGGGGCGTAATGGGTATGCAAGGTTTTCAATTCATAGATACAGAACTTGGGATAGGATTAGAAGGATACCTTGAGGGATGTCCTAAGAGTTGGATGTACGAAGAGACTATATTTGAGGAGCCTAAGCTTATGTATCAAGCCTTGTTAGTAGAGACAAATGTCTATCCTGATGTGTTCGAGAATTTTTAGGCCTTTTCGCGCAAAGAAAAGTACATGAGGGAGATCCACTCCTTTGCCCAAAATATAATCTCTCTTTCCAACGGAGTTGTTGTTGACTGGACAAGTTGTATCCGAGTAATATTGTTAGGGTAAAGGAGAAAAATAAAAATGAGTGAAAAAAATATCAAGAAAAATGGTCGAAAAATAACCCGGCGTGAATTTATAGGCAGCTCAGCTGCAGCAGCCGCGGCGTTTACCATTATACCTCGTTCTGTCCTGGGAGCATCAAAAAATCCGGCCCCGAGCAAGAAGGTCAATGTAGCCTTTATCGGCACCGGAGATATGGGCATAGGGAATCTCAATAATTGCCTCAATCTCCCGGATGTAGAGGTAATAGCTGTTTGTGATGTCGCTGAGGAGGTTGACTATGGTAATGTTGAATTCGGAGGGAAAGCAGGCCTAAAAGTTGCCCTAGAGAGTGTGAAACAACACTACGCTTCACGGACAAAATCAGGCACCTACAAAGGCTGTGCCGGCTATGTGGATTTCCAGGAGATGCTGGCCAAAGAAACCGGCATCGATGCCGTTGTGGTATCTACTCCAGACCACGTCCACGCAGTGGCCTGCATGGCCGCCATCAAGAAAGGCAAACATGTGTACTGCGAAAAGCCTCTGACCCATTCGGTCTATGAAACACGCAGGGTAACAGAGGCCGCCCGAAAAGCAAGAGTGGCCACTCAGATGGGAAACCACGGCCATTCCGGGGAAGGAATTCGCTTGGCAGTAGAGTGGATACAAGACGGGGCGATCGGACCGGTGCGTGAAATTCACGGCTGGACCAGCGTAGGGAGGCCAGATTGGGTGCAAATGAAGGGCAGACCAAAGGAGACACAACCGGTGCCAAAGTCGCTGGACTGGAATCTCTGGATTGGCCCAGCTCCTTACCGGCCCTATCATTCTGCCTATGCTCCCTACAATTGGCGCGGCTGGTGGGATTTTGGTACCGGAGCCATAGGCGATATGGCCTGTCATAACCTGGATCCGGCCTTTTGGGCTCTCGACCTGGGAGCTCCCTCAAGCGTAGAAGCCAGCTGCTCCGGGCTAAATGATGAGGTCGTCCCTTATGGGGCGCTTTATAATTACGAGTTCCCTGCCCGGGGGGAGATGCCTCCGGTTACTCTGAAATGGTATGACGGCGGCTTGCTGCCCCCGCGCCCTCAAGAGCTGGAAGAAGGCCGGAGAATGAGGGGCGATGGACTTTACTTTGTAGGAGATAAAGGCGTGATCATGTTAGGCGGCTGGGCTGAATCACCGCGAATAATTCCCGAGTCAAAAATGAAGGCCTACAAACAGCCGCCCAAGACAATCCCCCGGGTTAAAGGACATCATCGCGACTGGATAGACGCCTGCAAGGGTGGGGATCCCGCCAGTTCGAATTTTAACTATGCAGGTCCTTTGACCGAAGCGGTACTGCTGGGCAATGTCGCTCTAAGGACAGGTAAAAAAATATATTGGGATAAAGCCAAACTGAAGGCCACCAATGCTCCAGAGGCAGACCAGTATATCAAGCCGGTATTTAGGGAAGGTTGGAGTTTATAAGCTTTGATTGTTTTTAATGTGTATTATGGATGATGCAGCTGCTTAGAGGGTGGAAATTTGATGAAATTGAGTGAAAATCATTATCAACGGAAAAACGAATTTCCTATCTTTGTATATAAAAGAATAAAGGGGGGAATAGAAAGGGAAGAATTACTGCCCTAAACACGTCTAATCATATGGAGGGAGAAGTTGGAGAGATTTTTATAAAAATTTCGGAAAAACAGGAGCCGGAGATGAAAAAAAATCTCACTCTCTTCTTGTGTTTGTTTGTTGTTTTCCTTTTTAACCGGAATTTTTACGCAGCTTCATATTATCCCGGCAAAGCTTTAAAAAAGAACGGTACCAATCTGCTGCTTATTACCATTGATACGCTCAGGGCCGACCGGTTGAGCTGCTACAATCCCAATTTTTTAATGACCCCTCATATCGATGCCCTGGCGGCACGGGGAACTATATTTAAACGCGCTTTTGCCCACAACTCTACGACTCTACCGTCACACGCCAATATTTTACTGGGAACCACCCCGCTTTACCATGGCGTGCATGACAACTTTAACTTCATCATCCGGGAGGAAATGGTGACCTTGGCTGAATATCTTGCAGAACAGGGATACGCTACTGGAGCCTTTATCGGGGCTTATCCTCTGGATTCCAGGTTTGGCCTGGCCCAGGGCTTTACGACCTATGATGATGAATATAAGCGCCAGCATGAGGATAATTTTTATTCTCCGGAAAGAAGAGCTGAAGCGGTCATTAACAATGCCGTCGATTGGATAGGCCGCCAGACCTCTCCCTGGTTCGCCTGGATCCACTGCTATGACCCCCATGTGCCTTATGACCCCCCGGAGCCCTTTAAATCGCGCTTTGCCAAAACTCCTTATGACGGTGAAGTCGCATATGTCGATCAGGAAATGGGGAGATTGTTTAAATACCTGGAGAGTCAGAACCTGATTGAAAATACCGCAATCATTTTTACCGGAGACCACGGTGAATCCTTGGGTGATCATGGGGAAGAAACCCATGCTTTTTTTGCCTATAACTCCACCATATGGATTCCGCTGATTATCTCAGCTCCGGAATTAAAACCCCGAAGCAATACCCAAACAGTCTCGCATATAGATATATTTCCGACTGTATGTGAGATTCTAAAGCTAAAAAAACCTGCATTCCTGCAAGGGGAATCACTCCTTTCTGCCATGAAAGGCAAGAAGCTAAAAGCCAGACCGGTTTATTTTGAATCCCTTTATCCTTATTACAACCGGGGCTGGGCGCCTTTGGTCGGATTTATTAGAGGAGATGAAAAATTCATTGATTCCCCTATTTATGAGCTTTATGACCTGAAAGCCGATTTTAATGAAAAGATCAACTTATTTCAGCCGGCCCAAATAAGAACATATAAAGATTATCTGGAACGGATCATCAAAGATTTTTCTGCCCCCGAAAATACAAAAGCAAAATATAAATTTGACCGCAAGTCCTTGGAAAAACTGCAAAGTTTGGGATATCTTTCCGGCTCTCACGTGGCAATCAACAAAAAATTCACCAAAGCGGATGACATTAAAGTCCTCCTCCCCATATATTACAAAACCCAGGATGCCTGGGACACGTATAAAGCGGGAAAAACTGAAGCTGCGATCAGTAGTCTCCAAAAAATCTTAGCAGAAAAGAATAAGATAGATATGGCCTACAAGCGTCTAGCCGGGATCTATTCAGAGACTGGACGCACACATGAAGCCCTGGAAATCCTGGAACAGGGATTGGAGCAATTCCCTTCAAGCTACGAGACTTTTATCGATTATCTTAAAACTCTCAATAATGCCGCCAAATACGCCCAAGTAATAAAAGCGATCGATGAATCCGACTTTGCCGAGATCGATCTGGATCCTGAACTTTGGTATCAATTGGGTTTGGCTTACCTGCATCTGAGAGAATATTCTCAGGCCATAAAAGCCTATGAAAAAACCATCTCTCTGGATTCCAATTACCCGGAAGTATTCCATAACCTGGGAGAAACCTATTTGGCCCTGGCACTCAAGTCAAAAAAACGTGATGACCTGGGCAAAGCAGCCGAGATGTATCAGAAAGCAATCGAGCTTGACCCGACCTTTCCCAAGCCTTTTAATGGACTGGGAAAGGTGTACCATTCGCGTGGAGATATTAGTGCCGCCATAGGACAATGGAAAAAAGCATTAAAGGTAGATCCCGACCACAGCGGATCACTTTTTAATCTGGGGATGGCTCATTTTGAACAGCAGAAATTCAGGGAAGCATACCCTTATTTTGTTCGCTATAAAAAGTTGTATTATAATCGTCTCTCACCGGAATTAAAAAGTAATTTGGACCGACTTATTAAGCGATGCCTTCAAGTCCTCTGACCTGAATAATTCAGGACACTTGGATTAGCGAATTTTGACTTTGGTATGTGTAATGGTTATCTCCGTCCCATTGTTGAGGAAGTGGTGGATAAGTATCTGGACTGTGGCAATCCTAAGGGTGGATTCGCGCGGCTAAAGTGTTCTGATTGTGGCAGAGAAAAATTACTGATGTTTTCCTGTAAGGTCCGCGCATTCTGCCCAACGTGTCATGCCAAGCGCCGGGAGGTTCTTTCTATCCATTATCTGGGCTCCTTCTATGTGATTCTCTCTTTACTTCGCATTTCTGGTTGACTGGAATTGTTTTTCATGTGTATGATGGATGATGCAGCTGCTTAGAGGGTGGAAATTTGATGAAGTTGAGTGAAAATCATCATCAACGGCAAAACCGAATTTCCTATCTTTAATGAAAATCTGAGGAGAATAAGATGCGAACAATGGCTTGGAGAATATTACTTCTGGTCTTTCTTTTATTACCCTTGTCCGGGATTAGCCTCACATGGGCTCAGGATGAAGCTCCGGTCATGCTTTGGAGCTTTGATCGGGTCGAGCCGGGGAAGGACGTCTTAAAAGGAAATTATCGGTTGGTACAAGGTGTAAAGGGCAAAGCCATTGTAATGGACGGGTACACAACATGCGTTGTTCGTGAGGCGGATCAGGGCCCGAAGATGGGGCAGGATTTTACCATAGAGGCATGGATTGCATTGGGAGCCTATCCATGGAACTGGGCGCCTATCGTTGCTCAGGAAAATACTATCAGCATGAACTCTAACCAGGATGCTGTCTGCTGGCCGGATGATATTGTGGTGAATTCCCCTCGTGCGGGTTTCTTTTTCGGAATCAGTCCGGAAGGATATCTGGGCCTCCACATCGGTGCCCAGGGATGGAATGTCTGCCGGACAGAGAAGAAGATCCCTTTATATACGTGGACACATGTCGCAGCCACATTCCGTCAGGGAGAAGGTGTTGTCCTGCACATCGACGGGCAAAAGGCTGCTGGAATGAAAATCGACGGTAGATTTCGTCAAGCAAAAGACGAAGATCTCAGGATAGGAATGGCACGTCAGATACTCGAGCCATCCCATCCTGTCCGTGCATTCGCAACATTAGCCTGCTGGTATTCGCTGGATGGAATCTTGGATGAGGTTACAATTCACAATGATGCTATGTCAGAAGATACGATTGCGGAAGACTACGAGGCATCCAAGCCTGCCGATAAACCCAATCTTCCAGCGCGAATCATGCCGTCGGGCCCACCCGGTCCGGGTGTTTTTGGTGCCTCCTACATGCGTCTCCAGTATTATCCCGAATGGGATGCTCTCTGGCCGGTTTCATCCGATCCGGACATTGTGGTCCAATTCGATGATTCACCGGTCCGTGTGGTTTTTTGGCGGGGAACCCGATACGGGCCTGCTTGGGTCATGGAAAAGGACAAGTGGATGGCAGACCAGAGCATCGAAAACTTCAACAACAAGGACGGCTGTATCGAACACATGCTCGATCCCCGCTGTCGCTTTTCCCATGTCCGAATCGTCGAAAATACACCGGCCCGGGTTGTTATCCATTGGCGCTATTGTCCCACCTCGGCCAACAAAAACCATTCCCAAGTCAATCCCATCTCCGGCTGGGAAGACTGGGTGGATGAATATTACACTTTTTATCCCGATCAGGTCGGCATCCGGAAGGTCATTCTTTATTCAGAGGGACGTTCCCTGTGGCCTGAGGAAGTGATCGCTCTTTGTCAACCAGGCCAGACGCCGGAGGATGTTGTGGAACTTTCGGCCATGACTCTAGTCAATCTCAAGGGAAAGAGCCACGCCTACACTTGGTCGGATAAAACTCCTAGAGTGAGAGAGGGGGATAAGTATTTTCACTTCGGCAACAAGCCTGAAGAAAAACCGGTCATCATGCGAGTCAACATGAAATCAGATTATAAGCCCTTTCAAATTTTCGAAACGTCCAATCGGTTTTCGATATTTGCCCATGAGCAACGGAAAGGATTTTCCCATTTCCCCTGGTGGAATCATTGGCCAGTGTCCCAAGTGCCCTCGGACGGTCGCTATTGCCAGGCCGCTGACCGAGCCTCGCATTTTTCGCTTGCCTGGGGTGGACCACCACCGCACAAAGGAGAAGGGAAAACCTACTGGTGGGCCTGGATGTACGGCTCCACGAAGGAAGATGCCGTGTCTCTGGTTCCTTTGGGACGCTCTTGGCTTCTGCCGCCAAAGCTTATCGTTAAAAACGGAGCAGATGACGCCCTTTATGACCTGACACAACGGTGTTATGTGATTTCGGGATTGAAAACCAGAAGTAAAGGAAAACTTCTGTTTATCTTGGATGCCGATTCGAATTCCCCTGTTGTCAATCCTGCATTTGTCGTGGAGGATTGGGGAAATCGTGAAGCTGAAATTTTGGTGAATGGTAAAATGGTATCTCGAGGGAAGTCCTTCCGCTACGGCCACATCCGGCGGGTCAACCGATATGACCTGGTGGTATGGCTCCAGCTGGAAACTGATCAGGCTGTCGAAATTTCCTTGAGCCCAGTCGATGGGGATTGATTTTTTCTGAATTTTTAAGATGTATAGACACCAATTTATAAAGATGTTGGGATGGGGAGCAGCGACACTGGCTAGGAGCGATTGCAAAGTTTTTGAATCTAAAAAAAAGCCAAAATGATTCCAAAATTCAGATTAGGAGGGTAAACATGAGAAAGAATCCGAAAAAGATTATGGACCCAAAAATTGTGGATTTGTGCAATGACTACACCCATGGCCGATTGGAAAGGCGAGATTTTCTCAAGACATTGGTAAAACTTGCCGGCGGTACCGCTGCGGCTGTCGCTCTACTGCCTTTCCTCGAAAGTAGTTACAGCAAAGCCCAAATCGTCGCCGAGGATGATTCCCGCCTCCACACAGAATATATCCAATATCCCGGAGAGACAGGCAATGTGCGAGCCTATCTGGCAAGGCCAAAAGGAGAGGGAAAACTGCCCGGAGTGATCGTGATCCACGAGAATAAAGGACTTCAACCCCATATCGAAGACGTGAACAGGCGTGTGGCTTTGGAGGGATTTTTGGCCATAGCTACAGATGCCTTGTCTCCACTGGGGGGAACGCCAAAAGATAATGTCGACGAGGCGAGATCCTTGATGCGAAAGCTGGATGGTGAAGCCACAATAAAAAATAATGTGGCTGCAGTGAAGTACCTGAAAACACATCCCCAATCCACAGGAAAAGTCGGTTGTATGGGTTTCTGTTGGGGGGGTGGCATGGTGAACCAAATGGCTGTAAACTCTTCGGATTTGATAGCTGCAGTTCCCTTTTATGGAAGACAACCAAACGCGGAAGATGTCCCCAAGATCAAGGCCTCTCTGATGTGCCAGTATGCCGATCTTGACGAACGGATAAACGCCGGCATTCCGGCATTCGAAGAGGCTCTTAAAAAGACATCTGTGGAGTACAAGATATTTATGTACGAAGGGTGCGGGCATGCGTTTTTTAACGACACAGGGTCTCGGTTCAACAAAGAAGCATCCTTGCTGGCGTTTGAGCGCACTATCGCGTTTTTCAAAGAAAAACTCAGAACTTGACGCTCAGTCCATACAGCATTTTTTGTATTTCAATCCACTGCCGCACGGGCACGTATCGTTTCGATGTGGTTTTTGCCGGCGCCATTCGGTAAATACTTCATCAATAAAAGGCTGGCAGTGGGAAAAGAATTGTTTGTATCCTGCGCATAGGTAATTCAAACCTTCTTCGCCATCGGGTGTCTGGATGAAGCGGTTCTTTGGACACTCTCCATTACACATAGCCTTAACTTTACATTCCCGGCAATAGCGGGGCAGGGAATCCAACTTGGCTTTCCCTAATGCTCGCTGGGCCGGACCTTCCAGTAATTCGACGAGTGGAGTTTCGATGATATTCCCGAGGTGATGTTTTTTATCGACAAAATGATCACACGAATAAAAGTCTCCGTTGTGTTCAACGACGGGAATATCCCCGCAGATCGGCCGAAAGATGCAAAGTGAATGCTCCTGCCCAAAGGCTGTTCTGGCAGCCTCTTCGAAAATCTGTATTTTTATATGCCCAATATCTTGACTTACCCATTCGTCAAAGATCGTGCAGAGAAAATCGCCCCACGCATCAGCCGGGGCGGTGAGGGAGCTGACTCCTCCAATAGCCCCTTGTTGCGGTTCGACCATGGGCAAAAAACTCACGTATTTGGCTCCAATCTGCTTGAAAAACCGATATACCTCTGTAGGAAACCGAACATTATGAGCATTCACCACACACAGGATATCGGTAGAGACTTGGTGTTGACGCAAGAGTCCGTATCCTTGCATGGTTTGATCAAACGTTGGTTGCCCTCCTTTTGTCAACCGATGCCTGTCATGCATCTCCTGCGGACCATCCAGGCTCAGGCCGATAAAAAAACCTTCATCAGCCAAAAACCGGCACCAATCCTCATCCAAGAGGGTTCCGTTCGTCTGCATGCCGTTCGTAATGCGTTGGTCAGGGGGCTGATATTTACGCTGGATCTCCACGATCTTACGGAAATAGTCCAATCCCAGAACGGTCGGCTCCCCACCATGCCAGGAAAAACGTATCACCGGCTCTGCGGATGCTTCGATGTGTTGGGCGATGTACTCCTCCAGGATGATGTCGGGCATGCGAAAGGACTCATCATTTGGATAGAGATGTTCTTTTTTTAGGTAATAGCAATAGTGACAGTCCAGATTACAGATAGAGCCAACTGGTTTAACAAAAACCTGAAAATTGCGAGAAGCTTTAACCATAATTCGGTCTTCCATCTCCGGATAGAACCTCGGGAAGAGTATAGGAAATTAAATAATGTGAGTCAAGAATCCAGGAAAAGCAACTTATTTTGATTTGTTTTAAAAGACATATCCAATGCATAATCCAGCCCATGGGAAAGGAAGATTAAAGAATTGTGTTTTATCCATCTTGAAAGCAACCAGAGGTAGGGCAATTCCCACAAAAGGCTCTACAAGAATTCTAGCCTTCGGCAAATAAAAGGCATACCCGATATCAATAAGGGGCCCAATCATAGAGCCTTCGTAGGATTTCATCAAATCACTCCGGTCTTCTCTCAGGTTCTTTTGGCTCTGGTAAAAGGCAAAAATTCCCCACCCTGCCCAAACTTGAATTAGAAAAATTATTTGATTTAAAAGAAAATTCATGTAAGATGAGTGCAATTCCAATATTTACTATTGGATTTAAGGAAATGCGTCTCACAAAATCACTAATATTATGATTGCTTTATGGCAACATAATGCATTACATTTTGATTTATTTAGAAGGAGGACCGGATGAAATTAAGTAAAGTTTTGCTCACCGGAATCGTAGGCGGAGCTGTAGTCTGGGTGTACTACTTTCTCACTCACGGTCTCATATTGGCAGACACGTACATGAAGCATTCCGTATTCATAACAGAAAGTGCCAACCCAATCTGGTTTGTTTTTAATACGGTATTAGTAGCCCTTGCTGGAGCCCTTTTATTCGCAAAAACTAGAGGATCATGGGCCGAAGGAATCAAAGGCGGGCTCACCTTTGGTTTTTTTGTCGGTCTCGTTCTATTTTTCTACCAGTTTTTCAATTCATTTCTCCTGGAATGGGGGGGGATCGAGCTTATTGGCTGGCTTGTCTTCGGTTTAGTCGCCGGCATTCTATACAAGAAGTAAAGTTCTGCAACAATTCATGACGACCGCAGTTCCATAGCACAACACTTCGGTAACTCCAGACATAATTTTCGAACTATTTCTTTTTTTTTGTTCACGACAATTTTATCTCAATTTCATCCAATTTCCACCCTCTAGACAGCTGCATCAACAATAATACCTAGGAAAAACATATACTGTCAACAAAGAATCCCCTCTATTCTCAGTTACCCAATTAACGGAAGGATTAAATGAGAATAATTACACTACTCATACGTCTATTGAGGTAATCTATCGCTCCCTGCTCTAAGCATAGAATCAGAGCCAAAGGTAGAATCATGTAAATTTTTTTCATGTTTATCTCCTTTTGTCTAATCTGTCTGCATTGATGCAGAGACATGAACATGTCTGATTTTCCAACTTCCCTCTTCATTGACGAAGACCCATGTCCAAGCGTCTGTCCCCTCAAAAATATTGTCTGATTTATCTTTCATCATATAGCTGTAAAATCCATAAAGAATTGCTACATCTGCCGAGAGTACATCTACTTCAACCTCTCCCATAGTGTGTTTATAATCTACTATGTTAGCCATCATAACTTTTGCATTTTTTTTATGCTCTTCCCAGGAATAGTCAATCTTCCCATGTTCAATTGTTATTGTGTTATCACTGAAATAGCTAAACATTTCATCTAAATTCCTACTTCCTGCATTAAATACTTCTGCTGTAAGTTCTTTAATAGTCTCAGTGATTTCAGATTTCTTTGCTTCATCAAGTGTTACTTCCTCAGCAACCTCTTCAGCCTTCTGGCAGCCAAAAGCAAAACAAAGCAGAAAGACCAAAGGCAAAATCATAAACCGTTTTTTCATAAAATCCTCCTTTATTGACTGATAAATTCTTACTTAAAATTTATTTACTTTGACTTTGCCTTCTGAACAAATTCTTGAATAGTCTCCTCAAGCAGGCGATTGAATGTTTCTGGGTCTTCAATCATATTGAAATGTCCGACCCCAGACATGAGTTTCAACTTAAAAGAAAGTGCATAACGCTGATTCGTCTCAACGTTTGTAGGATACATATCAGAGTTGATGCACGTTATCGGGGCCTTCACTTCCTTAAGGACTTGAATTATTTCATTATTGTGGAAATCAGTATAGCCTTCCAAGGCACCTAAACCAATTTCTTGAGGAGCAGAAGACATATCAGTTACTATCTTTTCGATTAAAGCTGGGTCTGAATTTGGCGTGAACATGGTGCGTACAAAGTTTTCGGTAGCTTCAGCGAAATTGGAACGCAAAGGAGTAAACCAATCATCAATTTGTTCTTGAGTTAACTTATCTTCGAAGTTTTGAAGAGTATCGACTCCAACCAATCCTATAACGCGCTTAGGCATACGCCTTGCAGCTTCTAATATTACTGATCCTCCCATAGAATGTCCAACCAGCACAACTTGGTCAAAGTTAAGCTTATTTACGACTGCAACAACGTCTTCACCGAAAGCTCCCATAGTCCATTCTTTGCGGTCAAGGCCAGACTCCCTATGACCAGCTAGGTCAATTGTTACCACTTTGTACTTTTGAGCAAAGTAAGGCAACTGTGCCTCCCAATAGGTTCGGTCACAACACCACCCATGAATAAAAACAATGGCTGGCTCTCCCTTTCCACTCACCTCATAGGCAATAGAAACCCCATCATCTGAAATTGCATTATCAACAATTATGGTTGGCTCAACTTCCTTTTCAGTAACGACCTCTTCACCCTTATGGCAGCTGAAAGTAAAACAAAGCTGAATGACCAAAGGCAAAATCAAAAATAGTTTTTTCATTTCTCCTCCTAGCAGAATTTTATAAGGTAACATGATGATGTGATGCACCTCCTGCGGGAGTCGATTGTATGATAGACTATCCGCAGCGTCAAATAATTTAAATTATGGAGGTGCACAAATAAATTATATGGGTATTGACCATC
>Ga0114922_10000122_pt1 | contig 69556 bp, 55 predicted proteins | sample AartaG_FD_100975 | JGI IMG/M metagenome (GOLD analysis project Ga0114922, IMG submission 100975) | Deep subsurface microbial communities from Aarhus Bay to uncover new lineages of life (NeLLi) - Aarhus_00045 metaG | ecosystem: Environmental > Aquatic > Marine > Oceanic > Sediment | place...
AAATCCGTTACATCGTACTTTGACATCGGCGTATCCTTTCTCTTTTTTGTTAAAAATTTTAGTTTTGTTAAGAAAGGTTACGCTACTTTTTTATAAATTTCCACACCTTTTGTAATTAACTCCGTTTTTGGTATCTTTAAAAGTTCTTTCATACTTAATTTTAGTTCCTTAACAATCTGAGCAATCAATTTTAGGCCAACGAAATATCCTGCTCGAAATTTAAAAATATCAGCTATATCATTAGCGTAAAACAGTTCTATTTCAGGACTGCTGTAATTGAAATTTTCCAGGACAAATTTATATAATTGCGGTTCAGCGATCTGACACTTTTCAAGCCAGGCATTAATTTCTAACTCAGTAAGAAAGTCAGCCCATAAGGCTTCCTTTTCGGTGTTCTTAAGAATTTGTTGAGTTAAATATGTGGCAATTCCCTCAGTAATCAGTTTTCGCGAAAGCAACAGCAGGTTTTTGATACTGTGAAAATAAAAATCAGGGGAGCGCGAATAATGAAGGAAATGTACAATTTCATGAGTTATGAATATATCACATTGTTCTAATGTCCGATAAGTTTCAACAGGCAGCCAGACAACATAATTGTCGCCATCTTTAAATGCATGGCCGTTTGAGGTATTTTGACCGACTAATAATACTATTTTAAGATTAGCAATATTGAAACCGCTGTTATTAAAATTATTTTCTATAAAATCAAGACGTTTCCTGATAAGTTTGGATTTTTGCTTGACTGCCTTCTCATCTGCTAAAATAACTGTGTTATTTCTCTTAGCCCAGTATTTGTAATAATGTTCAAATAAGGCCGGATAAGATCTTTCATAATGGGGAAAATCACCGCTACTTAATACATGTATAATATAAGCTTCAGTCAGATCAGTAATATGCATACCAATCCAGTTTAATCAGTCATTCATATTTTTCTCAAGTTGCTTAAAAGCCATAATTCAGGCTTTTCAGACCAGTATCTTATCCTATTCAGGCGAATTCGCCAGTCTGAATGAATTAGCCTTGATTTTGCAGCTTACTCAAGCGGCGCTTTAAGCAGATGAATATCGTCAATCCAGACGATGCCCGTACCCTGAACGACTAAATTAAGTCTGACATTATCGGGATTTTCACCTTTTTTCAGAAAGAAAAACGTCTCCTCGATCGACCAGTCTTTATCGCCCGTGGAGGGTGTCTGCAAATCTCTTGAGAAAAACTCGCCTTTATCCTTAAAACCGCACCACATCTCAAGAAAAGCCAAGCCTGTTATACGCTCAGTTTTAACCTGTGCACGGTAAAGCAGGCGCGTATCCTCAATATCGATGTCGTCAACTTCAAACAATTGGATTACTACCGAATCGGCCGCGGTTATCTTCAGTGAACCGTTGCCGTCGCTTGTAACCTGTTCATCAAATTCAACGCCGGTTTGGGTGATAATCTCTTCAAGGCTTGTAATAGGGAAATGCCTCAATTCGACAACCGGGCTTGATTTTTTTGAGCAGTTGATTGTAAACGTCAACAAACAGGCTCCCCAGATAATCCATTTTACCGACATGTTTACCTCGCTTTGTTAAATATTATGTTTTTTAACCAGGGAATTATTAGCGAAAATCAAGCTGTCGTGTCAAGAAATAATGTTAAAAATTGTATTTAAATGAGATATAAATTTAAAGTTCGATCGGACCCATGCGGACACGATTCCCAGTTCAGCCTTTTTATTATCAGCTTTCATATTGAATTAATTTGAATGATTTTCATTTAGTCGAATTTAAATTTATATTAAAGCTAAAATCAGCTTTCCAGCAGGTTGTTAAATTCCTCTTCGATTTGCTTATCATCCATCTTTTCCAAAATTGATTTCCAGTCGGCATTTAAGAACCTGTTAAAGCTTTCCGCTCGTTTGCCGGGTTCATTTTTCCAGCGTCGCATGACTTTTTTCCTGAAATCTACAGACAGTCTGGCAATATTTTTCCATCTTTCCGGGAATACACCCTCAAGAATCAATCGTAAATGCCCGGCCAGGAAGGGCGCTTTGTTATCGGTGGAAACAGCCACGGTTAGGCAATCACGTTTCACCACTGCGGGAAAAATGAAATCACACAGCGCAGGAGAATCAACCACATTAACCGGCACACCTGCTTTTTTGCAATCTTCAGATACCTGCCTGTTTAAGGTTTTATCATTGCTGGCCGATATCACAATGCCATAAGTGGAAGCCTCGGGTGATTTATATTCGCGTTTCATATATTTTATGAGTCCCTTACCGGCAAAATATTCGATTCTTTCAGTTGCCTCAGGAGCGATAACGGTAATGTTACACTCGTATTCGAGGAGAATATTTATCTTACGGAGCGCAACCCCGCCTCCACCAACTACAAGACAGGGGCGGTTTTTAAGCGATAGAGCTATTGGCAAGAATTTATTAGTCATAATTATTTTCTCCGTTCGATATTCAAAATATTATACATTTTGCCGATTTGGCATTTTCACCTGCAAAAAGCTTTTTTACCATACTCCGGGTTGCCCTGTTTACTTCATCCTGCATGTCGGGCGGGAGCTTCTCCAAACTTTTTAACACTTCCTGCTGACGGATTTTCTCGAAAGCAAACGTCGCAAAAAACATGCTCTTTCTTTTGAAATGATGGTGAAAGGCTCGGAAAAGCGTTTGTTTCTCCGAGCCATATGTTTGATATTTTATACGCAGCCAGTCGGTCTTGCCAAACCGGCAACTTTGCAGGCGCCTTTGGCAGGTCCAGAGGGAAACAGTTCACAAATCTTTTTAAGCGGGATCCCTGTTTCTTTACACAGCTTCCGAATCATTGGGGCAATTCCGAATTTCAGGTAGTATTTTCTGAGATAGTTAACGAGTTTCCAGTGTTCATCGGTGAGCTCATCAACGCCTTCTGTAGCTGCTAATGCTTTAGCAATATCCTCATTCCAAAGATCAGGTTTTTGCATGAAACCGTCTTCATCAACTTCAATTTTAATTTCGCCATGTTCGAAAATCGTCATTTCGACTCCTTCATTTGTTATTTATTTGCTTCATTGTCAATATCGACTAAAAACTAATGCATTTATATATAACCGCACGGGCATTATTCGGCGCATTTCTTGCAGCCATTACAGAATTCCATTTTAAACGTATATTCTTCACTTCTAACAAGCGGTTTAATTATAGCGTTGTCCTGGCAGAAACTCCAGCACGTGCCGCAGTCGAAACAAATGCAGCAGGTCATACATCTCTTCGATTTGTTAATCGCTTCGTCCTTGCTCCGGGAGTTGGTTATTTCGGCAGTGAGTTCTTTGAATCTTTCCTCGACTGGAAGGCTCTTAATTTCAGTGCGTTGTTTTTCCTCATAATATGCGTGTGCCATTTTATCAAGTCGAATAATATCCATTTCTGGTTTATTTGGTATCGCTTCACCGATGATCATTTCATGGATAGCCTTAGCCGCTATGCGGCCATGCGAAATGGTATCGACAGCCAGTCCTTTTTGACTTAGATCGCTCAAAAGGGATAAGCTGGCTATAGTTTTGCCAGAGTCGCCGGATAAACCGGCAATTGGAAGCCGCGGTAATTTTTCAGCCATGAAAACTTAACCAGAATGATGAATTTTAATCGTTAGCCGCACCTTCCTTATGCGGAATTTCGATGTAGCTGCCGCCAAAATACGTGTAGGCACATCTTCCGGAGTTTATCAACTGCTTGATGGCTTGCTCACATATTTTTTTGTCAACCTCGTCGCCGTGAAGCTGAATCATGGATTCAGTGAGGTCGATGGCTTTAAGTTTCTTCTGGCCATATGCCTGCTTTACCAAATCGAATATGGCATTGGCAATTTCTTCAACAGTTTTTGTCACTTAGACCACCTTAAAAGGTTAAATGAGTTGACCGTTTATATGTTAGACTGGCATGTTTGAAATCGTCCTGGCGCCCAGAAGGATTATATCACCGGTAGAGCCATGCATGTTAGTCAATCTTGAACCATGCTTTTCCCTGATATCACAGATCTTACGAAGAGCGTTAGTTGTATAATACCGTCCTGACGGATGATTGATACGCATGGTGTGGAAATGAGAAATCTCGGGGAATTTATCGGACAGGTCGGAATAACGGCCAATGACGCCGCCGCCACATCCAAACACACCAACAATGTCGCCATTCTTTCAGTGGCCGATCTTTTCCGTATAGGACAGTTCTAATTGCCCAGGAAGGTCAGCAGCCATGGGGCTTTTTTGGGCGGGCATCTTGATTTCTTTTACAAAATTTGGCCAGCCACCTTTTTCGAGTTCGTCAAGCATAGGGGTTTCGGGAATTTTGTCGGCCATTGCATCTCCTTAAATTAATAGTTGTATCACTTGATTTCTATATTTTATTTCCTTCTTTGAATAAAGCTTTTGATGCACAAAACGAATAATTTAACACCATCAATCACCTTTGTCTTAATCCATGCTAACTTCTATAAGGTTAACACAAATTAATTTAATATATCAAAAATTAGTAATAAATTATCAGTTCATAGTCAAGAAAAAATGTGAAATAATTTGGAAAAAGGAAGGGACAAGATATCCCCCCAGATGGCCAGATGGGTCGTACGAGGTCGTATGACCTGTTGGTTTATGGGAGAAATGGGAAAAAGGAAGTAAGCAGAATGGTGAAAAGCCGCCAGTCACCAATAATAAGTTTTGAATTTAGCCCAGCGCCCTCATGGTCGCAGAGTTATATGTCCCCATCCGCCGTATCCCTGGTCACTTGCGCCTAATGCTTCTTGGGGTTTGTTCCAGCATTCTGGCCGCAACCAGAAAGCAACAACATCAGCATTCTGGATGGTGTATGTCCCCATGCACCATCGATTAATGTTTGCCATAACCGCTTATTCCTGAAAAGAGATCATTTAAATAAATTCGCAAAATGTAAAATTAACGAAGTTTCAGAAATATTCTTGACATTTGTAATATTCCCTTATAATATGGCTAAGTTTTTGATTGAGTTGAGTGAGAAGAAAAAAAACATCATGAGGCAATGATGATAATAGATCACGACGTAATAATTCTTGGGGCCGGTTTGGCCGGGTTGCGAGCGGCGGTTGAGATTGCGCGCAAAACCAGCGATAAGGTAAATATTGGTATTGTCTCCAAAGTTCAGTTGAATCGTGCACATTCGGTCTGCGCCGAGGGCGGCACGGCGGCTGTGCTTCGTGAAGAGAAAGGGGACAATTTAGACTTGCACGCCTGGGATACGATCAAGGGTTCCGATTTTTTAGCTGACCAGGATGTCGTAGACAAGTTTGTGCGAACCTCACCAAACGAAATCTGGCTGCTCGACCACTGGGGTTTGCCCTGGTCGCGAGAGGATGACGGTAGAATAGTTCAGCGTCCATTCGGCGGTCACAGCTATCCGCGGGCTACGATGGCCGCCGATAAGACCGGATTTTTTGAAATGCAGACTCTGTATGATACCCTGACACAGTACAAGAATTTTACACGCTATGATGAAGTATTTGCCACATCTATCGTAGCTGAAGGCGGCAGCTTCCGCGGCATAACAATGATAGATGCATGTACAGGCGAATTTAAGGCGCTTCGTGGAAAGGCGTTGCTTATAGCTACGGGTGGACTTGGCAATCTCTACGCTTTCACCACATACTCGCAGACAGTTACCGGTGATGGTCAAGCGATGGCTTATCGCGCCGGGATGTCCTTGGAGGATTCGGAATTTTTGCAGTTTCATCCAACCGGGCTTGTCCCTTCCGGAATACTTATGACGGAAGGGTGCCGCGGAGAAGGCGGATATTTGCGCAATAAGGATGGCGATCGCTTTATGGAAAAATACGCCGCCGCTAAAATGGAACTCGCCCCTCGCGACATAGTCTCCCGCGCTGAAATGACAGAGATAATTGAAGGACGAGGGCTTAAAGGACCGAAGGGGTTGGACTATCTTTACCTTGACCTGACTCACCTTGGCGCGGATAAGATCAATCACCACCTTCCGCTTATCCGTGAAGTTACGATGAAGTTCCTCGGCTTGGATCCAATTACAGAACTAATACCAATCCGTCCGGTGGCCCACTATTCAATGGGCGGCATTGAAGCGGACATCGATGGTAAAACAAAGATGAAAGGCGTCTGGGCGGCTGGCGAGGTAGCTTGTACATCACTGCACGGCGCAAATCGTCTTGGAACTAATTCTACCGCAGAATGTCTTGTCTGGGGTGGAATCACAGGCGCGGATATAGTGGAGTATCTGAAAACCAATCCTGAAATTCCCGAAGTACCCGCTGACTGCGTTGAGGAGGAAGAAAAGAGAATATTCCATGACTTAATGCAAAATAAAGGTAATGAAAATCCATATCAATTGAAGACGGAGCTGCGGCAGGTTATGGACTTCCACATGGGAGTCTTCCGTACAGGAGATGATATGGCAGCCGGGCTTGAGAAGGTGCGTAAGCTAAAGGAACGTTTTAAAAACGTAGAGATTAAGGACAAAGGCCGAATTTACAATTCAAACCTGATCAATACACTTGAACTTGGGAATTTGCTGATGCTCGCCGAGGCGATGATTGTCGCAGCGCTTGCGCGTGAGGAATCCCGCGGTGGGCATGCAAGACGGGATTTCACTGTAAGGGATGATGAAAAGTGGCTTAAACACACGCTTATCACTTTGATAGATGATAAACCGAGGCTGGATTACAAGGATGTAACTATCACAAAATGGAAACCGGTAGAAAGAAAATATTAAAGGGTGATATTATGGCAAAATACAAAAATTATTCCAATAAACTTGGACTTATAGGCTGGTTCAGCGGGGGTAGATGGGGCCTGGAGCGATACCTTTACACGTTGCATCGCCTAACAGGACTGGGAATGTTGCTCTATCTCATTCTTCATATCTTCGTTACATCATCGCGCTTGTTTGGTATGGATGCCTGGGAAAAATGGATGGGATTTTTTAAATCGCCCTTATTTGCGGTTGGAGAATTCCTGGTCTTTGTCGCCTTTGCCTTTCATGCGCTGAATGGAATCAGGCTAATACTGATAGAGCTGGGCTTCGCAGTCGGCAAGGCTGAGGAACCCGTATATCCTTATAAATCATCTCTAAACACGCAACGGCTGTTGATGGTGGTAGCAATGATTGCCGCAGCCGTCATTATCATTGCCGGAGGCTATGAGTTCTTTGGACTCGTTCATTAGTGAGGTTAATATGCGAGAGACAAAATACTGGACTTGGCATATATTTACAGGCATAATAATCCTGGTTCTTCTGGGGATTCATATGATAACCATGCATTTGGATGCGATTCTCGGCTGGTTCAATGCTGTCGAGGGCGAAGCTATCAGTTGGGCTAATATTACGGCAAGGGCAAAGCTGGCCATTTATGCATTTTTTTATATCGCCCTGCTGGCAGCAGCCCTGTATCATGGGCTTTATGGCTTTCGGACGATCTTGTTTGAATTGGGGCCGAAGCAAGGAACTCAGAAGTTTATTAATATACTATTTATCGTCATAGGAATTTGCCTTTTTGCATTTGGAAGCTGGGTGGCGATTAAGTATCACCTAATCGCCCAGGGAGTTTAAGGAGATTATCAATATGACCAGGAAAGTTCAGAAAGAAACGGATATAGTCTTTTACATCCGCCGATACAACCCGGAGGTAAATACCAAACCATATTGGCAGGAGTTCAAGGTCCACATTGAACCGGGAATGACTGTCCTGGATGGTTTACATCTGATCAAGGAAACACAAGACGCCACGCTCAGTTTACGGTATTCCTGTCGAATGGGCGTCTGCGGATCCTGCGGCATGCTGTTAAACGGGCGTCCCTCCTTGGCCTGCAATACGCAGATTCTCGACATCGCAGCCAAAAAACTGACAATCGCGCCGCTGCCAAACTTCGATATTATCAAAGACCTGGTTCCGGACCTTGCGCCTATGTTTGAAAAGCACATTGCCATAAACCCTCACATAATGCGGGATGATGCTGAGGAGATGTTGAATCCCTCAGGTGAACTATGTCAGAATCCGGATGAGCTTACCAAGTATCTTCAATTTACATATTGCATCAAATGCGGGCTATGTATGGCTGCTTGTCCTACTTTAGCGACAGACTCTGAATATCTCGGACCGACATCGTTGGCCCAATCATATCGCTACAGCAAAGACACGCGGGATGACGGTTTCAACTTGCGGAAGGAAATCGTCGGCAGCGCTCATGGGGCATTTAGATGTCATTACGCCGGTGAGTGCTCAAATGTCTGCCCGAAGGGGGTGGACCCGGCGCGGGCAATACAGCTTATGAAACGAGAACTGGTATGGGACTACCTTAAGCTCAGGAAACGTAAACCAAAAGCCCAGGTTATGGGCAAACCCGAGGGTATTAAGCGGAGACCTGAAATCCCCGAAGCGCCGCCTTTTACAGTCCAACTCCAGTAAACAAGGTAGATTTCAACCTGTTTTTACCGCACAGTTCGGTCAGCGGGTAGGTCGCGCCATAGGCCTGTATGAGTTCTTATCCGCCTTAGGCAGAGAGAAGGCCGACCTACAACCGCAAATCAAGTAGGTCAGGTGCTGTAGCACCTGACGTTCGGCTGGCGGCCATGCAAAGCACTTACCATTCGGTCAGGAGCCACGGCTCCTGACCTACTCGAAGGCTCGAAGGCTTCATTCTCCGAAATCGCCTTCTAAACCCTTTGGTTCAACAACTCCCCAATCTTTTGTATAAACTCCTTGCTTGATATACTCATGAACGGACGAATATTTCCAATCGGCCGGGTTTGCTGCAAATCCATGCTTCACCGGATTGTAATGGATGTAATCTATATGGTTATTAAGATCATCTTGATCCCGAATTATATGATCCCAGAAGCGGTTTTGCCATATGCGGCCGCCCTTCATTTTCATTTTAATTCTATAAGAATTGCCAAAGCTCATTTTAATACGTTGAAGCAAGGTCGATGGATTATTATTAAGCGGGTCGAACACAATATGAAAATGGTCTGGTAAGATTACTTGGGCTATTATATCGAATGGTGTTGCCTTTTTAACCTTTTCAAATGATTCTGATAGGAGATTGTAGTTTTCAATGAGGATCGGCATCCTATTATAGGTAACATTTGTGATAAAACAAATATCACCAAATTTGAAATAGCGTCTGAGATTTGACATACTGAATGATATAAATAATGTACATTTTTTGCAAGGATTATCACGATCCGAGTAGGTCAGGAGCCGTGGCTCCTGACTGTATGAGTTCTGATCCGCCTTAGGCGGAGAGAAGGCCGACCTACAACCGCAAGTCAATCGGCAGGGAGGCGAGAAAAGCGGCGTAAGCAATAGTAGGTCGGATTCCGACCAAAGGGAGAAATCCGACTATTTCTTTCTTGACATTATTACAGAGACTCCATATAATTTTTTAGTAAGTTGAGCTATTTGCTTGCAACAATTGATAAGGGGTGTAAATGAACAATATATTTTTCAAAAAACTGATAATATCTAATTTCAAATGTTTTATCGATGAGCACTTGGAATTCAATATACCTGATGGAGAAAATGAAGGAAGCGGTCTTAATATCTTTATTGGCGAAAACGGAAATGGCAAAACCGCTGTTTTAGAGGCAATTAATTATTTAACACAAAGTAGATACGCTACTGAAAATAAGCTAAAAATAAGCGATTTTAATAATTTTGAAAAAGATATTCTTATAAAGGGTGAAACAAAAGAGTTTAAATGTAAAATGCCATATCCTGGAAATTATTTTGAATGTAGGGGGGTGGAGTTCGGGGCTAAGAATAGAGAGCGCAAATCACCTGGTAGATTATTGTCATCGCCATTTCAAATTAAGAATTATTTTATCAATATCAATAATACATATAAAAACAGCCAAGACGAGGATTCAGGGAACGAAATACAGGATCGTTTTCGTATTTTCAATAATGCAGATATTATAAATGAAGAAATAAATATTTTCTATTTTGATAAGAATAGGACGCGACAAATTATTACTGGCAACTATACAACTACTTTTGAAAGAATTTGTGATGATTTAAACTGGAAGTTTGCTAAAAATTTAAACGCCGCAGATGATGAAAAGAAAAAGGAAATTACAGCTAATATTTGTGGGGATTATTTTAAAAATGTCATTCAAATAGCTCAAAAAGGTACAGGTGGTAAAATTGCTACTGAATTAAAAGATTTTTTTAACCAAGATGAGTATGAAGATTTAAATATTGAATTATTAGATTTATTGCACCCATTTTCTAGTGCTTTTTTTGCATGCAGAAAAAACGATACTTTAAAGCAAATTAGAGCTCGTGATTTAGGATCGGGTATAGAAATGATCTTAACCCTGCTATTACTTAAAAGTATTGCTAATGAATCAAAAGGAAGCGTAATTTACTTAATAGACGAGCCTGAATTACATTTACATCCAAAAGCACAAGAACAACTATTAGATTTACTAATCAAAGAATCAAAAACTAAACAAATATTTGTTTCAACTCATTCACCATTTATTTTTAAAAACTCTCTGTCTAAAAATGTGGGCGTTTTATTGTTTAATAGAGATCAGAATAATAATATAGCTATATCTAATGCTAAAGATAAGGATTGGGGAATATTTCCATGGAGCCCGTCATGGGGTGAAGTTAATTATTATGCTTATAATCTTCCGACTGTTGAGTTTCATAATGAGCTATACGGTTATTTACAGGAACGAACTGGCATAAATCATATTGATCCATTTGATGATTATCTAAAGGAAGAAAAAATTAATACCATTAAAAAGTATATTCAAAACGGTCAAAAGAAAGATATAACTTTATGCACTTATATTAGAAATCAAATTCATCACCCTGAGAATAAAGATAATGAGCAATATACAGATGATGAGCTTAAAGCTTCGATTGAAATATTAATAAATTTAGCTAAAAAATTGAGGTCAGACGAGTAGCCCGGGTGCCCCACTCCCGCTTTGGGCGGGAGTGGGATAATGCCATAAAACACACCAAGCAACCCGGTGCCCCATCCTCCGTCAAAGCGGGGGTGGGTTGCTTGCTGGTGCATGAGGACATACACCAGCCACTAAATTAAGACATAAAAACATCTAATATTGCTTTTATATTTGACTACTCATTATAAATATCTTATCAATAAATAATGAGAACGAAAGCTGTTTTTTTCGGGTTAATCCTTTTATTTACTGCCTGCGGCAGGCCTTTTATTACTCCGCATCCGGAATATTCATGGCCGGAGATGGCCTCGAGTAAAATCGACGACTCGCTGGGAATATATATTCCGTCCGAAAACCTGAACTTTGTTTATAAACCGAGGATGATTAAATCCTGCTGTGACCATAAAGACATACGACTCGGAAGGGGGATTTCGAAAGCATTGACGTCATCTTCACGGGCGGTTTTTGCCGGAACAATCATGCTGGATGACAGACCGTCGGATACCTATATAAAATCGCTGAACTTAAGAGGCCTGCTTCATTTGAAGGATATATCGGCCAGCCTGGAATTTGTCCCCTTCATTGACAATCACTCTCATGCTGATAAACTGGAACAATACGAGGTTATTATCACGCTAAGCCTGAATTTTTCAGCCATTGATTTTTTGCTGTCTGATATTCGTGAGTTTAACATCGATGTTGTTATCGAAAGCGATGCATCCATCACTCAAAGAGGAGCTAATAGATTATTGCAGAAATTATGCAATTCGGCTCTTGAGAGGGTGGCTGATGAACTCGCACGCAAACTTGTGACAATTTATGGCGCCAGGACTTAATATAGAATAATGGACTTTGGCCAGGAAAACAGATGGATTTTGCTCTAAATACATTTATAAGCCTTGATATCGAAACTACCGGCCTTGATTCGGAAATTGACCGGATTACCGAAATCGGCGCTGTAAGATATGAAAACGGGATACTGACAGAATCATTTTCTCGGCTTGTAAATCCGGGCATTTCAATTCCGCCTGATATCACTGAACTCACTGGTATTAATAACGATATGGTGAAGTCGGCGCCTTCGATTGAAGTGGCAATAATTGAGTTTGAGGATTTTCTCGGCAACTCCCCGTTAATTGTTGGTCAGAATGTAAAATTCGACATATCATTCCTGAAACGTTACATTTCCCCGAAATACATAGATGTTTTCGATAATTATTATATCGATACTGCGATAATGGCCCGTCTTGTCTGGCCCGGTTTAAGAAGATATGGGCTGTCATCGCTGACTGAATTTGTCGGCATTAAAAACAGGGATGCTCACCGGGCGCTTGCCGATGCTGAAGCAACTGCCTGTGTATATCTTTATGAACTGGCGGCAATCAGGAATTTCCCGCAGAAGATTAATGGTTTCATTGCCGGATTGCTGTTTGGTGAATTGTACCGGAAAGCAGTACTGTCATCTATAGAAAGCTTGTCTGAAAACCTGCCGCCGGCTGTTGCTTATGAGTACGCTTATGGCGATAATATCATCGGCTCGGGTTCAATTGAATCTGCTGACGACTACATTGCTGTCGATGTTGACCGGGTCAATGAAATTTTCGATAATCGGTTTCGTGAGGTCCTCGATGATTACGAGGAACGTCCGCAACAATTGGAGATGGCTTCTCAGGTCACCGGCGCTTTTAACCGTTCGGAAATCCATTTAGCCGAAGCGCCAACCGGCATCGGCAAGTCGTTTGCCTATCTGGTACCGGCATTGATGTGGTCGCAGGCCAATGGTGAAAGTGTGATCGTTTCCACTCAAACGAAAAACCTTCAGGACCAGCTTTTCAATAAGGATATTCCACTGGTCAAACAGGTTCTTGATTTTAATTTCAAGGCTGTCCTGTTGAAGGGAAGAGGGAATTACCTCTGTCTGTTTAAATATTATGAGTTGTTGAATGAGGCGATCAGGTCTTTTGATATTGAACAAAGGCAGACATTATTGCCGCTGGCAGTCTGGGCTGAAACCACCAGAACCGGCGATATATCCGAATGCAGCGGTTTCAACCCGGGACGAAATAGATACTTCTGGTCGAGGATTTCCTGCGAGGGGAACTTCTGCCCGGGGAAAATCTGCAGTTATTATAAAAAGTGTTTTTTAATAAGGGTCAGAAATGAATCTATGACAGCTCACGTTAAAGTCATAAACCATCACTTGCTGTTTGCAGATTTTTCCTCCGGCGGTGAACTTGTGAGAACCTCGGGTCATGCGATATTAGATGAAGCCCACAACCTCGAAAAGGTGGCCGCGTCATACCTTGGGCCTTTAGTTACTCACAGCCAGTTCATCACTTTTTTCAACCAGATATTTACTATCAGGCCGATTGAGACAGGGTTCCTGGCGCTGGTGAAATTTCATGCATCGGGATTGAAGGATGACGACAATAAAAGAATCAATAGAAAAATAAACAAAGTCCAGAGAGTATTGCTGTCTGCTCGCCGTGACATCGGCAATTTCTTCGAAAAACTTGTCGCTTCCCTTCTGAAACGGTTTGACAGCCCCAACGGACCGAAAGAAATCCGTTATTATAAGCTCACTACATTTGTTGATGAAAATGCAATTGAAGCTTGCCTGAAATCGCTTGAGGAACTCGGGCTGCAATTGAAAAACTTCACTGATGAAATCGAGATGACAGATTCACTGAAAGATAAAAATCTTTTGTGCATAAGATGCCGCGCTCTCATCCAGGATCTGGTTGAATTAAAGCAAGCTTTTGAGTTCTTAGTCTATCCCGATGATGAAAATTTCGTATACTGGCTTGATTTCTTGAGGCGAAAAGAAGTCAGATTGATTGGCGCGCCTTTGGAGGTCGGCAAAATTCTCGATGAGAGATTATACGATCACCTTAAGACGCTGATATTGTCATCCGCTACATTATCTGTAGCCGGGGATTTTTCATTTTTGAAAAAACGTCTTGGCCTGGACCTGTCTTCAGCAGAACGCGCCTTCGAATTCGCTCTGGACAGCCCTTTTGATTTAAAAAAGAATGTCGGCTTTTTCGAGGCTGGTTATTTGCCGTCCCCCGGTTCTAATGATTTCGACAGGCAGGCCGCTAAAACTATAGAAGAGCTTTTCAAAAAAACCGGCGTCAGGGGTATGGTGTTATTTACATCATATAAAAGCATCACTACGGTAGTCGGTCAGATAGGCGGGCATTTACTTGACTGTGGATTTGAACTGTTCGTTCAGGACAGCGACCTAAGCCCGTTTCAGTTGTTGTCCCGCTACCGCCAATCGCCCAAAGGTATAATTTTCGGCACTGACAGTTTCTGGGAGGGGGTAGACCTCCCGGGAGAGGAGCTTGAACTGTTGGTGATAGCCCGGCTGCCGTTTTCCGTGCCGGACCGTCCCTGGATTAAAGCCAACCTTGAAAAAATTGAAACCGAAGGCGGAAATCCATTTATTGAGTTTTCTTTGCCCGAGGCGGTTATCAGGTTCCGCCAGGGTTTTGGAAGATTGATTCGCAAAAAAACAGATCGAGGCTGTGTTGTTGTGCTTGATTCACGTTTGACCGGTAAACAATATGGCCGCTTTTTCTCAGATTCTGTTACACCGCAGCTTCAATATTGCCAGTCCCTTGACGAATTAATAGAAGGCGCTGAAGAATATTTTAATAATGGTTAAAAAATAAAAGGGTGAGATACAAAAAGCCTCACCCCTTTATCAGATTATTAATATTGGGAATTTTAGTGTACGCATTCAGAAAGATTTTTCACTTGCCAATAAAATTCAAGACAAGATTGGGAGTCTGATTCTGGTGAGCCAGAATGGCCATGCTTGACTTGAGCTGTATTTCTTTATTGACCAAATTTGTATATTCCTTGGCCATGTCAACATCCCTGACTGCAGATTCGGCCGCGGTCAGGTTGACCAGTTCGGTTTCTAAGTTATTCCTCCTGGCCTCCAGATCATTTTTCTGTTTGGAACCGATCTCACCGCGGAGCTCGGCGACCTCGTTCATCTTTTGATCGATCTGTTCTACCGCTTCCTGAGCTTTCTCAGGGGAGGAGATATCGATACTGGTCATAGGTTCCAAATCGGCTACTGAACCATCGGACCCGTCAAACAATTTTTGAACGCCAAATGAAGCTGAATTCTGAACGTTATTGTAGCTTTGTACGGTATTATCCATACTTCTTTGTAAGGCCTCCTGTGTTTTCTCAGAGTTGCCGCCCTCGTTCGCCGCTTCCAGAGCGATATCTCTCATTTCCTGAAGGCTGTTTTGCTGAGTTTGAAGATTGCCATCGGCCGTAGCATATTTATTGTAATTGTTTTCGATATTTGAAATTTCCTGCTCGACTGCGACAATCTGCGCCCGCATCCTCTCGGAAATAATTAATCCCGCCGGATCATCAGAAGCCCGGTTGATTTTCTTTCCCGATGAAAGTTTCTCCATAGATGTTTTTAATTCATTGCTGGTCTTTTTAATGTTATTGACCATATTTAAAGCCTGTGCATTTGTGTTAATTCTCATAAAACACCTCCTTGTGTGATACGATAATAAAGCAAATCAAATGCCAGTGAGCCCATAAAATCATTTATATTAACAGAATACAACATGTTGCCAATCAACACGTTAAATAATTGCAGTCAGATTAATTGACGGCCGTTTGTCACAATTATTGGATTTTACCAATACATTTCTGGTGTTTTTACAACACTTTGAATTGTATCGCTTTGTCATATCTTTAAAGTATGGTTTCAACTTTATTCCGCTTTTAAAAACAGAGTTATTATTCTTATTGACAATAAATAAACTGTTTGATAGATTAAACCGGAAAGTAATTTTTGTGTCTATCAAATAAGATGAGTATTTTAAAATCATAACAAATAAACACTTAAACAAAGGAGCTTTAATGAGAAGGTTGTTTATTTTGGCAATGACGGTGTTTGCTGCATCGTTATTTTGCACCGGTATCGTTTATGCCCAGATGGACGATTTCGGTACGATCAGCGGAGTGGTTACCGACCAGGATTCTGATGAGGCTATTTATCCAGCCATAGTCAGAGCCTATGCGGTGGATGGTCCGTTCTGGCCAATAGCCATGGATATAACTGATGAGTCGGGCAATTACGAGCTTGATGTGCCCTTTGGGGAGTATCATGTTAAAACAGCTGCAATTGGTTACTTCCCTGAATGGTGGCAGGAAGCCGCCCATCGTGAGGATGCAACTGTTGTTGCGGTCGGCGAGGGTAATAGTCCTGTTGGAATCGATTTCACTTTAACAGGGGAATCAACCGAGCTGGGCTCAATTGCGGGCGCAGTTACAGATTTTGATTCTGGCGAACCTATTGCAGGCGCCAGAATTGTTGCCCGTTTACCCGGCGGCCATCATTTCATTAGAATTGCTTACAGCGCTGAGGATGGCACATATCTTATTGACGATTTACCTCCCGGTGACTACCTGCTATCGTGCTGTAAAATGGGCTACGAGCGGATGGAATATCCCGAACCTGTTACAGTTGATGGCGATGATGTTACCGGCATCGACTTCGCCATGGCGGCGCTTGTATTTGGAGGTATCTCCGGTATGGTTACCGATGCGGCAACCGGCGATCCGATTGAAAATGCGCTGGTTATTGCAGTTAAACTCGGCATGCCGCACCATTGTAACTTTGCCCGTACAGACGAGAACGGTGAATATGAAATGGTATTAATCTCCGGCGAATACCGAGTTGAAGCAAGAGCTTGGGGATATCTTCCCGGCGAATTTGATGAACCCGTGATTGTAGTGGATGAGATAATAACCGGTATCGACTTTGCGATTGCGTCTTTAGAGTTTGGCAGTATTTCCGGAACTGTATATAACGTTGACAGCGAGCCGATTCAGGGAGCATTTATTGATGCTCGTCGGGCTTGGGGATTCGGACATGCTCATACAAGGTCAGATGAATTCGGCAGCTACACGCTGGAAAATCTATTCCCGGGAACTTATCAAGTCAGAGCTTTTGCACATGATTATTTGCCGCAGGTTTATGACGAACCTGTTGAGGTCGAAAACGGCATGGATGTAACCGGAATTGATTTCTATCTTGAGCCTTTCGATTCGCCTTTTGACGGCATTATTTCCGGTACTGTTCTTGATGAAGAAACAACTGCACCCGTCGCTGACGCCCTGGTGGCGGCAGTTGGCCATACCTGGAATCATCACTACCATCACTTATTCAGAAGATTTACACATACTGATGAAAACGGTTCTTATATATTCGAAAACCTGCCGGGAGCTGATTACAGAGTTCTTTGCATCGCAGAGGATTACGTGGCGGAATTTTATGACAATAAATATCGCTGGTATGAAGCGGATCCTGTCACTCCTGACGCATACGACATTAACTTCGAATTAGCGCCTGACGAAGGCGGAATCAGGCTTATCAGCGGGCAGGTGATTGAAGATGGTCTGCCGGTTTCCAGCGCTTTCATACAGGTTATGCAGGGTGATGAAGTTGCAGCTTTGGGCGTTACCTATCCTGACGGCAGTTACTACATTGAGGGTTTGATGCCGGGCGAATACGACATTGAGGTTATCACGCCGAATTTGAGCGAAGGCGCTCTTGAAAATGTATCGGTATTATTCGCTGATGAGTATGAGGCTGATATAATATTAGGCCCCACTTCGGATGATAATATTATCAGTTTGCCGGCGTCTACGACGCTTCATCAGAATTACCCCAACCCATTTAATGCCTCGACCAACATCAGTTTTAACCTTGCTGATGCCGGCAATGTAGAACTTTCTGTGTATGATCTGCTGGGTCGCAAAGTATCGACTCTTGTTTCATCGAGGATGGAAGCTGGTTCTCATACAATTACCTGGGATGGCGCTGATTCAGATAACAACGCCGTTGTATCAGGCATCTATCTATATGTCCTGAAAGCAGGCGATGAAACTGTCAGCAAGCGGATGCTGCTGCTGAAGTAGTAAAATTTAATAGGGACAGAATAAGTTTGTCCAGGGTATTTGATGAAAGGGAGTTTTGAAAACTCCCTTTCGTGTTTTCTTCAAAGAATATTCTCAGATTTTATACAAAGAGAGCTTAGTTATAGTACGCATCACACGTCCCCTTCTGCCTCATAATCGCGCTGGCAACCGGTAGGTCGGGTTCTGATCCGCCTTTAGCGGAGAAAAACCCGACACATTTATTTGTCGGCCTTCTCTCCGCCTTAGGAGGATCGGAGGCCGACCTACAAATCTGAAAACATATAGATCGCAAAGTTAAGTAGGACAGACTTTCAGTCTGTCCGGACAGGTTGAAAACCTGTCCTACTTTTGTTTAGTATTGCTGTCAAGAATATTATACTATATAAAAACATACTATTTCTTTAATAAACAATATGCAATAACCGCTATTATATTGCTTTTCTTTTATTTTGAAACTATTATTAACAATAAAGTTGATTTATGAATAAAGCGGATTAGATTTCATACAAAGAGAGCTTCGTTTGTTTTAATTGTTTCTAAGAAAGCTTTAACGATTACCGGGTCAAATTGTGTACCGGCGCATCTTTTTATCTCGTCAACCGCTTCTTCGGTACTTCTGCTTTTTCTATATGGGCGGTCGCTGGTGATAGCATCAAAGGTGTCGACGACTGCGAGCAGTCGTCCCTGAATCGGAATGTTCTCACCTTTTAAACCGGTTGGATAACCTTTACCATCATATCGCTCATGGTGGTATAATATGTAGGGCAGGGCGGGATTTAAGAATTTAATTTGCCTGATAATATGCGCGCCGAGTTCGGGATGGCTTTTCATTACTGCATGTTCTTCGGGAGTAAGAGGCCCGGGTTTATTGAGGATTGCATCGGGGACTCCGATTTTGCCGATGTCGTGTAGGATTGCTCCCATTCTTAATTCTTTTATTTTTTCAGGTCGCCAGTTGACATTTCGGGCAATGCCCAGGGTAATTTCCAGGACTCTTTCGGTATGTCCGCCTGTATATTTATCGCGTGCTTCAATTGAATTAGCCAGCGCTTCAACTGTATCGAAATAAGCCTCCTCCAGCTCTGTATAAAGTTTGGAATTTTCAATTGACATAGCCGCTTTGCCGGCAAAAAGAGAAAGTGTTGTTAACTGGCCTGTTGTAAAATGATGTATATCCCTGGTGCGGATTAAACTTAGTGAGCCGATGCTTTTACCTTTAGACATCAACGGCTGGCAGATGAACGATTTGATTATTCTGTGTTCGGATCTTCCGTAAGCTTCTTTTTCATTTACGATAATAGGCTTGCATGTATAATAAGCGTCCTCGGCCAGGTCCTGGCTGAAATGATTGAGTTTGTCGCTCAAAGTGTAATCCGGACAGATAAATTTCTGCAGGCTGAGTCGACCGTCAGGCTTGCCAAAGTGCAAGGCGGCGAAATCGGCATTGAATTCTCTTATTGCAGTATCAAGAATAAGATTTAATAAAGGATCCGATTCCATCACCGAACCCATCGCTTCAGATATCTTATAAAACGACATGATTTCATTAAGCCTGATATTTTCACGCTCAAGCATCAGTTGGTCTACCGCCCTTTTGATGGTAGTTATAAGGGTTTCCATGTCGAATGGTTTTAGCAGGTAGTCGAAGGCGCCTTTTTTAATTACCGAAATGGCATTCTGGATGGTTGGTTTGCCGGTCATCAATATTATTTTAGCGTCGGGTTGGTATTTCTGCACCTGAATCATTACATCAATACCGGATCCCTCATCGAGGACAAGATCGGTCAGCGCTATGGATATTTCTGTATCTTTAATAATTTTAACGGCTTCATCAAGTGATTCAGCCAGTAATATATCATAATCCTGATTATTCAACATGTCTTTGACAACCTGTAAAACGCCGCGTTCGTCGTCAACGACTAAAATCGAGATTTTTTGTTCCTGTTTTATTGAGTCAAGGATTTCCCGTATATTCATACTTTTCCTCCCTGTTCATTAACTTTATCGACACATGAAACTGAAATCTTTTTTGAATTGGAGAGAGTTGTTTCGCATATGGGGTGCAACAGTTAACTATTTAAACAGGTAGTGTTCGTTTGAACAGTTAAAAACCACGCCCCAAATTATTATCTGAAACGAAAAAATCAACATTTTTTCAATTATTCAAATAATTTCTAAAGGGGAAGAATAGTTGATGATGTGGAGATTTCTACCTACAAAATTATAAATCACATCTTTTGTTTTAAGCTGAATATAAGTGAATAATATGGAAACCATTACAGGCAAGTTATTATTATGCAGTTTTGCCCGCCTGATTTTTCGCATAATACTGCGCAGTCTGTTTATGCGCAAGGTATGAACTTCTTACAAGAGGTCCAGATTCCATATGTTGAATGCCTGACTTTTCGCCGGTCATTTTTATTTTTTCAAACTCTTCAGGCGTATAATATTTTTTAATCGACAAATGGTTTTTCGAGGGGGATAAATACTGGCCGACGGTGAAGATTTTACATCCTGCCTCGACCGCATCCTGCAGAACTCTTTCTATTTGAATGAAATCTTCACCCAGGCCGACCATCATCCCCGATTTAACAGGTGAACGGTCTGAATATCTGGACAAATAACTCAATACATGTAAAGAACGCGCATAATCTGCCTGGGGACGAACCACAGAATATAAGTCGGGAACGGTTTCGATATTATGGGCAATCACTTCGGGTTTGGCGTTGATTATCAAATTCAGCGATTCGGTACCGCCGCCAAAATCCGGAATCAGGACTTCCACTTTACAGTCTGAAGAAACATCATGAATCTGTCTAATGGTTTCGGCAAAAATCGCCGCCCCTCCGTCCGGCAAGTCATCGCGGGTTACCGATGTGATGACTGCGTATTTAAGTCGCAGTTTCTTGACCGCCATGGCGACCCTTCTGGGTTCATCATAATCGGGGGGCAAAGGACGGCCAGCATTAACATCGCAGAAGCAGCAATTGCGGGTACACTTATCGCCCAGAATCATAAAGGTGGCGGTCCGGGCTGAAAAACATTCACCGATATTTGGACAATTTGCCTCCTGGCAGACTGTATGAAGATTAAGATCTTTGATAAGATTTTTCACTTCCGCATAAACCGGGTTAAAACTCAATTTGGTCTTTAACCAGGGCGGTTTGCGGAGATGAGTTTTCTGTTCTTTCATCGTTTATTTAATTTCATTACTTTCAGGTTTTTCTATTAACAATAAACTCACAATTGTCATCCCCTCAGAAGCGGGGATCCATGATGTTATATTTCTTGTTCAATCACTACTGTTTAAAACCAACAGTGAAACGCCAATCATAATGGATTCCCCGCCTTGGCGGGGAATGACACTTTTCGTATTAAAAATAAAATTCATAATCTATGTAAATAACCACACATTATTTGAGAACTCTAACATCATAATAAAGTTAATTAATCTATGTCAACATTTCAGAAACCTTAAGCCGTTCATCCCGCTTTGAAAAAAGCCGAACAGGAGAGACTCTATGTATAAAAATAAATAAATATTCCTCGGCAATAACCTGCCGTTGAAAATTCATTAGATTTCTAACGATTACTTTACTCATTTTTCATCTTAATCGTTCCAGGCTTCAATGTATTTATCAGCGGCGACAGCGGCAGTAGTGCCGTCCCCGACGGCATTGGTAATCTGTTTACAAAGCTGTTTTCGGACATCGCCGATGGCATAAACGCCTTCTACAGAAGTCTGCATATATTCGTTTGTGATAATGTAACCATTTTCGTCTTTTGTAACTTCAAAATCAAAGATATTAGAATTAGGAACAAAGCCGATGAACGGGAAAAGGGCTCCGACCTTCAGGTTCGTTATCTTGCTGCTTTTGACATTCTTGATGTCTATCGATTCGATCACATCGCCGCCGTTAACCTTTTCTACCACAGAATCCCAGATAACTTCGACCTTCGGATTATTGAAGGCACGTTTCTGAATAATCTTCTGCGCCCGGAGTTGATCGCGACGATGGATGATATAAACTTTCGAACCGAACTTGGTAAGGTAGATCCCTTCCTCAACTGCGGCATCGCCACCGCCTGCAATTGCAATAACCTGATCTTTAAAGAATGCGCCGTCACAGATAGCGCAATATGACACACCTTTGCCGGTGTATTCTTCCTCGCCGGGAACGCCGAGTTTTCGGGGCTGGCCGCCGGTACCGACAATCACAGCTTTGGCTTTGTATGAATCGTTTTCACCCTCGACTATCCTGAACTTGCCATCAAGTTTAATTGTCTTTGCCGAATCATATACTATCTTCAAACCGAACTTTACCGCATGGTTCTCCATTTTTTTAGCAAGGTCACGGCCGGAGATAGATTCGAATCCGGGATAATCCTCAACCAGTTCGGTGTTGACAATCTGTCCACCCGGCATAATCTCTTCGATACATATCGTATTAAGCTCAGCCCGCGCTGAATACATGCCGGATGTTAAACCGCCTGGACCTCCGCCTACAATTACAATATCCAATTCCTGCATCGTTTCCTCCCGATATTCAGTAATCTATGCCTTTTCGAGCTAATACATCCTTTTGATATGGATGTTTTATCTCTTTCATTTCCGTAACCAGATCAGCTCGTTCTATTAAATCCTCATGGGCATTTCTGCCGGTAATGATAATGTCCATCTTTTCAGGCTTCTTGTCGAGTAAATGCATGACATCCTTGATGCCAATTAGCTCCAGTGAAACAGCCACGTTCAGCTCATCGAGAATCAGGATATTATACTTACCGGACAACATCAATTCTTTGGCCATTTTTAGCGCAGCTGCGGCCGCTTTAATATGCTCCTCTTTTGGCAGTCTGTCATTTAATATACCGACACAACCTTTACCGCCCTGGTACAGCTCAACGTTGGGTAAATATTTCTTGATGCCGTCAAGTTCACCGTAATGCCAGCTTCCTTTAATAAACTGTACAATCGCTACTTTGAGGTCATAACCCGCCGCCCTGACACAAATCCCGAGGGCGGCAGTTGTTTTGCCCTTGCCGTTGCCGGTATATACAATAGTTAAACCTGTTTTTTCCCGTTTATCAGTCATGGCAAATACCTCATACGATTCTTCTAAACTTACAGTTGCCTGTTACGGTTTCGAGAATTTGCATTTATTGTTCAAACTGTAAGAATTAAATACTCTCAACACAGTATTAAACTATATCAATCATAAAGGTATGTCAAGGATTGGCAGATATTAACAAGAGATATAATAGTATTGGAATTTTTGCCTGTTTAGACAGGAATCTTTTAAAACGGTATAGTTTTTCCTTTCAAACCTGGTCACAAAGCTCTGCTTTGCGACCTAAAAGTTACCAAGCCAAGCTTGGTAAATAGACCCAAACATCATCGATTTTGATTTTTTACACAACCTGCTTGTAATCAGCATTTCATGCATTTGGGCATTATTGCTGCAATTCGGCCGCAATTTCTTCTAAGGCGCTGAAAAATTTCTTAAAATCATCTTCGAATACCATTAGTCTGTGTTTTTCAAATTCGCCATTCTTTTTCCTCGACTCGCTTATGATAAGGTATTTATTACCTTTCATTGATTCTTTCACATCAAAAAAATATGTCCTTGACCCAGCCCGAACAGTCTTTGATAAAATGGCTTCTTTTACATCTGACATGCTAACCTCCAGTTTTTCATGCTAGTCTTGTAATTAACTACTATCCGGGTATGACAGAACCTGTCAGTGATTTTGATGTCTTTTTAATTTTATTGAATTTAAATCCATCTCTGTACGCGGCATCCGCCTTTATCGATGGGTTTGCCCGTTATAGTGGGGCACACGAGGACATGTGCCGCCCACAAAAGAATCGCTTGTAATAGGCCGCGAGGTAGATATTTGTTCGGACATTCCAGGGTCGGGTGTCAGGGTGATTGCCAGCGGCCGGGTAACCGGTATTGGCGATAATTTAGAGCTTTTTATCGAAGGTGAAGACCGACCGGTTTCAAAAGGAAGATTGATTATTAAAAATCAAAATATCTCTTGATAGTTCCAAAATAGTAGCTTATCATAAGAATTGATTATTAAAATAATTGAGAAACAGCTGTTACTGTTTCTTTTTTTAGCGTTAATCTATGCAGGCAACAATGGGATAATTGGAAATCAATATATGAAGTCAATTGATTCTATGATGATATTTGTCTACATATTAACACAGCAAATTATAGGATATTTGCTGCCGGTATGGAACGATTTTGAAATTTCTTTTTGATATAAAGTAATTCTGTTTTTTTGGAGGAACAATGATTACCAAAGAAGAAGCGTTAAGATATCATAGTCGAGGACGGAAGGGGAAAATAGAAGTAAATCCCACTAAACCATGTGTTACCCAGCTGGATTTATCTCTGGCTTATACTCCTGGAGTAGCGGAACCATGCCGCGTGATAGAAAAAGACCCGGATGCGGCTTTTGAATATACGGCCCGAGCTAACCTGGTAGCCGTTATTACCAATGGCACGGCTGTACTGGGGCTTGGCAATATCGGCCCGCTGGCAGGCAAACCTGTTATGGAAGGAAAAGGGGTTTTATTTAAACGATTTGCCGATATCGATGTTTTTGATATCGAGCTTGATGTTACCGATCCTGACGAGTTTATTAATATTGTAAAAAAAATGGAACCGACTTTTGGCGGTATCAATCTGGAGGATATTAAAGCCCCGGAATGTTTTCATATTGAGCAGGCTTTAAAAGAAGCAATGGGAATTCCAGTGTTTCATGACGACCAGCATGGAACGGCGATAATTTCTGGAGCTGCGCTTCTCAATGGTTGCGAAATAACCGGTAAAGACATAAGTGATATTAAAGTCGTATTTAACGGGGCTGGCGCTGCCGGTATCGCTTGTGCCAGACATTATGTCAATCTTGGAGTTAAGCACGATAATATTATTATATGCGATTCAAAAGGAGTTGTTTACAAAGGCAGACAGAAGGGAATGAATAAATACAAAGAAGAATTTGCTTCAGATACCGATGCCCGTACGCTTAAAGATGCTTTGAAAGGGGCAGATGTGTTCTGTGGTGTATCTGTAGCGAATGTGGTTAGCCAGGATATGGTACGATCAATGGCTAAATCCCCGATAATCTTTGCCATGGCTAATCCTGATCCTGAAATTACTTATCCTGAAGCCAAAGCGGCTCGGGATGATGTAATTATGGCTACCGGTCGATCCGACTACCCCAATCAGGTGAATAATGTGCTTGGTTTTCCATTTATTTTCCGCGGCGCTCTGGATGTACGAGCGACGGCAATCAACGAAGAAATGAAAATCGCCGCCACTAAGGCTCTGGCTGATCTGGCTAAAGAGCCGGTTCCTGAATCTGTCAGCGCCGCCTATGGAGGAATCTCCCTTGATTTTGGTAAAGATTATATTATCCCCAAACCTTTCGATCATCGAGTTCTGTTATGGGAAGCAAAAGCAGTGGCTGAAGCGGCTATGAAAACTGGAGTTGCCAGACGTAAAATTGATCCGGAAAAGTATACAATAAAACTTGAATCGCTTCTTGGTCGCGCCCGGGCAGTTATGCGGACAGTTATTAATTACAGCCGCAAGCAGTCCAAGCGCGTTGTTTTCCCAGAAGGCGAAAATAAAAAAATTCTCTATGCGGCAAGAAGTATCTATAAAGATAAGATAGGCATACCAATCCTTTTAGGAAGTATCGACCTTATTAAAGAACGCGCCCGTAATTTAGGAATTGATCTTGAGGGAATTGAACTTATCGATCCTAAACGTTCTACTGCCTCTGAAAAATATGCCGAAATACTTCACCAGTTATGCCATCGGCGGGGAATGACCAAGCTTGATTCGCTTATTGATCCTATATACTTTGGCTTAATGATGCTTCAGCAGGGTGATGCGGATGCTTTCGTCGCCGGAGCCACCAAACATTATCCTGAAGTTTTACGGCCTGTGCTGCAAGTTTTCCCCAAAAAAAATCCAAATGATCGTATCGCAGCGATGAGCATTGTGCTGCTTAAAGACAAAGTATTTTTCTTTGCCGATACAGCCGTTAATATCAATCCAACTGCCGGGCAGATTGCTGATATTGCTATTGTTTGTGCGCGCCAGGCACGATTGCTGGGTATTAAGCCGAGAGTTGCCTTGATTTCTTACAGCAACTTCGGTTCTGTTAGGGGTGAATTATCAATTAAAATGCAAAAAGCTGTTGAGCTGATTCATGAAATTAATCCGGAATTAGAAGTTGATGGTGAAATGCAAGCTGATACAGCAGTATCTCCTGACATTCTGAAAAAGACTTATCCTTTCTCTGATCTTAAGAATACTGCCAATGTGCTTATTTTCCCAGACTTGCAGTCCGGCAATATTGCCTATAAGCTGGTGCAAAGACTTGGAGGCGCTGAAATTATTGGCCCGCTTCTAATAGGGGTGGATAAACCAATCCAGCTTTTACAAGTGGGATCGTATAATGTGCGCGATATTGTTCATCTTGCTGCATTTGCTGTCATGGAATCTCAGGGAATATTTCAGAAGGAACTGTTTAACTCTGTTAGCATTGATGATTAATGTATCGGAGGATTTAATACTAAGCTAAAACTCTACCATGGGCGGCTGATTGAGGCTCGCGTTGTTCAGAAGTTTGTCTCTGATAACACCGATGGCCGGGTCAACCCACTGATGCCGGCGATGGGGCCAAACGTAGCAGGTGTAATCGGCTCTGCCGTTGCAGCCGGTGTTTTCCTAACGCTGTTGATGTGAGATGGCAAAAAAGCAGGCCAAAACCTTCACTTCTCGTTCCCAAACTCTGTTTGGGAACGTACTGATTCTTAAAACTCCGTTTTAATTGAAAAAGGAATAGACAATATGCACGATCTTTATGGAATAACACGGAAAGATTGGATACATTTTTACTCGAAACGGAGTTTCGATTTTCATTGTGTTACCAAACAGAGTTTGGTAACAAGAAAACAATGGATTACGAGGATTTAGAACCTATTGCCGGAGGGGGGATTCGAACCCCCACGCCCGTGAGGACACTGCGCCCTGAACACAGCGTGTCTGCCAGTTTCACCACTCCGGCATTTACAGACAGCGGATATTATAGTAATTCGATTCAGCACAGGCAAGATTTATTTTTTCACCTTGAATGTTAAAGATTTTAATTGAATGAATATCTTAATTGCTAAATAATTCCTTGAAACATCCTGTAAACCATCCTATATTCGCCCCCGTGACTGATGATGAAAAAATTAAAACTGTGGCTACAAACCGTAAGGCCCTGCATGATTACGAAATCGTGGAAAAATACGAGGCCGGAATCGAGCTTATCGGCGGTGAAGTCAAATCAGTAAGAGCGGCAAAAATATCATTCAAGGATGCCTTTGCCATCCTGAAAAGAGGCGAAGTAATATTGTTAAACCTTCATATCGCCCCTTACGATAAAGCCTCTCATTTCAGCCATGAGCCGGAACGCCCGCGGCGGCTTTTACTTCATAAAAAAGAAATCAGGAAAATTAAAGCAAAAATCGAGGAACAGGGGTTCACACTGGTGCCGTTGAAAGTCTATTTCCGCGGTCGGTATGTTAAAATTGAACTGGCAGTAGCCCGGGGTAGACGTAAATATGATAAACGTCAAGTAATCGCCAAACGTGAAGCTGATAGAGAGATGAGGAGAATTACCAAGCATAAGAGATGAACACTGATTTGTTACTATCGTATAAGACACTAATGCGAAAACTGATTGTCGTTTCACTTTTTCTGCTTGTTTATGTTCAAGCGCAGGCTGAAATCAAAGCTGTCTGGACCGATAAAGGGAAAAAAGTAAGCATTGCTTCGATAGATCAGGATGGCATTGAGTATATCTCTTTAACCGAGCTGTCATATTTTTTGGAATGCGACCATTTCGCCGATCTCAGAAAAGGTTCAGGAACGCTTATATTAAAAAACGGCGGCTTAGACTACACTCTTTTTTCACCCTATGTCACGGTGGGCGACAAAAGCTACAACATCTTTTATAACATAATCCTTTATAATGGTGAATTTCATGCGCCGGTGGAGCATATTATCCCGGTCATCGACAAGCTGATACCGGATGATCTGCTTTATTTAACAAAAGAAAAATCGATTGGACTATTCCCGGCTTTGTACAATGTTGTTGACCTTATTGCCCAGCAAAAAATGAACGGTCTGCTGATCGAGGCGCTGGTCTCCGAAAGACTGCAATATGATCTTGTGAAGACAAATGACAACTGGCTGATACTGACCATGTACCAGGGTAAGATCGACACTTCTTTATTTAACGGTAAAAGACCGGATATAGCTATATATGATACTAGGGCGTACCAGTTCGATAATTCCGCTCAATTATCAATTCGTCTAAGACCCAGGGATTTTACATTTGTCAGCAAGCTCAAGGAGAATCCGCTTCGAATTCAGATAATGGTTAAGGGTGAGGGGTTTGCGGATACAGTGCTTTCTTATATGCCGGGAGCCGATGATATGAGGAATAACCTTATTGACGTTATAGTCGTCGACCCCGGGCATGGCGGCGAGGACGATGGAGCAATAGGGCCATCCGGAGTTAAGGAAAAAGATATTAATTTGGAAATCAGCAAGAAACTGAAAAGCATGCTGGAGGATAAAGGCTTCCAGGTAATCCTAACCCGTGACGTTGACAGGTTTGTGACTCTTAGCGACAGGACCAAAATAGCCAATGAAGCCGGCGCAGATATTTTTATAAGTATTCACGCTAATTCCTCGAAAAATATAAATGCCCGCGGTTTTATTTCGTTCTTTTTATCTGACGCTAAAACCGATCAGGCAAGAGCGACTGCCGCTCTGGAAAATGCCTCGATAAGATTCGAATCATCCGAAAGCCAGAAAGATTATGTCTCGGACCTTGATTTTATCCTTCTGGATATGGTTCAGAGCGAGTTTTTAAAAGAATCGGCTGATCTGGCGGGCACGATTGAGCAGAATATTCAAAAATATACTAAAATCAGCAGCCGGGGAGTTGACCAGGCAGGCTTCTTTGTTCTGAATAAGGCGTATATGCCCTCGGTGCTTATTGAATCTGCCTTTATATCGAATAAAAAAGATGAAAAGCTCTTGAAAAGCGAAAATACATATAACGATATTGCTCGGGCGATTGCCGAGTCGGTGTATCAATTTAAGCAGAAGTATGAAGCTTTAAAATGAACAGGTCGCGGCAAACAGATTTTAATAGACCTGTCGGCGTTTTCGATTCAGGGGTCGGAGGTTTAACTGTTGTCAGGCAGATCTTTCGAAAACTGCCCAAAGAGCAGGTGATTTATTTTGGTGATACCGGCCGTTTCCCGTATGGTATCAGGTCGGCTGAGGTAATCAAACGTTTTTCCCGTCAGAATGTTAATTTCCTGCTGGAGCAAAAAGTAAAAATGATTGTAGTTGCCTGCAACACCGCTTCGGCTCAGGCGCTTGATTATATTAAAAAGATATTTAATATCCCGATGGTTGGAGTGATCGAGCCGGGAGCTAAGGCGGCGGCCAGCTATACCCGAAACGGCCATATCGGGATAATTGGCACAGAAGGAACAATCGAGTCATCATCATATACCAAAGCCTTGCTAAAAATCAATCCCCGGCTAAAGGTGTTTGGCCTGGCCTGCCCGTTATTCGTTGCCCTGGCGGAGAACGGTTATATAAATAAAGAAGCCGCTTACCTGATCGCCGAGGATTATCTCAGGTTCATGAAACAGAAAAAGGTTGATACGCTTGTTCTGGGGTGCACGCATTATCCTCCATTAAAGAATGTTATAAGAAAAGTTATGCGCAAACATGTGCGCCTGGTTGATTCGGCGGAGGAGACTGCCCGGCCAGTTAAGGAATTACTTGCCGATTTGCAATTAAACAGCAGAGCTAAGAAAGTAAAAGCTCATAGATTTTTTGTTTCCGATACTCCGGATAAGTTGAAACGCATGTCCAGGCACTTTGTTGGTCGGCAGATTAAACGGGTTGTCAGAGTCGATATCAATTCATATTGACCGCAAATCATTTTGTCATGCCCAAAACAAAACTGATAATCGCAACCAACAACCGCGATAAACTTGATGAGATAAAGCATATTCTCGATGACACAGATATCGAAATCCTTTCAGCGGCTGATTTTAAGAATTTCCCTGATGTCGAAGAAGGCGGGAAGACGCTCAGGGATAACGCTCTTTTGAAAGCCAGGGCCGTCTGGAACAAATATCATCTGCCGTGTATCGCTGATGACACCGGTTTGGAGGTCGATTGCCTTAATGGCGAACCCGGTGTTTATTCCTCTCGTTATGCCGGAGAAAGCGCCTCCTATGATGACAATTGTAATAAGTTGATACAAGAGGTAAGAAAAAGTCCGGGTAAAGACAGGTCGGCTCGTTTCCGAACGGTAATGGCTTTTATTGACAGCCAGGGAACCGCTCATATCGCCGATGGCACAATCGAGGGGCAGATTATTGATGCCAAGCGGGGACGCAACGGCTTTGGCTACGACCCGGTATTATTTGTGCCATCACTGGGAAAGACGCTGGCGGAGCTGACTGCTTCCGAGAAAAACAAAATCAGCCACCGTCACAATGCATTGATGAATATCCTGCCAATCATTAAAGAGAAGCTGGTCGAACAATAAGTAAGTATTATTGTATAGCAGGCAGATATTTTCAGAGATGCCGCTGCAATAATTATGCATATTGTCAATAAAATGTTTGAAATAATTGCTGTATTGTTATATCTTATTAATGAGAGATATTCTCGCAATCTATCGGTTGGATATTTTGATGAGGCTTTTAAGCGAAAACATTAATCATAGCAGCGGTTTAGCCGAGGACTTTGAATGCATTCTGCTGGAGTTATATTGTAGATTATAATAGCAGATTAAGGAAGGAAATGAACCATGGCTAAAGCAAAGGACAGACGCAAAAGTCCAAAAAAACCGAAGAAGAAACCGAAGAAAAAAGCAAAGGACTTAAAGAAACAATAATATTATCAGTTTAGTCAAAATATCCGGCGTTAAACCCTAAAAATACGATTATCTAAATGACCTGAAGTTAACCCGGTGATCTAAACAATTAGATTATATAATCTTGCTATTTGTTTTTCGCATATCTGTTCTAAGCTTCAAGATAAATTGCCAAATATGATCAAGTTTATCATAGAGCTTTACGGTTTCACATAGCCATTAAAGACATCAGGTTATAATATTTATCCCAGATCTTGCAGTTGAACAATCAAATATAATAAGTAACTTATTGCAACTCTGCGTGTAGATAAAATGGAAGGACCGGATGATTAATAAATCATGTTGCATATTTTTCGGAAATTAGTATATTAAAAGTAACATATGAATCAATTGGATTGTTTGTTAATGAATATTTTAATCGATATTTTAAATCAGGGAGGATAACACTGATGAAATATCTCAGCATAGTTGCAGTTTTCCTGCTTTTTATGGGTTTTAATTCCATGGTCACAGGTCAGGTAATCGCTTTTGATGATGCCTGGGGTGATGAAGGGTTTAACCTGGTTAGTCAGGATGTTTCCGGTGTGGAAATAGTGTATTCGATTCGTAATATGGCTCTCAACGATATTACCATTGAGGGTGAGAATATGAAAAATATACATATTTCAGGAATTTTTCTGCCCAATGACGCCGGCGCTCCAAACCTTCCCGGCAGCGGCCGCTATATAGCCATTCCTGAGGGGGGCCTCGCAAGTGTTCAGGTTTTATCATCAGAAACTGAAGTGTTTCAAGATATTGACATTGCCCCCGCGCCCCCGCTGCCTCTTGAAACTGATGATTCGCCTCTCGTTTATGAGAAAAATCCCGAGATATATTCACGCAATGCATATTATCCCGAAAGCCCGGTTATTTTATCTGAATTGTCCGAAATGCGCGGAGTGGATTATGTGATTTTAGGGATAACGCCTTTTCAGTATAACCCGGCAGCTCGTGAGCTTGTGGTTTATAAAAACATAAGAGTTCGAGTTAATTTCGAGGGCGGTAATGGCCATTTCGGTGAAGATCGCTTGCGCAGCCATTACTGGGAACCTGTGCTTCAAAGCAATCTTTATAACTATGCCTCGCTGCCCGATGTTGATAATAACCTTCCATACATGCAAAATGATCGCGATGAAGGTTTTGAATATTTAATTATCATTCCTGATGATTTGATTTTCACAGCCTGGGCTGATACTATCAGAAACTGGCGGACATTACAGGGTATCATGACCGGAGTAGTCACGCTTACAGAAATCGGCGGAAACACCGCTGCCCATATTGAGAATTATGTAAATAATGCCTATTATAATTGGGATATTCCACCGGTAGCGGTAATGTTGTTGTCGGATTATCCAAGCTCCGGGCGCACTTATGGAATTACCTCACCTCTATGGAACGGCTATTGTGTTTCTGATAATATCTATGCAGATGTTAACAACGACAACCTTCCAGACATGGCATTTGCCAGAATTACAGCTCAGGATGAGAGCGACCTCTCCAGAATGGTTGGCAAGTTCCTTGATTACGAACGTAACCCGCCAACCGATCCCGGAGTTTATGATTATCCTATTGTTGCCGGCGGCTGGCAGTTGGAGAGATGGTTTATTCTATGCACTGAAATATGCTGGGGTTATTTGCATAACATACATGGCAAGGTCCCGGTCCGTGAATATGCTATTTATGAAATCCCTTATCCCGGCAACCAGTGGTCATCCAATCCAAACACGTACATGCTGATAAATTATTTCGGTCCAAATGGGCTGGGGTATATTCCGCTGACTCCCTCATATCTGAACGATTGGGGAGGTAATGCATTCAGAGTAAATAATGACATCAACAACGGCGCTTTTATGCTTCTTCACCGCGACCACGGTAATGAGTACGGCTGGGGAGAGCCCGATTATGACATCGGCGACCTATCCGGACTGAATAATGATACGTATCCTTTTGTGTTTTCCGTTAACTGCTTAACCGGCAAGTATAATTATTCCAGTGAAACATTCGTCGAGGCTTTTCACCGGATGGAACATGGCGCCCTTGGACTCATCGGGGCGTCAGAAATATCGTATTCGTTTGTAAACGATACCTATATATTCGGTCTGTTTGATTATCTCTGGCCTGATTTCGATCCCGGTTATGGAGAAGACGGTTCAGCGACATTAAATCCCTGTTTTGCCAATGCCTCGGGGAAATATTATCTGCAGGTTTCAAACTGGCCCCATAATGCATCCGATAAAACGGTGACTTATCATCTGTTCCATCATCATGGAGACGCCTTTATAACCATGTATTCGGAAGTTCCCCAAGACCTGGATATTTTGCATGCTCCTGTGTTATTTGCAGAATTTACCGAATTTACGGTGAATGCCGATCCTGGAGCATTAATTGCGCTTACAGTCGATGGTGAAATTATTGGAGTCGCCGAGGGCACTGGAAATCCGGTGGCTATACCGATTGAACCGCAGATGCCAAACAATACCATGCTGATAACGGTTACCAAACCAAACTATTATCGATACAGCGTGGAGGTGGATATAATTCCGCCGGAAGGTTATGGAATTGTCGAGGGGTATGTGACCGATCTGGTAACAGATGAAGGACTGCAGGGGATAGTCACAGTTACAAACAGGGACCCGCAGATCATTGCACCCTGCAATGAGGATGGTTATTTCCACGTATATGTTCCTGCGGATACTCTCTGGGATTTCCGTGCCGAATATACATCCGACTATTTGCCGTCGTTTGCTGCTTTGTCAGTTTCCGAAGATGATACTGTTGCACAGGATTTCCCACTGGAGCCCAAGGTTGAAGTAGTTCTGCGGGCATCTTTCGGTAATCCCGAAGATATTGCTTATCGCACTTTTTATTTTAAGGGCAGTTGGAATGATGATGGCTTTTATGACACAACCTGGACAGAGACGTTCATACCGATGAGCGATGACGGTGTAACTCCCGATGAAACTGCCGGCGATGGCATATTTACCGGTTCTGTTAAACTGGCAACCGACCTGGCTAATACCTACCAATGGGCGATATATTCCGAGGATTATACCGTTGAAGCGCTGCTCCAGTTAGCAGGCGGTTTTGATATACTAGATCCGGCTGAACCACCCGAAGTACCTGTATTTGAGGTGAATCCATCCGGTTCTGAAAACAACTGGACTTTGACAGTTGAAGGCGATAACGAGCTGTTAATAGAGCTTCAGCCAGGATACGAAAATGATGAATTCAGATGGTCGGGCGAGGCTTTATTGAATGCCGGCACTACTTATCATTTCAGGATATACCCGATGCATTTTGATTCGGCTTCCTATGGTCAAGGCGGGGTTGGCGGTCCTGATTTTGCAGTAACACCAAACGTAACCGAGGAGTTTGTTTTTATATTCAATGATAATACGGATACCATATTCCTTGATTCAGCGCATCCCTGTCCGCTTAATCTGACAGCTTCATCAGACATGGATATGAGAATCGAATTAATCTGGGAGGAGCCTCGTATCGACCCTGAATCATATAAAGTTTATCGGGCTGATGAAATATCCGGACAGTATGTAGAAATAGGAATTGTGCCTTGTACAGAGCTTGGTTTTTCAGATGAAACGGTATCCAACTATCAGGATTATTACTATTATACAACGGCGATTTACACCGGTGATGTTGAATCGCTTCCTTCAAATATCGGCGAGGGTTATGCTGTAACTGGCGCTCGGCTGTCGGTTTCGCCGGGTAGTTTTGAGGTTTATGTCAATCCCGGTGACAGCCTGAACACAAGCTTATTTATTTCAAATGATGGCGACCTTGAGTTGAATTACGAGATTGCCGCAAGCGAGGCGAGCAGGTTCTGGACGCCGCCGGTAAGCCAAGTTGATCAGCAAGCTTTCCGATTCAGCAACACTGCCAATGATAAGACCTATGTAAAGGCAGGTCCTAAGAATCCGCCTCAGCTTTTAGACAGCGGCGGCCCTGATATATTCGGCTATGCCTGGATAGATTCGGATGACCCGGGCGGTCCGGAATTCGATTGGATTGATATTACATCATTCGGCACACCTATAGATTTCGGGGGCGACATCGATGACGGCAACGGCGGGCCGCTTGCTCTCGGATTTACTTTCAGGTTTTATGGCAATGAATTCAGTTCGATTAATGTCTGTACCAACGGATGGGCGTCATTTTCAAACAGCACTTCGGTTGAATGGGGAAACCAGTATATACCCAATCCTGAAGAGCCCAACGACATGCTGGCAGTATTCTATGATGATATGAATTTAGAGCATGGCGGCGATGGCTATTTCTATACTAACAATGCCGACACTGCGATAATTACCTGGGACCACGTCCCCGATTGGCGTCAGGAAGGTATATTCACATTCCAGATTATCCTGATTGCACCGGAGAAGATAGTCTACCAGTACCTCGATCTGGGGCCGGGGAGAATGGATGAGCAGTCTATCGGTATCGAAAACGAGGATGGCTCAATCGGCCTGCCGGTCGCCGTTGATCAATCGTATGTCCATGACAGTCTGGCAATCCGGTTTTTCAAAGACTGGCTCAGGACTTTCCCGAGTACCGGAGTAGTTGCCCCTCAGGCGACAGATACAGTAAATGTATTGTTTGATGCCGCTACTCTTGTGATAGGCGACTACAGCGGTCTTATTAATATCTCTGGCGGCGACATATACCACAGCGAGGAACCGGTGAGCATCCCGGCGGCAATGCATGTTGCCGATCAGTCCGGCGTAGATGACGACATCGTCAACAATCTGCCTGCTATCTTTGCCCTGAATCAGAACTATCCGAACCCATTCAATCCGGTTACAACCATAAAATACAGCCTGCCGGATGCGTCTGATGTGAGCCTTGATATTTACGATATCCTTGGCCGCAAAGTCATAACGCTTGTCGATGAGTACCAGCCGGCGGGTTATCATCAGGCTGTATGGAACGCCGATCAATACGCCACGGGCATGTATTTCTATAAAATCAAGGCGGGTGATTTTACCAAGACGAAGAAGATGCTGTTGCTGAAATAAAAATATTTATTGACATTTTGCGATGGATAAGTCATAAATGTTTTTAAGATATACAACTGGATAATCTTTTAAAAGGAGAAAGAAAATGAAAAAATTAACTCTTCGATTTTCCGCTTTTCTTTTAATTCTCTTGCTGTGTTTTACTTTGAACTGCACACAGCAGGGCGAAAAAGCAGATGTCGAAGCCGACATCGCTGCGATCAACGAACTTCTCAACCAGTATGCTTCCAGTATTAATGCAGGTGATACAGACCTATGGATTTCTCTGTGGGCTGATGATGGGATACAGATGCCGCCGGACAATCCTGCTGTCATCGGAAAAGAGAATATTAAGGCAGGCCTGCAATCTTCTTTCGATCTTTTCAACTGGAAGATGACTATCGATGATGAAGAAATTAAGGTAGCAGGAGATTGGGCTTTTGATCGAGGCAATTACACATACACACTGACTCCCAAGGAAGAGGGTAAGACTATTAAAGGTAGCGGAAAATATCTGTCCATCCTGGCAAAACAAGCCGATGGTTCCTGGAAATTGGCCCGTGACTGCTTCAATAATAATGCACCGCCAATAGTGGAGTAACAAGGCAAGCTGGCTATCACAATTTCGAATTTAGGAGTAGGGCAGGAGTCGCAGACTACTGCCTATTTATTTTAGAGCCGCGCAGAAATCGGCATGTCTCGGAAAGACATGCCTTGCTGAAGTGAGGGTGCAGTAAAGAGTCAGAGAGTAGGCCAAGACTCCTGTGGGCTTGACAATTTGCTATAGTCAGGAGCACAGGACTCCTGACCTGCTGACTGTAAATTGCAAAAAGCTGAATTATCTGTAATTAGAAAAATATTCATCAATTTCATTTCTTAGTTCAATACCCGCTCTTTCAAAGCAATTTAGTAATTCTTCGTAACTGCCTTCACCGCCTAGAAAATCCCAAAATTCATTCGCAACATACAATTCTTTTTCTAAATCGAGCATTCCTCTTAATGTCCATCGTTGATAAGGTTCCGGTTCATATGGATTATAGGGGATAGCGATAGCAGTATTTACTTGAGCTTGAGGATTTTTGGCAAATTCAGCGGCAGCCCACTCCAAAATAGTTCTCTTAAACTCCTTAAAATTGCCCATATTTGGTTTTGCTGTTTTAATATCGAATAAATAAATGGCACCTTTATTATCTCTTAAAAATATATCTACATTTGTTAATTTGACATTCTGCATCTTGCCAGTCTGACAGACAGCCCTGATTTTCTCCAACTCAACATCTTTATTGGGAGATTCTTTTACGGTTGTTAAATCATTAATAATATTCTGTATTATTTTATAGGCTTCTTCACTAATTCTTTTTTCTACTTTATATTGCCTTGTTGCATCTACAAATCGATGTTTAGCCAACGCAATTGCAGCTGGTTCAAAAATCGATGTGCCAAAACTTGTGTTTAGCGAATGGATAAATGAATATAATGCCATTCTATCTTTTCCTAACAAGCGGAAATGAAAAGGCATATTACTGGTTTCTGGATTATACTTCTTAAATTTATCTCTGATACATGTCTTAATAACATCTTCAATATAATCTCTTTTATCTTTAGAAAACCGCATTGTCTCACCTTTGCTTTAAATGAAATATTGTCTCCGAATATGCGTTTCTATTTTTTTCCGTACGATTTAAAACCGGTCTCTTATATTTATTAATTACCTGCATTCCGACATTTTCAGCGATTCCGGGATATAAATTATACTTGTCATTGGCAACTATAAATATATTAAAATCATCTATTAAAAATCTTTTGCAATTTACAAGCACATCACTAATTTCCTTAATATATAAATTTCGCGCTTCTCCTCCCTGTCCCTTTGATAAAGAACCAATTTCCAATTTGTCTCTGCGTTTGAAGCCAAACAGATCATATGAATAAGCATGCTGTTCATGATAATCAATTAATCCAACGTATGGAGGACTGGTAAATATTCCATTAATCTTATCGGATTTTGCTTGCTCTGCAAATGCTGCGTTTTTCTTTTCAAGTTCAGAAAAGATATCAATCGTTTTTGAATCACAATTTAAACAAACTTGATATGTATTTGTACGTAGACTATTGAAAGTCGATAGCCTCCTTAAAGTATCTTTGCAGTAAGTATCCCACCACCTGGCTATTGTAAACAATGGCTTGCATATTTTTTTATGTTTTGTGCAATAATATGTAGTTATAACGGGTTCTTTTAAAGTTGCCAGATCGCTATGAGTTGTTGCCCGACAAGAACGCATTGTTCTGCTTAAAATAATCGCTAAAATCTTTTTTATATTTGAATCTCTTTCCTTTTTAATTTCATTAAACACTAACTTGATTTCATCTTTAATTGGATTTATATACCACATGTCATAAAAATTTCCATTTTGCGATGATTTAAATTCAATTTTATATATCTTTTTTAGATTATTATATATTTGCTGAAATTCAAATTCTTTTTGTTTAGAATATTCTCTTTCTTTAATCTCTCCATTTCGAACTCGAAGTTTGAATTTAGGACTAGGAAAATATTTTGAATTAAATTTAAATAACTCTTCCAGCAGTTCTTTTTCAAATGCTATGGCAGATGAATTTAATGAATAATTTCTTAGAACCTTTGTAATTTCTACGATTTTTTTATTTAATTTAATTATATCATATTTCGTTATTTTGGCATTTGATATTAAGGTGTTAAATTCAGATATTTCAATACCAATAGCGTGCATTGCAAGTTCATTTGCCTGAACTAGAGTCGTACCGCTGCCGCAAAATGGATCTAAAATAATGTCGCCCTTTTTAAAATAAGCTTTCATCTTAAATTCATCAGTATGGCCATCAAGAAAATAATTCACGAGTTGTGGAATAAATTTACCTTTATACGGATGAAGTCGGTGTACATGCTTTGTTGTATCTTTCTCTCTCAAATAATCAAACGATAAATGCCAATTTAGATCATCTCCTAATTTATTTTTCCAATCAATTTCACGTTTTCCATAATAAGAGTCATAATATTTTTGAAGTTCAGATTTGTTAATATATATGAAACCATTAGTTTCAATTTTTCTAATTTTCCCATATTGAACAAGATAAGAGATGTTAGAAAAAGTTACTTTTTTATTCAGATATTTCCTTGCCCATATTACCGCTTCTTTAATTGTAAATAAATCTTTTTTATCTTTAAAAAGAGTTGTCATAAATTATCCCTGCAATTGTACACGAGCCTCAATTATTTCTAAAGCACGCCATTTCCTAACAAAACTAAAACTATATTAAAACAAATTAAAAGTAAATATAAAATATCGTGCTGTCAGATGCCTCATGTAACAGCCTTTTCATAGGTGAGGAATATAACATTACTAACTATCACAATGCCTTTGACTCTTCCTTGCATTTGATATCAAGGGTTTCCAGTTCATCGAGGATGGGGTTGTAAAGCTCGGGGATAACAGGAACCCAGACGCCGGGCTTGGTGAATTTGCGTTCGAGTATCAAACGTGATCCGACAGCGGCGGGAAGGCTTACAGTACGGGACATCGAGCTGTCTCCATTGGGAATACCATAGTCGATCAGGGTTGAGGTTATTTCCTCTTTTTTCCCGTCGGGATACTCAGCGATAAAGTTGTGATACAAGATAATCATATCCCGTTCGCCGGATTCATAGGGCATTTTTTCCAGCATGCGGGCAGTCAGGATGTCAATGACACCGCCTTTCTCAATCGGCAGGGGATCATTGGAAAACAGTCCCAGCCATTCGAAATTATCGAAGATAAATGAATCTGACGGGATATTCAGTTTTTCAGCAAATGCTGTTCGGAGGTTTGGTGAAGGTTTTTTGCCTGCAAGCTGCCAGCCCAAATCGGCGAAGGTTTTGCCGGCCCAATCCTTTTCGTCTGCATCAAAGTAACCTATGTCAGCAACGGCTTTCATGGTGTCGCACCAGCCCTTGTAGCGAAGAGTGCCCCGGAACATGGTCGGGATGCCTTGCAGACCGTAAAGCTCGATATAGCCCAGCGAATCGCGGTTGGGATATGCTTCCAGTTCGCCGATGCCGGGGATTTCGATATGCCAGTAGTGGGAAAAGAGTTCCGGTCCGGGAACGAATATTTCCTTTCCATCTTTGCGGTATTTGCCGTCGTTTCTACCGGCGAGAAGGACTCCTTTGGGGCTCCATGAAAACTTGTAGCCGTAGGGGTTGGTGTTGGCTTCGGGGGCAGGCAGTCCGCCGCAGTAAGACATGAAGCTGATAACCTTGCCGCCGTCTTTTTGAACGCTGTGTATGATCCGCATGGCGGACATATGATCGATGCCGGGGTCGACGCCGCTTTCGTTTAGGATCACCACACCGGCTTTTTGGGCGGGTTCGTCAAGGGCTTTCATAGCCGGGCTGACATATGAGGTAGTAACCATATCTTTGCCGAGCTCAATGCACATCTGGGCCACAACCGGATGATAGGCGGCCGGTAAAAGGCTGATTACCAGGTCAGCTTCGCTAATCATTTTTTTTAGTTCATCTTCTTTATCAACGGTCCATTGTAGGGCTTCGCCATTGGGGTGGCCGGCGACCAGCTTCTCGGCTTTGCTGACTGTGCGGCTGGCAACGCGCACACGGAAATTATGTTTTAGAAGATACTGAACAAGTGGTTTAGTTACTAAACCAGCTCCAAGTACCAAAACGGATTTCATTGTGTCTCCTCATGGTTATTGCTTAAATGATTTCTATAGATATTTGCTTAAATGTTTATATCCAGGGGTTAATTTCCCTTCATGCAGAATGAACGCCCGGTGAAGTTCGCCGGGGAGGTTCAGATTTTCAAATGGAACATTATAAACTGCTTTCGCCAGTTGAGGGATGAAGGGAGTCAGTATTTCGCCAAAATATTCAGAGGCTTCTTGCGCCAACTCGCAAGGCAGGTTGTCAATAGCCATCACTACCGGACCTAATCCTTCCCAGCCGTCGCTGACCGTGGAATCGAGGGGATTGTAAACATAAACAGGATTGCCGGGATCGGTGGTTTTTATCGTACACTGAATGGATCCTTCGATGTCGCAGGAAATATCGCCGATGACCCTCAGTGGTTGGAGATGGGAGGAGGAATACGCTCGCTTAAGATAGTCGAAAGTCACCAGCCGCGTATAACGGGAATCCCAATAGATGCAGTTTACCAGGATGGTCAGGTAGGGAAGATAATTTTCGAAACGGGAACGGTAGTTTTGAGGATTATCATAATAATCCTGCAGGTCAAAAGTTCCGGCAGGGTCGAGTGGTTCGACTATGTCTTCTTCTGTGAAAACAACCTTAAACAGCTTTCCCCGGGCGGTTGTTGATGAGGCGGCGATAGCCGCGATTTCAGAGGGCTCAACCTGTTCATGTGGAAAAAGATCGAAGATTTCCTGGGCGCCCTGGGAAACGTTGCCATATCCTGCGAATCCGCATATCAGGGGAGACAACATGGACGGGATGCCTTCCTTTTTAATCATGTCGGCGGCTTCAGCGATACAGGATTTAGCCTCTTTAAGGCTTTTATATTCATGCGCCATTCTAATCATGCTGAAAACGTTTGGTATGCCCTCCCATTCCAGTCTCTTCCCGAAAGCCCAGAGGGTATCGATCATCCCGACGAGTCCGGCCTGTTTTCCGAAAAATATCAGGCGTTGACCCTTATCATCGGTGATCAGTTCATAATCAATAAGCTGGCATTTCAGTTCCATCATTCTCTTCAGAATGGGCATGTTATGTTCCTGCCCTTTAATTGTGTGAGAGAAAAAAGCATAGGTCTTGTTATATTCAAAGAAATCAGCGGGAATTTCTTTCAGGGCAAGGATGATAGGACATGAAAACAGGTCTTCGCGGATAACAGCGCCGACATTCTGGTATTCCTCATCGGGGAAAATTCTGATGGATGATGGTTGAAGCCAGATTTCGATTCCATTCTTCACAAGTTTGCCGACATTATCAGGCGTGAGAGGGGCTCTCCTTTCCCACTCATTCTTATTCTCTCGTCTAATCCCAATACGCATATTCACACCGCCACTTCTATAATATGTTGCCTGTTATAACGTTAGCATTATTTGATACAGCTTCCCGGCGCAGTTCATCGAAGAAGCTGTAACTGACAGCCAGGCAATGAATTTGACAATTTTTATTATTATCCATTGTATTTTCTCCTGAAAATGGCATTATCCAAAATCAAGCGCCATTTTTATCAATTTTCGATGCAATATATTTATTGAGCTATCTTTTGTCAATTCTAAGATTAAGATATAAATAATTATATAATTTATCAGGATTATTATTGACAAAAGGAAGTTATTTTTATACTTTTATAGTGTCTTAGAAAGTCTGCTGCCTTTTATTGTAAGGGAGATAAAAAAACAATTCTTGGAAGATTCGGTTAAGTGGTTTTAAAACTTGTTTTTAATTTATTTGTTCTGATGATTGTAAATAATAGTATTAAAGCTGTCAACATGAACGATTGTAATGTGTATTGTACTATCACATTGAATATTAATAATTGGTCTTATTAGACTGTATTAATAAATCGATATAATTGGAGAGGAATGAATTTTTTGGTTATGGAGGTGGAACGACGATGAAGAATATGGCAATGTTTTTTATTGCCTTCTTGCTGATTTTCCAGACCGGTTTCGCATCGGCTCAAGAAACTGATGTTGGTGTATCGGCTATTATCAGCCCGCCAGAAACAATTGTTCTGGATGTAACCTATCCACTCAAATCAGAGGCGACCAATTTCGGGATAAACACCGTTACTTTCGATGTTGTGTTTGATGTTCTGATAGAGGGTACATCGACCCTGATAGTATCGGATACATCAACAATCATTTTGATGCCGGGCGGCGCAGTTGACACTATCACATTTAGCCGGACGTTTACTCCGACGCTTGATACAACTTATCAATTGATTTCCTATACAGTTCTTGCTTCAGATGAGAACCCGACTAATAACACCTCGGCTTTAACCACCACATTCGAAGTAGAACTTGCTCTCTGGTATGGCGCCCTTGACGGTTCACCTGTAGAAAGCAATATTAACAGCGACTTAAATATTTCGGCATATATATATTGTGCTGAAACTGTTTATGTTGCCAACACTCATTTTTGTCTTGGAGTCAATGATCTCTATATCGATTCCATATTCAGTGAAACTGAAGGCACAATTTACTATCCACTAACTGAATGGGATGCAGCCGTTTTTACACAACCCGATGGTTCACCCCCTAATCCGGAAGGATGGAGCAGTCAATCGTTTGTCGGTTTTGCCCGTCTCAATCCCTATCCGCCCTTGGCGCCCTGGCTTCATTATACAACTCCAACATTAATTTTAGATTATGCCGTTCATACTGCCAACGATCCAACCCTGGTCGGTCAAACAGTCAACGCAATAGGGGCAGGACTTAATCAATATCAAGGTCCATCCAATGCCGGCGATACCACAGGTTTCGTCACTTTCGACCTTTTGGAATATTACAGTCCAATTTATTTCCTCGGCGCAGGCCATGTAAGCGGAGTCGTCACTGATGAATCTTCACAACCCATTGAAGGCGTGGTTGTAGTAGATTTAAATACATCTGGAATTGATATTACCAATGAACTTGGAAATTATACTTTAGCTAACCTGTTTCCCGGTTTACATGACATCAGCTTCTCCCATCCAAACCATCTTGATACTATTGTAGCCGATGTTAATATAATTGCTAACCAAACATATGCTTTAAACGTTCAAATGGAACCTTTACCGTTTGATGACGTCGGCGTTTCTGAAATAATCAGCCCGCCGCAGTTTGTGCAGCTTAACATCGAATATCTCCTTGAATCAGAGGTCGTAAATTATGGAACCGCTGCCAGTACATTTGATGTTATTTTCGAAGCTTATCTTCTGGGTTCCACAATTCCCTTAATCATTGACACCATCACTGTAACAGATATGGTTGGAGGCGGCGTTGATACCGTTACTTTCGACAGTACTTTGTTTACTGCTTTTGATACTACCTATCAGCTTGTTTCATATACTGTTCTTGAGGAGGACGTCAATGCCAGCAACGACACTTCAACCTCATCGAGTTCAATATTTTTCGGAGTTTCGGCCTGGTATGGAAACCCTGATAATACTCCTCTGGAAGGTTATGTGGATGAGAGGCTTGAAGTTGACGTATATGTTCAGACTGTTGAGGATATTTATCTTTCTTACTGTCACCTCTGTCTCGGGGCAGCCAACCAGTATATTGACAGCCTGTTAAGTCAGGATGAAGGTCAACTATACTATCCATTCGGTGAATGGGATGTCGCTTTGTTTTCTTCCTCTTATGGTTCTCCGCCAAATCCTGAAAACTGGTCAAGCCAGTCATTCTGGGGTTTCAGCAGTCTTGGATCAGGCCCAAATCCATGGCTTCATTTTACAACGCCGACTAAAGTTTTAACTTTCATGTTTAAAACTGTTAACGACCCGCTTTTGATGGAGGATACGGTTCAATGTTTTGGAACCGGAGTTAACCCATCGTTAGGTTCTTCAAGCGCCAGCGATACCCTGGCCTCAAATAATTACCCGGTAATTGAGGCGTTCAGTCCGGTGTTTTTCAAAGCTGTAGGCTCTATAGCAGGAATAGTCACGGATCAAGCTATCTGTCCAGTTAGCGATGTTTACATAACCGCCATAGGTTCATCCGTTCATGATAGTACAAATATCATGGGAGAATATTCTCTCAACAATCTGCTTATTGGCACATATGATGTATCATTCTCACACCCGGTATATCGTGATACAACCGTTGCAGATGTTGAGGTACTGCTCAGGCAAACAACAATACTTGATATGGTTTTGAAATTTCCCTGTGATTTTGTTCCCGGGGATGTAAATGGCGATGGAATCGTAATAGGCAATGATGTTACCTATGGCGTCGCCTTTTTAGTTCTTGGCGGTCCTCGACCGCCTGACAGCTGTTTTAATGAAAATACGAATAGTTGGCTGTATTCAGCGGCCGATGCAAACGGTGATTGTGCGTTTTTAGGTTCGGATATTACCTATCTTATTCAATATTTCATAGGCAACAATCCACCTCCCCAGTTCTGTCCGTATACTCCTCCACCGGGTCCAAATTTGCTTAATATCTTTCGAAATAAAGCGCCTTTAATTATTCCTACAGTTGGTTTATCCGGGGAGGACAAAAAATGAGAAAGATTTTTATGATAAATATGGTCATTATATTGGCAACCGGAATTATTATTTCGCAGGCTAACCAGGTTGGCGCCTTAAATGACCACTCGGCCAAATTAACTGCCAAAAACATGTCATCAGCAAAGTCGAACATTAGATCAACCAATGATAAAATGGGATCGCAACGGTTTAATCTTCGTGAAAAGAACGAAGGATATGATGATTATTCGCTGAATATACCGCCTAACGATGATTGTGAAAACGCCGAACAGATTAACGGCGCGTTCCCGACCAGTGTCTACGGTACAACTGTAGGGGCTGCCGTTGATTGCCCTGAAGGGTTTAATGGGGAAGCTGTCTGGTATGAATTTACGGCTCCATTTGCCAGAAATGAAATAATTATTGATTATTGTTTGACTGAAAACGATCAAATTGATTTCACCTCCGAAATTCTTTATTCGAACTGCCCGTATGATATGGCCTCTTGCGCCGATTACATCGGAGCATACCAGGCGTATGATAAAATGTGTGCAAATGGGTACAGAAATGCCTACCGGAGATGGATTAGTATACCCGGACCAGCAGTATACTATTTGCCGGTTTATTTTGATGAAGCGACAGATTTCGGTTTTTCAATTGATATTAACCAATACATTCCGGCAATTGTCACTTGCCCGGATGGCGCCCAGTTTGAACAGGAAGCATGCGGCAATAATACCAACGGCGGCTGTCTAATGGAGCCCGGGATGGAGCAGTTTGAATCCATTGATTGCGGTATCACTGTCTGTGGCGATTACTGGTCTAATTACCATACCCGGGACACTGATTGGTATGAACTTGAGTTGACTGAACGCGGCTTCCTTAAATGGTCGGCAGTTGGCGAGGCTCCTACAAGAATCTGGATGTATGATGGCAGTGGAGGTTGTGATGGTATATTTCTCGGCTCTATAGCCGCAGAACCCGGTGATACTGCCAGCCTCGAATTTGAGCTTCTTGCCGGAACATACTGGCTGGTCGTGGGAACAGATGGTTGGTACGATATGCCCTGCGATGGCGGCGGTATGTTTACCAATGATTATACAGCGTCTGTTGCCTGTGAATTGGGCGCGCCCGAACTGACAGTTGCTCCGACTGTTGTTTATGGCGAAGCGCTGGAAGGATTCACCGATACTGAGATATTATCTGTTTCTAATACCGGAACCGGACGATTAGTTTTTATCGCTGAAGCTACTCAGGATATCTCCCCTTCCTATCCTCTTGAAAAGGGCCAGGTTAATCTTCATGATTTGCTCGGTTCAGTCGCTCCTGATAATATTGATGAGTATTATAATAATCTGCCCGTGGCGCTTAATTTCGCTGAAAATCAAGATAACCGGTTTGCTCTGGAAATTCTTACTGAATGTCCGCCCGGCGCTGTTTTAGAATCTGAAGAATGCGGCGATGATATTAATGGCGGTTGCGCCATGTCTCCGGGCGCTGAGTCGTTTGAGCCTATTGATTGCAATACTACCGTTTGCGGAACGGTGTGGTCTGATGGCACAATCCGCGATACGGATTGGTATATCCTGGAATTAGCCGAACCGCAATTTTTCACTTTCTCTGTTACCGCCGATTTTCCATTTCTCATGTTTTTGTTGCTTCCCGGTCCTGCGGGCAATGAATGCGACGATTTTGAGGCTCTTTCTTTCGCCGGCGCGGCTGCCGGAGATACCGCTGCAATCATAAGTAGTCTGCCGGCAGGAACTTACTGGCTCTGGATAGGACCGACAGCCTGGTATGATCAACCATGTGATGGCAGCGGCGAATATGAGAATGATTACGTGACCTGGGTGAACTGCATAACGCCATGGCTGACTATTGATATCATAAATGGTCATGTTCATGAGGGCGACCCGGCGGTTGATATTACAGTTACAATGGATGCAACTCTCCTGGAACCCGATACGTATACCGGCAATATCAGGTTTATCTCTAATGATTATATTCATACCCCCCTGGATATACCGGTCACTTTTGTAGTCAACGAGGTTTATGCCTATATACCTGGCGATGCTAACATGAGTCTGGGCTCATGGCCGGCTGAGTTAACAGGCGCTGATGTAAGCTATCTCATAGGCTATTTTGTTACATCCTTTAACTTACAGCCTTGTTATTTTGATAATTTCTATGCGGCTGCCGATGCTAACGGCGATTGTATTATTCTTGGCAGCGACGTGACATATCTTGTTGGATATTTCGTAAGCGACTTTCCGGCTCCTGATGGTTGTCCCCTTTACCCTCATATCGATCCGGTTGAGGAGAATTATCCTGCCTGTATTGTGCCATCCTATATTGCCGAGGATAATAATGAACAAGACAAAGCGGTTAAATGAATTATAAGAGCATAATTTGCGTTGGCCATTCGCTTGATTCGGATGGCCATTTTTTTATTGGTGGAGTTAGGTAACCCGCATTATTAACAAATCTTAACATGTGCTGACATCCGCCATAGGCGGACTTCTGCCAGAGTTGTCGGAAGTAACTTCCGACAGCACAAAAACATTCTGTATTTTTAATGGATACTGTGATGTCGACTCTCCGCGATCGACATTATAGCCCGTAGATGTAGGTCGGGTTCAGACCGGAGGGAGAAACCCGACATTTTAGCTCTTGACCTTTATAAGCCAATTCAATATAGTTTAAACGTTGGGTACTAATCTGCCATAGGGCGGAGAAAAGCCTGACTTAACAAATCATGCCCTCGTAGCTCAGTTAGGATAGAGCGCCGGTTTCCTAAACCGGGTGTCGCAGGTTCGAGCCCTGCCGGGGGTAGTTTTTATTTAGTGGAATCAGTTTGACATACATAGTAAAAATACGCTATATTTTGTTTGTTGGAAATAAAATTGGATTAGCATTTTAGAATGACATCGAAATATATGGGAGGTTAAAAATGAAAAATAAAAATAAAGGAGGGGAATTTAATTACAGAGCATATGCGTTTGGGAAATGAGAGCGATAGATAATGAATTGCTTAAAAATCAAGTTTTATTTAATAATGATACTTGTCGTTCTTTGGGCAGTCTCATTATTTGGACAAGATCCATCAGTAAATTCAAAATTCGATTCAAGTATGTTTGATCTTGACTTCTTTATTAAGCTTGTTGCTATTGTTGTATCAGCATTATTGATAATTTGGCAATTAAATAGGCAGCATAAAAATAATTTAAAACTTCAAAGAGAAAACAATAAAGAAAAGTTGAAGCTAGAGATATTTAAAGAGTATAGCAAAGTTATAACTGAAGCTTCAGAAAAGATTGAATCAATACATGGTGCTGCTAATAGTATTACTATTAGCTTAACCGGATATAGTACGAGTGTTTCTATGGGACTAAATCCTTCCCCTATAAGTCAAAGGGAAGTAATTTTTAGGGATGGCCACTTTGAAGCATTGAAGGCGCTTACAGATTTAATGTTTTTATTGGAAAAATATGAAATAATAAATCCAAACCTTAAAATATTCGATGCGGCTTTCGCTTGTGCACACTACGATATGTCCAAGACTTTTCCCCCTTTTCATGAAATATTGATGAAATATTTGCCATATGATGTACCGAAAACAAATCAAGAACGACTTGGAACAAATGTGATGATCCCCCAAATACCATCAAAAGATGATATTATAAAAGTATCCGAAATAGCTCAACCATATATTGAAAATCTATTAGATGCTCAAACCTATATTTATGATTTAGGGAGAGAAGCGCAAAATATACTTCTTGGCAGCTTATTTAACAATCGTATTCCCATAAGAAAACCTATTAATCATAAGTTTGTTGCTATATCAACATCACCCGAAGATGTTGAAAAGCTTAAGAAATATTTTTATGAGGAAACAGAGTGGGGAAAAGAACAGAAAAAGACGGAAGAAGAAGTTAAAGAAGCAGTAAAGAAAGAAAATACTGCTTGAATTCAATTGAAAATGTGGTGATAATATGGAAAAGAAGAATGAATTCTTAAATCTTGGTAAAAAAGAAATTGAAATAAATTCATTTGAGGGCTTTTTGTTATTTGCTAAAGGCGATGATAGAATTGGAAATGGCTATCATTACATCATGTCTATTTCTACAAGGCAAACTATAAAGAATATTTGCTATAAGGATATTTTTGATAGTGAAAAATTGATTATTGAAGAGAATGAAGAATTACATAAAAAAGGATATACAAAAGGTGAACAAAGTTACATTTTGCTATATAAATATATGAACTATATTAATACAGTTTATTCTATAATGGAAAATTTAGCATACTTTGTAAGAAAGATATACATTAAACATAATTTACCTTATGGATTCAGAAAACAAAAGCAAAGATTAATTGATAATAGAGATATAGATAACGAATATAGCAATATTCTTGATGAATTATCATGGTACGATAAAATTAAGAATATTCGAGATGAATACGTACATTTTCTAGCCGGTTTTGTATCTAGTGATAGTGAAAACAAAATAACATATTTCAATATACCTTCAGGAAAAAGGAAATCAACACCGACTACGATTGAGATTGAAGATTTGATTAAAGAAGTTAAGGATATAGAAAAATGGCTAAATGATTTCCTTGATAAATTCGGAAAACACTTCATAAATAAATTAGATAAGAATAAAAGGGTGGCTAAGGTCTGTGGAATATTAAAAAGCGGACATCTTGGGGTAATGTTGATATCATATAATGATGTAGTCAATAATAGGCCGGGAATATGTCAAACATTTAAACTTGATTGTCCTGATGCTGAAACATGTGAAGCAAGGATGAATACTGATCTGGAAACAGGAATGGAAAAAGTAAAAGAAGATGCATGATTTTATACCCATTATAGTAATTAGCCAATTTGATTAATATTGTTTGCTACTGACAGTAAAAGTTTAAATTAAAAGTCATAATATATTTATTTTAAATTTTATAGTCCGCAAATCGCATAGAAGGGGGTATTTTTGTACTATCATTATTATGGACAGCAGGTCAGGCGCCCGGCGCTCCTGACATCAATCTGCCAGAGTGTTTTATCAGCTATGTACTTTTTCCGGCTCTTTTTTTCTTGAGGCGGGCGGTTGGCTAAATTGAGTCGTCTGTTCTTCGGGTTTGGTGTCTTGAGCTTCAAACTTTTCCATATTTTTGAGATTTCTTAAAGTCCTGACCCTGATATAAAGCCATAATGGCATAAAAATCAATACAGCGGATGTGAACCATTGGAATGTATTACCATAGTTGAACAAGGTGTCCATAAATGCGAATATTCCAAGAATGAAAAAAGCGAAGGATATTATTAACATTATACATTTCCTCCTTTAAATAAATATATTTAATAATCAAAATCGGAGAATAAAATCAAGAATTTATACCCTGACCGAATTTTGTAATAAATGCCGGTTAGCGATTTTAAATTCGGTTCAATATGGAACATGTTAAGACGAAATGAGGTTTACAGATCGGATTCTGAGACCCCGTAGGGGAGAAATACTCAAAATCATAGTTCTGCCAGGAACGATTTAAGTATCCGGTTTTGGTTTATGGAGGGAATAAAAAGCCGCTATGGTTGTATTTTATAAAAGCGCTGTAAACACAATATTATGGCGTTTACAGGAAAAATCTAATTAAATAAAGGGCCTGAATTTTATGTGAAAAGTTCTTGCATAGCTTGACCGGTTTAATTAAATTAATCAAGTTTTGGTATGGGGGGAGAGGGTTGTTAATTTTAGCTTTGAGGGTCCAGGGATTTGACCCCTGCAGTAATTGGAATTTCAGGAGGATAAAATGAGGAAGTTGCTTTGTGCTGTTATCGCGGTTTTAGTTTCAGTCAGTTTGGTGTCGGCTCAGGATGATACGTATGTCGGATACAGAGGATTGGAAAGCTTGTCTGATCTGGATAATTATTACGATTTCAACTCATCCGGTTTTGGCGCTAAATCAAGGGGAATGGGCGGCGTTCATTTTGCCTTTTACAATGAGGGGTTCAGTTCGTTTCTCAATCCCGCGACTATGATTTATACCAACAAATCATTGATGTCCTTAGATGTGGTCAACTCTCAGGATAAATTCAATGATTATTATTTTTCCGGTCAATATGATTCCACAACCGGCGCCCCTATAAATAAATATGAAGATGTTGACGGTAAGCACACAAGGATAATCCAGGCCGGCGCAATCGCCCCGTTTTCATATTTTGATATGGACTGGTGGTTCGGCGGCGGATACAGGACAGTTTACGACATTCATTATAAAATGAGTCTGCCCGTTAGTTACCCCATTGATGAAAGAGATTTTGAAAGAAAAATAGAGCAAACAAGGGGTATTGATGCGGTAAATATGGCTCTGGCTGCAAATCCCCATCCAAATGTGGCCCTGGGCGTTAATTTCAATATGTATGTCAGGGGTTACCGGGGTAATTTCTGGTCTCCTTATGAAGTTACTATCGATGACGTTGATACAATTTGGGTCTTCCACGACAAGGATAAATCAACTTTTTCCGGCGTAAATTTTGATTTCGGAGCTGTAGTTGATTTTGATCAACTTAAGATCGGACTATCGATGAGTACGCCCTTCACTTTAAAACAAAGCGTTGTTTATTCTTCTCTCAGGTATGATAACGTCTATGGCTTTGACAATAATGAAAGAGGAACAATTAATCGTATCAATGCAAAGAATAAATTTCCAGCCACATTTGGCGGCGGGGTATCTTATATGCCCATGGAAAACATCACTCTGGCCGCTGATATAGAATACAAACCCTATTCTAAAATAACCATCGATATCGATCCTGAAGTTCTCATGTTTGAAAATATCTATGATCATGATCCTGAATGGGAAGACCTGACTCAATTCAGAGTCGGCGCTGAATATGTCTTAGATGCCGGTTTTGCACAGGTTCCTCTGCGAGCAGGCATGCAAAATTTGCCGGGACTAACTAAAAATATAACAAGTTCAATCGTATATGATTCCGATTATGTCGATTCGATATTTGAAGCGGACTCGGTTTCTTTAGAGAATGAAACTGTTTATGGCGATCAAATAAATACCTACCTGTTTTCAGTTGGCGGTGGCTTGAAATTCGAAAAAATCTGGTTTGATATCGCTTACCAATTCGGTTCTTCAGAATATGACAGAACATACACCTGGATACACAGCTCCGATATAAATGAGCATGTGGTACTTAATGATCCTCTGAAACTCGAATACTCAAGGCTGTATTTCTCAATCGGTATGCTGTTTTAAAGCGAAAGAGACACTTTTTGGATAATCTACAGGGAGTCGAAAGGCTCCCTTTTTTAACGTATGCTTTATGAAAACTACTTGACTGCCGGTAATTGATAATATATAAAGAATTCTTGACGATACATATTTTATGGATTCATTGCGGCGTCGGAGGAATCCCTTCCCGAGTTTTCATACTGGCAGGAATGGCTATATGGCTTGTATAAGGGTTCCTGCCCGCGCAACAAATTTAAAGGACTATTAATTTGATTGCACGACTGACAATTCTTGATAAAATCAACCTGTTTATCAGAGTCTATATAATGCTATTTGTCAGCATCTTTAAAATATCCCCCTGGGTTCCTTTTTTAGTCGTTGCCCTGTTTCAGGCAGGGGGGCTGATGGCGTTAATCTGGGTTAACTCTCCGTTATGGACAAATCTTATCCAGCCGGTTTTATCGATTTTTCTGCCGGACAGGGTCTTTCATTTTCCCCGGTATTACCTGGCACTTCCATTTATCAATTCTATCTTCGACAGTTTTATCCTCGGTCCAACAGTCTGGCTTCTAATGCTGGCGACGGCAATATATAAACTGGGAGGCGTTTATTCGAGCCGCCCGTCACATCTTAAAGATGGAATCAATATAGCTTTTAAATCCTATTTGCCGCTTCTGGCAGTCTGGCTGATTGAGATGGTTTTTGTGCTGGCAGTCCTGCTGCTGCCATCCGGAGCGCTGAGTTCTTTTGTTAAAGGTTCCCCCAGGGTTAATATGGCCCTTGATTTTGGCCTGCAGATGATGGCCTATATCGTTACAGCGTTCCTGATATATACGATACCCGGAATAATCATAGCGAGGAAAAGGCTCGGCGCCGCCTTAGCAGACAGCGTCAGGCTATGCTTCAATAATTTCTTCCTGACATACTTTATTGTAATCATACCCGGTATCTTCCTGTTTTTACCTGATTTTATATTAGCGAATTACGGGCTAGAAATAACAAGGATTTTCAACCCTCAAATTGTAGTTGTGATTATATATCTAAAAATATCTGCCGGGATATTTTTGAATCTGTTCATTTATGGAGCGGCTACTTTTGTCTACAAGGAGCTGCTTTATAAGGATTGAGTCGCCGCTAAGACAAACTGACAGGTATATATCCATTTTAATCATTATATAAAAAAAGCCGTATCATCGATTAATGATACGGCCGGAACTTTTTATTTCAGCTAACTTATTTTTTTCGCCTTCTTGCGGCAATTCCGGTTCCTATTAATCCAATACTCAGCAAAATAATAGTTGCCGGTTCGGGAACCGGCTCAATAGTAACCATAGCTTCATCGTTATTGCAACTCATTCCTAGTGTCATGCTTAAGCCCTGCTGCTGGAAATCTGGATTTCCCAGGTCGGCAAAAGAAATAGTGCCCTCCATGAGATAAGTGTAAAATCCATTCTCACGACCTAAATTAGCATATTGCGAGTAATCAAAAGTAGCGGTGGAATTAAGCTCCGATCCTAAATTGCCTTCAGCAAGTACCGGGTTCCCTCTTTCTTTAAAACCATAATAACCGTCATTGTAAGTCATCTCCGGGTTGTAATACAAGTTGCCATCAAAGCCGCCATATGATCCCATGACATAAAAATCATTACCTACGTTAAATCTTATGTCACCTGCACGGAAGAAATGGTTACTATGCAACCAGTATCTTTGAAAACCGGTCTCTGGCATCGAGGTGACAATCGAATAGTATACTAAATCGTCATTGTAATCTATACCAAGATACATTGCCTCGATATCAAAAGCCTCTGAGATATAATATTGCGGGCCAGGGTCAGGAGCGCTGGCATTAGTTGGCCAGTCTTCAACTATTACACATCCAATTCCATAATCCCAGACGTTATTGAAATGATCATCGCCATCGAGCGATAAATTTACTCCAAAATACTCATCAAGCAGATAAGTTGCTGAAGCAGTCATGAATAAACCGCTAATGAATATCAAAGCCGCTGCTAATGTCATAATTTTTTTCATTATAAGTTACTCCTTTCAAAAATGGTATCTTTTTTATGACTTTACGCAATATTTATGAGATTGCAAATATCTATTTGAGTAATTCCTAACATTAAATATATCACCCACTTGCAAGTGGGTGATTGTTTGGAAACATATATACTTCTTAAAAAACTCTCCACTTTCTGGTCAAAGTGTGCAACGGCCAGAACTTCATATTTCAATAACCTTATTTTTTGCGTCTTCTTGCGGCAATCCCTATTCCAATTAATCCGATACCCATTAAAATCATCGTTCCCGGTTCGGGAACCGCATAACCGGCATCATGAGAGAATGGAGCGAAATACTGAACCCTACCTTCATCCATATGATAGGCATCAAATTGAACGCCGTCTACACCATCGACAGCAATTTGAAAATGACGGATATAACCCCATTGCTTCGGTTCACCCGGAGTATTGGGATCCCAGAAATTTCCACCTCCATCTGGTTGAACATTCCCAATATTCACTTGAGTCTGACCAACATGGTTCCCAATATTATGTTGGGAAAACCATGTGGGGTAAACTCCATGGTACGGCAGATTACCATAGCCATCGTCATCGTATACAGGGGGCGTGCCCCATAACCATGATGCATCCTGGCCTTCAAATGTGACCGAACCGGGCAAAGGCTCATCACCCGGATTATAATCCTCACGAGGAGCTAAAGCCATGCTGATGAAAATCTCGTCAGGAATTTCTATCTTATCTAAATTGGCGATAACATAAAGGTCGAATACACCGTCGTATGTTATCCATGTTTCAGTTTCATAATCATATATGCCGTCAACCCAGAGCTGCAAAGATGGAATAGCATAAGCTGTAGAACTTATGAATATCGACATAATCATCAAAATTAAAAACTTTTTCACAGAAATCCTCCCTTAATTAGAGAATGATATTATTTATTACATTAGTATTACAAATTATGTGCCAAAACAAGCAAATTAATAAATACCATAACTTGTTATAGGTCAATAGATTACATCTTCAGCTAAAGAGCGTTTTTTTATCCGAATTTAAAAATATTGCAATCTTATGCAAACAATTGATATTTATTTTCATTGGCATTTAAATTAAAAGGCTGTAAGAAGCCCAGAATTATTGACATGCATATAAAGCAGAGAAGTATCGGGTTTATTATAGAACCTTGTTCGCTTGTTTGTCTGTCGGAGGCGAGCTAGCAATGACTTTGGCAAAAGTTTTGGCAAAATCCAAGTTTTTTATAGTTTTGAGACAGTTTCGTCAGGGCCGCCTTTTTCTTGAAAATAGCCTCGTAAAAAGTATTGCTTTTCTTACAGTTTTTGATTATTAATGGGTGAGATAGGTAGATTTGTTTGATAGCTATTAAATCAGGAGTAAGGAGGCCAAATAAGGCAAATTAGGTTTTAGGAACAAGTAACAATGATTTTATCTTTGTTTAATCTGTATTCATTGACGAGAATAGAATAGCTATCTTACTTCTTTCTCTCAGAGAATAATTGTTGAACAAAGAAAAGAAAAGAACGAGAAGGAAGTAATGCAAGGCAGTAAACTTTATGTGGGAAATCTCGATTATTATGTAACCAATGAAGAGTTGCAGGATTTATTTTCCAATTACGGGACAGTTAAGGACATTAAAATAATAGAAGGCAGGGGCTTTGGATTTGTAGAGATGTCTTCATCCTCTGAAGCCGAAAGCGCTAAAGAAGCGTTGGATGGCACAGAACTCAAAGAACGGACTTTGAAAATCGATGAAGCTCGCCCCCAAAAAAGCAGGCCCAGGGGAGATTTCAGCAGAGGCAAGCCACGAAGGGGCGATAGAAGGTATTGAAACCATCTTGAAATAGCTTTTATAGAGGCGGTCTTCGTGGCCGCCTTTTTTTATCGCAGGCGCAGGGCGGTTGCGGCGTAGGGTGCAGGTCTAAGACCTGCCCAGATTGTTGACAAAGCTTGTGGGCGGCACACGTCCCCGTGTGCCCCTTATGAGCGGATTCTTCTGCCAGAGCTGTCGGAAGTAACTTCCGACAGCACAAAAACTTCCGGGAGCTCCCTGAATACGATTTTGCTTGACATGCTAATATTCTATGACTTGGAGGCTTTTTTGTGAAGCAGTAAAATTAATTTATGAATAATTCAGGCTAAGTCAAGCCATTTTTTAAAATTCCTGGTGGATTGTGTATATCCCCATGCACCGTCCGAAGTCGTTGATAGATCAGGAAATCTACCAACCACAAATAAAAGTGAAACCAACAAGTTGAATTTTCGTAAAATTATTATATGGATTGTCTTAATCTAAATATCTGCATTCGCTCATTTGTTGTTGCAAAATGATAAGTATTATAGTAAAATAACATCTAACATTCTAAAAATGAAGGGGAAAAATATGCAAAAAAGACAAAGAATCTGTCAGATCACCCTGATTGCGTTTCCATTGCTGTTAATGTTTTCTATCAACATCCTTGCGCAAACGCCTTCGTTATGGGGAGAGCTTGAACCCGGCCCATATGCCATTGGGTTCAAAACAGTTGAGAAATACGATTACTCAAGGGTTTTCAGAGTCAAAAACGATTATTACGGAAAACCTTTGTCAGGGGAGAGAGCCCGTCCCATACAGATCTGTATCTGGTATCCCGCCAAAGCTACCGACAAAGCCTCGGCGATGACTTATGGGGAATACGCTTTCCCTTACCCTGAGGATGATCGTTTTTTTGATCTGTTGTCAGAACTGCAAAATCGAGAAGTATACTATCTGCATTATATAATGGGTAGCGATACAGGATTTGTTGTGGACTTAATGAGTGCAAAAATGTCCGCCTTCAGAAACGCTCCCCCAGCTGATGGCTCTTTCCCGTTAATTATTTATAATCCAAATTTACGGAGAACTTACTGCGAAAATACGTTGATGTGCGAATACTTAGCCAGTCATGGATTTGTTGTGGCCACTACACATTCATTGGGAATGAACTCTAGAAATCCTCAGGATAATCTGGCCGATCTTGAAGCACAGATAAGAGACAGGGAATTTGCCATCTCCTGCCTCCATGATTATCCAAATGTGGATCATAACAAATTGGGTGTCTTAGGATTTTCTCAGGGAGGATTAGCGGCCTTAATCATGCAGATGCGCAATACTGATGTTGACGTTGTTGTCAGTCTTGAGGGATGGTTTATCATCAGTGAACGAATAGAATTCTCGAGACTATTTCCATTTTTTAATGTCGATAGAATGAGCGTTCCTCTTATGCAAATCTGCGGGCAAGAGGAGGAATTACTTGATTACTCTCTCTATAACTCATTAAAATATTCTAATAGGTTCTCTTTAACGATGAACGATTTTCGAGGTGCCGATTTTACTCATTACTCTATGTTTTCCGTTCTTGCATCCGATAGTATAAGTTCGCTTACAGCTCCAAAAAGGCGAGGTTATGAAATAATCTGTCGCTATGTATTGAATTTCTTCAATGCCAGGCTAAACAATGATGAAAAAGCCTTAACGTTCATTAATAACTCACCCCATGATAATGACATCGACCCCGATTTTCTCGCAATCAGTTCATTTCCCGGCAATGAGTTGCCCCCAACCGAAGAGCAATTTGCAAGTATTATCGGGGAACATGGAATAGATAAGGCCGAAGAGTTATATGAAAAATTCAAAAAATCTGACCCTGAGAATATTATTTTCAGGCAGGCGTTCTTTAATACCCTGGGCTATCAATACCTTCAAACCGGTCGAATCAGTGAAGCAATTGCCATATTCAAAATGAACGCCGATGCCTATCCTCATTCGGCGAATACATGGGACAGTCTTGCTGAGGCTTACATGGCAAACGGCAACAACGAACTCGCTATCAAATACTATAAAAAAGCCTTGGAAATACTACCCGCTGATACAACCGCATCCGAACAGCTCAGAGAGGCGATAAGAAACGGTGCTCAGCAAAACATTGAAAGGCTTGGGGGATAATCTAATAAGGCTATTTTCCTTAAAATTTTTACTTGGAATAAATCATCGACAAGGAGAATGAAATGGGGACCAACCATTCAGATTTAAATAGAAGAGAGTTTTTAGCCACATCCATATCCTGTGCGGTGGCAACAGGACTTGCAGGCATCTCGTCAAATATCGCTCTGGCACAGGAATCCTCCGGCTCGACCAATAGTCCCAAAGATAAGATAATCTACCGCCAGCTTGGCAAAACAAATATGAATATACCGATTGTCAGTATGGGGGTAATGAATGCCAATAATCCTGAAATAGTGCGGGCTTCATATGAGATTGGAATTCGGCATTTTGATACCGCGGCTACTTATCAATTTGGCCGTAATGAACAAATGGTTGGCAAGGTTATTGGCCATCTGGGAGTAAGAGATGATGTAATCATAGGAACAAAGATTCTTACTCCCCAACAGCGGCGGGGATTAAATCCCGCAGAAATCAAGAAAGAGTCTGTTATCTTGTTGGAGGGCAGTCTCAAACGCTTAAAAATGGACTATATTGATATTCTCTATATCCATGATGTAAATAATCCCGAGGAAATAAGCGACCCTGGCCTTGCCGAAGCAATGAAGCTTTTAAAAAAACAGGGTAAAGTCCGGGCTATCGGTGTTTCCGCTCATTCAAATATGGCCGAAGTAATAAGTGAAATTGCCCGCACTGGCAACTACGATGTGGTTTTAACCTCCATGAACTTCACCATGGCTGATGATAAGCCTCTATTGGAGGCAATAAAAAATGCTGCTTCAAAAGGCATAGGCATAATCGCCATGAAAACATTAGCCGGCGGCGCCAGATGGCCGAATCCGGAATCGCGGAAAGATTATAGCAGTTCAACCATCGCAAAGGCCGCCCTTAAATGGGTATTGAAAAATGAGAATATCACCACTTCAATTCCAGGGTTTTCAAACTACGAACATATGAAAGAGGACTTTTCAGTCGCCTCCAATATTAAATTCACTTCCGAGGAAAAGAAATTGCTTTCTGATAATAATATCAAATTAAGCATGGGATTCTGCCGTCAATGCCGTCAATGTCTGGTTTCCTGCCCAAACAATATAGACATACCAACGCTCATGAGAACACATATGTATGCCGCCCAGTATGGCGATTTTTATCTGGCCCGCACAACTCTGGATGAAATACCAAAAGAAAAAAGTATTCAGGTATGCAAGTCATGTAATGTTTGCACAGCTCGATGCGTCAATACTGTGGATATCCCGCGAAGAATTGATGAACTGAAAATGATGTACACTTAAAACTTATATATCGATAATATTTATTTTGAGTTAATATTTAGTAACCAAGCTGATTGAGAATAGTCCTGTGAAATCTATGCCCAGAACCGTGATAAAGATGTCCACTTTATTATCTATTCTAATTATCAACCATTGCCAAAACTCAAGAGCGCCTGATATAAGCGCTGATATAGCTTTATATTCAGATCAGAGCACCTGGCAGGAATCTGTTCATGCCTCTGAAAATATGTTTCGAGGCTGGTGTATGTCCCCATGCACCAGCAGTATTAGTCAGGAGCGCATGGCTCCTGACCTACTCCTGCCCATTATTAATCGGGTCGATTATCGGGACTGAAAAGTCCCGACTGTTAAGGGGATATGCAATTAACAACATAATTAACAGCCCCGACTTTCCAACAAAGTAGGTCGGGTTCTAACCGGAGGGAAAAACCCGACACTTTTATTTTGTCGGCCTTCTCATTTCATTTGGAGGCCGACCTACAAGTTACTGAGGTCGACCGCTACCTTCCCAGAACTGGGAACGTCGGGCAATGCATCAGCGTATCGCTGATTGCCCTGAAATAGCTGACGAGATAAGTGATATCCGAACCCAGAAACTCACAACTGCCGTTGACATCGCCGCTGACATAAAGCCAGCTCGAAGTTGAATCATCATAGCAGCTGTCTGGCGGCGGCTCGCCGATACCCTTAAAATAGCAAACGGCATATGTGACATCGCCAACGCTCACCAGGCTGTCGCCGTTGATATCGCCCGGGACATAGAAGCAGTAAGTTAACGGTTCCTGGAACCTGGCAAGTCTTAATGTCGGGTCGCCCTGCAGGCACATGCCATAAAACCAGGCGCGGCTATGATCCTCGGCGCAGGTCTCGATATTGTATTGGGTCCAAAATAAGAAAGCCTCGCCAAAGGAAGCTCCCTCGCCAAGAGGCCAGTAAAAATCATCAAAGCAAAGCATGGCGCCGGTCTTGGTGGACCCGACTGAAATCAAGCCATAATCTGTCTCGAATATATACCAGCCGCCCATATTGTCAAGTTCAACATACCGCGAGTTGGAGCAGGCAAAAAGGTTATAGGAAATCGCCTGCATCATGTATTGCTCGATTTCATAATTATGAAACATCTCGTAATTATGGTTATTGTAATAAATATAATGAGCAAAGGGCGAGGAATGAGAACAGATTAACACATGCTCGTAGCGGTTGTCTGAGGCTCCTCCTACATAATTGATATAATTGCTGCGTCTGGTTTCGTATATGCCAACAAGAGAATCAGTATTTGGATAAGCAAGGGCCACATCAAAACCCCAGCCATGCATGTTCCAATCGTTATCGATAAAGGCTAAGGCGTGGTCATCGAGACGGAAATCGCCGGTGCGATGGTCGTGATTTTTCCGAAAATAATTTTGCAGTATTGAAACCTCTGTACCGCCGTACCAGACCATCGGCGACGCAACCAGGCGTCCTGCCCATATATCTGCCCCCATAAGCTGACCGGTATGCGCATCGAACATGCCGTCAGAATCGGCGTCGTCCCAGTCACCATCAAGGTCCATAAAATACAGGTCGCAGGGAAATTCAACGTGTTCGCCGCCCCATTCCGGCGGTTCATACATCTCATACCAGGGAACAGCTAAATCACCTATGAAGATTACACCTGCTATGTCCTGGGAATTCCAGTCATTACACAAAATATCTCTCAGGCTTATAGGCGATAGGGTTTCAGCAGCCATGTAAAGATTAATGCCGTAACCGTCAAGCTGAAGGTCTAAAAGAAAGGTATCAAGTGAAGCTTCAATTTGAGGATACAAATCCTCGTTTACGAATATATCAATTATTTCATCGGTAGTGATAGTTGCCGAGCGGAGCAGCTGAATATTTGGCAAGGGGGCAAAATCCCTTGATTGAATGTACTCTTTATAAGTAATAGGTCTGGTTGATTTGTCAAGCCAGCGGGTAACGGTAACAGATTTGGGATCGTAGCTTCGCTGGGCGAAACCAATTGAAAAACTTATTGTTAATAAAAGAAGAATATTAAACGGTAATTTACTAATGCCGACCTCCATTAATGTTTACAATGCATAAATATAACATCTTAATACTATATTTGCAAGTTTTAATCGTAGGAAAATTATCGTGAGCGCATATGTTAATAGAAAGTCACAGTAGGACAGGCCGTCAAGCCATACGGCCCGTCTGGGATCTTGTGGATTTTCAACCTGTCCGGACAGACTGCCCCGTAGGGTGCGGAGCAAAGTCTGTCCTACCTTACACTAATAGGAATGGGTTCCTGCCAGCAAAATTATATAACCTTTGTTAAAGAGAAGCCAAATTCCACTTGCCAAACGGATTCTGTAAATTTATATACAGTCATTGACATTTTTGCTAAATTTAAATTGAAAGGATAAATGATGGCTGAAAAGATGAAAGCCCCAAGATGGAACATTGAATCGGTTTTTCCCGGCGGTTCGAAATCACCGGAATATGCTAAGTTCAGAAGCAAGATAAAAGAAAACCTGCAGAATGCCAAAAAAACTGTGGCAGGATTGTCTGGTAAAATGGGAAAAGAAAAGTACAATGATTGGGGAAAGTTTATCCTCGATATGCAGCAGAATTATAAGGAGATATATCATGCCGGTTCTTTCTCAGGATGTTTAATCAGTCAGGATGTTGATGATGCCGAGGGCTACAAAATCAATGCAGAGATCGATACCTTCAGCGCCGAATGGCAGTCGCTGATGACCAGTTTCGAGGAGTTTGCCCTGAAACTGACGGATAACCAATGGAATGATTTTATAAAAACTACTCAACTGGACGAAATCAAATTCTACCTCGATCTTACAAGGGATAAGGCTAAGAACAAGATGCCCCCAGAGTTTGAAAAGCTGGTTTTAGATCTTGCCGTTGACGGTTATCATGGCTGGAACCGTTTGTATGATAAAATGGCGGGCGATTTGCGAGTCGATTTCACTGAAAATGGCAAAACGCAAAAGATCTCAATGGGTCAGTTAGCTCCCAAGATGGATTCTCCAGATAGAAAAATCCGTAAACAGGCTTTTGATAAAATGACGGAGACCTGGGAATCGAGGGCGGAACTGGCGGCGCTGACATTGAATTCGCAAGCGGGATTCAGACTCGCCATGTATAAGAACCGCAAATGGGATTCACCGCTTTACGAACCGTTGATTAACGCGCGTTTGAAAAAGGAGACGCTGGATGCCATGTGGTCAGTCATTTCCAGGGCTGCCTCCGGATTTCAGAAGTATGTCGACGCCAGAAAGAAACTGCTCAACATAGACAAATATATGTGGTATGACCAGACAACACCGGTTGGTAAGCTGAATAAAACCTACACTTATCAGGAAGCCAGCGAGTTTATCATCGAGCATTTAGGCAGTTTCAGCCAGGAGATGGGTGATTTCTCTAAAATGGCAATTGATGATATGTGGATCGAGGCGGAAAACCGCTCAGGGAAAGCGGCCGGCGGGTTCTGCACCGGTTTTCCGGTCAAGAAAGAAACTCGAATCTTCATGACCTATACTAATACTTTTGGCGATTTGTCCACGCTGGCGCATGAACTGGGGCATTCCTACCACAGTTGGGTCCTAAAAGAAAAACCGCTGTTTGCCTCACGTTATCCGATGACTCTGGCCGAAACAGCTTCCACTTTCAATGAACTGCGTGTCAAAGACGCCGCCCTGGAACTGGCGGGCGATACGGACGAGAAGCTGATGATGCTCGATCAGAAACTTCAGGATGGCTATATCATGCTTTGCAACATCCATGCCCGGTATATTTTCGATACAAATTTCTATGAAGAACGCAAAAAGGGCATGGTCAGCCGTAAAAGGCTCGATGAGCTCATGATTGAAGCCCAGAAGAAAGCCTATGCCGCCACCCTCGATCAGGAACTTGGCTGGCATCCGCTGTTCTGGGCCTCCAAACTGCATTTTTTCTTTACCGGCGTGCCGTTTTATAATTTCCCATATACTTTCGGTTTTCTGTTTGCTATTGGAATCTACGATCGGGCGCTCAAGGAGGGCTCGTCATTTGCCAAAGACTACAGGGCGCTTTTGGCCGATACCGGCAGTATGATGACCGAAGATGTCGCTATGAAACATCTCGGAGTCGATCTCACAGAAGAGGATTACTGGAAAGATGCAGTCACCCGCGTTATGTCTGATATCGATCCGTTTGTTAAGCTGGCAGGGGAGATTGACTGAGAAATAAGCCAATCAAGTTTTAGAAAGACTCCTGCCGGTAATTGGTATGACTCGGGGAGACATATCCTGTTATTCTGCAGGCTTGACTTAATTCAATTTTTTATTATATTGCAACAAAGCATGATATAATTCGTAGCTAATTATAGGAGTACGGATTAGAGGTAATTTCAATATTATTAAGGAGGTTTTTATGACTGTTTTTAATGGAAGTAATGGGTTAGCTATAGTTTTAGTAATCCTGTTCTTAGCGGCCTTCAGTCCGGTTCGAGCTCAATGGGATGACATTGTAATTGACACAATCACAAATACTCATATTCGCAAACAGACCACTCTTCAGTCATTAGACCTTGATCCTTATGGTTTTGCTCATCTCGTATGGCGGCAAGCTATCGATGGCGGCGGCAATAGAATATTTTACTCAACCAACAGCGATCTCGAATACTGGCAGCCTCCCCAGGAAATAACCGATTCAACCCGGCAGTCTTTTTCACCGGCTCTGGTGTATTCAGCATCTCATCGTCGACCTTATGTTGTCCTTATGCAGGACTCAGAGATTATCCTGGCATATGAACAAGAAGAGATCTGGCACAACGAACAGATTACTTCAAACTCACAGTTGGATGAGTTCCCGACAATTGCTGTTGATACCTCTGGCAATATCCACTTAGCCTGGATAACAGAAGATACTACTACAAACGAATATAAAATTGCTTATGCTATTGGCAGTTTCGGCAATTGGGATATTCAGATTTTGATTTACAGCGACCTTGGCGATTATGGCACTGGAGCCTCCCCCTTTATTGATGTTTCAAACGAGGGTGCGGCGCATATTACTTATCGCGGCGGCAACTATGGCAATTATCATATCCATCATGCCTGGAATGATTCTGCCGGCAGTATTAACTGGCAATATGAAATTATCTCCAGTGGAAATATAAATGATTTTTCCTCCTGCGTGGCAGTCGATGATGACGGCAATACGCATGCTGCTTTCAGCGGGAATGACGGCTGGGGATTTCCCTCCCGGACTTTTTATAATTACAAACCTGAAGGCGGATACTGGTTAGGACCTGAATTAGTCTCTTTGGATTACAGCGCAGTAAGACCCTCGCTATATATCGATGTTTATGGAACCCCGCACGTTATCTGCATGGAGGTGTCGGGTAATATTTATACAGGTGATATTCTGTATTCATATAGAGACGAGAACGATTGCTGGAATATATCGGAACTTATTGGAGGTGATCACTTCACTCCCTCATTCAAAATTGACCAGTCTGGCGGTGGTCATATAGGCTATCATACAGGAGGAAATTCTGCTGATTATGATATCTATTATCTGACGGGGGATGCCGCAACCTCGATTGATGGTACAGATTCAGAAAGGAATATGGCTCGTTTATACATTTTATCTCAAAATTTTCCCAATCCTTTCAACAACCAAACTGCAATAAATTATCATATTCCACAGGCTGATTTCGTAACAGTTGAAATCTATAATGTCCTGGGTGAAAGGATTTCCGTGCTGGTCAATGAATTTAAACAGGCAGGAAACTACCAGGTGCAATGGAACGCCTCCGATATTTCTACCGGTATCTATTTTTATAAACTGAACGCTGGAAAATATTTATTGATCAGGAAATGTCTATTATTGAAATGAACTGACATCTTGATTTAATCTATAAAACTTTGTGTTTCAGAAGCAATTGCGGGCAAAAATTCCTGTGATCTTGACAATTTGCTTTGTTTAAGAAGATTAAGAGCGCAGCTAATAACGCAAAAAAAATCCCTCAATATATGGCGACAATGTCATAATTTCTGATATTTTCATTTCATTTTTAAACGTTTGAAAACAGTTTTCACTTTTTATGAAACATATATTTGATTTCAGATTAACCGATTACCGACAACTATTCCAATATGCAGAATGAAGGTATTTGTTTTGCTTAATATTAATATTGATGAAACAATTAGGCTCTTTTTTCGTTAGATATTGTCATTACAAGGAGGAAGAATGTTGTTTCTAGTAATAATAGGAATCTTAGCAGCCTTAGGGATTGTCAGCTCATTACCGTTAAAGGCCTCGTTATATTCCTCTATATTGATATTAATCGGGGGATTGTCATATTATGTTATCGTTCCAATTATTGAACATGGCGTATTTCTGAGGGGATTTTTCTTGTCGGCATTGATTGTAGTAACTTTGTTCATCTGGGTTGCTGTCGACAACAGCCGGGCAATAAAAGCCGAACGGATTCGGCAAGATAAACAATAATATTTGTAGAATAAGCAAACTATAGAATTATTGCCGCCTTTGGGATATGTCAGAAGGCGGTTTTTTTGTGTGAAATCATATATTAAGAAATTTTTTTTTGGTAATGCCTAATTCATGGCAAATCATTGTTAGGAGAGTTTTCCCAACATCTTGATTCCCGTGAGATAGCGGGATAATATGACCAGAACCATTATCATATTTCATGTCTTTTGCCGCGTTTTTTGACAAAGCCTAATTTCTTTAGCTTTTTGCGCACTTCCTTTAAATCTATTGTTGGCTTATTCGTCAAAGTCTAAGTGTAGCAGAAAGATAAAGTTTCTGGCTCAATGGGGAAATTATAAGGCATTTTGCCGCTTAAATGCTTTTTGGGATTAAGTGTTTTGCCCACTATAGCATCATATTCTTTAACAAATTCATTTGGAGTCTGTCTTGGTACATACTTTTCAAAATCATCGGGGTATTCTTTTTGGATATAATTAAGATATTCTGAAATTAGTTCAACACATTCATGTATTGCCTCATTTTGAGTTTTACCTTGAGCAACAATATTTAGGTCTATGCAAACCGCTACAAAGCCACCATTCTCTTTTTTAATATATCCTCTTAGAATTACAGGTTGTTTTTTCTTAATCATTTTATTCCTGGCGCTTTTGAGGATTCTTGGTTTTTCCCGGCATCACCAGTTACTCCTTAATATAAATTTTAGGGTAAACTTGTCAATGTTTTTTATTATCGGTTATTTCTGCTAACAATCCAATATATCAGCTAATTCATTATAAGACATTGTTCCTTTCACTGATTTCTGTCTGACATACATTCGGCGCTCAACCTTTAGAGCATTATTAACTGGTTGAAATGCAAGCAATTACAAAAGCGGGCGATGGGGGTCGAACCCACGACGTCCAGCTTGGGAAGCTGACATTCTACCGCTGAATTACGCCCGCCGGTTGAAAATAAAATACCTCTTCATACATGCATATGTCAAGATTATTCATCTCATACGAGCCTATGGCTTGGAAATGTTGACAATTGGCAAATCTCTTTCTCGTCTTATGCTGGATAAGCTGTTAAGATAGCAGCTTCAGTGACGATAAGAATATAGTAGATAGCAAATTAAAGGCAGCTGCAGGTAATGAAATGTTTTTCCGTATTAAGCTTTCTTGCATGTTTGTTGTCGGAGCAGTATTAAAGAACATATAATCATAATGGGGAGGTTTTATTAATGAAATACGAAGGTCTCGTCTTTTTTATGATATTAATTATTCCTATTCTTTCTTTTGCCGAATTGCAGGATATTAAAAGCTCAGGCAAGGGAGCAATTGTATCAGGTGATACTGTCAAAGCGCGCGCCGACGCTTTCAATGATGCATTAAGCAATGCGGTCGAGAAAGGTGTCAGGGGATTCTTAACGGATCAGGAAATAACCGGAAATATGGATTTACTTAAGGAAAAGGTTTTTTCAAAAGCAAGCGGCTATGTTAAAAACATAGAAATCGTCGATGAGAAAACAAGCGAGAAAGCGCCTAATATCTATGAAATCACAGCCAGAAGCATAATAATTATTAACGATCTTCAAGCAGATTTGATTGATCTTGGGTTGTATATCCAGGATAAGTATTTGCCGCAAATACTGGTACTGATCCAGGAAAAAAATATCGATAATGTTCACTGGCATTTTCAGGCCAGGGCATTAAACCATGCCGAAACCGCAGTACGTGATGCTATGCGTTTAAACAGATTCAGGACTATCGATCAAACGGATTTAATGAATGATTTGACGCCGGATGAGGAAAGAACATTTTATACAGAGGATTTAAACACGATACTCAACATCGGCGACAGGTACGGCGCTGATGTAATAATTTCCGGTAAGGCTATTTCGAGGGCTTCCCGCGATAATAAAAATCCGAATAGCGATATCAATATACAGGCTTCGGTAAACTTAGAAACGCGCCAGATTAAAGACGGCAGACTTATTGCCAGCAGTTCCGGTATATCTGAGCTTAATCATAATGATGAACTGGCTGGAGGAGAACTGGCCATATCGAAAGCCGCAAATCAGGCGGCAACTGAGCTTATTGCTAATTTAACAAGTTCCGGATCGCAAAATGTGGTTTCCGGGATGAATATAGTCTTGATAGTCAATGGTCTTAAATCCCTGGAAGGTCTTTTATTGTTCCAGAGAGAGTTCGAGGACAGGATAGATGGCCTGAAGTCTATGCAGCGGCGAACGTTCTCAAGCGGTACGGCGGCATATGATCTTGTTTCAATCTCCGATGGCAAAGCCATTGCCGATAAACTCATCTCAAGAGGATTGTATTCATTTAAAGTGAAAGTCAGGTCTCAGTCGCAGCAATCTCTGGAATTGAACCTCAGTATGAAATAGCTTTATGCAATCCTATTCCAATCCCAATGATTATTGTTATATTCATTGCATAGACATCCCGTATTGTCTCTGAATTATTATTGATCAACGGGGTGAAAATGCCATGCTTTTTCTAAAATATCAGAAAGGAAAAATCGCTTGACTTTTTGCGCAAACTGGAGATAAAATCAAAGGCAAATATTATGGTGATGACGCTTAATAAGCAAAGATTAGGAAGTATAATTAAATAACAGGAGGGAAAGTGAAAAAGCTGATTGGTGTTGTATTAGCTGCAAGCTTGATGATGGCTTGCGGATCGTCCAGGCAGGTAACGCGTATAGCCGCAGATACTACTATCGACTTGAGCGGCAGATGGAACGATACAGATGCCCGTTTAGTGTCCGAGGAGATGGTTTCAGACTGTCTCTCCAGAGCCTGGGTAAATGATTTCAACATGGCCCAGAGCAGAAAGCCGTCGGTTATTGTCGGCACTATCCGCAATAAAAGCCGTGAACATATCGATACCGAAACATTCACCAAGGATTTTGAACGCGAGCTTATTAATTCGGGCAAAGTGAAATTTGTCGCAAGTAAAAGGGAACGTCAGGAAATCCGTGACGAACGTGACGACCAGCAGATGCACGCTTCCGATGAAACCGCAAAACGTCTGGCCGAGGAAACCGGCGCTGATTTTATACTCCAGGGATCTATAAAGACGACAGTCGACCAGATTGAGGGCAGAAGAGTAATACTTTATCAAATCGATATGGAACTGGTAAATGTTGAGACCAATGAGAAAATCTGGATAGGGGATAAAAAAATCAAAAAGGATATCACTCAAAAAGGGAAGAAGTGGTAAAATAACTATTTTAAGGTTCATTCAACTCTGCTGAAAATATCATTAGTGTCCGGACTTTTTTAAGAACAGGATGAATGATTTGAAGATTGTGAAATATTGGTAGAAATTAATCGATTTTGTTTTAAGGAGTTAGAGTTGTCATATTATATGTGGTTGTCTTCAAAGATTATGGATTTTA
>Ga0114922_10000123_pt1 | contig 69551 bp, 67 predicted proteins | sample AartaG_FD_100975 | JGI IMG/M metagenome (GOLD analysis project Ga0114922, IMG submission 100975) | Deep subsurface microbial communities from Aarhus Bay to uncover new lineages of life (NeLLi) - Aarhus_00045 metaG | ecosystem: Environmental > Aquatic > Marine > Oceanic > Sediment | place...
AAAGACAGGGATTTCCCCCAGCGGGGAAATCCCTTCCTGTCCTCACAACGCTCTCCTCGAGATTCTCTCGAGGAACCATGCCCGCGTTGTTCCGGATGGCTTTCTCCGGGATTTACCAGTATCAATGCCAAATGGTTTTTCCCGCTTTTGCTATTTACTATTCTCCGCTTTACCTGCATTTCATCAACTGGTAAAATGAATAAAGCTAGAGCAGAAATATTATGAAAGTACAATTATTCATACCTCCCGTGGGGTATGTAGCACAACGTTGGGGTAAGGGGACATCTATGCCGCCGCTGGGAGTGCTTTACCTGGCTGCAGCATTGGAAAAGGAGGAGATAGAAGTTGATGTGGTTCCGGCTGACATACTGGATTATAATTGGAAAGATGTAGAAAAGAGAATAAAGGAGTTCGCTCCTGATGTAGTCGGGTGTACTACTACGACCGAGAACCGTTTTGATTCTTTTAAAGTTGCCACAATAGCCAAACAGGTCGACAGCAAGATTTTAACTATCCTAGGTGGTCCTCATGTGACTATGGCTGGGCCAGATACACTGCTTAATATTAGGGATGTTGATATCACTGTGATCGGTGAAGGTGAAATAACAATTGTAGAACTCGTCAAGGCAGCCTATTCCGGGACTGATTTTTCTGAGGTTAAGGGTATCCACTACAGGAAAGATAACAGTGTGTTGTTTTCTGGAAATAGAGAAAAAATGTCTAACTTAGACGACCTGCCCTATCCTGCCAGACACCTCATACCTTTGGAAAAATATAATTTTTATGTAGATACTCCTGGGGGAAAACGATTAAAAGCTCAGAATATTATGACTTCCCGGGGTTGTCCCTTTAACTGTTATTTTTGCGCTACCCCTATTAATTGGGGAAGGAAGGTAAGGGGGAACTCACCGGAAAGAGTAGTAGATGAGATCGAGCATCTTATCCGGGATTTTGGAGCTGAATATATCTGGTTCTATGATGACACTATGAATTATAATCCCGGGCGGCTACACAGGATAATGGATTTGATCCTTGAGAGAAAGTTTAATATTAAATTCTGTAATGAATTCCGGATAGATGCTATAGATAAACCTTTGCTGGAGAAGATGGTTAAGGCTGGGCTTATCTGGGCCCATTTTGGAGTTGAAGCGGGAAGTCTGAGGGTAAGAAGAGAGATTGTTAAGAAAAATTTTGATATAGAGAAAGCTTTGCAGTTTGTACGCTGGGCAGGAGAACTTGGTTTTGTTCCAAATGCTTTTTTTATTTTTTCTCATTATTCAGAAACTTGGCAGGAAGCGCAAGAGACAATTCGGGTAATGGAAAAATTAAAAGCTGTCAATCCCGAAGCAGAATTTTCATCTGCAATTCTGCATATCTACCCCGGGACTCCGCTGGAAGGGATTGCCAGACAGCAAGGATTCCTCCCTAAAGATTTTTCTTGGTCAAATAAGAAGGACCTGAAAAGAGTATTCATGTTGCCAGCTGCTCAAGGTCATGTGCCTCTCTTTAAAGACAAGTTAAGCTGGTTTCAGATTGCTGAACTGGTTATGCGTTGGTCAGTAGGAGAAAAGAAAATATTTTCCGCTTCAAAAATAAAATCTGCTTTCCGTACTCTTACCTCTTTTGAGGGATTTCTGATTTATTGTGTCTTCTTATTGACCATGCTGAAACATAAGTTGAAGCATATCTTCAACAAAAAAAAGAGATACTAACCTGGATTATTTTTTGTCTTTGATTTTTACAGAATAAATACTTGTAATATTCGGCTCAGCCATTGTGGTCCCATAGATATAATCAGCTACTTCCATAGTCTGATAATTATGTGTAATAATGATGAACTGTGTCTGGTCTTTTATTTTTCTCATCAGATTTAGAAATCTAACCAAGTTTGCTTCATCCAGAGCTGCATCAACTTCATCTAATACACAAAATGGAGCTGGTTTATAGCGAAACAGAGCGAAAAAGAAAGCCAGGCTTGTCAGGCTTTTTTCACCCCCTGAAAGCAGAGCAAGACTCTGGACTTTTTTCCCGGGGGGCTGAGCAATAATCTCAATTCCACTGTCAAGAGGATTGTCTTCATCAGATAATTGAACCTTAGCTATTCCCCCTTTGAACAGGATAGAGAAAACATCCTGAAAATTTTTATTTACGGCAATCAAAGCTTTTATGAATTGAGCTTTGCTTTCCTGGTCTATCCTTTTGATGGCTGTTCTGGTAGTTTCGATCGAATCTTTCAGGTCTTCTTTTTCTTTGCTCAGGAAATCACAGCGCTTTTTTTTGGCTAAATATTCATCTTCAGCCATAAGATTAACAGCTTTATACTTTTCCAGCTTTTCTCTGGATTCAGACAAGTCTTCTTCAATATTTGAGCCCGGATCAGAATCGAGATGAACTTCCTTTTTGACCTCATCCAGAGTTTTATTTATTTCTTGCCAGCAGGATTCTTCCAGGTTGACCAGGTCTCTTTCTTTTTCTGCTTTGCGTACTTCCCATTTTACCCGCTCTTCTTCAGCAATTCTTTGTTTTTCCCTCAGGTGCTGCACATTTTCTTCCATTTTTTGCTGTTCTTTCTGAAGGCTGCTGAGATGTGATTCCTTGTGCATGAGTTTTGTTTCTTTTTCTGTAGTCTCTTTTTCAAAATTTACGGATTTTGATGAGTGTTGAGCTATCTTTTTCTGCAGGCTGATATTTTCTTCTTCCGATTTCTTGATACCTGTTTTTATGGATTCTAATCTGTTATTAAGATTATTCTCCCGCTCAGAAAGATTAATATTTATACGCTCGAGGCTGTTAATTTTCTCTTTGATGATATCTATACTGGATTTTAGATTAAAAAATAACTTTCTGCTTTGTTCACTTTCTTTTTGAAGCTGGGATAATTGCTTTTCTTCGGCTTCTGAATTCTGCTTAAGAATAGTTTTATCGCTATCAAGCTGTTTGATATTGCCGGACTGGGCTTTTAATGCTTCAGATAGATTCTGTTTTTCTTTGTTCAAATTTTGTTTTTCTTTATTAAGAATCGTTAACTTAGTTTTGATTCTAGCTTGCTCGATTCTGTCATATTTTTGCTCTTTTATAAGGTTATCTACCTTTCTTTCCAATCCTGATTTAGAGGAAGAATATTCCTGAATAAGGTTTTCCAGGTTCGATTTTTCTGTAATCTTTTCTGCGATTTGAAGGGAAAGGGGAGAAATCTTTTTATCTATTTGAGTGATTATTTCTTTAAGATTTTTCATTTCCCGGTTGATTGCAAAAAGGCCTTCCTTTTTTTCCCCTGATTTTAAAAGGCCTGACGAGAGCAGGGTATCTCCCTGAAGGGTTATAAAGTTGAAAGAGGGATTCTTTAGCCATAATTCCACAGCCGTTTTTATATCTGTTACAATGGCGGCCTCAGGAAGAGGGAAGAGGTGACTCTTGATTTCCGAGTCAGCCTGAATATGGGATTTCAGGAGGCCAAGTACTTTTGGATCTTTATAGAAGCTGGAGACAAGTTCTTTTTTGTTTTCAGGTCCAAGCAGGAGGAATTGTCCCTTTATTTTCTTATCTGAAGAAATATTGATAAAATCTCCAGCCCGGATAAGGGTCGCTTTGGCTTCCTCTTTAAAAAAGACATCTATCAGCAAGGCATGTTCAGTACGGCTGTTGATTTTATCCGCAAAAAGGCCCATTGAGTTTGGAATTTTTGTTGTAATACAAGAGTTTTGTTCCTGAGCTTTCATTTTTTCCAGGGAGTAGAGGTGATGTGCGTTCTTTTCCCGCTCGTTTTGATGTTCTGCTTTTTTTTTCTCAAGATCATCAAAGAGGGAGATAGTATCGCTCAGTTTTTCTTGGATGTCTTTAAATTCCTTGTTTTTGTTATTTATAAGAGTCTGTATCTTTGATATTTCCAGTTTTTTCTTTTCCAGCCGGATTTTAATTTTTGCGCTTAGGGAATTTTCCGTAGTGATTTCAGAGCTGAGTTTTTCTTCTTGCCGTTGTATCAATTCGATTTCTTTCTCTCTTTTTATAGCTTCATTGTTAAGTTCAGTTTGGGAAGAGATTATTTTCAGGAATTTTTCACGGTTTATTTCAATTTTTTCTTTCCTTGCCCTAAGGTCTTTCCTAGATTCCAGTCCGTCCTGCTCTACTGCATCCAGTTTTTTTTGTTTTCTTAATAGCGATTTTTTAAGATCAGAAAGTTTTTCAGCTCCCTCAGATTGTTCTTCTTTGATCCCAGTCAGTTCAATCTTGAGTTCTTCTGAGCTACTTTTGGCAGTATTTTTTTTCTCTTTTAAAAATTCAACTCGTTTTTTGTTCCTGTCCTGTTCAGCTTCCAGATGGGAGTGCTGCGATTTTAAGGAGTATAGTTCCCCCTGTTTTTCTTTGATGATTTTTTCAAGGTTCCAGATATCTTTTCGTTTTGCTGCTAGATTTTTTTCACCAAATTTAATGAGGGAGATGATCTCGTTTTCCCGGTCTAAATTCTTATTATAGATGCCGGCGGTATCTTTCTGGCCTTTTTCTGTTTGTTCGATCTTTTTCCTATAGAGCAAGATAGAAAGTTCTCTGATGTGTTCTCTTAACTTTCGGTAACGGATAGCAGCTCCTGCCTGTCTTTTTAAAGCATTTTTTGCTTTCTCAACTTCTATAATGATGTCTTCAAGGCGGATGAGGTTCTGTTCGCTGCTAATTAATTTATTCTGGGTCTGACGTTTTTTATCTTTGTAATAAGCTGTGCCTGCTGCTTCTTCAAGAAGCAGCCTCTTTTCTAAAGGTTTGGAAGCAAGAAAATCACCGATGCTTCCCTGTTCGATCACAAAGTAGTTTGTTTCTCCGATTGCATTTTTCCAAAGCGTTTCCTGGATATCTTTAAGCCTGACTGCCTTTCCGTTTAATCTGTATTCGCTTTCACCTGAACGGAAAGCACGGTGGTTGATCTTGATATCTTCTTTATCCTCATCGTTTGTATCTCCCAGAATAAGGCTGACTTCACACATGCTAAACGGGGCTTTTTTTGAATTTCCATTAAAAATTACATCTTCGCTCCTGGCGCCTCTGAGAGATTTTAAGCGGCTTCCCCGGAAGACCCAGAGAAGAGAGTCGACAATGTTGCTTTTTCCTGTTCCATTGGGGCCGATGACAGCGGTAATGCCTGGATGAAAAAGGATACGCGTGCGGTCGGAAAATGATTTAAAACCATGAAGTTCAAGTTTTTTTATTATTTTCATTTGAGTTTTAGAACGCCTTGACAGCTCAAGAGCTTTCAATTAAAGTCATAAAGATGTCATTTTAATACTTTTTCAAATAAAGTCAAAGGCCAGTGTAGCTCAGAGGTAGAGCAACTGATTCGTAATCAGTAGGTCGGGGGTTCGACTCCCCCTGCTGGCTTTTTTTTAGGGGCGACTGCGAGAATGGTTTGCATGAGTTTTTTATCTTTAGGAAACTGTCCGACCTGGGGAAGGCGCTGGAGCATAATCGTCCAATTGGTATCCATGGCAAAGACTTTTTTAAATAATGGCAGGCTTTCCTCGACACAGCCGGTGGAGGCCAGGGTTACAGCCGGCCAAAATATCATTTCAGCATTGCCCGGAAACATATTCATGGCCTGGGTATAGGCATGCATAGCCTCTGGAATTTTATTATTGGTTAATAATTCGTCTCCCTGGTTCATGTGGAGATAGGCCTTGTTCAGTTTCAACAGCCGTTTAAGTTCTTGCACTGGTTCAGAGTGATCTTCTACTCTCAAATCATACACCCTATCCTTCCACCATACTCCTGAGCTTTTTCCGGAAACGACAATCAAGGCTGCCGACTGTTTTCCCCTGATGTCTCCTCCTTCCTGTTCGGCTGCTTCCAGGGCTGCCAGGAGCTTATCAGCTAATTCACCCTGGGTATTTTTAAAAGCCTGGGCCATAGCTTTCCAAACCGTGTTTTTCAACATCATGTTAGCCTGGCATGAGAATCCTTCTCCCACATATTGGCCCGCTTCAGGAATGCAGCCTTTCCCGGTGTGAGCTGCAGCCCGACCCTGGGCGTCGACCATAGCTACCTGCCTGACCGATTCATTCATATCTACCGTCACAAGCGCGGTTAAAGCTTCCTGGGCGCTCTTGCCGGCCTTTAATAGATTTAATCCCAATGGCCCATAGGAAACTTCGACAAATGATTGGGTTACTACCGCACCGACTCCGGATTCTGCCCAAGGGACAATTGAACCCACAGAAAACCAATGGGATTGCACGGCCGCTCCAAGTTGGTCGGTGACCTTATCATAGGCGACAATGGAATAGGTATGGGTCGGTCTTATCTCCTCACCCAAAATAATCAAGGTAACAAGGACAAAACTTATCATAAATAACAGAACTGCTTTTTTCATGGCTGATCTCCTTATGAGAATATGTATTCTTGAAAACCTAGAAACTGTTTTTCTAATAGTTTTCCATTTAAACATATTTCCCCAAACGATCTTCAAAAAAGATCATCAGTTGTGAGTATATCATAGCCCAATCCCTATGTCGCATTGTCAATTTTCTCGATGCCTCCTAGATTGCCTTCTAAGCAGTGGGCCGGCGATTCGAGTCCTCCCAGGCGCGCCAGCTAACTTCCTTTTTTCACTTGGGATTTTTCCAGGATCCGGATCACCCATATCCAGACCAATAAAATCAATATGGATGCGGCTAGCCGCCAGGAGGCAGATGTTGTCAGAAAGTTGAAGAGACCGTGACAGATTGCGGACAATAATAAGCCCTGCCATAAAGCTTTAAAAAAAGAGCTGTGCTTAAACCGGGAGACTGCCAGGGAATATCCCCAGATGGAGGAAAAGACGCAGTGAGTCAGGGGAGAGGCAAAGGCTCGTCCAAATAATTCCCATCCTTGCATGTACTGCAGATATTCTATGTTCTCAAAACTGGCAAATCCTAGGGCAATGGCTGAGGCATAGATAATGCCGTCGGTTTTCTCATCGAATGATTTGAACCTGAAGATGATCAGAATAAAAGGCAGCAGTTTAAAACTTTCTTCCAACAGACCGGTAATCCCGATACTATAGAGCAGATACAGCAGCCTGTTGTCATGCATGAATACACTGGGATCATAGGGGATTCCTAATAGAGGGAGCAGACTGTAAAATTGCAAACAGGCGTATGCGGTCAGCAGGCCGAGTAAATAGGCTGTTCCGATCTTTAAAAAAGGCTCGGGTTGGGCCTGGTCTTTATAATAGAAATAGCCTATCCAAAAGAATGCCGGTGCTATTATTCCAGCCAGGATAATCCAAATGGTCATTTTTTAGTCAATATGTTACCATGAATAAGGGATTATAAATAGTTTAGGCCAATGGGAGGACAGATGATTAAACGGACACCTTTTCTCATTTTATTTTCATCTTTGATATTGATCACTTCGACCAGTCTAGGATTGGGAGCGGAAAAAGAGGAAAAAGATAAAAAGAAGGATAAAAGAATAAACACTGTTGTGCTGCCTATCATCTTTCGCATGCCAGAGACACGCTGGGGACTCGGAGGAGGAGGGCTTCTCACGTATAGGGCCAAAGATAGCCCTGAAAACGCAAGGCCTTCTTCCCTGTATTTTCAGGCTTACTACACCCAGAACAAGCAGTACGGCATAGAGCTCAAGCCTGAGATCTATTTGAAGAATGAAGCCTATATCATTAACTCATACATAAAAATCAGCAAATTCCCCAATAAATTCTGGGGATACGGGAACCATACCCTAGATGAGGCGGAAGAAGATTACACACCAAAAATGTTCAATTTTGACTTGAGCCTCCAGAGAAGAATCCTTCCAGGAGAGAGACTGTATGTTGGTATCCAGTACAAATTCGAAAACCTCAATATTATCGAAGTTGAAGAGGACAAACAGCTCGCTTCAGGACTCATTACCGGCAGCGAAGGGGGAAAACTCTTTTCCCTGGGCTTTATCCTCAACTGGGATAGACGTGACAACATATTCTTTCCCCATAAAGGAAATTATTTCCAGTTGACCACCAACTTCAACTCCCCGATATTCGGGAGCGATTTCAAATTCACCACTGTCAAATTTGACCTCAGAAAGTATCTCCCCGTCTTTAAATCCCATGTTTTTGCAGTCCAGGCGATCCTCCAATCTGTGACCGGTTCGCCGACCTTTCGGCATATGTCAGGAATTGGGGGCGAAATGGTCATGCGGGGCATTTACAGCGGGCGTTATAGAGATATGTCTATGCTGGTCCTCCAGACCGAACTGAGAGTTAAAATCTCGAGATTATTCGGAGCGGTTGTGTTCGCAAGTGTTTCGGATGTGGCGGATAAACTCGGAAAGCTGAGCCTGGGGAATCTCAAATATTCTGTTGGTATCGGACTCCGTATCCTGGTCGTTCCCAAGGAAGGAACAAATATCAGATTAGATTATGGTTTTGGAAAAGGCACTTCGGGCTATTACATAACGGCCAGCGAAGCCTTCTAACAAAATTGCAAAATATTGACTTTTTTATTCATCATGCAGGGTATTTACAGGATTAGCAACAGCCGCACGGACTCCCTGAATACTTACCGTTGTCATCGCGATCACCAGGGCCCCCAGGGCAACTGCAAAGAAAATAAGAAGGTTCATATCGATCCGGTAGGCAAAATCCTGCAGCCATAGTTGGATAGCTATCCAGGCCAGAGGGGAGGCGATCAGAACGGAAACCAGGATAAGCTTAACAAAATCCTTTGACAACATGGAAACAATATTGGAAGTCGAGGCACCGAGCACTTTCCTGATGCCTATCTCTTTTTTCCGGGATTGAGCCACAAAAGAAGCCAATCCGAAGAGACCGAGGCATGCGATGATAAATCCCAGGGACGTGATCATTCCCAGAAGCCGACCCATCTGTTCTTCATAGAGGTATTCGCGGGCAAAGTTATCATCCAAGAATGAATATTCAAAAGGGACTCCGGGAAAATGTGCCTCCCATGTTTTCTCCACAAAACTTAAAAGCGTCTTCATGTTTTCAACCCGAAGGGAAAGGGTGATGGTGCTCATCAGAGAATTTTCAATGTCCAAAACAAGTGGTTCGACGACCTCCTGCATACCCCTGTAATGAAAATCCTCAGTAACACCCACGATTTGTTTTATTTGTCTGTGATAATGAGCCATATAACTTTTCCCAAGGGCTTCCTCGGGGGAAGAAAAACCTAGCTCTTTCACTCCTGCCATATTGATTAGATAGGCTCTACTTTCATCATCTTCTCCACCGGGCTGGAAGGGTCTCCCTGCGACCATTTTGATTTCGTATTCCGGGATAAAATCATAGTCCATTGTGATGACTTTAAGTCGAGCGGAATTGGTAAAATCCGGTCCTTTTGTTGACATGTAGTAGCCGGAATTTGTCCTGTCACCGGGGACAGAAGAAGATACAGTAGCTCCGGTTATAGACGGATTCTGAAGAAAATTATTCTTAATGCTCTCGTAGTCCCTTCGTAAGTGCCCGAGATTGCTTTTGACGCGCAGGATCAGCTTCTGCTCCAGGTTAAATCCAAGAGCACGCCCCTTCATGAAGTTTAGCTGTTGAAAAACAGTCAGCGTGCAGATGACAAGAAAAATAGATATTGCAAACTGCCCGATCACAAGGACCTTCTGCATCCTGGATCCCCGGGAAGTCGGCGCGAGTTTTCCCTGAAGAATGGATACAGGATTAAAGGCTGTAAGAATGAGGGCGGGATAATATCCCGATCCTACCCCGACAATTAGAAGCAGCCCAAACAATGAAGCCAGCACAGTGGGCTGTTTCAGGCCGACAAGAGACAGTTCGGTGCCTGCCATCTGATTAAAGGGAATGAGCAGCAACAGAATCAGCCCGAAGGCAAAAATGAAGGCGAGAATAGTGATGAGGAACGACTCTCCGAGGAACTGCCACACAAGCTGTTTGCGCTGGGCGCCGACGACTTTGCGCAGACCCACTTCTTTTGTCCGTGTTGTGGAGAGGGCTGCGGACAGGTTCACAAAATTCATGCAGCCGATGAGCAGGATAAGGAAGGCGATGATGGAATATATCGAGACATAATACCAGTTTCCGGGGGGGTCGATTTCCATAGAGATGTGGGAAAACATGTGAATTCTGGTGACAGGCTGGAGATAGTACTTGTAAAATTTTAATGTCCTGTTGAATTCTTCAGTATAGATCTGGCTGGCCATCTCGGCTGTTTTTTGGATCTTTTTTTCAAAATCTGTCGCATCGGCTCCCGGCACAAGTTTGACATATGTGTACTTTGCATGATAGTTCAACCAGTCTGTCTCAAAAGAGGGAAGGTTGCTTGAGAGTGTTGGCATAGAAAGGAACATGTCGTATTTCAGATGTGTATTGGCAGGGGAGTTTTTTACAATGCCGGTTACTTCATAGGCCTTGCTTTCAACAGAGCCGGTGTCATAGTCGATCTCAATCTGAAGTGTTTTCCCCAGGGGTTCTTCTTTTCCAAAATACTTTTCGGCCATTCCCTCTGTTATAACAACAGTATTGGGATTGACAAGTGCCTCTTGAGGGCTGCCCCTAAGCATCGGGATATTAAAAAACTGAAATATTTCTTTGTCGGCAAACCAGACGCGGTTCTCAAAAAAACGCTTCTCCTCCCGGACAACAAGCACATGGCTGGCATTTTCATAAGGTGGGACAATCCGTACTGCTTCTTCCACATCCGGATAGCTGGCCTTAAGCTCCGGTCCTAATGGCGCAGGAGTTGTGGCCGATCGGGATTCCCCCACAGAGTTTATCGTGTGTGATGCTACGCGGAAAATGCAGTCGGCATCTTTATGATATTTGTCATAGGAGAGTTCATTAGTCACATAGAGAATAATGATCGTGCAGCAGGCTAGTCCAACCGCCAGGCCCGTAATATTAATAAAAGCAAAGATTCTCTGCCTTCTGATTTTTCTGAGCCCGATCTTAAAATAATTCGATATAAGGGAAGGGAGCCAGCGGCTCTGTTCCCAGGGGGGACGGCCGCTTTTCTTTCGAGTGTAAGCTTTATAAAACTCTGCACCGAGGCTGTGAGCTTCTCCAATTTTTTGGACTGCCTTTTCAAAAGCGTTTTTCTCTGAAGAACCTCCTTCTATAATGTATTCAATTTTATCCCGGAGATGGCATTCCAATTCTTCCTTGTATCCGTCTTCCAGAGCGCTGTTTTTATTAAGAGTTTTCTGCCACAATTTTATGGCCTTTTCTAGATCAAACATTTAAGACTCCTTATACTTTTTCTTGGTCTTTCAATCAAATGCTGGAGATGGGTCCCACATTTTGGACAGCACTTTGTGGACCTTTATCCACTGTTCTCTTTCTTTTTCTAATTCTTCTTTGCCGGATTTGGTTAATCTGTAATATTTTCGCTGCCGTCCATTGTCTGATACTTTCCACTGGGAGCGAATAAAATGGTCCCGTTCCATCTTATGCAGGACAGGGTAGAGCATCCCTTCCGACCATTCCAGCGTGCCTCCGGATAGCTCGATGATACTCTGGATGATCTGGTAGCCGTACATTTCTCCAGGGGAGAGGATGGTAAGAATCAAAGGTTTTGTTGAAGCGGCCATAAGGTTTTTCGAGACCATGTTTAACTCCATACCTAAAAGTTCTATGTATTATACCTAGAATATTTAGGTATGTCAACCAAAAGTCCATATTTTATGAATTGAGTTCAATAACCTCAAATTGACCTTTAAGGCAGAGAGGCCACCGCCTCCCAAAGATCAGCTAAATATGGCAGCTGAGGATAGAGGGGACTTCTTGTTGACAGGATATGTTTGTTCTGTGTATTATTTCAGATTCTGTAGTCCTAAGGGCAGAAATTTGAAAAAAATGAGAGAAAATCGTCATGAACCAAAAAAAACCCTATCTCTGCATGTGCGGATAGCCGGGATCATTCTTATTCTTTTGTTTTTGAATATTCCCAACCTCTTCAGTCAGGAACGAACCAAGATTGCCCGTGTGTCACGAACGGACAGTCCCCCTAAAATTGACGGCCTCATCGAGGACGCCAGCTGGAAGGATACAGAACCGGTCTCTGGATTTATCCAATTCGATCCGGTCAATGGGATTAAGGCCTCGGAAGAAACCCTAGTCTGGATCGTTTATGACCAAAAGAACATTTACTTTGCCTTTCTGATGCAGGATTCTCAGGCGGATAAAATCTGGGCGGAACTGACCCCTCGTAATTCGTACGAAAATAATGATTCCATCACCGTGATCCTGGATACTTACAATGACAAGCGAACAAGCATTCGTTTTACCGTGAATCCCAAGGGAGTCCAAAAAAACTCCGTGGAGACGATATGGGAATCCGGTGCTGTTGTTCGCGATAATGGATGGACGGCTGAGATGGCCATCCCCTTCAAATCTTTGAGGTTTTCTCCACAAGAAGACCAGGTCTGGGGGATAAATTTTGAACGTTATATTCACCGTTTGAATGAGCAGGAATACTGGACGGATGTGGAAAGGGATACACCTCTTCTCCACCAGATGGGAGAATTGACCGGACTCACTGGAGTTCGGCCCGGATATAACCTGGAATTTTTTCCATATGCAGGGGTCCGAAGTTCTCGATGGGAAGACGAAAAAGATGACAAACTGGCAGCTGGTCTGGATGTCAAATACGGTATACTCCCTAATCTTATCCTGGATATGACAGCCAGCCCCGACTTCAGTGAGGTGGAATCCGATCCTTTTATCTACCAGCGCACGCCCTACGAGAATTATTTCCGAGAGAACCGACCCTTTTTCAGCGAGGGTAATCAGTATTTTAGAGTTTCCACAGAAAGGATGCAGTTTTGGCGTCCCAGTCTTTCTTTGCTTTATTCCAGGCGCATCAGCAACCCCAAGATTGCCGGGAAGATCTCGGGAAAAACCGGAGGCTATTCTTTTGGCATTCTGGGCGCGCTCAATGAAGAAGAAGAGGGCGACGCCTTTTTTTCCATTGTCCGGGTTCAGAAGGATATCTTCAAGAATTCCCAGATAGGGATCTACTATGCCGGCATGGGCGCCGAGGAGGACTACAACAGGAACTTTGCAGTGGATTACAATTTTAACTTCAGCCGCGTTTATTATCTCCGCGGCATGCATGCCCTATCCATCAACAAGGATGTCCCTGAGGAAAACCACGGCATGCATGTCGTTCAGTTTGAAAGGGATGTTGATGCCGGCCTCCAGTTGGAGATGAATTTTCAGAGGATCGAAGAGAATGTGAATGTCAGGACCGGCTTTGTCAATCAGATCGACACCCAATCATTTGAGTTGAGTTCAGGGTACGCCTGGAGGTTCAATCAGGGCCAGCTCAAGCGCGTCAGTTTAGACCTTAGCGGAAATCTCAATCAGGATACGCACGGGAATATGACCGGAAATTCTATTGATTTCAGGTACTGGACAGAGTTTTTGGCGAAGTTCTCGATCCACGGAGGATTTTCGTTGGGAAAGAGTAAATATCAAGTTTTCGACGGCAACGATGAGCTGGTCTGGACAGATAATTTTATCCAAACCTATGGAGGAGATATTGATTTTCGTTGGGATCGGGGGGGATTCATAAAAGGAGTGAGTGTTGAAGCAGGATGGGGAAAAAGGGGGATATATAATGACGATTTTAACGATGTGGAACTCGGTTCCCATTTAAGCGCGGAGTTCGAACTTACTCTTCGACCTCTCAGCTACTTAGAATGGTCCTTTAGCAGCGATTGGATCAAGCAGACGATCGATCGGACCGGAGAGATGGTTTTTGATGGGATGACCTATGCGACAGGCCTGCATCTCCAGGTTACACGCCGCCTTTTCCTGACAACATTGTTGAATGGGGAAACCCGGGGTAATCAGTACAACTTGGATTTCCTCGCCGGGTACTATTTTGGGGCTGGGAATATCATCCAACTCAGCTATAAAAAGGGCTCGAGGACAGAAAATTTTATGACGGAAAAGGGCTATTCCATAACACTCAAGGTGTCTTACTTGCTGCGCATTTAAGTGCCCCTGCCGGTTATTCTATGCGGCAGGGAGGGCTGACTTATTCGCCAATCAGTTCACATTTCGAAGGAAAGCGAGAATATTCTCGATCAAAACATCCATATTGAGGGATGATGAACTCTCAAGCTCGTCCTTTTTCTTCTTCAAAATAGCTTTGGTGCGATCCTTGATGTGTTTTTCAAGGTCAAGGTGTGATATGCCTTGCTGTAGCCATTTGGGGGCCGGTTTTCCCATGAGGTGGTGGTCGAAAAACTCGCGCATCCTAATGTAATAGTCTTTCATATTGGGTTGTTTACGCAGGCCATGATTTTCGCCTTTGTACTGCAGCATAATAACGGGTTTTTTAAGCTGGCGCAGGGTGTTATAATATTCAATTCCCTGGTTCCAATCCACAGCTCCGTCTTTGTCATTGTGGAGGATTATCAGCGGAGTATTTACTTTATTTGCATAATAGACTGGAGAATTACGAGTATAGGCGTCAAGATTATCCAGGTAGTTGCCTTTGAAACGCCCCTGGCTCGATTCAAATATCGGCTGGTTGGCAGAGCCGGAGTTCCAGTATACAGAGCTGTACATACTTATCATATTAGTAAGCGGAGCGCCGGCAATTGCGGCTTTAAACATATCGGTCTGGGTTATAAGAAATGCAGTCTGGTACCCACCCCAGGAATGGCCGTGTATTCCGACCCGGTTAATATCTACCACACCGGTATCTGCTGCAGCCTTAACAGCTGGGAGAACACACCAGACTGCTGACATTCCCGGATCATTGAGCTGATAAACGATATCCGGCATCAGCACTGCATATCCACGGCTGGTGTAAACCGATTTATTAAAGCCTCTGGCTGCTGGCGCATAATAATTATTCATCCGCTGGGAGAGTTTTTCATAGTAATAGACAATCGTGGGATAACTTTTGCCTTTCTCATAGTTTGCCGGCAGGAATAAAGCTGCCTGGAGTTTGTCACCCTTGTCACTTGTGTAATCAATCAGTCTGCATCCATCTGACCAGAGGAAATTTTTCTGCTGGGGATTGGCTTCTGTAATTTTTTTGCCTTTTTTTAATGACCGGCCGGATACATAATAGTCTGGATAGTCTTTATATGTCTGCCTTGTGTAAAGATAGACTTCTGCTTTTTTGGCTTTAAGTAGGGAATATACTGCATCGTCCCAACACAGCATTTTTTCGCCTGGTTTGCCGTTGTCGATGCGGGTGATACCGCTTTTTTTCGTCCATTCTTCATAGGCGCTTAAGTAAAGCGGTTTGGATAGGTCTATTCCTTTCTCTTCCGGGTCCAGCCGGAAGCGCCGCTGAAAGCGGATTTGTTCTTTTTTACCGTTTACAGTCAAGTTAACGCCCTTTTCGCCATGGACTGGAATATTCCACACATCCCAATTGTCATATAGAAGAACTGATTCTCCTACTTTGGTCCAACCCAATCTGGGATAGATAGGCGGATCTATCACATTATTGTCATCTTCTGTATTGATAAAAGATGTGGGGACTTCTTCGGTGATATTATATGTCTTTCCGGTTGCCATTTCATAAGTGTGGAAATCACCCCCCTTATAATAAAGAAAGTGGCTGCCGTCTGGGGAAGGAGAAAAGAACCAGCGGCATTTTTTAAGTGCCAGTTTTTGTTCTCCGGTTTTTAGATCGATCACATAGATATCATTGTAACGTCGTCCGTAGAGATTTCCGTCCAGTTCATATTGGCTGTTGTCCTGTCCGATGGCCCATAAGTGCTTGGGGGCAGCTGTAACCTCTCTTACTTTATCATTGGCCAGGCGCAGGAATTTGTTTTCTTTTACTCGGTAAATACAAAGATAACTGAAATTTTTGTCCCTCTTTTCCTGAACCTGCTGCATGGGCTGGATTCTTTTATCAAGCCAGTGCCAGATTACAAGCCCGGGAAGGTCTTGTTTGTCAATATCTTTTTCAGGTTTTTCCTTGGTTTTTTCTGTTTTATCTTCGGGTTTTTCTGTTTTATTTTTGTCCTTTTTTTCTTCTGTTTTGGACGTATCTTCAGATTTTTTCTTTTTATCCTTTTTTTCTTTAAGCTCGTGAATACCGAAAAGAATGCCGGAAAGATCATCTGTCCACACAGGATTTCGGTTGGGGCTGATAGTCATTTTTTCTGGGAAGCTTTTATCTTTTCCAGGAACATAGCTGATTTTCTGCGGTCCAGAGGAGGAAAAATTATAAAAGCCTATAACACAGAATAATTTGTTTTCAAAACCTTCATCCTCTTTCCCTTTAAGCACTGTCAGTCCGTCTCCTTTTTCCGTCCAGGTTAGTTTTTTGTATACAGCTTTGTCGTTTTCAATAGGAACAATAACTCCTGAGCTCATGTTTCTCAGCTGGATTCCGTTTCCGCTTTTTCCCTGAGCATCGATGGCCCAGGCTAGTAAATCTCCCTTTTTGTTGAAGGCAAATTCAGAGACATTCCCAATATTGAGAGGTTCGGCGGTTTTAAGGTCAAAAAGAAGCAGATCAGAACCGCTCCATTTATCTTCAGATTCGGACTGGTTATCTTCAGATTTGGACTGGTCTTCAGATGGATATTTGTGTAATGCGAGCCAGCCAGGGTTTTCCCGGGAAAAAGAGAATTTATTCACTTTTTCAAATTCATATTCTTGACCCGATTTTAGGTTGATCGCTTTGGCATCATTGTATACTTTTTTCTTCTGCTTCTTCAGTTTTCTGGCTTCCTCTCTTTTAGGAAAGATAGTATATGCGGCCCATAAAGAATCTTCAGAAAAAGAAATCAGGCTGGAACCGCCGTATCTTGGGGATTCACCTATGGGAAAACGGAACTCTTTTTCCCCTTTTGTCTGCTGGATAATGACCTCTCCGTCTCCTTCCTGAGGGGCTAAAATGTAAGCAAACCATTCTCCGTTGTTGGACAAAACAGATGCTCTTATGCTTTTCCAAGCCATTATATCGGATACAGCTTCGATTGGTTTTGGCTTTACCTGCTCTGTTGTATCCGCTTGGGCAGAATACGCTGGTATGGTCAGAAATAGACATAAAACAAGTGCTAATAAGATGGGGGTTCTTTTTTTCATAGAAACTTTCTCCTTAAAGCTCATTGATTATAAAAAGCGTTAACTTAAATAATACTAAGTGAAAGGAGAATAGTAAATAATAAATAGCAGAAAAAAAGAATCAGGTCACGTGTGTTTTCGTATCAACTGACCTGATTCTTGCATTACCTGCGTTTCCTGATTTTCTAAGGTTGAGTAATCCAGTTCAGATCCAAGGAGTGAGTGGGGGATCAGAAATATTGCGATCATTAATATGGATGCACCCAATACCCAGCCGCGAGCGGGTTTATCTTTGCGAAAGACAGCGATCAAGGCAATGAGCCATCCTATTAAAGCGATTAAAGTTTTGTTATCAGTAAGGTCAGTACCAAAAGGAAATCCAGTCCAGAATGCTCCAAAGGCAAATTTTTGCATCAGAGGGCCGAAGATCAAACCGCCCAGGACAAGGAATATGAATGTCCAAAGAGTAAGTTTTCTTAGGTTGCCGTATGCATACAGCGCTTCGAAGCCTGTCCTGGTTGAAAAAAACAGGGCTAAAAACATAACCAGAATATGTACGATTGTTATTAGAGTAGGTACTGGGTCCTTAAACCTTATTATAATGGGGTTATTTCCAGATAGGTCTAATTCAGCTCCAAGATGTGTTAAGATGACGCGGTATTCCAGTTTGCCGGCAGAAGGCTGCTTGGGAAGGAATGAGATGAGGCTGTCTTTTTTCCTCTGTAGAGGCTTTCGGATTAAATTATCCTGAGTATTAAATCTTTTGTAGAGAATATAGCCTGTGATATCCGGGTTCTTTGTGTTTATATTGATCTCATAATCTTGGGTTGTTTCATGACTGCGAAGCAATTTATATGATATTTCTATGCCGCCAAGAGTTGCGTTTCCCCTTAAAGGATATGTAGGGCCGGTTGCCCTCTGATATACAAGGATAAATGCAGTAATTAAAAAGGATAATATCCAAGGTATTGTTTTTTTCATTGTAAGGATATTATTCTTAATTCAGCCAGAAAATACAATAAAATATTTTGAAAAAAGAGATTATATGCGTTATAATGCAAATCGATTTATGGAGGTTATTATGAATAAAGCAAAATTAATAAGAATAAGTTTTTTTTCTATATTGATATTTTTTCTTTGTCTTCCGGTTTTTTCCAAGAAGATAGTTGTTGATAGCATATGGGCAAGCAGCCCGCTGCAGATTGATGGAGCAATGAATGATTGGGCAGCGGATACTCTCACTTATTATAAGAAAGTTAAGGTTGATTATGCATTTAAAAACGATGCTGATTATCTTTATATTGTGTTTAGATTTAATGATCCAGAATTTGTAAGCTCTGTAAATGCTACCGGAATGACTGTTTATTATAATCTTGAGGGTAAAAAGAAAAAGTATTACGGGATAAATTTTAAGGGTAAACAGGTTGCTGCAGATGCATATATAAGTGTCAGGGAAAAGAGCGGACAGGTATTGACTGAGGAACAGAAAAAGACCATACGAGCCCAGCGTTTTGTTATTCTGAATGATAATACTGTTATAAACAAAAAAAGCAAACCTTTGGATTCTGAGGTTAAGGAAGGGACAATACCTGCTGTTTTTAGATCTCAGAAAGGCAAGGACGCCTTTGTATATGAGTTTGCCATTCCTTTGAAAAAGGAAGCTGAAATGGCCCCCGGAATCGGAACAGAGCCTGGAAAACAAATTATGATCGGTTTTAAATGGGGCGGGATGACAAAGGAGATGAAGGAACAGAGATTGAAAAAAGCCGCAGCGCAAGGTTCTCAGGGAAGAGCAGGAAGTGGAAGCCAATCCGGAATAACAAGCGAAAGAGGAGGAGGAAGAGGAGGGCTTTCAGGTTCCTTATCATCTATAAGAAAATACGGCCCCAAAGAACATGACTTTTGGGTGGATGTTCGACTTTCAGTGAAGAAGTAATTATACCATTGCGAGTAGTTCGGATCAGTCTTTTTAGGCTATTTCCTCTTTTGGCGCATCCTCTTTTTCTAATGTTTTATTTAGCTGTTCTTGTTCTTTGATTTTTTCTTTCGGCTCTTCTTCCTGTTCTTCTTCGATTTCGATTTTTATGCCCAGGAGACGTGAAGCGCCTTCATAGAGCTGCTTAAAGGACCTTTTTGATTCCTGAAGCCCGGCTAATTTTTCTCTGGCATTTTGAATAACTTTTTCCATTTCTTCATCAATGGTTTCAAGTTGAGCTTTGGCTTCGTCCATGGTTTTTTTATAAAGTTCTTCTTGATTCTTATTGAGAGCCATTAATTTTTCCTCATATACCTTAAACCATTTAATGTTTATCTATATTTTAGGCTAATCCTTTTAATAATCAATCACCTTTTGAGGTGATTTTGTGGGTGAGATTGGGGGTGGGGTGAACGTGAAAACATCCAATTCAATGACCACAGAATCAACACAAGGGTCAAAATCCAGCTGAACACTCAGAGAGATAAGAATGGGATTTTTTTGTTCATGGACGGATTGCCACGCGTGTGAAATGTTGTGGTGAGGATACAGACTGAAACTGTCTATACCTATAAGCTGCTTTCCCTCCTATTTTTCAGTCCACTTGCGCAATTCACGTTTTATCTTTTCTTCGACTTTCTTTCCAATCTCCTCCCAGTCATCATCTTTTTTCTCAGTCTCATCGACCCAGCTCTGGATACCTTTCCGAACCTTTTCTTCTACCTTTTTTCCGATTTCTTCCCATTCCTTTTCCTTCATCTTTTTAGCCTTTCCCTTCTTGCAACTCGATCCACAACTGCCTCCCAGGAAGATCGCTGCTCCAAACAAAAATCCAAAGTTGTACCAATTGCCTGAATTATTCACCTCGAACATAGTCACTTTATCTGTGAAAAGACCAATGATAAAGGTGAAAACACAGATAAACCCATGCCAGAGCCCGGCCCAGAAGCCAGCAGGTTTCTCATCGAATCTCTCATTGCCGGGAGCGCAGCTTGTAGCCGTTAAAATCAAGGCTATCAATGCGCAGATGAAAATTAGTTTAGGTCCGTATTTCATGATCATATCCTCCTTTTATCTTTTTTATTAATTTTCCCCTCAAAATCCAGGATTTCGGACTTTCATTCATATTCTGATCTTTGCTTAGCTATTGATAAAATCCAATCTCCAATACACTTCAGTGCTTTAGGCGACATTGTTTCTTCAATTTGTTGATATTCAGTTATTTTGCCTGTCTCAAAAGCAAAGATATTGTTCACAATAGGAATTTGGTTTTTCTGTTGATGATGATTTTCACTCAATTTCATTAAATTTTCACCGTTTGAGCTGCTGCATCAGTAATAATACAAATAAAAAACAAGTCCAGTCAATGAAAAATCAGCAAGAAATAGAGAATTTCATAGAATTGGCCTATATTGGACAAAAGAGAAATATAAATCGCCTCGCTGAGAAAGATTGAGCCATCATATATGCTATAAATTTGGGCTGCGTATTAGAGAGGGGGAAGGGTGGGGTGAACGAGGGGTTTCGAACCCCCAACCTCCGGATCCACAATCCGGTGCTCTAACCTGTTGAGCTACGCTCACCATATCTTGGGTTTCAGAATTTTCGCATCAAATGGTTGTAATGTCAAGATTTATCGCCCCTGAATCAGCTCAAGTACATTGGCTGAATCGCGCCAGCCTTCTTTGACCTTAACCTGAAGTTCAAGATATATTTTAGCATCGAGGATCTTTTCAATATCATGACGTGCATCGGTGCCGATAGCCTTGATGAGAGAGCCTTGCTTTCCGATGATAATTTTACGGTGAGTGTCTTTTTCTACAAATATTCGTGCTTTTATGTATTTTTTGGGTTTTTCTTGGTAATTGGAGGGGCGGGGGTTTCTATCCTGAATTTCATCAATAAGAACTGCGGTCACAAAAGGAAGCTCCTGTCTGACACGAGCTAACATTTTTTCTCTTATGATCTCTGCGAATAAAAATTGTTGGGATTGATCGGATATTTTATTATCTGAGTAGATTTTCTCCGCTATCGGTAGATATTTGAAAATAGAATTTTCCAGCTCCTTGATGTTTGTCCCCTTTAAGGCGGATATGGGAATAATCTCAGCAAAAGGCAATAGGTCTTTATATTTGTCGATAACAAGCAGGATCTTGTCCTTTTTTATTATATCAACTTTGTTTATCAGTAAAAATATAGGAGTTGATATTTTTTTGAGCCTATCAATAACAAATTGATCTCCATGTCCGAACTTTAAAGTGACATCGATGAGCAGGCATAATACATCAGCTGTTTCAAGGGAGGAGTAGACAAAGTGCATCATACGTTTGTTCAGTTTATGCAGGGGTTTGTGGATGCCTGGATTATCAATGAATATGATTTGTCCTTTTGAGGTAGTTTTTATTCCGATAATACTGGTCCTGGTTGTCTGGGGCTTATCAGAGACAATGGCGACCTTCTGCCCGAGTATATTATTGAGAAGTGTGGATTTCCCTGTATTCGGTCTTCCGATTAAAGCTACATAGCCGACATTAAATTTATGTTTAGCTGTCATTTTTTTTGTGTCTTTAAGTCTTAGGAGGATTTTTTCTAAATAAAAGTTTTCTAATTTTTTCCTCTTCCTCCTCTAATCCTTTGAAATGTTCATATTCGTTGAGGTGGAGAAAGCCATGGATAGTTAAATATTCAAGTTCTCTTTCTAAGCTGTGTTTTTCCTGGGAACACTGCTCGAATGCCTTGGGTGCAGAAATGATTATATCGCCCAGATAAAATTTCCCGTCAGCTCCTTTTTCTCTGATGGGGAAACTTAATACATCGGTGAAAGTATTTTTATTGAGAAATTTGCGGTTAAGGTCTCTTATCACTTGATTTGTCACAAATGCTAATGTTATCTCAGCATTTTGGATTTTGTAATGGGAACACAGTTTATGGAGCAGAGATTTAAACTTGTTTTTATTTATTCGGTGTCTTTTTTGTTGGTTTAGAATTTCGATCATTTTTTGTTTTTGGTTTTCCCATTTTATTCTTTTTTCCTTTAAAATCGAACCCGGGGTATTCCATTCTGTGATGGTATATGGTGTATAATGTTGAGAGGAAAGACTCGGCAATGGACTTCATCTCTTTTAGAGACAAATTGCTGTCATCCAGCTGTCCGTCCTGCATATAGTTGTTGAATACATCTGTTATAGCCCTTTTTAAGCTTGATTTAGTAGGGTTTTTTATGCTGCGGGAGGCAGCTTCAATGGAATCCGAAAGCATTACCAGGGCAGCTTCCTTGCTTTTTGGGGTAGGGCTGGTGTACCGGTAGCTTTCTTCACCTATTTTGTTCATTTCAGGGTCGTATTCCTCTTTGGCTTTTTCGAAAAAATATTTGACCAGGGAATTTCCGTGGTGCTGTTCAATTATATCCCGGATTTTTTTAGGAAGCTTCAACTTTTTTGCGCGTTCTACTCCTTCTTTTACATGGTTGATAATAACTAGTGTACTCATGCTTGGTTTCAAGTCTTTATGCATATCGGCATTACTTCTTCGATTTTCAATGAAATACTCAGGCCTTTTAATTTTGCCGATATCATGATAAAGAGCCCCGGCTTTTACAAGTAATGGGTCAAGTCCAATATCTTCAGAAGCGTTCTCTGCCAGGGAAGAGACGATCAGGGAATGGTGATATGATCCTGGGGCCTCCATAGCCATCTTCCTGAAAATGGGCAGATCTGAGTTGGTGAGTTCAAGCAGATGGGACTGAGTTATGATTCCGAAGAGAGACTCGAATACAGGAAGTAAGAGAAAGGCTAGAGCTCCACTTATAAGCCCGCCTATAAGTGCCATAATAAGTTCGCTAAAAAAAAGGTCGATAGGACCGATCTTTTCTCTTACTAGGTGAAATATTATTATTACTAAGATATTTACAGGGGCAACCATTAATAAAGCAGCCCGAAACGTTGTAGTCCTGGTCTGTTTGCCAAAGTATTTAGTTCCAAAGATAGCAGCTAAACTGCCGATAGTGCAGAATAGTATAATGTGAAAACTGGATTTTAATAGATATCCGACTATAATGCTGTTGATTATCATGAATATTAATGCGAAGAGAGTTCCTGACAGGAATGCTACAAGAAGTGTTCCCATCTGGAGAGGGAATAAATACATGTAGCTTCCTGTATGCGAAAAAAAAGACAACCTGGCATTCTGGCTAAGGAGGCCTGCCAAGAAGTTAAAAAACTTATATAAAATAAGGCTTATTGCCAAGAGGATTCCGGTCATAATGAATTTTTTTAAAGGCTCCTCTAAATCCGACCTGGTTTTTAGGTCGTAGAGTAAAACACCTAACAGGATGATGAATAAAAGAAAAAAACCGGAAAAATTAATAAGCCAGCTTGGTTTAGCACTAAGATTCTGGTTGATAATGCGGATCTGCTTAATAGTATCTTTAGTGACTTCATCCCCTTTGCGGATTATGACTTTACCTTTTTTAATTGTATAGAAGATTGTTTCAATATTCTGGCGTGCAGAGTCTTCGCGTTCGGAAGTTTTAAAGGGGCTGAATGTTATATTGGAGGAGACGAAGAGGTGGGAAAGTAGTATAAGTAGAGATTTTTCATTTGGGGGGAGCTCTAATGTATTGATATCTTCTGATAATTTTATTTTACTTTCTTGAACATCCTGGATGCCTGATACTTGATAAGGTATTTCCTTCTCAATATTTATGAATATAACCAGTCCTTTATTCCGTTCATCATGGAGAAATAGATCTTTAGTCAGAAGAATACCTTTGGATGAGATTTTGCCGATGAGGTTGATAAGATTTTCCTCCATGCTTGCCGGGAATTTGAGCTGGGTAAGAAAACGGAGGTCTTTAGGAGGAATTTTAACTCCATATGTTTCGGATACAGTGCGAGTGAATTCATCGATCCTTTTTGCGGTTGTTTCTTCTTGAGCGAATTCTCTGCCTGCTTTAAAAAAATCACGGATTTTATCTTCTGTTTTTAAAAAGACATTCTGGTCGAGAGTATATACCGGAACTACTGTCTCTGCTGCTTCTTGCTGCCTTTTTTTAATTGTATCTTCATCAATAATAGTAAGATCAGAGGGGGCTGTGATATCTGCAGAAGCGATATCGCCAACTAAAAGCTGGGGTAAAGATTTTGAAGGGAGATATGAAATTAGATAAGCAATAGTTGCAGAAAAAATAATCAGATAGAAAAAAGGGTTGTTTGTCAGTTTTTCCCAGAAACTTAAGGCTTCCTTGTTTTCGATTGGGGAGCCATTGTTTTTTGCTTTTCTCACAGGGATTTCCTTGCTGCGGAAAAATTTTATTTTTTTTAAGGAGAAAGGAGTCATTTCTTTTTTTTGGGTTTATTTTCAGCTTTTTCATAGGCTTTGATGATTTTTTGAACTAAAGGGTGTCTAACGACATCTTTTTCATTAAATTTAATGAAAGCGATCTCCTTGATGCCGGACAGGATTTCTAAAGCCTGCAAAACTCCTGACTTTTTAGGTTGAGGGAGATCGATCTGGGTTATATCAGCAGTTATTATAAGTTTGGAGTCGAATCCAGTTCTTGTGAGAAGCATCTTCATCTGTTCTTTTGTGGTGTTCTGAGCTTCGTCAAGAATGATAAAGGCGCTGTTTAAAGTTCTTCCCCGCATGAATGCAAGCGGTGCGATTTCGATTATTCCTTTTTCAAGGAAATTGGTTGCTTGCTCTGAGGGGGCAAGGTTAGAGAGAGCATCATAGAGGGGGCGCAAGTAAGGGTTGACCTTTTGCTGAAGGTCTCCTGGTAAAAATCCAAGTTTTTCTCCGGCTTCCACTGCCGGGCGGGTCAGGATTATACGGTTGACCTCTTTATTTTGAAGAGATGAAAGTGCTGAGGCCATAGCGAGATAGGTTTTTCCAGTTCCAGCAGGTCCGATGCCGAATACCAGGTCATTAGATTTGATAGCCTGGATGTAGTTGTGCTGATTGAGAGACTTTGGTCTGACTGATTTATGTGAGAGATTTAGCGGCTTGGGTAGAGTAAAATCCCCCAGATCATTGGTCTGTCCATTTTCCAGCAGGTCCAGGGCGATATGGAAGTCCTCTGCTTGAAAGGGGCGGCCTTCGTTTTTAAAATGTTTCAGCTGGTCAAAATAATTCTTGGCGAATTCTACTTTTTCCTCCGGCCCGTTGAGTATTATGCTGTTGCCCCGGATGGATAGGGATATCCCCATTCTTTTTTCAAGTTTTTTAATGTTTTTATCCAGAACTCCTATGAAGGCAGAGTTACTGGCATAGGGGTGTTCGATTTTTTCCATATCAGACGATAAGGCAGGATTTATCATACATCTTATTTTAGCAGTAAACATTAGAAACAATATTTATGGCTTTGTCAAGTAGAGTTAGGCCAGGAGTTCCCCCCATTTTTTATAAGCATAAGAGCATTAAGCAAGAATCAGGTCAGTTGATACGAAAACACGCGAATTTTCCCCAGCATGGAAAATCCGCTCGGATACAGTCTTCGCTCTCTTTTCCTTGAAGGAGAAGAACCATGCTCGCTTATCCTTGCTCACGGTTTTCTTAATCAACTAACCTGATTCTTTTTACCCCTTTTTTATTAAAAAATGGTTTTTCTTTCCATACCCTCAGCTTCATCTTCAGCGTGAAATTTTATCTTTCTTCTATTTACTATTCTTCTTTCACTTAGTATCATATATAAAGATATTTTATATGAATAATTCAGGAGAAAACACTATGAAATTAAATAGTGATGTGAATTATATTGTGTCTGGCCTGGAACGTTCTGGCACATCACTGCTTATGCAGATTCTGGAGGCGAGCGGAACACCTATGGCTATTGATACAAAATCCCGGCCACCGGATGATAACAATCCCAAAGGCTATTTTGAGCTTGAAGGCGGCAAGATTATAAACAAACTAATGGATGAGGATTTCCCTTTTTCCGACTATAGGGGAAAATTTATTAAGATAACTGCTTATGGATTAAAGTTTCTACCTACCGGGAAATACAGGATAATCTACTCACAGAGAGAAATAGAGGAGATTTTGGATTCAATGGAGAAGATGGCAAAAATCACAGATGAGAACCGTACAGAAACAAAAGAGCTGTTTATCAAGCTGAATAATATGATTATGGACCTGATAAGAAATCGTGATGATGTTGAGGTCTTGTTTGTTGATTATAATGCTATATTGTCTGAACCGGAACCAAATATTAGGAAGATCTATGATTTCCTGGGCACAGAGGAAGCTGATCTGGATGCAATGCTTGGATGTGTGGATAAAAGGTTGTATCGGAATAGAATAAAGCGGTGAATCGTGAATGGTGAATGGGAAGAAAATGCGGGATTAGGGAGTATCGACATATTTTATAAATAATGAACTATTCACGAGCCGAGGTTGCCGAAGATGCGAGGCGCAGGGGATGAAGCTGTGGTATTTCACCGCGAATCCGCTGCAACAAAGCAGATGGGGTGAGATCGGCTCGCCTGAAAGGTAAAAAATGTCGATTAATAATATAAGTTGCATTGTGAACGAAATGGTTAATTGGAATTAAGTATCAATCAGAGTAGAAAACTAATTAATAAAGTTGTATCATGCGTATCGACATATTTTATGAATAGAGAGGAGGAAATAAAATGGCGAAAAGCAAGAAAAAAGTATTTATTCCGACTTTGTTATATGAGAAAGTTGAAGAGGAAATCGCCAGTTCAGAAACAAAATCAGTTGATGAGTATATGATTAAACTCTTGGAGGAGAAATTTCTGAAAGATAGCGGGGGAAACTTGTCCAATGAAGATGAAGATAAAGTAAAGGAGAGACTTAAAGCTCTTGGGTATATGGACTAATGAAGATCGGAATCATTGGAACTGGTTATGTTGGGATGGTGACGGCTGTTGGTCTGGCTGAATTAGGGCATAATGTCACTGGTACTGACATTGTTCCGGAAAAAATAGATAAAGCCAATCAGGGAATCGCTCCTATTTATGAGCCCGGTCTTGAGGAATTATTAAAGAAGCATCTCAAAGCAGGAAATCTTACTTTTAGTCACGATTTGGATTGTACTATTAGCTCTACTGACGTTCTCTTTGTTAGTGTAAACACGCCTCAGCAGGAAGATGGCAGTGCGGACATGTCTTTTGTAGAAAGTGTTTCGCGCCGGATTGCAGAAAATCTCAACAACTACAAGCTTATTGTGGAAAAAAGTACGGTTCCGGTAAAGACTTCTTCCTGGATAAAGAGAATTATATGCCTTTATAAAAAGCAAGACTATGAATTTGATGTAGCTTCAAACCCGGAGTTTTTACGTGAAGGATCAGCAGTGAAGGATTTTCTTGAGCCTGAAAGGATAATAATTGGAGTGGAGACGGATAAAGCCCGGGATATTCTGACAAAGATATATAAAAAATTCCAAGATCGGATTTTAGTAACAAATATTGATACTGCTGAACTTATTAAACATGCCTCAAATTCTTTTTTAGCAATGAAGATTTCATTTATAAATCTTATCTCGGATTTATGTGAAAAAACTGATGCAGATGTAGAGCTTGTAGCTAAGGGCATGGGTCTTGATACTCGCATCGGAAAGCAGTTCCTTAAAGCTGGGATTGGCTATGGGGGTTCCTGTTTTCCCAAGGATGTTAGAGCCTTGGTTAAGATCGGAGAGGATTTGGGTGTTGATCTTAACCTGTTGAAAGAAGTGGATAAAGTTAATATTTCCCGGGTGAAAAAGTTTGTAGATAAAGTTAAAAAAGCACTGTGGATCCTTAAAGGCAAAAAAATCGCGGTCTTGGGCTTGGCTTTTAAACCTGAAACTGATGATATCCGCAATGCTCCTAGTATAAGTGTTATCCATACGCTTCAGAGTGAAGGGGCCCAATTGTTTCTATATGACCCCAAGGCTATGGACAATATGAAAAGAGTAATCCCGGAGTCTGACAAGGTGGTTTACGCAGAGTCTCCTTATGAGGCTGTAAAAGATACTAATGCCTTACTCATTATCACGGAATGGGATGAATTCCGCTGCCTTGACTTGAAAAAAATAAAAGAACTCATGGCCAATCCTATCCTCATTGATGGGCGGAATATTTATGCACCCGAAGAAGTACGCAAGCTTGGTTTTGAGTATTACTCTATTGGAAGGTGAGATGAAAAGGAAATTTCTGCGGTTCGATGCTTAAAATCGGTTTGAAACTCAATTAAAACATCAATATGCTTAGATTTGATTTGAAAGGCATGTTGCTGTCCATCGATATATAACTTTATCGTATCTTTCAGCTTGTTATAATCCCGGGTGAGTGACCGGGGTATTAGAATTTTAACCGATCCCTTGCCAGAAAAATTACTGTTGTACTTCAAAGTAATGATGCTTTTTTCTGAGTCAAAGATGTATTCAGATGCCGCAAAAATATCATTTACTGGCTGATATATATGGATTTTCCCTGAATCAGTTCCTAATTTAGGTTCTATGGATAAAGAACCTTTTTTCAGTTTAATGCCAAAATAACCCTCTATAACTGCTTTGCTCATACTTCCGGCATTACCGCAGTAGATATCACTGCCTCTGCTGGTCCCTTTACGGTCGTCCCATTCAAAGAATCCCTTGTTGGCTATGTTCTTTTTTATTATCTCAAGTAGCTTCTCTTGAGCCTTAAAGCTGTCTCCGTATTCAAACATGGCATAAACCATTCTTCCTCCGAACCAATCCCATTGAGCACCGTTCTGGTATTTGTAGGGGGTATCCAGCAGCGGGTGAGGGAAGAAATTTTCCGGGTAGGGGGGAAGTAAAGTCCCGCTTATTGTGGACACGCCAAATTGTTTCTGCCGCTGGAGGGCGGTAGTGATTATCTTGCGGCATTTTTTATCATCTGCCAGGCCGGAAAGTACAGCAATTGTATTGCCTCCTAAAGCAAAAATATCATTCTCGTCAAAGTTATGCTGGATGGAATCCAGGTGAATATGTATTTTATAAAAGCCTTTTTTCTCCTGCCATAATAATTCATTTGTGTTTTGCCGGATGGAATCGGCCTGCTTGCGCCAATACTCAGTTTTATCTTTTTCGTTTAAAGAAGAAAATATTTCTGCCAGCTCTTTGCAGGCTTTGAAGAACATGGCTTGGTCGTAGATATCAGCTGTCCAATGGGTCTTCTCATCCACATATACAGCTTCTTGATCTTTATCTATCAGGTCAACATCTCCCCAGTCTGCAGTGTGGGCGCCGATAGTAAGCCCCAGCTCCTTATTGAAGCGGTTGCGCAGGACATAATCAAGGGCCGCTTCCAACCGGTCTATAATTCTTTGCCCCTTCACTTTTTTTCCCAACCAATCACTGCCTATAAGCTGATATAACTGAAAGGCTGACTGGACAGCACTTGCTTCCTGGTCGGTTTCAGTGGTGTTTTTGTCTGATTGTCCGGCGGCATTGATCCAATCTTGCAGAGCCCCGTTTTCCTCCTGAAAATAGAGATGTTCTTCCATCCAGGAACTAAGATAGGGTAAATCATAGAAATACTGTGATGCAGGGATTATTGTATTTGCATCCCGCAGCCAGATTTGAGGATAGTCCTTTCCTGGGGAAAAACCATAGACACGGCCTGATCTGCCCTTAAATTCGACTTCATTTTGCTCTAAAGTGAGTCGAATGAGTTTATAGAGTTGGTTTATCTCCTCAACACTGGAGGAGAAATGCGTATACTTTCCGTATTCCAAACCGGTTTTATTTTCCTCATCCGGCCATTTTATTTCTTTAACATGTAAGCTGATCTTTGCAGTTTTTGACCCATAATCTTTAAACCACGCGGCTCCTTCCCGCAGCATGTCGAATTCGAGGATGTAATCTCCGGCTTTGAGAGGAATGCGTAATATAATGGGAAGGTCAATATTTTGCCCGGGAATAACTTTCCCTGGCAGAGTAAATCTGCGGTTGTCATATTGTATTGTTTCCCCATTTATTTTCTGGAGATGATAGGAGAATAAACAAGGGTGCTTATCTTTTGAATGCCAGGGGTCTGTCCCGGTATTCTTTATACTGAATTGAATTTTTACTCTGGAGCCTTCCGTTGCAGAAAGTTTCTTTTTCCCAGTTAGGATAAGAGCGGAATATTCAGCTTTAGGTTCGGTTTTATTTGAGGAAGATTTTGTGCAGGTAATAAAAACAGCTGTAGAAAAAAGGATAGGGATTACAGCTAAGTAAATTGTTTTTTTGCTAGTTAACATTTTCTATTTACTGGTTTTTAACAATGTGACAACTTAGCAGTACACCTATCAGCGAAAAATTTGTTAGCAGATGCGCGGTAGCAGTTCAGATGTCAATGGCTCCAGCAGACGTAGGCCGCCGGATGCTGTTTCCAGCAGCAGCTCACCAGGCTTTCCAATTTTATTATCGACCTGTCCTATGACTGCAGCTTGTATTCCCAGTTTATCTTTTTTTATCTCAGAAAGTATTTTGTCAGCTTTATCCTCAGGCACCACAATAAGGGCCCGGCCTTCACAGGCAAGATATAGCGGGTCTATTCCCAAAAGCTCTGTTGCCCCTCTGACAGCCTGTGATAGAGGGATATTTCCCTCTTCTATAACAACTGAATAAGAGATTTTTTCTGCAAGCTCAGAAAGCACAGTAGCCAACCCGCCCCGGGTTATATCCCGCATCCACATAGCACCTTTTTCCCAGCTGGGGAGAAGAAAGTTTAAAGGAGCACAATCACTTTCCGCTTCAGTCTCAAGGCCGAACTCACCTCTGGCCAGCATTACAGCCAGGCTGTGTTCTCCCAGGGTACCTGTGACCAAGACTTTATCTCCAGGCTTGATATTCTCGAGAGAGGGCCGGGCAATAATATTTCCTACTCCGGCAGTGTTAATAAATATTTTATCTCCCTGGCCGCGCCTTACTACTTTTGTGTCTCCGGTTGTTATTAGAACTCCAGCTTGTTCAGCAGAGATTTTTATGGAATATAAGATCTTTCTCAGGGATTCTGTTTCCAGTCCTTCCTCTAGGATAAGTGCAAGCGATAAAAACTTAGGCTTTGCCCCTGAGACTATCAGGTCATTTACTGTCCCATTGACGCAAAGAGTGCCGATATCTCCACCTGGAAAGAATATAGGGTCGACCACATAGCTGTCTGTTGTAAAAGCAATATCCTGAGGGAGATGAGCTGAATCGGAGAGGTCACTGAGATAAGAATTGTTGAAATTGCTGATAATGTGCTTTTCGATAAAATCCCGCATAAGTTTTCCACCGCTTCCGATCTCCAAGCTGATTTTATCCATCAAGTTAATTCCTGTAATTGCTTCATTTTTGTCCTTTACTATTTTCCAGTAATCCAGGGTAGTTATCTGTATTTATAATATGCCAGACAAGCTCCTTCAAATGATACCATGCAGGGGCCATAGGGAGAATCCGGGGTGCATTTTTTTCCGAACAATTCACACTGTGGGGGGGAGATCTTTCCCTGCAGCACTTCACCGCAGCGGCAGCCGGGGAGGTCTCCGCTTCCACCCTCTATATTTAAACTGAATTTTTTCTCAGCATCGAATCTGGAATATTTTGATTTAAACTGTAAGCCGCTTTTAGGAATAAGTCCTAAGCCGCGCCAGTGGCTATCTTTGACCTTTAGCATGTAATCCATTACCATCAGGGCTGCCGGGTTTCCATTCGTTCTTACTACCCGGGAGTATTCATTAGCAACTTCTGCTTTTCCAGTCTTTTTCTGGTCAAGGATGGATGACAGGGCCAGCAGAATATCGCCAGGTTCGAATCCTGCAATAGCACCTGGGATATTGAATTTTTCTGCTATAAAGTGGTAAGGCTTTTCTCCGATTATAGCGCTTACATGTCCCGGATAAAGGAAACCGTGTAGGTTTGTGTCTTTTGCTGATACTAAAGCATTTAAAGGAGGAGGGACCAGCCATAAAGCTGAAAGAACTGAGAAATTAGAGATTTTTTCCTCTGCAGCGATTTTAACAGTTACAGCAATGGAGGGAATTGTCGTCTCAAACCCGACTCCGAAGAAGATGATTTCTTTTTCAGGATTTTCCTTTGCGATTTCAAGTGATTCTTCCGGGGAATAAACGATTTTTACCTGAGAGCCGGCAGCCGGAACTATGGTCTGAATAGCTCCTTTCTGAGTGGGGACTCTTGTCATATCGCCAAAGGTTGTGAGCACGAAATTATTGTTTTCTGTAACCAGCTTAATGGCAGCTTCATGGATTTCATTGGGAGTGATACAGACCGGACAACCAGGGCCGGAAACCATTTCTATTCCGGAATCTTCCAAAAGTTTCTTTAATCCGTGGCGATGAATAGCCATGGTATGAGTACCGCAGACTTCCATGATCTTTATAGGGGTATTTAAGGATTTTGATTTTGATTTGATTTCAGTCAGAAGCCCCTTGAGGACCTGCCTATTTCTGAGCTCATCTATAGACATAAAAAATATTTCCCTTTGAAATCAAGAGGGACTGTCCCATTGTTGTTTTTCTATAATTCTCTATATACTATTCACTATTTCCGGCTTTAAGTTTCCGAATGATCTATATATCCCCGGATAAGGTCCATTGTTTCCTTGGCTTCTTCTTCGTTTAATTTTGAAATAGCAAATCCGGCATGAACAATGACCCAGTCTCCTTTTTTTACATCTTCGAGCAGGTAGAAGTTGGTTTTGACTTTTGTCCCTAGATAATCGATTTTTCCGTGTTTGGATTCATCGACTTCGATTACTTTTGCTGGAATTCCTAAGCACATTTTATGTTTAACCTCTTTATTCTTCAGATACCATTATAGGCAGATAAGGATCAGAATACAATCTTTTCTGTAGTTTTCTCAATTTTTTCAAACTTTTACAAGGTCTGTAAAGCATTGACACGTGTAAGTCCCTACGAAAGACAGGGATTTCCCCCAGCGGGGAAATCCCTTCCTGTCCTCACAACGCTCTCCTCGAGATTCTCTCGGGGAACCATGCCCGCGTTGTTCCGGATGGCTTTCTTCGGGATTTACCCGTGTCGATGCCGGCGCATGGCCTGAATTATTCATAAAAAATGTTGATAATCCTGGTAAATAAAGAATGGCGTTAAAAATCTGATCGAGCATAAGCAACAACAGCTTTTCCTGCTTTTGACAATTAACAGGCTAACTCCTATAATTGTGCTATGTTTAAAGACCTGGAAGGATTTATTGAAACTGGGAGTAAAGAAGAGGAGCTGGCAGGACAGATCGACTTTACTAAGCTTCCCCATCATGTTGCTGTGATTATGGACGGGAACGGACGGTGGGCAAAAAAGAGAGATCTACCTCGAGTTGAAGGCCACCGGGCCGGGGCAAAATCAGTTCGTGAGATAGTCGAAACTGCAGCCCGGGTGGGGATAGAATATTTGACGCTTTACGCTTTTTCTAAAGAAAATTGGAAACGGCCTAAACTAGAGGTCGCGGCCCTTTGGAAGTTCCTGGAAGACTATTTAAAAAAAGACTTTCAAGTATTGCTGGAAAATAATTTAAGTTTACAGGTCATTGGCCAGATCCAGGAGCTCCCGTTTGCTATTCGAAAGGAATTGGATCGAGTTATTAATCTGACTAGAGTTAATGATGGTATGGTCATAATTATGGCACTTAACTATGGAGGCCGGGCTGAGATAGTCGATGCGATCAAAAAACTAACAAAAGAAAAAGATTTTAATCCTGATGCGCTTGATGAGAAAAGGTTTTCAGAAATGCTCTATGCTCCCGATGTCCCGGATCCGGATCTCCTTATAAGAACAAGTGGAGAGTTTAGAATATCGAATTTTCTTCTGTGGCAAATAGCTTATTCTGAAATTTGGCTAACTAAAGAATTGTGGCCTGATTTTCGCAAACGGCATTTTTTTGAAGCAGTTATTGATTATCAGAGAAGAGAGAGAAGATTCGGGGATATTAAACCGAAATAGGGATAAAAAGAAGAGAGGAGAGGAAATGAACCTGTTAAAAAGAATAGCAACTTCTGCAATTTTGTTACCGCTGGTATTTGTAAGCATTCAATACCTCCCAAGGTTGGGTTTTTTTTGTGTCATACAGATCTTTATCCTGGCTTCTATTCTGGAATTTTATAATCTACCAAGGAAGAAGAAGCTCTTTCCGGTTAAGACAGTAGGAGTATTTTTTGCTTTACTCATAAGCGCTGCTTTCTATTTTGAGAGATTTCCCTTACAACTTGCGGTTTTTATTGGTTTGTTTTTTATGGGGATTTATTATCTTTTAACCATAAAAGATATCGAAAAATTAGTTCAATTCCCTGCTTCCATTGCCCTGACTTTTTTTGGGGGTATTTATTTAAGTTTTACCCTGAATCACTTCAATCCTCTCAGAGATGAATACGGACCTTATTATATTTATTATATCCTGGCTGTTATTTTTATCGGAGATACAGGAGCCTTTCTTATTGGAAAAAAGTGGGGAAAACATAAACTTGCCCCTTTAGCCAGCCCCAAGAAGACCTGGGAAGGGTGTTTTGCCGGTCTGTTTATGGCTATGCTGACAGGTGCAGCCGCCCAGCAGCTTTTTCTAAGAGATCAGATGTCCCTTTGGCAGGGGATTATCTTTGCATTTCTGGTTCATGCTGTAGCCCAGATGAGTGATCCTATTGAATCTCTTTTTAAACGAGCTGCAGGGGTCAAGGATTCCTCAAACCTGCTTCCTGGACACGGCGGCTTTTTTGACAGGATTGACAGCCTTATTCTGGCGGTTCCCTTTTTCTATTATTTTTTGAAATACTTCAGGATAAACCTCTAACCTGGTAAAAAAATGGAAAATGTAACAATTCTCGGTTCAACCGGCTCAATCGGCAGGAGCACATTGGAAGTTGTATACCTGCTTTCCCAAAGGTTTAAAGTCGTAGGTCTTGCTGCAGGCCGGAATTTAGCTCTATTGTACAAACAGGCAGAAAAATTTAAGCCCGAAATTGTAGCTTTGGAAAGGGAAGAGGATGCTGTAAAATTTAAACAAAACTGCAAAGAGCCGTATCCTCAAGTCACTTTTGGAACAAAGGGTGCTGAAGAAGTAGCCCGTTATTATAAAAATGACATAGTAGTCTCTGCGATTACCGGAATAAAAGGACTGAGGCCTACTATGGCCGCAGTAGAAGCTGGAAAAAGGGTTGCTTTGGCTAATAAAGAGTCTATGGTAACAGCTGGTTTTCTGCTCAGGGAAGCTGCTGATAAGAATGGCGCAGAGATAATCCCAGTGGATAGTGAACATAGTGCTGTATTTCAGTGTCTGGCCAAAGAACAGAGCCAGGATGTAAAAAAAGTGATTTTAACTGCTTCCGGGGGACCGTTTTTCCGATTATCCCGCCAGGAGATGAAATCAAAATCTCTGGACGATGCTTTAAAACATCCCTGCTGGAATATGGGAAAGAAAGTCACTATAGATTCGGCGACTATGATGAATAAGGGGCTGGAGCTTCTGGAAGCTCAGAGTCTTTTCTGCCTCAAACCTCAGCAGCTAGACGTTGTGGTCCACCCGCAGAGCATTGTCCATTCTCTAGTAGAGATGAAGGACGGTTCCGTACTTGCTCAGCTCAGTATTACTGATATGAAAATCCCTATCCAGTATGCGCTGACTTATCCGGAAAGGTGTGAGTCTCCTGTACCTGCGCTTGACCTTAAAGCTGTAAAATCTTTGGAATTTATGGAGGCTGACCATGAAAAATTTCCTCTTCTTAGGCTGGCCTTTTTAGCCCTGCATAAAGACAGGTGTTTTTCTGTTGCCCTTAATGCCTCCAATGAAGTTGCAGTAGAGGCATTTCTTAATAAAGAAATTAAATTTATAGATATTTTTGAAATAGTGGATGAGACGATAAACTCTTCCGTTAGGACAAATATCGAGACATTGGAAGATATATTTTCAATCGACCGGGAGACAAGAAAACTAGCCCGGAATCTAATCAGACAGAGGATATGATATGGTATCTATATTAGGCACGATACTTGCGTTTGCTATTGTTTTTGGAGTACTGGTCTTTGTCCATGAATTCGGTCACTTTTTTATGGCCAAACTTGTTGGGATCAATGTAGAAACATTTTCTTTCGGTTATGGAAAAAGGCTGTTTGGTTATAAAATGGGTGGGACTGATTACCGTATCAGCCTTGTTCCCATGGGAGGTTATGTTAAATTTTCCGGAGACGAAGCCCTTGAAGGAATCAAGCAGAATACTGAACCTAAACCTGGTGATTTTCAATCAGCTAAAAGATGGCAGCGCTTCCTGGTTATATTAATGGGTCCGGTCATGAATGTTGCCCTGGCCTTGTTGATATTGGCATTTATTAATATGGTGGGAGTTAATGTGCCTGAATATCAGAGTCAGGCACCGGTTATAGGATGGATCGAACCAGGTTCTCCGGCACAGAAGGCGGATTTGGTTGTTGGAGATGAGATTCTTAGTATTAATGATAAAAAGACAGCCACCTGGAGTGATGTTGAACTTGCAGTTGGGACCAAGCCGGATAGAATAATTAATATCAAGGTAAAAAGAGAAGATGGAGTGGATTATGTCGACCTGCTTACAGAAAGCAGAACCCGGTTTGATATGGGGTATGCTGGTTTTTTCGGCAGGATCCTGACTCAGGTCAATGCGGTTACTGCAAATTCTCCAGCTGAAAAAGCCGGCCTTAAACCAGGTGATGTTATATTGGCAATAGACAACAGTCCGGCCTATCTTTATAGGTTTATAGAAACTCTTGAAAAAAATCCCGGCAAAGAGCTGGATATTAAAATCCAGAGAAATGAAGCAATAATCGATCTGAAAGTTACTCCTCGAAAAGAAGGAGATGTCGGCAAAATTGGGATTATGCATGGGGCAAAATCCATAATGAAAAAGTATGGTTTCTTTTCAGCTTTTGCCCAGAGTTATAAAGACAATTGGAAGATGATCTCTGCAGTTATGGATTTCCTGAAGAATCTGATAACCGGTAAAGCTTCCACCCGCCAGCTTGGCGGCCCGATTGAGATCGCTAATGTTTCCTATGCTTTTTTTAGGATGGGATTTTTACCCTTGATGAGTTTTATTGCTTTTATCAGCCTGCAGTTAGGAGTAGTTAATCTTTTTCCTGTCCCCGTATTTGACGGCGGCCAGATATTGGTATTGAGCCTTGAGGGAGTTTTCCGGAGGGATTTCAATCCCAAAGTGAAACAGGTCCTTATGCAGATAGGTTTTGCAATTTTTATATTCCTGATGGTCTTTATAATTCTGAATGATGTAGCAAAACGATTGCCCAATGGCTGGGACTCGTTGAATCCATTTTAAAAAATCAGGAAAACCAGGAAGAGCAGGAAAAACAGGGAATTCGATGAAAAAAGCCGGTAATTGTGAATTAAACTTCCCACGCCGAACGACCAGGCTGGTATTAATAGGTGATGTTCCCGTTGGAGGGGGCGCCCTTATTTCTGTCCAGTCTATGACCAAAACGGATACCAGAGATATTAAGGCCACAGCTGCCCAGATAAAAAGGCTGGAGAAGGCTGGATGTGAGATAGTGCGCGCTGCGGTCCCGGATGAAGATGCGGCCAAGGCGCTTGCTAAAATAAAAGAACAGGTATCTATTCCGCTTATTGCTGATATCCATTTTGACCATAGGTTAGCATTAGTTGCGCTTTCTAAGGGTGTTGATGGCTTACGGATCAATCCCGGGAATATCGGATCTAGGAATAAGGTGATAGAAGTCGTAAAAGCTGCGAAAGACCGGGAAATACCAATTCGTATCGGGGTAAATTCAGGTTCAGTTGAAATGGAAATACTCCAAAAATTCGGCGGTGCTACTCCTGAGGCTATGGTAGAGAGCGCCCTTAAGCATGTCAGGATCCTGGAAGATCTGGATTTTAAGCTCATCAAGATATCGCTGAAAGCTTCAGATATTGCCCGTACTCTGAAAGCCTCACAGCTCTTAGCAGAAGAAGTGGATTATCCCTTTCATGCTGGAATAACAGAAGCAGGCAGCTTATTATCCGGAAGTGTCAAATCTGCAGCCGGGTTGACAATGCTTTTAAGCTGTGGATTGGCTGATACCATAAGAGTCTCGCTGACTGCCCCGCCTGAAGAAGAAGTAAGAGTAGCATATCGTATTCTTTCCAGTCTGGGTCTTAGGTCCTTTGGTCTAGATATTATCTCCTGTCCTGTCTGTGGACGCTGTGAAGTCGATCTGCCCCGGATCGCTGCTGAGATAGAAAGACGGCTTGATAATATACAAGAACCAATTACTATTGCTGTAATGGGGTGTATGGTAAACGGCCCGGGTGAAGCAAAAGAGGCTGATATTGGAGTCGCCTGCGGCAAGGGTGGAGGAGTTATATTCAAAAAAGGGGAACTGTTGCGAAAAATTAAAGAAGCAGATATTGTAGAAGAATTTGTATCAGAAGTTCAGGCTTATATCAGTGAATTGTAAATAGTAAATAGTAAATAGTAATGGTGAAATTGTAAAGGTTAAATGTGAAATGTGGGGCGGAATGATCCGTCCTGAAATAGGTTGACATCAATATAAAGAAAAAGATCATGACGGATGAGGTTCTATTTAAACCCAGAGCGATAAAGGATTTTTCCCGCAGGACTGTGCTTTATATTCCGGTCGATTCCTTATCAGGAACTATTAAGAAGGCACTTAGCAAGACTGCTGTTAAAAAGAAAGCCTGGATAGGGGCAGATTTATTTTTACTGGAAGATAAAGTCATTGTTTTCGGGGGGATCGGGGCGCCTGCTGCTGTTATTTCTCTGGAAAGCTTGATTGTATCTGGGGCTGAAGATGTTATTATTTTGGGATTTTGCGGTGCCTTAAATTCCAAATTCAAGCTGCTGGATGCTGTCAGTATAAAAAAAGCTTTTTCTGAGGAAGGTACATCCAAGCATTATTTTACTGGGAGGACGGAGTTTTTTCCCTCCCGGATTTTAAAAGATAAAATTGAGGGCGTTCTTCAGTCAAAGGGTCTTTTGTTTCAAAGCGGGAGTATAGTTTCTACTGATGCACCTTTCAGGGAGACCAGAGCCTGGCTGGAAAGTAACAGGAGCAGGGGAGTGGATTGTGTTGATATGGAAACATCTGCAGTCTTTGCCCTAGCTGAATTTTATGGTATCCAGGCGGCCGCTCTGCTTATTGTAAGTGACAAACTTTATAAGAGCAAGCACATAACCGGCTTCCTCCATCCCGGGATGAACAGAAAGATTAAAAAATATGTTTTACCATTTATAGAAAAACCAATCGACATTTTTTATGAATAGTTCAGAACCTGGATTATTCACGAGTCGAGGTTGCCGCAGATAGGAGGCGCAGTGGATGAAGCTGTGGTCCTTCACCACGAATCCGCTGCAACAAAGTAGATGTGGTAAGATCGGCTCGCTCGTAGAGTAAAAAATGTCGATTACAAATATAAAATACAACAAAAACAAAATGGTCAATAGTAATGCCTGAGGAATCAATGTAAAATACTGATTAAAAAAGATGTATTATACATATCGACATTTTTTATGAATAGTTCAGGAAATGAAATTTACTAATATCGATGTTAATAAGATCGATATCAATGATGATAGATTCCGGATATCCTATTTTGTTTCATACAAAGACTTAATTGAATCGATTAAAACCGCTGGCCTGATAAATCCCCCGGTCCTTTCTTTTCGGGAAGAAAGACCGGTTATTGTATCAGGGTGGAGAAGAATACTTGCCTGCAGAAAGCTTTCATTTAAAAGTATCCCGGTATTCATCTCAGAGGAAATGGAGGACCTTGAGGCATTTAAATTAACAATCTATGAAAACCTTTCCATCCGGAAATATAGTATTGTGGAAAAAGCTGAAATATTAAAAAAGATCAAGGGATTCGGAGCTGGTGAGAAAGAGATTGTACGGAAATATTTTCCCCTGCTGGATATCCCTCCTTTACTTAAATATTTGGATCCTTATTTAAAGATTGTGGAATTTGAATTAGAACTTAAAAAACTTATCCATTCCAGAAATACTGATTTTAATGTATTAAAATTACTGGTTGAATTTTCTCCTCCAGAAAGGACATTGCTGCTGCCGTATATTCTGCCGCTTGGGAAAAATAAGCAGAGAGATCTTGTTACTACCATATACGAGCTATCCCGTAAAGAGAAGATGAGTGTGACTGATATCCTCAGTTTACCTGATGTAGGGAAAATAAGTGACGATGAAAAACTTTCCCCATTGCAGAAGGCTGAGAGATTATGTTCTCTGCTCGAAGATAAGCGAAATCCTGTTTTAAACTCCTGGAATAATGCATTTGATAAAGTATTAATGGAACTGAATATTTCAAGCGGGATTGTCGTCACTCCGTCTGCTTTTTTTGAAAAAGAGGATATCTCCTTGAACTTCAGCTTCAAAAACAGGGAAGAATTTCTTAAAAAATTGTCTGAGTTGCAGAAAATCGCAGACAGCAAGGGTTTTTCTGGTCTTTTTAAACATTCTTCTGATGATTGATATCAATAACTTTCCGGAAAAAATTTTTATAGAAAAAAGCAGTTTTAAATATCCTCTAATCCGCTCGATTCTAAAAAAATTAGACCATGTCCCCTTTGAAGTGATAGAAAATATACAGGCCTTGGAAACTGATCTTGAAATGTCCCGGGACCCGGTAGGTAAGGGGAAGCGCTACCTGCTTCTAACAAAACAAAGGGGAGATTTTGTAAAGCCCTGCCCATGTACTCCTCACTATTTAGGCTGTAATTATTACATCATTAATCTTGACCTAAACTGCCCCCTTGATTGCAGTTACTGCATACTTCAGCACTATCTTGCCAGCCCGATCGTGACTGTGCATGTCAATACAGATAAACTATGGGATCAACTTGATTCTTTTCTGCAACAGAACAGAAGGCCGCTTCGTATCGGGACCGGAGAGCTGGGCGATTCTTTAGTGCTTGACCATATAACCGGCCGTTCACGGGAACTTATCAGGTATTTTCGCCAAAAACGAAGTGCTCTTTTTGAACTTAAGACCAAAACTGTAAATATCAAAAATATAATGGATACAGAGCCAGGTGAAAACATTATAATTGCCTGGTCATTGAATGCCCGAGAGATCGCTAAAACAGAAGAAAAAGGCGCTCCGCCCGTTGAAGCCCGGCTGCAAGCAGCTCAGGAAGTCATAAAAAAGGGATACCGGGTCGCATTTCACTTTGACCCTATAATACGATTTTCTGGGTGGGAAGATGGATATGCTGAAATTGTGGAGAAAATGCTGAAGAAAATCCCTGCTTCCAAGATCGCCTGGATAAGTTTGGGAAGTCTAAGGTTTCCGAAAGCGCTTAAGACTGTAATTGCAGAAAGATTTCTTGACTCGAAAATAATATATGAGGAGTTTATCCAGGGGATGGATGGTAAGGTAAGGTATTTTTTACCTCTCCGCATGGAACTCTATGAGAAAATAACAGGTTTTATAAGGGGCAGGGAAAGCAAAAAAATCCCTATGTATTTTTGTATGGAAAGTGAGAGGGTGTGGAAAAAAGTATTTAAAAAAGAACCAGAAAGCAAGGAACAGATTGAAAGCTATCTTTCCTTGCCTACTGGTTGTCGTCGTTTATGATTTAATTAGAAAATGTCAAATTAGTGAAGAGTTTCTCTCTTTTTATCAGCAATGATGCCGAAGTCTTCCACTCCGGCTGCCTTTATGATGTCAATGACATCAATTAAAGTTCCGTATTCGAGATCCCGGTCTGCTTTTAAATAGAGTTTCTTATCTGTCGCTGTCATCAGTGCATCTTCCATTAGCTGTTGTAAAGTGTCTAAGGTTGCCTTATCAGAATTAACAAATATGGTGCCGTCTTTTTTTATATATAATACTATATCCGGATTCTCAGGCATGTTGAGGGTATTCATTGCAGAGGGAAGTTTTACATCGACGCCCTTTTGGGCTAATGGGGTAACTACCATAAAGATGATCAAAAGAACAAGGAGAACATCGCAAAGAGGGACAACATTGGGTTCAGCACTAATATCTTCTTTTTTTCCGACTGAAAAAGCCATAATTTACCTCTTTTATTCTATCTTTTTTTGCTTATGCTTGTCCTTCTCTGACAAAGAAATCAATAACTTCTGAAGCTGCGTTATCCATTTCAGCTCCAATGACTTCGGTTCTGGAATTTAAGCCGTTGTAACACCAGAGAGCGATAATTGCAACCCCGATTCCAAAGGCGGTTGTTATAAGTGCCTCAGCAATACCGCCGGCAACAGCCCCGATTCCACCGGAACCTGTAAGAGCCATGCCCCGGAAAGCATTGATGATACCAGCAATTGTACCGAACAGGCCGATAAATGGGGAAGAAGTAGCAACAGTAGCCACAATGGGCAAACCTCTTTTTAATTCCTGCGCGAAAACAGCATGAGCTCTGTCACATCCTCTTTGTGCAGATTCGATCTTCTGGTTTTTTCCTAATCCAGCTTCTCCACCTGCTAAAAATTCCTTAATACCAGCAGCAGTAACGCGGGCCAAGTGGCTTCCCTTGTTTTCTTTCTTACTAGAAAGAGTCAGGGCTTCCGTAATTTTTCCCGTTTTCAGCAGGGATGCGAGTTTAGGAGCGATATTCTTTGATTTTTTCCTGGCCCTTCCGAAGACAACTTGTCTTTCGATGAAGAAATAAATCGTAATAATTGAGAGAAAGAGCAGGATAATAGCAACTGATTTTGCCAAAGCTCCCATTGCATTCCACATTTCAAGTAGTCCAAATTGCATTTTAAGTTCCTCCTTATTAAATATCGAAAGCCATTATAAGCTTTTCTTATTTAAGTTTAAATATAACCGTAACAGTAAAGATAACGCCTCGGGGGCGTCCGTTAATGACCATGGGTTCATAGACCCACTGTGCGACAGCATCTTTTGCTGCCTGGTCGAGCAGAGGGATGGATCTGAGGATTTTCATGTTAGCCACTCTGCCGTATTTATCAGTAATAGCTTCAATGATGACAACACCCTCGACTCTAGCCTGGCGTGCGATCTCCGGGTAAATGGGGTCTACGCGGGTGAGAAGCTGGGGGGGTTTGATACTTCCGACAGCTCTTATTGGGGCTTCGACTTCACCTACTACACCACCGAGTACGCCTCCGACAACACCGCCGAGCACACCACCCACGACTCCGCCTTCGACTCCACCTTCAACTCCACCTTCGACTCCGATATCTATTAGTTCTTCTTCTGCGATCTCATCGGGGATATCGACTGGAGCGACTAACTGTCCTGGTTGGATGTTGGATTTGGCCTGGACAGGCTTGATGCGGTGCCTGCTTTTTGACCTGCTTTTCTTTTTTGCTGGAGGAGGAGGTGGTGGTGGAGGAGGTGGTGGTGGAGCGAGGAAAGCGCTGTAGACTTCGACTTCAGGGAGATTCGCAGTATTTAAGAGGGGAATAACAACGGCAGCAAGTACTAAACTGGCGTGAAGGAGAAAAGCGACAGGAAATGCTATTGCTTTCCGGACTGTTCCCGTCTCGCCTCTAATAAAAGAGTCTTTAAAAAACACAGATTCTTTTTCAGGTGTTCTCTGCTTTTCTTGTGCGGCCATTTTAATTTACCTCTTTTTATTTAATTTTAAAATGAAATTAAAGTATAAAGGAAAACAATGGTTTTGACAAGTCAAAATTATAATTTTCCCATACCTTTTTTTGGTTTAAAAATATTTTTCCAGAAGAACAAGATCGAGCAGGATTGGTATATGGATGAATAGGTTCCGATGACAACTCCTATCATCATAGTGAATGCAAAGTCACTTATAACTTCGCCACCTAAAAGGAATAGCGTAAATACGGTTAGAAACGTGGTGCCGGAGGTGATTATTGTTCTGCTTAGGGTTTGATTGATGCTGACATTAAGTAGGTCGCCAAATTTAGGCTTTCTTAATAGTTTAAGATTATCTCGTACCCGGTCAAAGATCACAATGGTATCATTTAGGGAATATCCTACAAGTGTCATCACCGCCGCAATTACCGGGAGATTGAGCTCTCTGTTTGTTAATGAAAAGATGCCCAGGGTTATAAGCACGTCATGAGCCAGGGTCAAGATAGCAGCTACTCCATAGGCATACTTGAAGCGGATCCCTATGTATATGAGCATGCCGATAAGCGCCCATATAGTTGCCTGGGTGGCTTTTCTTCTCAGGTCTTCCCCGACCTGGGGGCCGACAGACTCTTTGCTTAAAACGGATAAGCGGCTGAGAAAGGCATTTTTTTTGAGATGATTAATAACTTCAATATTTATTCCTTCGATTGTTTCAAGCTGAGAGTAATCTCGAATTATCCCCATTTGATCGGGGTGGTTTCTGAAGTTTATGATTTTTTCTGCTATATCCGCCCCTTTTTCCGGAAAAGGGGTTTCTAAAAGAGCGGCCAAGTTGGTTTGAGCTATACTATTTAGGTCGAGAGTGCCTTCTTCCAATGCTCTTTTTTCATCTTCTCCCCGGAGTGAATCGACCACCATTCTTCCTATGACCTCATGGGATTCCAGGCCCTGTTCGCTTAGCTCTATATCCTGCATGGTCCTAATAATAAATTCCCGTCCTGTATCTCCCAGTTTTTGGATCTTATTATTCTCAATCCCGGCATCTCTGAGAGCTCCTCTAACATCGGATATGGGGACCTCATTGGCAAATATCAGCCTTACCATTGTACCCCCTGCAAAATCGATTCCGTAATTAATACCTTTTCCTACCGTCATATTGATTATTCCGATTGTGATAAGAACACCGGAGAGGGCAAGGGCTGCGAATTTATATTTCATAAAATCGATGCTGGTCTTTTTTATTAACTGCATTTTATATACTCAACTTCTTTTTTTTCTTCGACACGGTTAAATCAAATATCAGCCGGGATACAAATACTGCTGTAAACATGCTGGCAGTTATACCTATAATTAAAGTAATTGCAAATCCCCGGATGGGGCCGGTTCCGAACTGGAACAGGAAAATAGCTGCAATGATCGTAGTTATATTAGCATCCAGGATCGTTCTGAAAGCGCGGGAGAAACCAGAGGAAATAGAACTGAGTACACTCTTGCCCTGCGCCAGTTCTTCCCTGATGCGTTCAAAGACCAGGACATTGGCATCTACCGCCATACCTATTGTTAAAATGATTCCGGCTATACCCGGTAATGTAAGGCTGGCTTTAAAATATGCCAGTGCTCCCAAGAGGATTAGGACATTTAGAATAAGAGCTACGATGGCATTAAATCCTGCTAATTTATAATAAAATCCCATAAAGACTAATATTAGGATAAGGGCGATAATTATGGAAGTCAGGCCTCTGCGGATCGAATCTGCTCCCAGAGAAGGCCCGATGGTCCTGTCTTCCAGATATTTGATGCTGGCTGGTAGAGCTCCTGCTCTAAGCACTAAGGCTAAATCTTCGGCTACTTGCTCTGTGAAACGTCCGTGAATGATTGTATCTCCAGGAGGGGGAATCCTTTCTCCGATATTGGCCACTTCCATTAACTCTTTGTCCAGAATAATACATAGCGGCTCTCCGATATTTTCTCCGGTCATTTTCGCAAATCGTCTTGCTGCGTCCTGGTGTAGAGAGAAAGATACAGCCGGTTTGTTCCATTCATCCGTTGAGCGGCGTGCATTACGCAGATCTTTTCCGACAATTTCGGCAACATTGCTGACTAGGTAATAGCCGCTTTGGGTATGAGTGGGGTCTCCCTTCAATACTTCCATATCACCGGGGACTTCTCCCCCATGTTCCTCGAGGAGATTCTCTATCGTCTCTGCAGGCCCGCCCTTAACCAGTCTAAACTCTAGGAGGGCGGTAGTTTTGAGTATCTCTTTAACCCTATCCGGGTCTTCCACACCCGGCAGCTCGACGATTATCCTCTCTCCGGTAAGGCCCTGTCTCTGTATAGTAGGTTCGGTTAGCCCCAGCTGATCCACCCGGTTGGATAAAGTCTGCTGAGCTTGTTTAACAGATTGGTCTCTGAGATAGGTTTCGACTCCGGGCTTTATGGTGACTATGATAGAAGTCTCTCTAACGCTATGGTCCCAGTTTTTAAAATTGTCATCCAGGAGGTCTCTTATCTGTCCTTCTTTTTCCGGATCAAATTCCTGAACAGCAAATTGGCCAACTCTGGTTTCTGATTTTGAAATGGATTGAAACTCGATATTTTCCTTTGCAAGTTGTTCCCGGAGCCGGATTATCTCTTGATCGGCCTCATTATTAACAGCATCATCGGTAACAACCTGAAGGACCAGGTGCATGCCGCCTTTTAAATCCAGGCCGAGATGGATTTTTTCCCCGGGCGGATAAAAAAGGAAGGCGGCTAAAAGGATGACTGCTGCAACTAATATGACTTTCCAGCGTAATTTTTTATTCATTTTAGGTTATAGCCTTTTTGATATTTTTGATGGATTCAGACTTATCTATTTAGTGTCTTTTTTTGTGCTGGTTATTACGGCGATGGCGTTTTTGGTAACATCGACTTTGACATTGGCGGCGATTTTTACCTCGATCTTATCCGAATGTACTCCCATGACTGAGCCGTGAATTCCTCCAGTGGTTATGATCTTGTCACCGGGTTTAAGCTGTTCTACCATCTCCTGGTGTTTTTTCTGCTTTTTACGCGAGGGCATAATAATCAGCAGATAAAAAATAACAAAAACCAGAACAAAAGGAATAATTGCAGTAAGAAAACTGCCGCTGGGTTGGGCTGGGGTGGCTGCATTCTGGGCCATTAATGGTGTGATGCTTGTTAATAACATTTATTTTTCCTCTTTTTTAATTTTACTCTTTAAATCCTGATATGAATTTTGTTGAATAGATTGCCTAATTTTTCTGAAGATGTCAAGGTAAAAATATAGGTTATGAATGGTATTTAATATAGCAGAGCTGATTTCATTTCTCTCATATAGATGGCGCAAATAAGCCCGGGAAAAATTACGGCATGTATAACATGAACACTGCTCGTCCAGGGGTCGGGGGTCATGTTCGTATTTTTTATTCTTTATGACGATCTTTCCCTGGCTTGTAAACATTGTTCCATTGCGCGCGTTTCTGGTAGGCAGTACACAGTCAAAGAAGTCGATTCCCTTGTCAACAGCTTCCAGGATATCCTTAATATAGCCAATACCCATAAGATAGCGGGGTTTTTCTTTTGGTAAGAGAGTGCATGATTTTTCCACTACTTTCATAAATTGGGCTTTTGATTCACCGATGCCCAGGCCACCCAGAGCATAGCCCTCGAAATTAATTTTCATCAGCTCTTCGATGCTCTGTTTTCTCAGATCCCATTCAATACCTCCCTGGCATATTCCCCAGAGCTGGTTAGGGGATTCCTGTTTAAGAAAATGTTCCCGTGAACGCTTAGCCCAACTGGTTGTGAGTTCTGCAGACTCCTTCAGTCTTTCCCTTGAAGAAGGGTATGGTACGAAATAGTCCAAGGGCATCATGATATCAGTACCCAATGAAAGTTGGATATCGACTACATCTTCAGGTGTCACAAAGATTTTGGTTCCGTCCAGGTGAGAGGAAAACCTAACTCCGTCTTTTTTGATTTTGACGAGAGAGGAAAGGCTGTATATCTGGAAACCACCGCTGTCTGAAAGTATTGGTTTCTGCCAGGAGATAAAGGAATGAATACCCTTAAGCTTTTTGAAGGTTTTCAGTCCGGGCCTTAAATAAAGATGATAAGCATTGACCAAAATAAGCTGAGCGCCCAGAGTTTCTACCAGGGAGTGGGGAAGCGCTTTGATTGTGCCCTGGCTTCCTACCGGGGCAAAGGCAGGAGTTTCAATGAGACCGTGTTCTGTATGTATGATACCAGTACGAGCCGATGAGTTTTTCGCATATGCTGTGACTTCGAAATTTTTAGACATAACCGCTTATTATATGCAAGAAGAGCAGTAAAAGCCAGCACAGGGACTCTGGAGTTTTCCTATTTTTTCTAAGCTTTTGAGCCTGAAGCAAGAATCAGGTTAGTTGATACGAAAACACGCGAATTTTCCCCAGCGTGGAAAATCCGCTCGGATACAGTCTTCGCTCTCTTCTCCTTAAAGAAGAAGAACCATGCCCGCTCATCCTTGCTCACGGTTTTCTTTACCAATCGAACCTGATTCTTTTTACCGCTATTTTGTTAAAAAAAATGGTTTTTCTTTCATTTTGGCATGGATACTGGCAAATCCCGGAGAAAGCCATCCGGAACAACGCGGGCATGGTTCCTCGAGAGAATCTCGAGGAGAGCGTTGTGAGGACAGGAAGGGATTTCCCCGCTGGGGAAAATCCCTGTCTTTCGTAGGGACTTACCAGTATCCATGCCTCGACCTTTCCATTTTCTATTTTCTGTTTTTTATATTAAAATAAAAGGATGAACTTTACCTTATTTGGTTACCCAAAGACCGGAAAAACAACTTTATTTAACATTCTAACCGGTGCAAAGATTGAGGTAAAAAGCTATGATAGCGGGAAAAAAGAGCCAAACCTCAGAAGTTGTCCAGTACCTGACTATCGCTTTGAAAAGCTCTGCAGTCTTTATCCCGATAAAAAGAAGAAACCGGCAGTAATTGAGTATACAGATTTAGCGGGTGTTTCTTTCGGAGATGTGAAGAACGAGTCATATCTTGACTACTTGAGGAGAGCTGACGGATTGGCCCATGTAGTACGTGGATTTCGTGATGTGAAGATTCCGCATCCCAAAGACAAAATTGATCCTAAGGATGATATCCGCTCCATGGAAGAAGAGATGCTGCTGGCAGATCTTATGTCTGTAGAGTCGAGACTGGAAAAGTTGGCAAAAGAGCTCAAACGAAAAAAAAATCCTGAAGGGGAAAAAGAGATGGATTTAATGAAGAGCCTCCTATCCTCGCTTGAAGAAGGCAGCCCTATCCGGGAGGTAGACTTGAGTCCAGCTGAAGATAAGTTTAGCCGCAGTTTTGCATTTTTAAGCCAGAAGCCACTTTTTCATATGATCAATGTTGATGAAACTGATATTTCTGAAATAAAAAATATGGATACCCCTTTACTTGCTTTTTGCGGGAAGGTGGAAATGGAAATACTGGAACTTGAGGATGAGGAAAAACAACTCTTTCTCAATGAGTATGGATTAAAAGAGCTCAGTGCTCCTAGATTCTTGAAGGCTTCATATGACCTTCTTGATGTGATCACATTTTTTACTGTCGGAAAAGATGAGGTTAAGGCCTGGACGATAAAAAAAGGTATCTCAGCAGTAGAAGCTGCAGGCGAAATTCATTCTGATATCCAACAGGGATTTATCCGGGCTGAAGTCATCCCCTGGAATAGTTTATTAGAACATGGGTCCTTTCAATCTGCCCGTGAAAATGCTGCCGCACGTTTGGAAGGAAAAAAATATACCATCCAGGACGGAGATGTAATTTTTTTCCGCTTCAATAAATGATGGAGAATGGTAACTTGATTATCCCCTACGATTTTATATAAAATACTTTACCTGGATAATTCACGAGTCGAGGCTGCTGGAGATGCGAGGCGCAGGGTGCGAAGCTGTGGTCCTTCACTGCAAGTACCCTGTAACGAAGCAGATGCGGCAACATTCGGCTTGCCTAAAAGGTAAAAAATGTCGATTAAAATTAGAAATAAAAACAAGAAAAAAGTTTCAATAATCGTTCTTGATAAAATCTTGCATATCGCTGAAAATAAAATAATAATAAACACATCGCCATTTTTATATGAATAGTTCAGGGTAAATCCTTGATATTGCATATATTATGTGAAATATCGACATTATTTATGAATTATTCAGGTTAAAATTGTTATGAGAAAAGCAAAGAAGGCAAGAGAAAAAAGTACATTTCGGGATTATTTTGAGCTTATAGCCGAGACTATGATATTTGTGTTTTTTGTGATGACCTTTGTTGCCCAGGCTTCCCAGGTTCCTACTGGCTCCATGGAGGATACCATTCTAATCGGTGATTTTCTTATCGTTAATAAATTTGCTTATTCCAGGACTGTATTTCCTTTTGAAAATGTTATTCTCCCCAGAAAAAATATTGGAAAAAAGGACACTGTAGTATTTAAGTCCCTTGAGGAAGATGGAAAAACTATAGTTAAAAGAATCATTGCTATAGCAGGGGATAAAATAGAGATAAAAAGTAAACAGGTATATATTAATGACAGCCTGGTTAAAGAAGAATATAAGGTCCACAAAGATAATGAAACTTTTACTAGAGACGACTATTACCACTATAACGGAGTGATTCGTGATAATTTTGGGCCAGTTATTGTCCCTCCCGGTCATTGTTTTGTGATGGGAGATAATCGGGATACTAGTTATGATAGCCGCTACTGGGGCTTTCTCCCCCTGAGTAAAATTAAGGGGAGGCCGTGGTTGATATATTTTTCTTATAATGCGGAAGAGAATTCTCACCTAAAAACCAGCCTTGGAGAGAGGCTTAAAAAGCTGGTCAGCTATATTCCCACAGCAAGGTGGAAACGGATATTGCATGTAATTCATTAAAAGAATCATTGCCTTATTGCTTGATTATCTTGCTGGAATCCTTATAATACATTTCTTTTAATAATGAAAAAAGCAAAGAAGTCCAAGAAACAGAGTACATTCCGCGAATACTTTGAATTAATTGTCGAAACCGCGATTTTTGTATTTTTTGTAATAACATTTGTTGTCCAGGCCTTCCAGATTCCAACCGGATCGATGGAAAAAACCCTGCTTATCGGGGATTTCCTCTTAGTTAACAAGTTTGCATACAGCCATTCGCCCTTCCCTTTGGAAAGGAATATTCTTCCTACCAAGAAAGTTACAAAAAATGATATAGTTGTGTTTAAATACCCCAAGGACCTGACAAAGGATTTTGTCAAACGGGTGATAGCACTTGAGGGGGACAAGGTAGAGATTAAAGAGAAGCAAGTCTGGATAAATGACAATCCCATTATTGAGGATTTTAAAATACATAATGACATCCAGATATATACAAAAAATGATTATTATCGTTATGACGATTACATCCGTGATAATTTCGGGCCGGTTGTGGTCCCTTCCGGGCATTGTTTTGTTATGGGAGATAACCGGGATGATAGTTTAGACAGCCGTTATTGGGAATTCCTCCCTCTAAATTATATAAAAGGAAGGCCCTGGGTAATATATTTTTCTTATGCAGCTAAAAAAAATGCCTACCTAAAAACCAGCATTCGTGACCGATTAGCTAAACTTGTTCGCTTCATTCCAGAAGCTCGCTGGAAACGTATGCTGCAGGTGATTCATTAGAAGAAACACCTCACTTTGGCAATTTTATTTCGTGTTCCTCATAGGAAGAAATGTAGAGGATCGGTTCATTCTTAAATTCTTCGGCAAAAATTGAACTGTTAACAATCCCATCGATATCTTTTCCTACTGGTAAGCCCAAGTAGTGAAGTAGTGTTGGAGCGATATCAATAAGTTTCATATCTTCGATATATTTTCCCTTGGTGATGTCTTTGCCGATAAAAAAAACGACACCGTCGGGAGCATTTTCATGATAGGCTGATACTTCGGAATTTCCTAATATCCACTCTAGATATCTTTTCCAGAGGGGGAGAGCTTCGGTTCCATAAGGAGAAAATATAATAAGGAGTTCATCGTCTTTTTTAGTGGCAAGGCATCTTCCGATGATCTCATCATAATACTGGTAATATCTTTCGATGACAGATCTGAATTTATTTATATCTTCCTGGTTTACTTCGCCGAAAAGTTCCGGGAAAGCATATTTATAGAAATATGTCTCTGCAATATTTAGGCCTGGAAGCAGAAAATAGAAAAGGTGTGGTTGTTTTTGCTCCTTTAGTAACATAGCTTCTGTTTCATATTGAACATCCAGACAGAAGGCCTTTTTAGCTAGTTTGAAAATGTCATGGGTTTCAAAACGGAGGTCTTTATAAAAATGATTAAATTTGGATTCAGCTTCTACTGTGGTTTTTATATGCAATTGTTGATACGGCCTGTCTATCCGGAGAGAGGGTGTTTTTTTGGCATCGAATATATCCCAAATGCTTTTGGAGAATGACTGAGGTGTGATATCTGATGATTTGAGCAGACCGGTCCTGGTCAATTGCCGGAAGAAAATATATCTCGGGGTTACCTGGATTCGTTGTTTGAGATCTAATAGAGTATATTCGTTCCAAGACAACTTTCTGTGTTTGGCGGGAAGTTTTCCGGTATTAAATGAACTGTTGAGGATCAAAGGTTCATTAGGCGTTATACTTTTTAGTTTTCCCCAACTTCCTTCTTCCATAAGCCAGGAAAAATTTGGAAGTTTTTCTTCCGAAGTCAGGGGGATGATAAAATCTAAGCTTAATCCTTCCATCCCGATTATGGTGGCTTTTTTGTCAATTTCTTTAGTTTCAAGATTTGCGATTTTATCTAATGTTTTAGGTAAGGGAAAGTTTGCTCTTTGGATAACTGCATATGTTATAGCTGCTGCGAAAAGGCAGAAATAAAGCAGGGCAAATAGCAATTTTCTTTTGTATTTGAAATATCCTACGCCTGCTAAAATTCCCAGGACAGACAAGAAAATTAGGGTGACAAACTGGGTTTTAAGCAGATTAATTGTTTCTGGAATGAAAAAGGAAAAAAAGAGATGATAATTTCCCCGAAAGATAACAAGGAATAGCAGGGTCAGTATAGTGAAGCTAATAATGAGAAAGGCAGGTGATACTATGGCGATATTAATTTTTTTACTGGAGAAGTATTGAATGAAGAAAAAGATGAGTATTGACAAAAAAGTGATAAGCAGGCCGTAAACCATTGCAATAAAAAAGGCAAGCTGGATAAAGAAGGAGAGATTAAAAGTAAGGTTGATATTAAGATCAAGAACCAGAAGAGCAATCAGGAAGCCAAAAAAAATGCCGCTTATTAGAGAATTGACTAAGACTTTTAAGAATTTCATTGCTTTAATTAATCATAAGAAATGTCGATATGTATGATACATATTTTAAATCAATATTTTATACTGATTCCTATAGTGATTCAATTGATCACTTCGTTTTTGATGTAATCTATATTTATAATCGACATTTCTTACTCTACGAGCGAGCCGATCTTACCGTATCTGCTTTGTTGCAGCGGATTCGCGGTGAAAACCACAGCTTCATCCGCTGCGCCTCACATCTACGGCAACCTCGACTCGTGATTAATGAAAGTAACCTTTAATTATTCAATAAAAATGTCGATATGAATGATACTTAGAAAATGGAAAATTGTAAAGCAAGCCGAGATGAAATTTAGGTGCAGCTTGTGCTCCCTGCCAATTTTTATTGACCGGAGGGGATTTATTGCATAATATAATTTCAAAGTGAAAAATTTGGCTGCAAGGGAATATCTAACCGGAACAATCGAATCTGTTGTTTTTTATAGTCCTGATACTGGATATACTGTATGTAAATTTTCGTTAGAGGATGGAAAAAGCTTTACAATTATTGGGAATTTCCCTCCTCTTTCTCCAGGGGAGATGCTTAAAGTAAAAGGAAAATGGGAGATCAATCCCAGATTCGGGCAACAATTCCGGGTGGAAAGTTTTATGCCTGTCCTGCCCTCTTCAGAGAAAGGCGTCGAAAAGTTTCTATCATCTGGCATGATTCACGGAATCGGCCCTGTACTCGCAAAACGGATAATCCTGAAATTCGGGCTGCAAATAATGGAAATTCTATCTCAAAAACCGGATGAATTAACAGCAGTAGAGGGGATTGGAAAGGCAAAACTTAGGGAAATAAAAAAATCTTGGACAGAGCATAAGGATATCCGGGAGTTGATAATATTTCTCCAGGAGCACAATGTATCTACTACTTTAGCGACAAAAATATATAAACAATACGGGCAGAAATCCTTTCATATACTCAAGTCCAATCCTTATCAGATATGTCATGATATCTGGGGAATAGGTTTTATAACTGCTGACCAAATGGCTTTGAAATTGGGGATAAGCGAAACTTCTCCGGAAAGAGCTAAGGCATTTATTTGTTATCTTTTGGAAAAAGATACAGAACAGGGGCATGTTTTTTCTCAGGGTAAAGAACTTGAAAAGACTTGCCGAAAAGAGCTAGAACTTAATGCTGAACAGTTCAGCTCAGCGCTTGAAGCACTTATCAAGAAAAAAATTGTTATTGTTAAAAAAACAGAAAAAGGTCAAGTTGTCTATTTGCCGTTTTTCTATCATGCTGAGGAAGAGGTAGCAAAGTCGATTGGAAAAATAATTTCTTTCCCGAAAATTGCTCCTGAATTTGATATAGAAAAAGCTTTAATAACAACACAAGAAGATTCCAGTATCCGCTTTTCCTCCCAACAAAAACATGCAATTCGGGAATGCCTGCTTAATAATCTCCTTGTCATCACCGGTGGGCCGGGCACTGGGAAGACAACTATTGTCAAGGCGGTAGTAGATATTTTTCATGATTGGGGTCGGGAAATACTGTTGGCTGCGCCTACGGGACGGGCGGCTAAAAGGCTGTATGAAGCAACCGGCAAAGAGGCCAGAACATTACACCGAACCCTTGAGTATATGCCCAAATTATCAGGATTTCGCCGGGATGAAAAGCATCCGCTCAAAGGAGATGTGCTGCTCATTGATGAGTTCTCCATGGTAGACCTGCCGCTTATGTATTACCTTCTCAAAGCAGTCCCCAGAGGGATGAGTCTTATCCTGGTAGGAGATAAGGACCAGCTTCCTTCAGTAGGTCCTGGAACTCTTCTGCGTGATATTATCGCATCGGGAAGAGTTGATATTGTAATCCTGGATAAAATATTCCGCCAGAAAAAAGACAGCCTCATAGTCACCAATGCCCACCGCATCAATAGGGGTGACAAGATCATTAAGCCGGAAAAAGGCGACCGTAACTCTGACTTTTATTTCCTCTATCATAAAGATGAGCAAAAAGTCTTCGAGATAATTATGCAGCTCTGTTCAAACCGGATTCCCAAAAAATTTAAGCTTGATCCTTTATCCTCCGAGATCCAGGTCCTCAGCCCTATGTACAGGGGCCTAGTAGGAGTGGATAATCTTAATAGAAATCTTCAAGAGATTCTTAATCCCCGGCAGGATGGGCTGAAATTTGGTAATCGGAATATCCGGATCGGAGATAAGGTGATGCAGGTCAGAAACAATTATGATAAAGAAATTTTTAATGGTGATATCGGGAAGGTTATGGACATCGATAAGCAAGCATACAGGGTTACTGTTAATTTTGATGGTAGAAAGATTGACTATGCGCGGGAGGAGATAAATGAATTGGTATTAGCATACGCAATCTCTGTGCATAAAGCTCAGGGAAGTGAGTACCAGGCAGTAGTATTACCTATGATGACACAGCACTATATTATGCTGCAGCGAAATTTGTTTTATACAGCCCTGTCCCGGGCCAGGCAATTGTGTTGTATAGTCGGTTCCTATAAAGCACTTCATATTGCTATTAATAACAATAAACCGTTAAATAGAAATTGCTTGCTCCAGCAAAAGCTGGAGGCAATTTGATTATATTTGTATGAACCTGATGATTTTAACAATGAAACAATGATTTTTTTTGGAGGTGTCAATGAAAAAAAAATTATCTCTAAAACTATTGTTATTGGGAGTGTTTGTGGTCTTTGTAGGAATAATCCTGGCTGAGAGCTTGATTATAAAGGTCAAAACTACAAGCCTGAAAAAAGAACCGGTTTTTTATTCTGATACAGTTGCTGTTCTTAACAACGGGGAACAGGTGGAAAAAATCGGCGAGCAGCAGGGATGGTACAAAGTAAGGACTCAAAAAGGGCAGGAAGGATGGCTTCATTCCAGTGCGGTTCAGAAAAAAAAGTTTTCGCTTTTAGCAATGAATAAACAGGTGAAATCCGCTGCTTCTGCAGAAGAGGTGGCACTTGCCGGCAAAGGGTTTAATAAGCAGGTCGAAGAAAAATACAAGGCAAACAATCCTTCTGTCAATTTTATCGCAGTGGATAGGATGCTTAAGTTAAAAGTGACTCCCAGGCAACTAAAGAGCTTCCTTGAAAAAGGAAAGCTTGGAGAATTTGGAGGAGGACAATGAGAGCAGGAAAATATGTAAAATGGTTAATGTGTTTCACAGTAGCTGCCTTGTTGTTTGCCGGTTGCGCTGCAATTCAGGAAAAGTTGGGCTCCCTAAAAATCACTCAGTCCGATGCAGACGCGATTGTGAAGACTACAAAAGCTCTACGTAAGAGTTTTTCAGAGATCACAGAAGAGGAAGAGTATTATATCGGGAGAGCGGTTTCTGCGCTCATTCTTTCTAAATATAAAGTATACCAAAACAGTAAGCTTACTGCATATGTCAACCAGGTTGGGAATGCTGTCACTATTTACAGTGACCGCCCAGAGACATTTGCAGGTTACCACTTCCTTATCCTGGACTCCAGCGAAGTCAATGCTTTAGCTGCCCCGGGAGGTTTTGTTTTTGTTACTAAAGGGCTTTTAAAAAGATGTAAAAATGAGGAGATGCTAGGCTGTATTCTTGCGCATGAGGTCGGGCATGTCAGTGCCAAACACGGGCTTCGGTCAATAAAAAAATCCCGGCTGATCGATGCTTTTAAGATTATCGGGCAAGAGGTTGGAAAAAAATACGGGCCGCAGGAATTGTCTCAGTTGACCGAGCTCTTCGAAAATGTACTGGGAGATATCGCTGAAAAATTGATCGAACGGGGATATGACCGGAAATACGAATATGAAGCAGACAGGCTGGGAATTAGGTTTGCGGCAAAAACTGGTTATGCTCCAGGAGGTCTTCTGGATTTCCTGAAGACTATGAGCGATGAAGCAGGTGAAGGCTCGGATAAGGGCTGGTATAAGACTCATCCGTCCCCGCAGGACAGGTTAAAGCAAGCTGAAAAAGAGAGCGGGAAACTCAACTCGATCCCGTCGATACAGAAAGTACGAACCACGCGCTTCAACCAAGCAATAAGTACGTTGAAATAGAGACTGAATAGAGATCGTTCCTTTGAATTTTCAATACTATGCTGAATAGAAAGAGTATCCGTGGCTTGCTGGTAGGCATTTCTGTCTTTGCCATAGGACTGGGATTATTCTACTTTAAAGCTTTCCGGGTTATGGAATGGAAAACCTGGGATTGGCGCATGCAGCTTTTTTCCAACTCTTCCCGTGCTGATAGCGAGATCATTCTTATCTTAATCGATCAGAACAGCCTGGACTTATATGCGGAGCAGGGCATTTCATGGCCCTGGTGGCGGCAGATGTATATTCCGCTGATAAAATTCTGCCGGCAGGGCGGGGCCCGGGCTGTCTTTTTTGATTTTATTTTTTCTGAAAGCTCAGTCTATGGAGTAGAAGACGACCGTATGTTTACCGATGCCCTAGCTGAGGCCGGCAATATTTTCCTTCCGATGTTCCTGAGCAGGGAGGAAAAAGGAACTCCCTCGAGCCAAATACCCAGTATGAAAAGGTTTTCTCTGTCCGGCAGGGAGTTCTCTTTAGATGATGTTTTGTCGATGAAGTCGGTCACCCTACCTATAGAAAGTTTACTAAATGCATGTCTGGGGGTAGGAAATGTCCAGGCCAGACCGGATAGTGATGGGATCTACCGCCGCCTTCCTCTCTATTTTTCGCTGGGAGAGGATATTTATCCGGCACTTTCTTTAGCTGTAGCCGGATTTTTAGGAAAGTATCAGGATGCTCCTGCACCGATGGATAATTCCGGCCGGATGGTTATTCGTTTTCACGGTCCTTCAGGAACTTATACTACTTATTCTGCTGCTGCTGTAATAAATTCCTTTGCTCTTATGGAAGCAGGGAAGCAGCCTCAGATCCCTTTGGATACTTTTAATAATAAGATAGTACTTGTAGGAAGCAGCGCAGCCGGTATTTATGACCTCAAACCAACCCCATTTTCCTCAGTCTATCCCGGGACTGAGATTCAAGCGACTGCTATTGATAACCTTATAAATAACGATTATATAAGATTTCCCTCTACTGCTGTGTTTATCCTTATACTGGCCCTTATTTCATTGCTTACAGGCTTTGGGACTACCATTATTCAAAGGATCTGGCTGGTAGTTTTCTTTGCCTTGTTATGCATTGCTATTCCAGCAATGATTTCCTGGGCGGCTTTTTTGTCCGGATACTGGTTTGAATTTGTAATTCCTGAATTTGCCGTATTATTAAGTTTTACAGCTGCAGTGATGCTTAATTATAATATTGAGGGCAAGCAGCGCCGTTTTGTCAAAAAGGTTTTTCATCATTACCTCAGCCCCCATGTTATAGAGAGAGTTTTAGAGGACCCTTCTCTTCTTAAACTTGGCGGGGAGAAGAGGGAAATTACGTCTTTCTTTTCTGATATTGCCGGTTTTACATCTCTATCCGAAGGTCTTTCGCCTGAAGAGTTGGTGCATCTTCTAAATGAATATCTATCTGATATGACCGATATCATTCTTGAATCGGGGGGTACTCTGGATAAATATGAGGGTGATGCCATCATCTCGTTTTGGAATGCTCCCCTGGATTTTCCTGACCATGCTCTACGAGCCTGCCGGGCGGCCCTTGATTGTCAGAAAAAATTGGCTAAATTAAAGCCCAGTTTTCAGAAGCGCTTTGGGCATATGATCTCAGCTCGGATAGGTATTAATTCAGGGCCGGCTGTAGTAGGAAATATGGGTTCGCAGCGGCGTTTTGATTATACTGCCATTGGAGATACTATAAATCTGGCCTCTCGGTTGGAGGGAGCTTGTAAACAATATGGAATAAGTATTCTTGCTGGAGAAACTACTTACGAACAAGTCAAAGATGTTATTGCAGCCAGAGAAGTCGACATCATCCGGGTAGTCGGTAAAAAAAATCCTGTGCACGTTTATGAAATTCTGGACGAGCTGAAATATCTCTCAGAAGAAAAGTATAAATCGATCGAGATATTTCAAAGGGCGCTGGAATCTTACAGAGCATGTAAGTGGGAAGAAGCTGTGACCTTGTTTAAAAAACTTAAAGATGATAAATTGACAAATGTCTATATTGAACGGTGCAGAAAACTGGAGAAATCCCCTCCGCCGGATGATTGGGATGGAGTTGTGGATTTAAAGGTTAAATGAGAAAAAATACAACAAAAGAACAGATCCCCTTTATTTCCTGGGGCTCAAGAGGAACGGCTCCTGTTTCAGACCCCAAAAAAACTAAATACAGCGGCAACACTATGTGTTCATCTTTGAATATTTCTCAAAAGGAAAGGATTGTAATTGATGCTGGGACCGGGATAATAGAGATGGGCAGGCAGCTTGAAAATGAAGAAAAAGGTAAGCCTCATGATATCCATCTGCTTTTAACCCATTTTCACCTGGATCATATTATGGGCTTGCCCTTTTCCCCGCTATTATATTCATCGGATACCACGTTAACTTTTTATTCCCCCTTGCCTCTTAAGGAGACAAAGAAGTATTTAAGAGGCCTTATGGCAGAAAAATATTTTCCCATAGATTTTCAAGATACTCCTTCTCAAAAAATAATTCATGAGGTACCGCCTGAGACCTTCAGTATTGGTAGTGTCGAAATTGATTCTTTTCCACTTCATCATCCCCAGGGCTGCCTTGCTTATAGGTTTAAATTTGAAGGAAAAACCCTAGTATTTTCCACTGATACCGAACATCCTGATAAAGGTGTAGATAAAGAATTAGCTGCTTTCTGTAGGAATGCAGACATCCTAGTGTATGACGCCACCTTTACTCCAGAAGACTATTTAGATAAAAAAGGATGGGGACACAGCACTTGGCTTGCAGGGACTGAGCTGGCTGTCGAAGCTGGCGTAAAAAGCCTTTTTCTTTCTCACTTCAATCCTGATTATGATGACCAAAAAATTGACGGGATCATTATTTCGGCCAGGGAAAAATTTACCCAAACTTTTGCAGCAGGTAAAAAGGATTAGATAAAATGAAACGTTTATTTTTTCCAATGGTTTTTCTTCTCATTACCTTGGGACTGAAGATCAATTCAGTACGGGAAGCGCTTTTTACGGGAGAAAAAATATACCCATACCTGAATGCGGTTTTCTGGTTTTTCCTTGCTGTTTTTGTCATCCGCCTGGTTGATGTTTTGCTACATGTCTGGTATGCAAGGCGTAAAGTCCAGTTCCCTATGCCCAGGGTCCTGCACACGATCACTATGGCTATCCTCTATCTGTCCGCCTTGTTTGTTATATTAAAAGGGATTCTAAGCATTAATATAACTCCTTTTCTGGCTACTTCAGCGCTTCTTACCATGATCATTGGGCTGGCTTTACAGGGAGTGTTGAGCAATCTCATCTCCGGCCTTTCTCTGCATTTTACCAAGTCATTTGGAAAAGGTGACTGGGTCGAAGTCGCTTCAGAAGAGGGAGTAGTGATAGACACTAACTGGCGGGAAACAAGGATTTTCAATCGTGAATACAATATTGTAATTATTCCCAACAATACTATGGCATCTGAGAAGATCACTAATTTTTCTTATCCAAACAAAAAAACCGCTATTACTATTCCGGTTAAGGCTGGTTATAATTCTGCCCCGACAGAGGTGTTTGCGGCCCTGTGTGAGGCTGCGGCTGATGTTCCGTCTGTGCTTGAACGCCCTGCTCCTGAAGCTCATTTACTGGAGCACGGAGACTTGGGAACTACATACAGGGTGAAATTTTGGATAAGTGATTTTGCCAATAAATATCAGATCATGGCGGATGTAGGAAGAAATATATGGTTCCAGTTTAAACGCCGTAATCTTGAAATACCTGTTCCTCTCAGTGATAAGTTGCAGGAGGTTGTCGGGTCAATCAAGGTTAAACAAGGAATAACCAAAATAGCGGACAAACAAGAAAGGTTCTTTCATAGTCTGTTAAACTCAAATTTCCTCCGCTATCAGGAAGGGGAAAAAGAAGGGGAGCTGCTGGTTACTGAAGATGAAGTACGTGCATTGGCCCGGACTGTGCGTTGCCTTCGATTTGCACCAGGAGAAGTAGTTTGCCGGCAGGGAGAAAAAGGCGAAAGCTGCTATATTGTTATAAGCGGCAGGATAAATGGAGAGATAATCTACGAGGAAAAAGGAAAAAAATATTCTTCGAATTTTAAGGTGGAACCATCCTGGCTTTTTGGTGAGATGTCGCTGTTTACAGGTATGCCCAGGACAGCAACTGGAATTATTGATGTTGACTCTGAACTGCTGGAAATAAATGCTGTTGATTTTGCCCGCCTTCTGGAATGGAATCCGGCCCTGGCCGAGGTGATGGCTGACCTTGTAAGCAGGAGGAATAAGAAAAACCAGAAGTTTTTAAAGAAGATAAAAGAGCTTTCCGCCCAGGATATAGAAGAGAGCGTCAGTAAAAAATCCATCCTTGCCCGCCTAAAAAGCTTAATTTCCAGGTAAAGAAGCAAAAACAATAGAGTCCCTTTCTATTGCATTTTGCAGGCTTTCTCTGCTAAACTACAGCCGAGAAACTTGCTGTATAATTAAGTACGCCTGTAGCTCAGTATGGACAGAGCAATGGATTCCTAATCCTGACCCCTTCAAGAAGCTTAAAACGCTTGTTTCCCCCTAAAAACACCCTTAAATGCTTTATTGTCAGATAATTAAGTTGTCTTAGGTATGTCCTTTAATTCTTAGGTATTTCCGGTCAAGGACGTCACTAATCCCGTCAATGGTTTTAGAATTTTATTTTGACAGCGTCAGACACGTCGCAAATCTTGACAGTCTGTTTATGAGAACAGTTCTCTTATGGAGATGGTCATGAATCGATAATAAAAAAATTTTTAAAGATAGGACTTTTTTCAAATAACATGATTTTTTATTTTTGGTGGGATTAGTTTTGAAGCAGAAATAATTTTATCAATTTCAGTCATAATTTCTTTTGGCATATCACCCCGATATCTCAATATCATATTTTTGTAATTCTCATGAAGTTTTTCTTTTTTAATAGGGTAAATAATTCTACAATCTATAACCATTGGCTCATTTGAATTAAGGGGAGTAACGCCTTTTTCTATATAAATAAAATTCCCCTTTAGTGGTACTTCATCTTCATGTTTTTTGTAGAATATTACCTGTGAAGTTGTAAAGAGATAATATACATTTTCTTCTGAGAAATTTTTATTTAACAGAATTATCCTTTTAAAGCGGGAATCTTTTTGGAAAATAATTTTTGTGGAAAGGACTTTCCCTCTCACAAGTTGGGAATCTAAATTTTTGCGGAGGACGCTTTCTGGTATATCGATCAATTATTTAATAAAGAATGTATGGAGTCGTTTTCTTGGTCAATTTCCCATAACTTTTTTATCGCTTCTTTTTTTTCCTCTGGAATGTTTTCTAAAAATAATTCGGGATCAATTTCCTTAGGCTCAGAAGTCTCTTTCCAAGTTTTGTCGTTGTGAGAAATATTTACTAATCTTGATACCGAATAATTTCCATATTTTTTTATAATATAGTCAACTGCTTCCAACTCTGAATCAGATAAGGAATTGAGATTAACATCTTTTTTTAATTTCAGCACATCATAATTTCTCCATTTTGCAGCAGAGAAATATTCTTCTAATGGATTTCTTCCTATTTTCTTACCAGAAATTCTAACCGTAGGTTTGAAAAAGTCATTGATATAGTTCAATGTCAAGGAAGGAATTGGTCCTAATGGAAGCCTATTATACCTATCGTTGAGAACGAATCTTCCGTATTTTCTTATGTGATACTTGTCGATGAAATACAGTAATTTGTTTATTCTTAATTTGTTTAATTGCTGCTTATTTTTGGCAAATAATACCAGAATATCAATGAGCTTCTCAATATCATATTGCATGATTTTACCTCACTGTTTAAAAAAAATGATTAAAATTTGATAGGTCCCTCTCCTTTCCCTCTGAGATAAAGCATTAACTTTAATACTAACATTTATAATATAAATGATAAAAAGAGAAAAATCAAAGAAATATTTTTTTATTTTTTCTGTCATATAAAGAATGTTCTGTTACCTCATATATTGTAGTGAGGCAAATCTTTAAAGTTTATTTTAATAGTAACCTACATTTTTTAGTTTCTAAATTTTTTCCCACAAGTTTCTTGTTTTAGCCTTTTCTTTTCCTCTCCTGGTGCTTTTTAGATCTTCATCTAATCTCATTAGTTCGTAATATATTTTCTTATAATGATGAAATGTTGACTTCATCTTTTCTGGCATAGTAAATCCATATTGATATTCTGGTTTTTCCTTTATGTTATCAATTCTCCATTCACTACCTTCTTTTAGAAATCCGTGCTTTTGTAGAATTTCGCCCACATATCCAAAAAGTATTTTTATAGTCTTTTCAAATTTATCAGGATCGCGCCATTCTACATCATGATAACTAAACGGTTTTTGATTAATATCTTCAGGAAGTTGGCCGCGATGGGCCCACAATTCTTCATTATCAATATATTTATCTACTAATTTCGGCACTTTAGTTAAAAAATTTTGGAGATCGGCTTTCATTTTTTTCAGGTTTTCTTCTCCATACTCTTTTACCTTATCAGGCATAGAAACAACTGCATTTTCAACCTCCTCTTTGCTCCAAATTACTACAAATTCTTTTGTCTCTTTGATAAAATCTCTGCATATCTCTTCCATTTTGTTACGCAATTCATTTATCTGGCCTTCAATGTTTTCAATTTTTTGATCAAATTTAGAAATATCTTCCATTCGCTTGCTCATAAAGCTTTAAAGTGTATTCTGTTCCTTTGTCAAAAATGTCTTTTGCGTCTTGATTTGATGACTATTTTTAATTCTATTGTAAGTAATGCGTGGACCATTCGCCTTTGTATCATTAAACCATTCTGGATATTTTTTGTTTATCTCTTTTTGAATATTTTTCCAAAAAACTCCTTTATTTTTCTTTGGAGGCCCTCCGAGTTTATCAACTAGATTATAAAGATCTAGATATTTTTCTTTGGAAAACGATCTTCCTTTTTTCCCGAAAAATTCTTTAACTTTGCATTGAATGTTATCGAATATTTCTTTAGTTAATGGTCTGTAAATATGCAAGGTGACCTCTCTTCCTGCATATTCTCCTTTATGGACATGGTAAATTTTAGAAATTTTATAAGGTGACGAGACTGGCTTAATCCCAGTAAGTACAAACATAATCAGAGATATTTGGGTAAAACTTGTTCTTTCAAACAGCTTTTTTGTTTCTACTTCCAACTTTGCCAAAGGAGTGCCTTCCCATACTGGTATAATTCCCCGCCAGTCTTTTTTACCTGGATATGGAAGAAATCTGTCTTCTGGTTTAACTAACAGTGTTCTATGGAGTAGCTTTTCATATTCATCTTTCTTCCTATATATTTCTTCAAGTAACTTCTTGATTTTCTCTCGATTTTTTTCATTACTTTGATGAAAAGGAAGGGACTCTCTCTCCCCCTCTTTTTTTAACCATTCAATGGCTTTCTTAGGATTATTAGGAAAGAGCGGTTCCTCTTTTGAAAAAAGCTCTAGTCTCAATTTTTTTATATCAGGGAGAATCTTCTTAAGGGATTCGCTTGATACGATAGCATTATCGAAAAAATCAGAAATTGTGTTTTCAGATATTGAGTCTTCAGATCCAACTTTACTTAGATAATCAGCAAGGCTGAATATTTTTCCAATAATGTAATTGACATCATCATCTTCTAATATTATATCTTTTACTAAAAATTCAAAGGCTTTTTGAATATAGGGGCCTTGATTGGGTGAGGCTTTATCTTTCAATATTTCAATTTGTCTTTCTCTATCACTACTCATACTTCACTCCTATCTTTGAACATAGTTGACAGTTTATTTGTTCACTCTTATATTATAACCATGACTATTATATTAGTAAAGCAGAAAAAAATGAATAAGATGAAATATTTTAGATTTTTAAAAGGAAAGTCACAGGAGCAATTGGCATTAGAAGCAGGCATGAGCCAATCACAAATCACAAGAATAGAACGTGGATATATCAAGCCACAAAAAGAGGATAAAAAAAAATTATCAATGATATTGGGTATAGAGGAAAAAGCTCTTTTTCCGGAGGATTAAAATATGGAACGTCGTCGATGGCTCACTGTGAAAGAAGCAGCTGATTATTTTGCACTTAGCCCGAAAACTTTGTACAGCTTAGCGGCCAGGGATCGACTTCCGAAAGGATCAGTTCTTAGGATTGGGCGACAGATTAGAGTTAATGCAAAAGTCATTGAAGATGAAAATTGTATTGGCGGGGGCCCGGAGTGAAAATCTCCCATTTCACATCTGGGCCCTCCTTATTGTGGGAGGTGAAAGATGCTGATTGATAAATTTCAAAAAAATTCGCTTGAAGAGATAAGAACTGAAATTATCGAATTTCAGGGAAAAAAGTATTTGAACATTCGAGTCTGGTATAACGCTGGAAATGGAAACAAGCCGGATTTCAGGCCAACACCGAAAGGGCTGACTTTAAATGTTGACCTTGTGGACAATCTAAAAGAGGCAATCTCAAAGGCTGCAAAAGAGATTTATAAAAAGCTTCCGGGAGCGTAGGGAAATATTATGATCCAAAGTGAAAAAATACTTTTCAACTCGATATTAAAATATCCGGATATCCTGGAAAAGCTAAATGGCATTGATGGGAATTTTTTCACAAGCCCCAGAAATAACAAAATTCTAAAACTGATCAAAACCGGGAAAAATACTGTCCTTGAAATCACAGCAGCTTTCCCAGAAATTGACCAGCCGGAAATTAATACTTATTTAAACAAGTGTTTTGCTAATATATATGAGATCCCTATATCTCAGCTACAGAAAGCTGTTAATGAGATCCTGAAGAAAAAACTTGAAAGTAAAATTGTTAAACTGATTAATGATGAACGTAAAACAGGGGTTTATGATTTTGATAAAATCCTTGATTATCGCTTTCAAATTGAGGACCTAAATAACAATAATAAGCCGGATTATCTCAACCTTAAAAACGTGGATCCCAAAGCTATTAACTGGCTATGGTATAACAAATTTCCAGCCGGCAGTATTTCCCTATTAGCTGGCGATCCTGGAGCCGGGAAGTCCATGCTGGCCTTATGGATTGCGGCCAGAATAAGCAGGGGTGAAGATTGGCCGGATATTGCCGGAAATCCTGCCGGATCTGTCATCATTTTATCTGCTGAAGATAATATTGAAGATACTCTGAGAGTCCGGGCAGATGAGGCCGGGGCAGATTGTAAAAAAATTTTTATCTTGAATCCTAAAAAATTTAATCTTGAGGAAATAAAGGGTGAACTCGAATATTTAATAAAAGAAATCCCGGATATTAAATTGATTATAATAGACCCACTTGATGCATACATGACAGGGACTAAGGGAAATGAAAACATCGGACTCCGGACCGCATTGATTCCTCTTTTACAGCTTGCAGCATTTCATAAAATATCCGTCCTTGCCGTCCATCATCTCAATAAGGACTCAGCCAAAAAAGCAATATACAGACCGCTGGGATCTATTGCATACCAGGGGGTTCCCAGGTCAAGTTGGGTAGTTGAAAGGGACCCGGAAGATAAAGAAAATAAAAGACGATTTTTCGCGCCATTGAAAACAAATCTATCCAAGAATCCAACAACTTTAGCATTCCGAATTGACGGCCCAATAGGACGGCCGGCAATAGAATTTGAACCTGATCCTATTGAAATTGATACAAATGAAATCCTGGGAGATGAGGAAACAAAAGATAATTATACGGCCCGGGCTGATGCTGTTGACTGGATTAAAAAGGCTTTGAAAGATGGGCCAGTAGAGGCGGCCACAATTAAAAAAGATTCTAAGGAGAACATGATAGCTGAAGCTACTTTGAACAGAGCAAAAAAAAGCGCAGGTGTAAACAGTTATCAGAAAGAAAAAAAATGGTTTTGGGAATTAAGGAAATGAGCAAAGTCAGATTATCAAACTATGTCAGATTATCAAGTCAGATTATCACTCGGCAGCCTGAAAAATGCGAAATACCCTATAACACACATTTTTTTGATAATGTGATAATGTGAATATATAAATATAATGATAATAATAACTTACAGATTATCACCTATTGATCACCTGATCAAGGATTTAATAGTCAGGTTATCAGGTTATCAGATTATCAATATATATACGTATAAGTTATTTTTTTTATTCGCTGAAGGTTTTAGAAATGAAGGCAAAATAGTGCTTATAACTAATGAAACAAAAAGAGTGAATAAGGGGAATAATACTCCTGACAATAAGGCAAGGCACACTGGACTTATAGTCCACGTATTACCTCAAGAGAAAAGAAATATTGACGTGATTATTGACGTCTTTGGACTTGTCGAAAATGGTAAATTATAGTAAATAAAGGACTTATAAATGAGCAAAAATAAAGGGAAAAAGAGTAAAAAAGACAATAGGGGGAGGCCCCGGAAACATGGGGGTTATGTCTTTATGAAAACAGGTATACTTCCAGAGCGCATGACTCACATTAGGATTTATTTATCTAATGTAAGAGAAAGATTGATCCATGATATAGCTGAGAAAGAAAGCGGTTTGACAGCAGCTCAGCAAGTCTTAATTGACAGAACTATTACTTTGATCGGGGTTTGTCGCTGCATTGAAGAGTATGTAAAACATACAGGAGTTTTTGTTGACGGTAAACTTGAAGATTCTTTAGGTACTAACTATATATCATTTCAGAATGCAGTACGTTTGAACTTAGATAAGTTAGGAATAGAAAAGCGATCCGATGAGGTCTTAGATTTAAATAAATATATTGAGGAGAAAGATAACAAAAGAGGTGAAAACAATGAACGACATTAAAAGGGAAATGCAGGATTTAGAGCTGGCTCTAAAGGCGATGAACAGCCCCACTCCAAATGAGGCAAGGATGCTTTTACATCTGACTGAAGATCAGTTCTGCAAGCTTCTGGACATTGATAAAGCAACTTACTATGCCTGGGTAACTGGGGAGAAAGAGATGTCCATAAACCAGCGAATCTTTTTAAAGGAAGCGATTCGGATTGCCCGAGAGAAGGGCTTTATTTGAATGCGAAATGAAATCATGGCCCTCAAATCAGCAAGAATGAAAGCCGAGTTACTTTTAGCTGAAGCTAAGATGGGGGAATTATTGGAGAAAGTGCCAAGTAAATATAGTTTAGGTTCCCCAGGTAGAACCAAAACCCTTCCCCCCAATATTACTAAAAAACAATCCCATTATGCACAGGAATTTGTATTACAGGAGGAGCAGAAAGAGGCTGGATTTAAACCTGAGAGGCCACTGGAGCAACGATCTTGCCTAGATGAGGGGAATTCATAAGGGAAGGCGTAATGAATGTATGGGAAGATGGTCCATTGTTTTTGAAAGGCCGGACCAGAAAGAATTAGCAGAAGAATTTATGGAGATGGAAGATTATGGATAAGGAAAGATTTAAAGAGTTGTTAAGGGTTGTTAAGTTCGAGGAAAGCAAAAAGGGCGCACAAGCGCAGCCTCAAAATGCGGGGGCTGTATTTGAAAAAGTTTTTCTCCGGAATTGTCAAGAGGACGTGGACCAGCAGGAGAAGGAAAGAGGTCATGGAAAATAAAGATTTTAATAAATTATTACTGGCTGTCCGGAATAGAGATTTAAATGATGTACGGGGAGCTGATGTTGAAAGAGTTTTAGAAGAGCTTTTAATAGGCGAGTTTAAGGATCGGGCCGAAGAGGTAAAAAAAAATAGTCCATTCTAATCCCGGAACAGGTGAAAAAATGAAAGTAGCCTTTGAAGCACTAATCAAATCACTTACTACCAAGAGCCTGGTAAGTGGGGACCTGGAATCAAGATTGATTTTGCAGTTTTTACCGACTGCTGATATTTTAGATAAAATCAATAAACTTCACAAAGCAGATGAGAACATTATGATTGTTTTAATGGATGAGGAAAAATGACTGTAAAAAACAGTGAAAGAACAGCTAATGGCGATTTTAAAGATGGGCATTCTGGAAACCCAAATGGAAGGCCAAAGGGAAGCAAGAATAAATTTACAAACCTGAAGCAAGCATTCCTAGATACTTATGAAGAGATAGAGAAAGAATCTAAGAAAGACAATAGCATTAAATCACTTTATGAATGGGCGACAAAAAACGACAGGAATCAAGGAGTGTTTTATCAATTAATATCAAAGATGTTACCTTCAAATGTAGGCATAGAAGGGAATATAAAACATAGACACAGACTATCAATGGCTGATTTAAAAAAATCTATGGAAGAATACGATAAATCAGGAAATTAATTGTTAGCAGTTAGCGAGACGGATCAAGTTCAGGCTATGCCAGGGAAGGGATAATTGATAAGGATATTACTGCAAAATTGGGGATATCAGTAGAAACATTTTATAAGTATGTAAAAAAGTATCCTGACTTTTCTGACTCCCTAAAGAGAGGTAAAGCACCGGTTGATATAGAGGTTGAAAATGCTTTGCTGAAGCGAGCCAGGGGATTTGAATATGAAGAGACATATTTCGAATATAAAGATTTCCCAAAAAATAAAGAAAAAGCAAAGCCGACATTAGTCAGAAAAGTAAAAAAAATAATCCCTCCTAATGTGAATGCCTGTGATCAACGTCAACTATTATTTCGCACTGGCGGCAATTAAAATTCCCGTTTTCTTGGATATATAAGCTTTCATTCATACAACCTTCAAAAACGAAGCTCTCAGATGCTCTGTCATCCATTT